>Ga0134121_10001517_pt1 | contig 21783 bp, 21 predicted proteins | sample KB301_FD_96463 | JGI IMG/M metagenome (GOLD analysis project Ga0134121, IMG submission 96463) | Terrestrial soil microbial communities without Nitrogen fertilizer from Kellogg Biological Station, Michigan, USA - KB3-0-1 | ecosystem: Environmental > Terrestrial > Soil > Unclassified ... | reverse complement strand
TAGCTGAAGCCGTAGCCGACGCGCTCGCCAGGCTGCAGGTGCTGCGTGGCGATCAATTCCGAGGTCAGCGTCATCGCCGGCCTGAGGTCGAATGTCCCCGCGGGACGATCGGCAAAGGGCGAGCAGCCGTAGAGCATAATCCCGGGCCGCACCCATTCGCCGTGCGCTTCCGGGAACCTGAGCAGCGCCGCGGAGTTTGCGAGCGAGCGCTTGTGGGGGAAAGATTTTGTCATTTCCCCGAACCATTCAAGCTGTGCTTTGACCCCCGTAGCACCATCGGCATCGGCGAAATGCGTCATCAAAGTGATCGACCTGACCCGCGGATTCTCGCGCAGCGCCTGGTAATTCGCGCCAAGGCTCTCCGGCGTGAAGCCGAGGCGGTTCATGCCGCTGTTGAGCTTGACGTAGATGTCGAGCGGTCCTTCGAGCTGCGCGGTGCGCAGCATGTCGACCTGCGCCGCGCTGTGGATCACCGGCGTGAGCGCGTATTTGTGGAGCAGCGGCACATCGAGGGGCTTGAAGACGCCCTCGAGCATCAGGATCGGCTTGGTCACGCCGGCGACACGCAGGCGCGCCGCTTCCTGGAAGTCGAGCACGGCAAAGCCGTCGGCCGCGGCGAGCGCACGCGCCGCACGCTCGAGGCCGTGACCGTAGGCGTTCGCCTTGATTACCGCCCAGATCCTGGCGTTGCCTGCGTGCTTGCGCGCGACGGCGAGGTTGTGTGCGAGAGCGCTCGCCGAAATGGCGGCGCGGATCGGGCGTGGCATTTTGCCTATTGTGCTATAAGCGCCGGCACGTGAATCGCGGCTTCTACATCATCATGGCGGCGCAGTTCTTCTCGTCGCTCGCCGATAATGCGCTGCTGGTCGCCGCGATCGCGCTGCTGATGCAGGCCGACGCGCCGTCCTGGCTCACGCCCTACCTCAAGTTCTTCTTCGTCATCTCCTACGTCCTGCTCGCGCCTTACGTCGGCGCGCTTGCCGATCGCCTGCCCAAAGGCCAGGTGATGTTCCTCGCGAACAGCGTGAAGATCGTCGGCTGCGTGCTGATGCTGTGGGGCCTCGATCCGCTCGCCGCCTACGCCGTCGTCGGCCTCGGCGCCGCGGCGTATTCGCCGGCGAAGTACGGCATCCTCACCGAATACCTGCCGCACAAGCAGCTCGTGGTGGCGAACGGCTGGATCGAAGGCCTCACCGTGGCCTCCATCATCCTGGGGACGATGCTGGGCGGGCTGCTCCTGCACGCCAATGTCTCCGGCGTGCTGCTGCACTTCGACTTCCCGTTCATCGATACCGGCGTCGACACGCCGGCCGAGGCGGCGATCGCCATCATCGTCGTGGTCTATGCCGTCGCCGCCCTCTTCAACCTCGAGGTGCCGCGCACCGGCGTGACGCTCAAGCATTTGCCGGCCGATCCGCTGCAGACGCTCGCCGATTTCGGCCGCTGCGTCGGCCACCTGTGGAAGGACCGCCTGGGCCAGATCTCGCTCGCCGTCACCACGCTCTTCTGGGGCGCGGGCGCGACGCTGCAATTCATCGTCATCGAATGGGCGCGCGTCGCGCTGCACTTCGATCTGTCCAAGGCGGCGATCCTGCAGGGGGTCACGGCAGTCGGCATCGCGATCGGCGCGATCCTCGCCTCGGCATGGGTGTCGCTCGATCGCTCGGTGCGCGTGATCCCGCTCGGCATCATCCTGGGCGTGGTGGTGGTCATCATGATCTTCGTCACGCAGATATGGCTCGCCGTGGGCCTGATGATCCTGATCGGCGGGCTCGCGGGCTTCTTCGTCGTGCCGATGAACGCGCTGCTGCAGCATCGCGGGCACCACCTGGTGGGCGCTGGCCGCTCGATCGCCGTGCAGAACTTCAACGAGAACACCTCGATCCTCGTCATGATCGCCCTGTACTCGCTGCTCCTCAACGTCGGGCAATCGATCTACCTCGTGATCCTGCTTTTCGGCGGCTTCATGTCCTGCGCGATGGGCGTGGTGCAGCTCTGGTACCGGTACAGCCAGCGCGCGCACGCCGACGAGATGGAGCGGCTGCTCGCCTTTGCCCGTGCGGAAAACCCGCACATGAAGCGCCCGGGCTAGAGCGTCGCCATCGTCTTCTTCGCGAAGACGAGGTCGGCCCAGGCCTTCGCCTTGTCGGGAAGGTTGCGCAGCAGATAGGCCGGGTGATAGGTGACGATGAGCGGCACGCCCTCGTAGCTGAATACGCGGCCGCGCAGGCTCGCGATCGTCGCGTCGCTCGCGAGCAGCGTCTGCGCGGCGAAGCGGCCCATGGCGATGATCAGCTTCGGCTGGATGAGCGCGATCTGGCGCTTCAAGAAAGGCGTGCACTTCGCCACCTCGTCCGGCTCGGGGTTGCGGTTCGCCGGCGGCCGGCACTTCAGCACGTTGGCGATGTAGACGTTGTCGCCGCGCTCAAGACCGATCGCGGCGAGCATGTTGTCGAGGAGCTTCCCCGCCTGGCCGACGAAGGGCTCGCCCAGCCGGTCTTCCTCCGCACCCGGCGCCTCGCCGACCAGCATCCAGTCGGCAGCCTCGTCGCCGACGCCGAATACGGTCTGCGTGCGGCCCTTGTGCAGGCCGCACGCGGTGCACGCCGGGACCGCCTGCTTGATTTCTATCCAGCCCGGCCCGAGCTTCGCTTCGGCGCGACGCTCGCGCAGGCGCCAGACGGGCGCGAGGCCCATCTCGGCGAGCATCTCGTGGCGGCGCGTCACAGCGCCAGCGAAAAGACCAGCGCGTCCTCGCGGCCGGCGTACGCGGGGTAGTAGCCGCGCCGCACGGCCACCTTGCGGAAGCCAAAGCGCGTATAGAGCTTCTGCGCCGCGCGGTTGCTCGGCCGCACCTCGAGAAACACATTCGTCGCGCCGAGCTGCCTGGCGACGCCCGTCGCCTCGGCGAGAAGCACGCTGCCGTGGCCGCGGCGCTGGTGCGGCTCGGCGATCGAGAGATTGAGGAGGTGTGCCTCGCCCGCCGCAGCCATCAGGATGAAGTAGCCGACCAGCTCCCCGTTCAGCCGCCAGGTGCGGCATGCGTAGCCCGCGCGCAGCGAATCGGCGAAATTGGTCTCGCTCCACGGGTGCGTATAGATCGCGCGCTCGACCGCCATCACCTCGGGCAGATCGGCCTCGCGCATGCGCTCGAGCTCCGGGTGGTCCTTGAGTACGGCGCTCATCGGCTGGCGCGCTCGGCCGCCGTGAAGGCGACCTTGTCGCGCACGTAGACCGGCGTCGCGCGGGCGGCATCGACGCCCTCGCCTGCCGCGAGCCGCGGCGCGGCGAGGCTAGCCACCGCCGCGGCGGTGGCATGCACTTCGGGCAGCACTTTCTTCAATCCGAGATTTCCGTACACCGCGAAGCCGTTTCCGACGCCGATCCAGCCTGCGCCCGGCGGTCTTGGCGCATTCTCGGGCGCGATGCATTGTGCGGCGATGGCCTCGCGCCAGTGGTCGGCATGCTTTTCGAGCGCCGAATAATACACTTCGCGCATCCGCGCATCGATGCATGTCACGACGCGCGACTCGCCCGACTCGTGCGCGATTGCTTCCAGAGACGAGATGCCGATTACCGGCAGGCCGCGCGCCAGCGCGAGGCCCTGCGCAAGCCCGCAGGCAATGCGCAGACCGGTGAACGAGCCCGGGCCGGCGCCGAAGGCGACGGCCTGCAGATCTGCCGGCTTGAGCCCGGCTTGCGCGAGCAGTCGTTGCAGCATCGGCAGCGCGAGCTCCGAGTGCCGATGTCCGGCGCGCCGCTCGAGCGCGGCGATCTCGCCGTCGATCGCGAGAGCGACCGAGCACCACTCGCTCGAGGTCTCGAACGCCGCGAATCTCATAGCCGATTCTATATACTGCCCGCCATGAAAGAACACCGCATAGCAGTCATCCCCGGCGACGGAATCGGCCGCGAAGTGATTCCGGAAGGCGTGCGCGTTCTCGAGGCCGTCGCCGCCAGGCACGGCATCCGTCTCAACTGGACGCAGTTCGACTGGAGCTGCGACTACTACATGCAGCACAAGAAAATGCGCCCGGACGACGCGCCCGACATCCTGCGCAAGTTCGACGCCATCTTCTTCGGCGCGGTCGGCGATCCGAAGCGCGTGCCGGATCACATCTCGGTCTGGGGCCTGCTGATCGATTTCCGCCGCATCTTCGACCTGTACGTGAACCTGCGCCCGGTGCGCCTGTTCAAGGGCATGCCCTGCCCGCTGGTCGGCCGCAAGCCCGGCGACATCGACTACTACGTGATCCGCGAGAACACCGAAGGCGAGTACGGCGGCGTCGGCGGCCGCGTGTACGAAGGCACGGACCGCGAGATGGTGACGCAGCTCTCCGTCTTCTCGCGCAAGGGCACCGATCGCATCATGAAGTACGCCTTCGAGCTCGCCCGCACGCGCAAGAAGCACGTGACCTCGGCGACCAAATCGAACGGCATCTCGATCACCATGCCCTACTGGGACGAGCGCTTCGCCGCAATGAGCAAGAGCTACCCCGATGTGCGCACGAGCTGGTATCACATCGACGGCCTCACCATCCAGATGGTGCTGAACCCCGAGCGCTTCGACGTGATCGTGGCGTCGAACCTCTTCGGCGACATCATCTCGGACCTCGGCCCGGCGACCGCGGGCACGATCGGCATTGCCGCCTCCGGCAACATCAACCCCGAGCGCACTGCGCCGTCGATCTTCGAGCCGGTGCACGGCTCGGCGCCGGACATCGCGGGCAAGAAGATCGCCAATCCGCTCGCCACCATCTGGTCGGGCGCGCTGATGCTCGAGCACCTCGGACATCACAAGGCCGCCGCCGACATCGTGCGCGCCATCGAGCAGGTGATCATCGACGGCCCGCATACGCCCGACATGAAGGGAAAGAGCAGCACCTCCGAGGTCGGCGCTGCGGTGGCCGAGGCGGTGCGCGCGCAGTCCAAAGTTCCTGCGTGAAGACGCACCGCATCGCTGCCATTCCCGGCGACGGGATCGGCAACGAGGTGATCCCCGCGGGAATCGAAGTCCTCGACAAGCTGCAGGAGGGCTTTCGCCTCGAGTTCGAGCAGTTCGACTGGAGCTCGAAGCGCTTCCAGCAGACCGGGCGCTACATCCCCGAGGGCGGGCTCGAGAAGCTGAAGGCCTTCGACGCCATCTTCTTCGGCGCGGTCGGTGCGCCCGACGTGCCCGACCACCTGTCACTCTGGGGCCTGCGCCTGCCGATCTGCCAGGGCTTCGACCAATACGCCAATGTGCGGCCGGCGCGCGTGCTGCCGGGCATCAAGTCACCACTGGACAAAGGCGGTGCGATCGACTGGGTCATCGTGCGCGAGAACACCGAGGGCGAGTATTCGGGCGCCGGCGGCCGCGTGCACACGGGCCTCGAGAACGAGGTGGCGATGGAAATCGCCACCTTCACTCGCAGCGGCGTCGAGCGGGTGCATCGCTTTGCCTTTGAGCTGGCACGCAAGCGGCCGCGAAAACACCTGACGCTGGTGACGAAGTCGAACGCCCAGCGCCATGGCATGGTGCTGTGGGATGAGATCTTCGCCCGCGTTGCCCGCGAGTTCCCTGACGTCAAGACCGATCGCATCCTCGTCGACGCGATGACGACGCGCATGGTGCTGAATCCCGCCGCGATCGATACGGTGGTCGCGTCCAATCTGCACGCCGACATCCTCTCCGACCTGGCCGCGGCGCTGTCCGGCTCGCTCGGCATCGCGCCGACCGCGAACCTCAACCCCGAGCGCCGCTTCCCGTCGATGTTCGAGCCGATCCACGGCTCGGCCTTCGACATCACCGGCAAAGGCGTCGCCAACCCGATCGCCACGTTCTGGACCGCGGCGATGATGCTCGAGCACCTTGGCGAGGCGCGCGCCAGCACGCGCCTGATGAAGGCGGTCGAGGCGGTGACGGCCGCGAAGGTGTTCACGCCGGACCTCGGCGGCAGCGCGCGCACGCGCGACGTCACTGCAGCGGTGCTCCGCGCACTGTGAATTGCTGCTGATGAGCACTATCCTCGTGAGCGGCGCCGGCCGCGGCCTCGGGCTCGAGCTCGCGCGCCAGTACGCCGCGGACGGCTGGCGCGTGATCGGCACCGTGCGCGATACGAAAGCGAAGCTTCCCGCCGGCGTCGAGCGCCAGCTCGCGGACGTCACCGACCGTGGGCACATCGGATCGCTCGCCAAGGCGCTGCGAGGCACGCCGCTCGACGTGCTCTTCTGCAATGCCGGCATCATCGGCAAGCGCGGCATGGCCCTCGGCAGCTTCGACTATGCCTCCTGGGAGGAAGTGCTGCGCGTCAACGTGCTCGGCGCGGCGGCGCTCGCCGAGGCGCTGGTCGAGAATGTCGCCGCCAGCAAGCGAAAGGTGATCGCCATGATGTCGAGCCGGCTCGGCTCGATCGCCGAAGCGAGCGGCATGACCCTGCCCTATGCCACGAGCAAGGCGGCGCTCAACATGCTGGTGAAAGGCCTCGCCGCCAGCCTCTCCGGGAAGGGCGTGATCGTGGTCGCGCTGAGCCCGGGCTGGGTACGCACCGACATGGGCGGCGCAGGAGCGCCGCTCGCCCCGCAGACCTCGGTCGCGGGCTTGCGCCAGGTCATCGCCGGGCTCGGGCCGGCCGACAGCGGCAGGTTCCTGTCCCACGACGGCTCGCCGATCCCGTGGTGAAGGCGCTGACCGCGAAGCTCCTGGTCATCGCCGTGCTCGCCGATGGCAAGCGCGTCGAGCTCGACGCGCGCATCCGTCCGCCCGAAGAAGGCGACGGCGGCTACTGGATCGCCCGCGTCCAGATCAAGCCGCTGCAGACCGAGCCGGTGAAGGTGCGCGGCGTCGATTCCTTCCACGCCGTCTGGCTCGCCTGCTCGCTCGTGCTGCGCCTGCTCACGCAGCTGCGCGCCGAGGGCGCACGCCTGCAGAACCGCGACGGCAGCGAGTTTCCGCTCGACGCCTATCTCACGGGCCTCGGCGACGAGCCGAAAAGCGGCTGATTGCTCCACGCCGACAGTGCGCAGAACCGCCTGGCGGGCATAGGCCTCGTCTCCCTCGCCTTCCTCCTCTTCACGCTGCTCGACGGCAGCGCGAAGTGGCTGGTCGGCTCGATGCCGGTGATCATGGTGGTTTGGCTGCGGTTCGTGATGCACGCGCTGATCGGCGGGGCGGTGCTCTTTCCGCTGCGCGGCCTGGCGCTCATCCGGACTCGCTACTGGCGATGGCACGCCGTGCGTGCGCTGATGTTCGTCGGCATGACCGGCATCAACTTCTGGGCGCTGCAGTATCTCCAGCTCACGGTCACCTCGTCGATCTTCTTCACGGTGCCGATCCTGATCGCGCTCATCAGCACGCTTTTCTTCGGCGAACGCCTCGATACGCCGCGCTGGGTCGCGATCGCCACCGGCTTCGCCGGCGTGCTCTTCATCGTGCGGCCGTTCTCGGCGGCCTTTCACCCGGCCATGCTCGCATCGCTGGTCAACGCGATGATCTACGCGGTCTTCATGCTGATGACGCGGCGCCTTGCCGCCTATGAGACCCCCGAGACCATCCAATACCTTCCCGCGGTCGGCGCCGCCCTCCTCCTCACACCGTTCGCGCTCGCCGGCTGGGAATGGCCCGACACCGTGCGCGAGTGGGCGGTGGCCTGCCTTCTCGGCGCGTTCGGTGCGGTCGGACACCACGTGCTCGCTGCGGCGCACCGCTATGCGCGCGCAAGTGTGCTCGCCCCGTTCCAGTACCAGCAGGTCGTGTACATGGCGCTTTTCGGCTACCTAGTATTCGGCGACGTGCCGGCGCCGGCCGTGTGGCTCGGCGCGCTGATCGTCGTCGCGAGCGGCCTCTATCTCTTCTATCGCGAGCGCCGCGCGTGATCTCGGTGCCGCTCTGGCTCGCGATCCTCGCCGGCGTGCTCGCGGCGTGGGCGGCGTACGAGCACATCGTGCTGCCGGCCCTGCGCTGGCTCGTGACGCATCCGGCGAACCAGGTGATCGACGACGTGTCGAGCCGGCTGCGCATCGGCATCCGGCCGTTCCAGCGCACGCGGCGGCAGGCGCTGATCCAGCGCCTCGTCACCGATCCGAAGGTGCAGCAGGCGGCGGAGGATTATGCGCAGCGCGAGCGCGTGCCGCTGCCGACGGCGCTGAAGCGCGTGGAGCGCTATGCCCGCGAGATCGTCCCGGCATTCAACGCTTATTTCTATTTCCGCCTCGGCTACTGGGTGGGACGGACGATCGCCCGCACCCTCTATCGCGTGCGGCTCGGATACATCGATGCCGACGGCATCGCCGGGATCGACCCGGACGCGACGGTGGTGCTCGTCATGAACCACCGCTCGAACATGGACTACATACTCGCCGGCTTCATGGCGGCCGAGCAGGCGGCGCTCTCCTACGCGGTGGGCGAATGGGCGCGCATCTGGCCGCTCTCGGCGCTGATGCGCGCGATGGGCGCCTACTTCGTGCGGCGCAACTCGGGCGACGAGCTTTACCGGCGCGTGCTCGAGCGCTACATCGTGATGGCGACCGAAGCCGGCGTGCCGCAGGCGGTATTTCCCGAAGGCGGCCTGTCGCGCGACGGCCGCATGCGCGAGCCGCGCCTGGGCGTGCTCGATTACATGATGCGCGGCTTTCGCGTCGACGGCGAGCGCGACCTGGTCTTCGTGCCGCTCGGCATCAACTACGACCGCGTGCTCGAAGATCGCACGCTGCTGCGCTCGGGCGAGAAGCAGTCGACGACGCAGGCCGCATGGGCGATCCTGCGATTCCTCGGCCGCAATCTGCGCCTCGTGCTGCGCGGCGAGTGGTACCGCTACGGCTATGCGTGCGTGAACTTCGGCGCGCCGATCTCGATGCGCGACTACTGCCGGCGCCAGCGCGTGGATTTCCATCGACTCTCCGCCGAGGAGCGCCGACGCGCGATGGCTGCGCTCGGCGCGGATCTCATGCAGGCGGTAGGCCGGGTGGTGCCGGTCGTGCCGGTCGCGCTGATGGCGACGGTCTTCACCCGCCATGCGCAGCGCGGGCTGTCGGAGCTCGAGCTGAAGGCGGAAGTGGCGCAGCTGATGGCGAGCCTCGAGGCGAGCGGCGCGCATATCTACGTGCCGCGAGGCGACTTCGACTATGCGCTCAGCGTCGGGCTGCGCATGCTGCAGTTACGCAAGCTGGTGCATAACCGCGACGGCCTGTATCAAGTCCGCTCGTCGGAGCTTGCCCTCCTCCAGTACTACGCGCACTCCATCGGGCACCTATTTCCGGCGCATCGGTAGTAAAGTTCCGCCCCGGGGGAAGGATGGCAAGGGTCAGGAAAGCGAAGCGGGCCAAGGCAGTCAAGCGGCCGCCGCGGGGGGTGGTCGGCGGCCTGACGAGCGACTGGTACTGGGAGCAGGACGCGGAGCTGCGGTTCACGCGCGTCCAGGTGCGCAGCGGCGATCGCGTCGAGCAGGCGCTCGCCGAGCGCATCATCGGCAGGCGGCGCTGGGAGACCGGCATCGAGATCGAGGGCGGCTGGGATGCGCATCGCGCCCTGCTGGAGGCCCGCAAGCCGTTTACCGACCTGCTCATGTGGCGCGAGCTCGACGACGGCGGCCGGCGCTACGTGCTCGCCTCGGGCGAGCCGGTGTTCGACGGCAAGGGCGCCTTCGCCGGCTATCGCGGCGTCGGGCGCGACGTTACCGCGCAGAAGCGCGTCGAGCGGCTCCTCAGGCTCGAGCACCGCATCACGCGGCGCCTCGCCGAGAACGCGCCGCCGCAGGAGGCGCTGGGCCGCGCGCTCGAGGCGCTGTGCGAGACCGAGGGCTGGGACTGCGCCGGGATCTGGCGGGCCGACGAGCGCGCGAACGTTCTTCGCCTCTACGCGCACCGGTCCAACCCGGCCGTGGGCACGGCGCAGCGCTTCGCCGAAAGCTCCGAGCTCGCCGGCGCGGCATGGCAATCCGGCAAGCCGAGCTGGGGGAGCGACGCAGCCGTGTTTCCGATCTCGAACGCCGGGCGCGTCATCGCGGTGCTCGACGTCAGGAGCCGGCGCATGCGCGCACCGCACAAGCGCTTGCAGCAGGCCCTGCAAGTGATTGCGGCGATGATCGGCCAGTATCTCGAGCGCACATCGGCCGAGCGGGCCGTGCGCGAGAGCGAAGCGCGCTGGCGCAGCCTGACCGCGCTCTCCTCCGACTGGTACTGGGAGCAGGACGCGGACTACCGGTTCACGCGGCTCGAAGGCCGCTTCGTCACCGGCGGCGATGAGGGCCTGCGCAAGCGCCTGCTCGGCCTGCAGCGCTGGGAAAGCGGCCTGGAGGCCGAGGGCGGCTGGCCGTCGCACCGTGCGACGCTCGATGCGCGGCAACCCTTCCATGACGTCCTCATGTGGCGTGAGCTCGCCGACGGCACGCGGCGCTACATGCAGGTGAGCGGCGAGCCGATCTTCAGTGCGGACGGGGAATTTGCCGGCTACCGGGGCGTCGGCCGCGAGTTCACGGCGCAAAAGCGCGCCGAGCTGATGCTGCGCCTCGAGCACAAGGTGGCGGGACTGCTGGCCGCGGCCGAATTCGCCTCGAGCGGCCTCGTCGCGGTGATCCGCGCGATGTGCGAGGCCGAGAACTGGGCCTGCGGGCGCTACTTCCAGCTCGACGAGCGCGCCAACATCCTGCGCTTCCAGGACGCATGGTGCGTGCCCGATCCCGGCTTCAGGGAATTCATCGAGCGCTCGCGCTCGCTCGCGTTCGCGCCGGGCGAGGGCCTCGTCGGCAAGGTGCTCGCGTCAGGCGAGCCATTGTGGACGACCGACGGACAGGCCGATGCGCGCGTGCGCGAACGCTCGCTCGCCGAAGGCACCGGCATCCGCGGCGCGTTCTGCTTCCCCGCGGTCTCGGAGGGGCGCACGGTCGGGGTGCTCAGCTTCGCGAGCGCCAAGCTGCGCGAGCCCGACCAGCGCCTGCTCGAAGCCTCGCGGGTGATCGGCAGCCAGATCGGGCAGTTCCTGCAGCGAAAGCGCGCCGAGGAATCGCTGCGCGAGAGCGAGGGCCGCTTCCGCGCGCTGACGCAGCTCTCCTCCGATTTCTTCTGGGAGACCGACGAGGCCCATCGCTTCACGCAGCTCGTGCACGGCCCGAACTACCCGGACGCGTACATGGGCCGCGGCGCCGTGCTCGGCAAGACCTCCTGGGACATCCCCGCCGTCAGCCCGGACGAGGCCGGCTGGGCCCAGCTGCGCTCGACCGTCGAACGGCGGCTGCCGGTGCGCGACTTCGAGTTCGCCCGCCGCATGCCCGACGGAACGGTGCGCTATTTCTCCGTGAGCGGCGAGCCGCGCTACGCCGAAGACGGCCATTTCCTCGGCTACCGCGGCGTCGGCCGCGACATCACCGAGATCGCGCTCGCGCGCGAGCGCATTTCGTCGCTCGCCTACAGCGACCCGCTCACGGGACTCGCCAACCGCACGAGCCTCGGCCCTTCGCTCGAGCAGGCGGTGCAGCGCGCGCGCCGCCGCAACAGCAAGCTCGCCGTGGTGTTCATCGATCTCGATGGCTTCAAGCAGGTCAACGACATGCACGGCCATGACGCCGGCGATGCCCTGCTCATCGAGGTCGCCGCGCGGCTGCGCAAGCACCTGCGCTCGAGCGACCTCATTGCGCGCCTGGGCGGAGACGAGTTCCTCGTCGTGCTGGAAGACATCCAGGATCTCGTGCCGGTGGAAGCGGTCTCGCGCAAGCTCCTCGGCGAGCTCGCCCGGCCCTTCGCAATCGCCACCGGCGGGGTGCAGGTGACGGCGAGCATCGGCATCAGCACCCTGCCCGACGATGCCGTGGACGCGACCGCCCTGATGAAGCACGCCGATACGGCGATGTACACGGCCAAGCAGGCCGGCAAGAACACTCTGCAGTTCTACCGGGCCGCGGTCGCCAACGATCCGCAGGCCCGGCAGGCTAGCGCCGCAAATCGCGATTAGCGTCCTGGATGTCGCGGCGCAGCTTTTCGCGCTCCTGCGGGCTCATCTGGCGCTGTTGCTGCTGCCCCTTCTGGCCGCCCTTGTCCTGGTAGACGTTGCGCATGTCCTGCCGCATGCGCTCGCGCTGGTCCTTGCTCATGCCCTGGTTCTTGCCGCCGCCACGCGGCTCGTTGCCGCCGCGCTGCTGCGCAAAAACGTCCGCCGACGCGAGCGTCAGTGTCAGGAGGAGCGCGAGGAACTTCATGGGTGACGCATGGTACCGGGACCCCTGCTTGCAAGGGTGTCGCGTCATCCAAATTTTGTAACAATGTATTGCCCCGCGCGTTACTTGCCCATATGGCCGAGCTCAAGACCCGCATCCTCGTAGTGGACGACGATCAGCGCCTGCGCGACCTGCTCGTGAAATACCTAAGCGGCGAAGGCTTCGAGGTGAAGGCGGTGCCCGATGCGCGCGCCATGGACAAGCAGCTCGGGCGCGAGCGCTACGACCTCGTCGTGCTCGATCTCATGCTGCCCGGGGAGGACGGTCTCGCCATCTGCCGCCGGCTTCGCGGGCAGCAGAGCTCGCCCGCGATCATCATGCTCACCGCCAAGGGCGACGACGTCGACCGGATCGTCGGCCTGGAGATGGGCGCCGACGATTACCTGCCCAAGCCCTTCAACCCGAAGGAGCTGCTCGCGCGCATCAAGGCGGTGCTGCGCCGCAGGAGTCCGTCCGGACCGCCCGGCGCGCCCGCCTCGGGCGGCGAGCTGCACCGCTTCGGCTCCTTCGAGTTCAACCTCGCGACGCGCTCCCTCACGCGCGAGGGCAAGGCGGTCTCGCTCACCACGGGCGAATATTCGGTGCTCAAGGTGCTGGTGCAGCACCCGCGCCAGCCGCTCTCGCGCGACAAGCTGATGGAGCTCGCCCGCGGCCGCGAGTACGAGGTGTTCGACCGCTCGATCGACGTGCAGATCTCGCGCCTGCGCAAGATCGTCGAAGAGGATCCTTCGCACCCCAGGCACATCCAGACCGTCTGGGGCTTTGGTTACGTGTTCGTGCCCGACGACGCGCAGCAAAAGTGACGCGTCCGCAGTGACTCTTTTTGCACGCGCGTTCCTGCTGATCGCGCTGCTCATCGTCACCGCGATCCTCGCCTCGTTCCAGATCTATCGGGTCTATGAGCGCGAGCCCCGCTCCCGGGAGCTCGCGCAACAGACGGTCAGCACGGTCAACCTGACGCGCGCCGCGCTCGTCAACGCCGACCCGGTCCTGCGCCGCCAGTTGCTCATCGAGCTGAACGAGACGGAGGGATTGCGCGTCTTCCCGGTGACCGCGAGCGAGCTGATCGAGCCGCTGCCCGACGACCCGCTGCTCGTGCTGGTCGCGCAGAAGGTGCGCCAGAGCCTCGGCGAGGAAACGCGCTTCGCCTATTCCCACGACGGCGAGGAAGGCTTCTGGGTCAGCTTCTTCATCGACGAGGACGAGTTCTGGGTGATGCTGCCGCGCGAGCGCTTCGAGCCGATCTTCGGCCTGCAGTGGCTCGGCTGGATCGCCGCAGTGCTGCTCCTCTCGCTCGCCGGCGCGCTCTTCATCGCCTCCAACATCGCGCAGCCGCTCGCCGCGCTGCGCCGCGCGGCGGTGCGCCTCGGCCGCGGCCAGCCGCACGAGGCGCTGCCCGAATCCGGCGCCCACGAGCTGCGCACCGTGACGGCGGCTTTCAACCGCATGGCCACCAACCTCGAGAGCATGGAGCGCGAGCGCGCCATGGTGCTCGCCGGCATCTCGCACGACCTGCGCACGCCGCTCTCGCGCCTGCGCCTCGCGCTCGAGATGAGCGGCGCCGACTCGCAGGCCACCGACGCCATGATCGCCGACATCGACGAGATCGACGCCATCATCGGCCAGTTCCTCGACTTCGCGCGCGGCACGAACGAGCAGAAGCAGGAGAACGATCTCGACGTCCTCCTCGGCGAGCTCGCCGAGCACTACGCGCGGATCGGCAAGGACGTGCGGCTGACCGCGCACGAGCTGCCGCCCTTCCGCTTCGCCCGCATGGCGATTCGCCGCGCCATCACCAACCTGATCGACAACGCCCTTCGCTACGCCGGCGAGCCGGTCGAGCTCGAGGCGCTGCCGCGCGCCGACTCCATCGCCGTCGAGGTCCGCGACCAGGGGCCCGGCATTCCAGCGAACGAGGTCGAGCGGCTGAAGCGGCCCTTTACCCGTCTCGACGATTCGCGCGCCGGCGCGGGCGGCGCCGGCCTCGGCCTCGCCATCGTCGAGCGCACGGCGCTCGCCCACGGCGGGCGCCTCGAGCTCGCGCCCCGCGCGCCGCGCGGCCTGATCGGCCGCTTGATCCTTGCCACCAAGTAGCTACGTTATCGAGCCGCCGGTCGAGCCGATGCTCGCCAAGCTCGCCGACGAGCTGCCGCCACAGGGCGATTACCTGTACGAGCCGAAGTGGGACGGCTTCCGCGCGCTCGTCTTCCGCGGCGGCAAACAGCTCTTCATCCAGAGCCGCGACTCGCGGCCGCTGGATCGATATTTCCCTGAGCTGCACGATGCCCTGCTCGACGCCTTGCCCACGGGTTGCGTGCTCGACGGCGAGATCGTCATCGCCACCGCCAGGGGCCTGGACTTCGACGCGCTGCAATTGCGGCTGCACCCGGCCGAATCGCGCGTGGCGAAGCTCGCCAAGGCCACCCCTTCGTCGTTCGTCGCCTTCGACGCGCTCGCCGTCGGCGGCCGCAGCCTGATGGGAACGCCACAATCCGAGCGCCGATCGGCGCTCGAGAGCCTGCTGGTAAAGGCGCAACGCCCGCTCTACCTGACGCCGATGACGAAAGATCGCGGCCAAGCGGAGCACTGGCTCAGGCACTTCGAAGGGGCCGGGCTCGACGGCGTGATCGCCAAGCCGGCCACGCTCGCCTACCAGCCGGGCAAGCGCGCCATGATCAAGGTGAAGCACGCGCGCACGGCCGATTGCGTGGTGGCGGGATTCCGCTGGTACAGGACCGGCCAGGATGCCGTCGGCTCGCTTCTCCTCGGCCTGTACGACGACCAAGGCGTGCTGCAGCACGTCGGCGTCACCTCGTCCTTCAGCATGGCTACGCGCAGGCAGCTCGTTGAGGCACTCGCGCCTCTCCGCAAGAATGCGCTCGAGGACCACCCCTGGCGCGAGCGGGCGACGGCGGAAGCGAGTCGCATGCCGGGGATGCAAAGCCGCTGGAGCGCAGGCAAGGACATGTCGTGGGAGCCGCTGCGCATCGAGCGCGTGTGCGAGGTGAAGTACGACCACCTGCAGGGCGATCGCTTCCGCCACGCCGCGATCTTCCTGCGCTGGCGGCCGGACAAGCCGGCCGCAGAATGCCGCTACGACCAGCTCGAAGTGACGCGGCCCTACGAGCTCGCCAGGGTCTTTTCGTCCGGGTCGAGCGATTCCTGAGCCGGCCTTAGCTTGGCCGGGACATGCTGCAGGTTGACGCGGATCCGAGTCCAGGTCGACGAGCGCCCGCGCATCGAATCGACCAGCACATCCGCCGGCTCGAGGTGCTTGACGACCTCCGGATGCCGCTTCTTCCAGCGCTCGAGCCCGGCGAGGGCATCTCCCTGTCGCCTGGCGCGGCCGATCTCGATGACCGGCAGTTTCGCCTTCGACGGCTGCACTCGCGCCGGCTCGCCGGCCTGCTTCCTGTAGTGCGGCGGCCAGGGCGCGTCGCCCTCTCCCTGGCGCTCGAATAGCTCGAGCAGTCGCTCGAGCGAGCCCGGCTTGTCGTCGATGCCGGCATGACGGTCGCCCACCTTCTTAAAGCGCTGCGGCACCGTCGCGAGGGTGAAGTCGGCGGGCTCGCAGTCCGCCACCTCGCTCCAGTCGAGCGGCGCCGAAACGGTCGCCTGCGGTGTCGGTCGCACCGAATAGGCGGCGGCGACGGTGCGGTCCTTGGCGTTCTGGTTGTAGTCGACGAAGACGCCGTGGCGCTCCTCCTTCCACCACTTGCTCGTGGCGAGCTTGGGCGCGCGCGTCTCCACGTCGCGAGCGAGGGCGAGCGCGGCGCGCCTCACTTCATCGAACGTCCAGCGGCGCTCGATGCGTACATGGACGTGCAACCCGCGCTTGCCGGAGGTCTTGGGCCATCCGGTGAGCCCCGCCGCCGCGAGCGCCGCTTTAGCCACCTGGGCGACTTCACGCACCTGCGACCATTTAACGCCGGGCACCGGATCCAGGTCGACGCGCAGCTCGTCCGGATGCTCGAGGTCCTCGGCCCGCACGGGATGCGGATGCAGCTCCAGGCACGCGAGGTTCGCCATCCACGCGAGCGCCGCCGCGTCCCGCGGCACGAGCTCCTCGGCAGCACGTCCGGAGGGAAATTTGAGCTCGACCACCTCGAGCCAGTCCGGGCGCTTCTCCGGCGCGCGCTTCTGGTAGAAGAACTCCCCGTCGATGCCGTTCGGATAGCGCACCAGCATGTTCGGCCGGCCGCCGGCGCCGCGCAGCGCGCCATCGGCCACGGCAACGAAGTAGCGGGCGAGGTCGAGCTTCGTGATCTTCGCCGCGGGGAACAGCACCTTCGCCGCATTGGTGATCGTCACCTCGTGGCCGCCGACCGACAGTACCTCGGCACCCGCCTTCTTCACTTGCGGCGCAGCGGTCTCATTTGATCGCCGCGGCCGCTTCAGCGGACGTGCGCACCGGGACGATCTCGAAGTCGGCGAGGTCATCCCAGTTCGCCGTCCACTGCGCAAGCAGCGCCTCGTCGTCGGTTTCCATCACCTGGAAGCAGCGCTTGTAGTCCAGGTCCACCCAGCTCGCGACGTAGCGCAGCCCCTCGGGCGCCATGCGGCCGCGCTCGCGAAAGCGCCGGTAGACCTCGGGCGCGCGGCCCGGGTGGAAGTGCTCGATCACCATGAATAGCATCGGCTCACCCTGTTAAAGGAAATCGATCAACCCACTCATAGGTTGCGCCTTTTGGCGAAGTGCGCGAACGCGCCAGCACTAACTCATCCACCGGCCAGTCGAGCGCGGGGAGCGGCGGCAGCACTTTCGGCGGCTTCGCCTTCCGCAGCAAGGTGACATGGGCGGCGAACGGCCGGTCCTCCAGCGCGAAACGCTGCTCCCTGAGCGCGGCGTGCAGCTGGCTCACGATCAACGCGAGCGGCGAAGGCAGGGCCTGCGGCCCGACCCAGACGATCTTGTTGTGCTTCCAATAGTGCGCATGCTCGAGCGGCAGGATGTGGCGCCTGCCCTGCACGCGGCAAGCGGCGCTCCGCGCTTTCGCCGGGTCGCCCTCGCCGAGGAAGGCGAGGGTCAGGTGGATCTTGTCGGCAGGGGTGGGCGCGCCGCCCGTGCTGCGGCTCACTTCGTCGGTCCACTGCGCCAGTGCGTGAGCGGTCTTTGCCGGGGGCCACAGGGCAAAGAAAAGCCGCACTAGCTCACGAGGTGTTTGCGCATCAGCGCGGCCAGCGCGGTCTCCCCGCCCTGCTCGAGCGCCTCGATGATCAGCTCCATCTCGCGCCGGCCGCGGTTTTGCGAAAGCTTCCAGCGCGTCTCGACGCGCGTTACCGGGATACGGAAGTTGACGATGCCGTTCAGCATGCCGCTCACGTACTGCGCGCCGAGGGCGTCGAACTTGGGCAGCCACTGCGGATCCATATATTCCACGAGGCGCCGCTGGCCGTCGAGCTTCGCCTTCTCGTCGTTCACCATCTGCGGTATGCCGTAGGCGTGGATCGCGGCGTAGTTCCATGTCGGCACGCGCTCCTTCTCCTCGTACCAGCGCGGCGAGATATAGCCGTGCGGGCCGGTGAAGATCACCAGCGCCTCCTCGTCGAAGAACTCGTGCCACTGCGGGTTGGCCTGCGCCATGTGCATGTCGATCACGATCTGCTCGCCCTCCTCGTGGACCATAGAGGGAAGGTGCGAGGCATGCAGCGTGCCGCCGAGCCCGGTGACCAGCACCGGGAAGTTGTTACTCCGCATGAAGGCGAGGATCTCGGCGCGATCCTCGACGCGGTTGTAGGACGGCGAGTACATTATTCGAGGAGCGCCACGGCCTGGGCGGCGATGCCTTCGACGCGGCCGAGGAAGCCAAGGCCTTCGGTCGTCGTCGCCTTGATGTTGACCATCGCCGGCGTGATGCCGAGATCGGAGGCGATGTTGCCGATCATGCGCGCCATGTGCGGCGACATGCGCGGCTCCTGGGCGATGATGGTGGCGTCGATGTTCACCACGCGCAGCTTCTGCTGGGCGAGCTTCCTGCCGACGTCGCGCAGGAGCTTGCGGCTGTCCACGTTGCGGAACTCGAGGCTCGTGTCGGGATAGTGCTGGCCGATATCGCCGAGGCCCGCCGCGCCGAGGAGCGCGTCGCAGATGGCGTGCAGGAGCACATCGGCGTCCGAATGCCCGTCGAGCCCTCGCCCGTATTCGATCTCGACGCCGCCAATCACGAGCTTGCGGCCAAGCGCGAAGGGATGCACGTCGAAGCCCTGGCCGATCTTCATGTTTTCAGGATCGCTTGCGCGATCGCCACATCCTCGGGGTAGGTCACCTTCAGATTTTGCCTGCTCCCGAGCACGAGGCGCGGTCGCAGGCCCATTTTCTCCACGGCGGCCGCCTCGTCGGTCGCTCCAGGCGCCTGCGCGAGTGCCTGCGCGAGGAGCCCGGCGCGGAACATCTGCGGCGTCTGCGCGAGCCAGAGTTGCGAGCGGTCCTGCGTCGCGGCGATGCGCTGCACACCGCCCTCGTCCTTGCCGGCGGTCTTCACGGTGTCCGCCACGGGCAGCGCGAGGATGGCACCGATCGAATCGTTCGCACCTTCTTCGAGGAGTCGGCGCAAGTCGGCCTGCGGCAGGCACGGACGCGCCGCGTCGTGCACGAGCATCCAATCGTCCGGGTCGACCGCGCTCGCGCAAGCGACGAGGCCATTCAGGACAGAGTCGCGCCGCGTAGCGCCGCCGCAGTAAAGCGGATTCAGCTTGCCTTCGAAAGCGCTCCAGTCCTGGCGCGCGAAAAGCTCGTCATCGGCGCCGAGCACGACGAACACCGCGGCGACCTGGGGCACGCAAAGTGCACGCACTGCGTGCCAGAGCATCGGCTTTCCCGCGAGGGGGAGATACTGCTTCGGAGCGGCGCCGCTGAGGCGCGTACCGCTGCCCGCGGCAGGAATCAGGGCGAAGGTAGCCAAAGTTGTTCTAATTCAGGACGATATAATTGCACGCTTTGTCTTTTGATGCAGCGCGATCCACTCCCCGCTCGCAGACGCTTTACTCGGCTCGCAGGATCCGCTGACGCGCTCGCGCTCGCGCGGCTCGCGCAGGAGGAGCATCCGATCGCGGTGGTCGCCGCTACCGCGCTCGACGCGCAGCGCCTGCTCGACGAGATCTGCTGGTTCTCGCCGCAGCTTCGCGCGTGCCTCCTGCCCGATTGGGAGACGCTGCCCTACGACCAGTTCTCCCCGCACCACGACCTCGTCTCGGAGCGGCTCGCCACGCTCTACCGCATCCAGCGCGGCGAGTTCGATCTCGCCATCGTGCCTGCGTCGACCGCGCTCATGCGCATGTGCCCGCCGGCCTACATCGCTGCGCACACGTTCTTCCTCCGCGCCGGCACCGCGCTCGATCTCGATCAGCTGAAGCAGCAGCTCGCCACCGCGGGCTACTCTCACGTCACGCAGGTCGTGGCACCGGGCGAAGTGTGCGTGCGCGGCGGCATCATCGATCTCTTCCCGATGGGCAGCGCGCTGCCTTATCGCCTCGACCTCGATGACGACCTGGTCGAGTCGATCAAGACCTTCGACGTGGACACGCAGCGCACGCTCTATTCGGTGAACGAGATCCGCATGCTGCCGGCGCGCGAATTTCCGCTGGACGAAGCCGCTCGCACGCGCTTCCGCAGCCGCTGGCGCGAGATTTTCGAAGGCGACCCGTCGAAGAAACGGCTCTACCGCGACGTGTCCAATGGCGTGCCGGCGGCCGGCATCGAGTACTACCTGCCGCTTTTCTTCGAGCAGACGGCGACGCTTTTCGACTATCTGCCCAAAGGCTGCAGCGTCGCGCTGCATCGCGACGTCGCCAACGCGGTGAGCGAGTTCTGGCGCGACATCAACTCGCGCTACCGCATGCAGGGCGGTGACCCCGACCGGCCGCTCCTCGCGCCGGCGCAGATGTTCGTGCCCGCCGAGGAGTTCTATCTCGGGGTGAAGGACCACCCGCGCATCGACATCCTCGAAGCCGACGAGCCGGGCGAAGGCGCGCTCGCCACGACGCCCGTGCCACCGCTCGCGGTCGACCGGCGCGCGCAGGATCCGCTCGCCGCGCTGAAAGCCTTCCTCGCGGAAGCGAAGCTGCGCGTTCTCGTCGCCGCGGAGTCGCCCGGACGGCGCGAGACGATGGCGACGTTTTTTGCCGAATATGGCCTGAAGCCGGCACCCGCAGCGAGCCTCGAGGGATTCCAGGCCAACGCGGCGACCTTCATGCTCGGCGTTGCGCCGCTCGCGCACGGCTTCGTGGTGCCGGCCGAAGGCTGGGCGGTGATCACCGAGGCGGAGCTCTATGCCGGCGTCGTGCGGCGTCGCACGCGCGCCGTGGAGAAGCGCAGCTCCGTCGAGGGCATGCTGCGCGACCTCTCGGAGCTGAAGATCGGCGATCCGGTGGTGCACGAAGAGCATGGCATCGGCCGCTACCAGGGACTCGTCACGCTCGAGCTCGACGACGGCAAGGCGGAGTTCCTGCTCTTGGTTTACGAAGGCGACGACAAGCTCTATGTGCCGGTGTCGCAGCTCGGCTCGATCGGTCGCTACAGTGGCGCGCAGCCCGAGGAGGCGCCGCTGCACAAGCTCGGCAGCGGCCAATGGGACAAGGCGAAGGCGCGCGCCGCCAAGCAGGTGCGCGACACGGCGGCGGAGCTCCTCGCGCTTTATGCAAAGCGCGCCTCGCGCCACGGGCACGCCTTCGGCATCCGGCAGCACGACCTGGAGGCGTTCGCCTCCGGCTTCGGCTTCGAGGAAACGCCGGATCAGGCGCAGGCGATCGAAGCCGTCATTGCCGACATGGCCTCCGGCAAGCCGATGGATCGCCTGGTCTGCGGCGACGTCGGCTTCGGCAAGACGGAAGTCGCGCTCCGCGCGGCGTTTATCGCGGTGGCCGACAGCAAGCAGGTGGTGGTGCTCTGCCCGACGACGCTCCTCACCGAGCAGCACTTCCACACCTTCAACGACCGTTTCGCCGACTGGCCGGTGCGCATCGCCGAGCTCTCGCGCTTCAAGACCGCGAAGCAGTCGAACGAGATCCTCGAGCGGCTGGCGAAGGGCGAGCTCGACATCGTCATCGGCACGCACAAGCTTCTCGGCCGCGACGTGAAGCTGCCGCGCGTCGGCCTGGTGATCATCGACGAGGAGCATCGCTTCGGCGTGCGGCAGAAGGAAGCGCTGAAGAAGCTGCGCGCCGAAGTCGATGTGCTCACGCTGACGGCGACGCCGATCCCGCGCACGCTCGCGATGTCGCTCGAGGGTATCCGCGACTTCTCGGTGATCGCCACGGCGCCGGAGAAACGGCTGGCGATCAAGACCTTCGTCTCGCCCTTCTCGGAGGGACTCATCCGCGAAGCGGCGATGCGCGAGTTGAAGCGCGGCGGCCAGATCTACTTCCTGCACAACGAGGTCGATTCGATCGAGCGGATGCGCGAGCGGCTGGCGCGCCTGCTGCCAGAGGCGCGCATTGCGGTGGCGCATGGCCAGATGCCGGAGCGCGAGCTCGAGCGCGTGATGCGCGACTTCACCGCGCAGCGGGCGAACGTGCTCCTCTGCTCGACGATCATCGAGACCGGCATCGACAACCCGCACGCCAACACCATCGTCATCAACCGCGCCGACAAGTTCGGCCT
>Ga0134121_10001516_pt1 | contig 21809 bp, 20 predicted proteins | sample KB301_FD_96463 | JGI IMG/M metagenome (GOLD analysis project Ga0134121, IMG submission 96463) | Terrestrial soil microbial communities without Nitrogen fertilizer from Kellogg Biological Station, Michigan, USA - KB3-0-1 | ecosystem: Environmental > Terrestrial > Soil > Unclassified ... | reverse complement strand
CGTGCGGTCGCTGAATCGTGTCTCAAACGCGTCGATTATCGATGAAATTCCGAACAGCGGGTTTCTGACTTCGTGCGCAACACCGTCCACGAGCGAGCCGAGCAACGACATCATCTCGCTTTGACGCAACGACGCTTCGAGCTCGGCCCTCTTCGTGATGTCCTGCGCGATCAGGATGGCGCGCTCGCCAAACGAGCCGAATTCGTTGACGTGGTAAAGCGTGATGGCCCACGTCTTACCGGTGGCTTCGTCTTTGATTTCTTCGGTTCTCGGAGCGGGATATTCACGCAGGCTCTCGAGCATTTCCTCGGCCTTCTTCCACGGCTCGTGCTCGCCGAGCTGGCCCACCGTTTTGCCGAGTATCTCTTCCGCTTCGATGCCGGCGATCTGTTCGGCGGCCTGATTCGAGCGTTTGATGTATCCGGCGAGATCGATAATCAAAACCGGAAAATCGATCGCGTTGAACGTCTGGCGCCACTCCATCGCTGACTGTTGCAGCGATGCGTGCAGTCGTTGTTGTTTTTCGTCGAGGAGTTTTCGCTCAGTGACGTCGTTGACGATCACCAGCTTGCCGTGTTTGCCGTCGAAAACGACCGGGTGCGAACTTACCTCGACGTAGATCGTTTTTCCGTCTTTGGTCCGGTGACGCCAGGGGCTGGAGATCACGAGGTCGTTCGGATCATTTTTGATCATCAGGGTCGGAATATCTTCGCGCGCCCGGATGTCGTCGACGGTTATCGAGAGAAACTCCTCGCGCGTGTAGCCGTAGATGCGAGTTGCAGCTTCGTTGACGGCGAGGAAGTGGAGTGTTTCTTCGTTGTAGACCCAGATCGGCTGCGGCGTCGATTCGAAAAGGAGCCGGTAGCGTTCTTCGGAGTCGCGCAGCGCTTCCTCGAAACGTTTGCGCTCGGTGACGTCGCGACCGAGACCGCGAAAACCAACGGTTCCGTCGAGCTTGTCTTTTATAGGTGAGACGATCAGATCGAGCCAGCGATCCTCGCCGGTCGCGGAGCGGGCCACAAACTGGTGGCGAAACTCGTGTGCTTCATGCGGGTGCCCAAGACTGGCGACGAACCCGTTGCTTTCGGGAATGATGCCAAAGACGTTGAGGAACGAGTTGCCGATGATCTCTTCTGGTTTGCGTCCGAGAAACTTTTGTCCCGCGTGGTTCATGCTGGTGACGCGACCGGCCAGATCCTGCGTGAAGATCATGTCGCTCGCCTGTTCGACGAGGTCGCGATAACTCGCTTCGAGGCGGGAGCGTTCGAGCAGTCGCGAGACTTTGGCGATAAGGCGCGGAGCGTCAAAGGGAATCTCGAGGTAGTCGTCGGCGCCGGCTTTCATGCCCGCGACCGCGCTTTCGGTGTCTTTCTGGTGCGCCGTGATGAGCAGGATTGGGACGGTTTTCAGCTCCACGTCGGCGCGGATCTCGCGACAAAACTCGAGACCATTCATCCGCGGCATGGAAACGTCGCTGATGATGAGGTCGGGCTGCGCGCGCCTGGCGACAGTCAGGCCGTCGACACCGTCTTCTGCGGTTAAAACGGTGTAACCCGCCTTTCGCAACAGGCCGCCCATCAGGATGAGTTGATCGGGCTCGTCGTTAACGAGCAGAACGGAATTGTCCTCGTGGCCGTTGGTCTCTATCCCATGCACCAGCGCTATACCTCAAATAAAATGTGTTTTTCGTTGGAATATAACCGTCGGGCGAACAGATTAGAACTACCAGACTGCGGCAACACCGTTTGAACAACGGGATTTTTACGGGTTTTGAAAGCGCGAAGTATATCACACGAAACCCGCGCAGCGGGCCGCGGATTGACGCGGATAAACGCTGATCCGCGTTCATTCGCGTAAATCCGCGGCTACTTTTATAGCTGATTGGTGTCGGTAAACGGAACGAAGCTCGTTTGAATCATAAGTCCGTACTTATTGTATTCACAGTGGAGATTATCTAATGAAAGACAAGACTATTTATAAAGGAACAATCCTGCGACGAAGCATCATTCCAACCCTGCTTCTCGTGGTTTTCTCGGCCTCGGCCAGCGCCCAGAGCATCCAGAACTCGTATGCAGACCTCGTGAACAGGGTCGCGCCCGCCGTTGTGACCATCAGGTCAACCGAGCGCGCCCGAAATGCACAGCAGTTTCCGTTCATGGACGACCCGTCGCTCCGTGACTTTTTCGGCGACCGTTTGCCACAAGGACAGCAGCAGTCGCCGCAACGTGTGCAGGGCGTCGGCTCCGGAGTCATCGTCAACTCGGAAGGTTACATTTTGACTAACCACCACGTCGTCGATGGCGCCCTCGAGATCAAAGTTGAACTGACGGACAACCGCACCTTCACCGCCAAGCTGGTCGGCTCCGATCCGCCAAGCGACCTCGCGGTGTTGAAAATCGACGCGCGAGACTTGCCGACACTCCAGCTAGGCGACTCGGACAAAGTACGCGTCGGCGATTTCGTGCTGGCAGTCGGCAACCCGCTTGGCATCGGCCAGACGGTGACTTCCGGTATCGTCAGTGCGAAAGGACGCGCAACGGGCTTGAGCGACGGCAGTTTTGAAGACTTCCTGCAGACCGACGCCGCGATCAACCGCGGTAATTCCGGCGGCGCTCTCGTCAACACGAGCGGTGAGCTGATCGGAATCAACTCGCAGATCCTTTCGCCGTCCGGCGGCAGCATCGGTATCGGTTTCGCGATTCCGTCGAACATGGCGCGCACCGTCATGGATCAGTTGATGAAGACTGGAAAAGTGCGCCGCGGAATGCTGGGCGTGACGATTCAGTCGATCACAGCGGATCTCGCGTCGAGCTTGAGTCTGCCGGCCGCGCGCGGTGCGATCGTCACGTCGGTTCAGAGCGGTGGTCCGGCTGAACGAGCGGGCATCCAGCGTGGCGATGTGCTTATGGAAATCAACAAACACCCTGTTCTCGACAACAACAGCCTGCGAAATCTCGTCGCGAGCCTGCAGCCGGGATCGACGGTTGACGTGACGGTGAAGCGAAACGGGCGTGACCAGAACTTCCAGGTGTCCCTCGCGGAATTGCCGAACCAGGCGCCACCGGAAAGCGAAGAAGAGTCGAGCAGCACTGGCCGTCCTTCAACAGATAAGTATGGAATGTCGCTGACGCCATTCACTCCGGGGATGGCTCAGCGTAACGGTCTCGATGCTGACGATCAGGGATTGATGGTCAGCCGAGTCGATCCGAATGGCAGCGCCGAGACAGCCGGTATCCGGCAGGGTGATTTGATCCAGGAAGTTAATCGTCAGCCGGTTAAGACGATTACGGAGTTTACTGCAGCGATGCAGCGTTCAGGCGCGAAGCCGGCGCTCGTGCTGGTTAAGCGACGCAACGCCGTGATCTACATGACGTTGAAAGCCGACTCCTAAAACCAACCACATTCAACAGAACCGAGCGCGGTAGCGCCGGGTCAAACTCTCTATTCACGTTCGATGGGAGAGTTTGACCCGGCGCTACCGCGCTAGGTTCTGTTATATTCCACCATTCGAAATTCAGGAGGAACGTGTATGCGGGAGTTTGATCAACGGCCGTGGGGAACCTACACGGTGCTCGAGGAAGATCAGGGATTCAAAGTGAAACGGATCGAGGTCTTGCCGGGCAAAAGACTCAGTTACCAGAAACACTCGCAACGCGCAGAGCACTGGTTCGTCGTTGCAGGCACTGCGAAAGTGACACTCGACGACAAGGAGATCATGGTGCGAGCGGGGGAAGCGATCGACGTCCCCGTCGGCGCCGCGCATCGAGTAGAGAACCCGGAGGAGGAAAATTTAGTATTTATCGAAGTACAGCGAGGAAGTTATCTCGGCGAAGACGATATCGTTCGTCTTCAGGATGACTACGGCAGGTAACCACGGATGAAACGAAAGGACGGATTAACACATCATCTGTGTAATCTGTGGTGAGGTATTAGATGGCCGACGTAGTTACTATCCCCCAGGAAGAGGAGCAAAGCCTTTGGTCGGCGGTGAAGGAGTCGATCCGCGGCTCGCACCGCGACTACACCCGCGGTCCGATCGGCCGCGCGATCCTCTTGCTCGCCGTCCCGATGGTCCTCGAGATGATCATGGAGAGCATTTTCGCCGTGGTCGACATCTTCTGGGTCTCACACCTCGGAACGGACGCTGCCGCGACTGTCGGTCTCACCGAATCCCTGATGACACTGGTTTATGCGCTCGCGATCGGTCTGAGTATCGGCGCGATGGCGATGGTCTCGCGCCGGATTGGTGAAAAGAATCCGGATGGCGCTGCGCGCGCGGCAGTCCAGGCGATTGCTCTCGCTCTCATCGTGTCGATCGTCATTGGCGCCATTGGTGCGCCTCTCGCTCCGAAACTCCTCGCGTTGATGGGCGGCTCGCCGTGGGTGATCGAACATGGCTCGGCGTTCACGCGAGTGATGCTCGCCTGCAACATCAGTGTCGTGATGCTCTTCATGATCAACGCGATCTTTCGTGGCGCCGGCGACGCCGCAATCGCGATGCGCACGTTATGGGTCGCGAACTGGATCAATATCCTGCTCGGACCATGTTTGATCTTCGGAATCGGACCTTTTCCAAAGCTGGGCATCGTCGGCGCCGCCATCGCGACCTCGATCGGTAGAGGCACCGGCGCGATCTTCGCACTCACGAAGCTCTTTCGTTCAGGTGGACGGTTCGACATCAAGCCGCATCATCTTCGCATTGAGCCCGAAATCATCGTCCGCATGCTCAGATTGTCAGGGACGGCAACGTTTCAGGTCTTCATCGGCATGGCGAGCTGGATCGGCCTGGTGCGCATCATTTCGAGTTTCGGTAGCAATGCTGTGGCGGGTTACACGTTTGGAATTCGCGTGATCCTGTTTGCCCTCTTGCCTTCGTGGGGAATGGCGAACGCCGCGGCGACAATGGTGGGTCAGGCGCTGGGAGCGAAGAACCCCGAACGCGCCGAGCGCGCGGTTTGGCAAGCCGGCTTCTACAACATGATCTTCCTCGGCATTATCGGGCTGCTCTTCATCTTCTTCGCACCGCAGATCATCTGGTTTTACACGGACGATCCGAACGTTGCGCATTACGGTGTCGATTGTCTGCGGATCGTGGCGTATGGCTTTCTGTTTTACGCGTACGGCATGGTGCTCGGGCAGTCGTTCAACGGCGCTGGCGACACCTGGACGCCCACGATCATCAATCTTTTCGTGTTCTGGCTCTGGGAGATCCCGCTCGCTTACGTGCTGAGTGTGAAGCTGAACATGGGTCCGCGCGGCGTGTTTGTGGCGATGACGATCGCGTTTTCGACGCTCGCGGTGGTCAGTGCAGCGGTATTTCGCCTCGGCCGATGGAAGCGAAAAGCAGTTTAGTTGAGAATTCTGAGTAGGGAGTTCGAACAGTGCTGTCGGGCTTCCCTACGGTTTTTGTGGATTTTTTAACTCTCACCACCTCTGTACGTTCCAGAACATTGAGACTTTGAAGATCACACCTGGCGGCACCTCTATTGCTAAATACAAAAATGCCAGATAGAGCAGGGCACGTTGGGTGCGGCGACTTGCACGCTTCGGACCGCCGACCAAAGCCAAATCAGGTCACCGCACCCTTTCACCAGCCAATAGCTCACGGCAAGTTTTACAAGAGCAAGGAGGAGACCCATGGAGAAGAAACTGAAAGGGAAAAAGGTGGCCATACTGGTCGCCGACGGCTTCGAGCAGGTGGAGTTGACGGAGCCGAAGAAAGCTTTGGAAGAGGCTGGAGCGATCACCGAGATTGTCTCCCCCGCCAATAATGAAGTGCAGGGGTGGAACCACGACGACAAAGCGGATTCATTTCCAGTTGATATGCCCTTGAGCCGGGCGCGTTCTGATGATTACGACGCACTATTACTTCCGGGCGGTGTGAGAAATCCAGATCAGTTGAGAACGATGATGAGAGCGGTGGAGTTTATTGACGGCTTTTTTGCGACGGGCAAGCCGGTCGCGGCGATCTGTCATGCACCGTGGACGCTTATCGATGCGGAAATTATCAAAGGCAGGACTATTACTTCGTGGCCTTCGTTGAAAAAAGATCTAATAAATGCAGGCGCGCATTGGGTCGATCGAGACGTAGTGGTGGATAACGGATTAATAACTAGTCGGAAGCCTGCCGATATACCCGCGTTTAATAAGAAGATGATCGAGGAATTTGCAGAGGGAAGACATTCGCGGCAGCAAGCCGCTTAGGAGGTTTAGCCGCAAAAAGGTACAAAAGGCACAAAAACATAAAACCGGAAGGGCAGCGTTCCTTTTATAAAAAGACACCTCCTTCAAAAAGTATCTTTTGTGCCTTTTGTGCTTTTTTGCGGCTAGATCTTTTTCGCCACCTGACCCACTTTCACGACACCAGCCTGGACCACCTTCGCGTTGATGCCTCTGAGACAGAGCTCGCGCCCGACTTCTGAATTCACAAACTTCATCGCATCGGCGCCAAAGCGCGCGACGAATTTATGACAGCCCGTGTGTGGCAAATGGCTCACTTCGAGCACTGCCGAGCCGACTTGTATGCGTGCGCCGGCAGGCAGGTTTTTTTTGCTCAAATCCATGTCGATGTAGAGCTGATCGCCTGCGAGTTGCCAGCGCTCTCGATCCTGGGCGACGAGCGCGGTGACGCGTGAGTTCATGATGTTGATCTGCATCTCAGGATGCGGCGATCCGTCCGGTGTCTTTGAACTCGGGCGCCTGATCCAGTTGTCGCCGATCAGTCCTTTGAGTGGATCGAGCTCAGCTTCAGTCAGAATTTCTCGCTGTTCCACGTCAGGACGGCTCACGATCAACTGCAACAGGCCTTCATCCTTCGGCGCCTCACGCAGGTGGTCCAGCGCCGCTTCGAGCTCCAGCATCGTCAGGTGTTTCACGGGCGCTACTATAACCCGAGTTTGGCCTTCGCGGCGATTAGGATTAAAGTAGACCGGCAAAAGTTTACAAGCCTTAACAACTTTTTACTTGCCCTTGACACGACCCGGCCTGACCGGGCGTATTCTCTGGCCCGCCATGAAGTCCAGGAGAGAAAGCAACGCTCGGTTCCGGCTGGTGCTCACGCTTGGCCTTGCCGTGGTATTGCCGGCCTTGACCCTCATCATCGTTAATTTCCAGCACGTCAAATCGATCCAGCGCGACAAAAAGGTCGAGGCGTTGATTCATCGGGACTTCCAGTATCTGCTGACGATCGCTGCGAAGAAGATGGCGAGCAAGGCTTATGGAATGACGGAAGAAGCGCGCGACGCGTTTCCTTCCGTGAATGATTCAGACGACGAGAAACGAAGAAAGCTGGAGCAAATCGTCCAGAAAAACCCCTGGTTCACTCACGTGTTTTTCTATGACGCCAAGAAAGGGCTCGTCCTCCAGCCGCAGCATGATCTCATGACTGAGAAAGACGTCGAAGAGTCGAGCAAGGGCTACAGCGTCTGGTTTAGCCTCGAGGGGCAGTACCTGTGCGCACAGTTGAACAGAAAACCCAAGCCGATCATGTGGATGCCGAGCGAGTCTCAAAAGCCCAATGGTCTTGTTTACACAACGACGGCAATCTTTAGTTTTCCCGGGGCTGATCGCGATCGACCCGTGTTAGGTGGCGTAAGCTTCGATGGAGTCTACTTAAAAGAAAAATTCTTTCCAAAATTACTCGAAGAACTGACCTCGCAAAGTTTCACGAATAATCCGGAACAGGTTTATGAACAGGGCTTCCACGAATTGATGCCGCACGAGGCGATTGAGCATCCGGATCAAAAGCTCGCAATGATGGTCTACCCGGCTGAAGCCGAACCGGAACGACCGGTGGCGATGTCAGCCGGTTGGGGCAGCGGCAAGCCGGAAGTCACTTACAAGCTCGACGATCCGTTTCGTGGTCTCGCACTCGGCATCAAGTTTCAAGGCACGACAGCACAGGCAATCAGCCGCCGCTGGGTGTGGCAGAGTTTTATGATCCTCGGCGTGTTGTCGGTGTTGATGATTGGCGGACTCGTGTTGACGTATCGCAGCGTCAATAAACAAGTCGCGCTTGCGCGTTTGAAGTCTGACTTTGTTTCCAACGTGTCGCACGAGTTGCGAACGCCGCTCGCCCTCATTCGACTCTACGCGGAAACACTCGAGCTCGGCCGCATCACGACGCAGGAGAAGAAGAACGAGTATTACAGCATCATTCGCAAAGAGAGCGAACGGCTCAGCGCGCTGATCAATAACATTCTCGATTTCTCGCGCATCGAAGCGGGCGCGAAAGAGTACGACTTCCGGGAGACTGACATCGCCGAGCTCGTGTGCAACACGCTCGACTCTTATCGCTACCAGATCGAGCAGCAGGGATTTGCACTCGAGGAGCACATCGATCCCGGTATTCCAGCGGTGAAAGTCGATCGCGAAGCGATTGCGCGCGCGCTTGTCAATCTGGTCAACAATGCACTGAAATATTCCGACAACGAAAAATTTCTGGGCGTCAGGCTTTACCGCGAGCAGAGTATGCTCAAACTCGAGGTGAGCGATCGTGGCATCGGGATCGAGCGAAACGAGCAGTCGCGGATTTTTGACAAGTTTTATCGAACGTGCGATCCGCTTGTGCATAACACGAAGGGCAGCGGACTTGGACTCTCGCTTGTGCGCCACATAACGCGCGCGCATGGTGGCGACGTTGAAGTCGAGAGCACGCCCGGTCGCGGCAGCAAGTTCACTCTTTCGTTGCCGCTCGCGACCTGACCACAAAAGGCACAAACCATGATCACAAAAAAGGCACAAAAGACTGAACGAGGTAGGCGCTCAAATACACTCAAGCCTTCTTAAACAGAAATCATTTTGTGTTTTTGTTCCTTTTTGTGGCTAAAAACAATTTGAGGCATTTATGAAAAGCAAGATCTTAATCGTTGAAGATGAACCGGCGATGGTGGCGGGGTTGCGCGATAACTTCGAGTACGAAGGTTATGAAGTGATCAGCGCGGAAGATGGCGTCAGCGGTCTCGACAAAGCACTGTCTGACAATCCCGACCTCGTTGTGCTCGACGTGATGATGCCGCGCATGAGCGGGCTCGACGTTTGCAAACAGTTGAAAGCGAAACGCCCGTCAGTGCCGATCATCATGCTGACCGCGCGTGGACAGGAGATCGACAAAGTCGTCGGTCTCGAACTGGGCGCAGACGATTACGTCACGAAGCCATTTTCAGTGCGGGAGCTGATGGCGCGTGTGAAAGCGGTGCTGCGGCGTGTCGCGTCACCAGCGCCCGCGCCGGAGGTCTATAAATTCAGCGACATCGAAGTAAACATTCGCAGCAACGAAGTGCGGCGTAATGGAGATGTCGTCGATCTATCGGCGAAAGAGTTTGCCCTGCTTGCTTATTTCATCGCGCATCCGGTTGAAACATTGAGTCGCGATCGCTTGCTCGACGCGGTTTGGGGATACGAAAATTATCCAACCACGCGGACAGTCGACACGCACATCGTGCATCTTAGACAAAAGCTCGAACCAAATCCCGAAGAACCACGTTTCATACTTACCGTTCATGGAAGTGGTTACAAGTTTGTCGGATGAGGTCTTGTCATGACTCTCCCAGCATTCGAAGTCAGCACGTCTTCCCCTACTGGTGATCTGCAACAGAGGCTCGAGCTAATACAGCGAGATTACGCCGAGCTGAACACTGCGATCTTCGAAGCGGCGCAGGTGCATCGTCGTTTGTGCGCGCCGAGTTTGCTGCGGCACGGTCCATTCGATGTTGCGACGGAGATCTTCGCAGTGCGTCACTTGCCGGGCGACTTCGTCAGTGTCGAAGAAACGAGCGACGGTCTCGTGCTGGCGCTCGGTGATATCGGTGGCAAAGGACTCGCCGCGGGAATGTGGGTCACGCATCTGATCGGTTTACTGCGAACACACACGGCCGCGAGTTCAGATCCGGAAGCGATCGTCGCCGGAATAAATCGCGACATGGCGCGGTTATCGTCAGTTGAACCGCTGAGCACACTCTTTGTCGCGCGGCTGTCGAAGACAGGGCAGCTCGACTACACGAGCGCAGGGCATCCGCCGGCTTTACTGTTGCGGAAAAATGGGCAGCTCGAATTGCTTTCCGATGGTGGGCCAGTGCTCGGCGTCGTGCCCGCGGCGGTGTTCGAGCGCGGCACAGTGAAACTACGCGGCGGCGATCTGCTATTGGCGTGTTCTGATGGTATTCTTGAGTCATTCAACGAAGCGGAACAGGAGTTTGGCAATATGCGGCTCCAGACTGAATTGCGCCGGGCACAGGGTGGCTCGGCGGAAGCGGTTTTGTTTTCAGTGCTGGGCTCGGTGCAGGACTTCGCGGCGCCCAGGCCGCTCACGGACGACATGACGTTAATGGTCGTCAAGAGACAGCAATAAAAATCCACTCAAACTCGAAAGGGGAAGTTTATGGCAGACGTAAAACCGATTCCGGAGGGATATCATTCGTTAACGCCTTACCTGGTGATCAATGGTGCGGCTGATGCGATGGAGTATTACAAGAAGGCGTTTGGCGCAGTCGAGCTGTTTCGCATGGAGCATGAGGGAAAAATCGGACACGCCGAGATGAAGATTGGCGATTCGCCTTTTATGCTGGCCGATGCCAGTGAACAGTTCAAGGGAGTTAAGGATCTTGGTGGCACACCGGTGAGCCTGATGATCTACGTTGACGATGTCGATGCGATCTATCCGCAGGCGATCGCCGCTGGCGGCACTGAGATGAAGCCGTTGCAGGATCAGTTTTATGGAGATCGCTCTGGGACGTTAACGGATCCGTTTGGCCACGTTTGGACCGTCGCCACGCACAAGGAAGACGTCACACCGGAAGAGATCGAAAAGCGAGTCGCCGCCATGCACAGCCACGGCGCCGGCGCTTAAGAAAGTTAGCCACAAAAAGGCACAAAAAGCACAAAATGATTTTTTTGTGTTTTTGTGCTTTATTGTGGCAAAGAACGCATTTCGCGGAGGCGGCGTTCGAGGAAGCGACGCTCGTTGTCGTTCGTGGCTAGATTGAGGGCGGCTTCGTAACTCTCAGCCGCCGCTTCGTTGTCGCCGAGTCGACGGAGCATGTCGGCCCGGGCGGCGTGCAACAGGTGATAATCTTCGAGCTCGCCCGATGCGGCGAGCTCGTCGATTAATTCGAGCGCCGGTCGCGGACCGCGGGCCATCGCAATCGCCACCGCGCGATTCAACGACACGATCGGAGAAGGCATTACTTCTGAAAGCAGATCGTAAAGGTTGACGATCTGCGACCAGTTGGTGTCTTCCGGTCGAGCAGCTTTACAGTGCTCGGCAGCGATTGCCGCCTCGATTGCGAATGGACCAGGCTCACTACGCAGCGCTTCTTCAATCAGGACCAGCGCTTCGTCGATTTGTGGTCTATTCCATAACGTGCGATCCTGCTCTTCGAGCACGACGAGATTATTCTCTTCATCCAGTCGCGCCTCGCGTCGTGAATCGTGCAACAACATCAACGCCACGAGAGCTGTCGCTTCAGCCGGAACTTTTGGCTCGAGTAGCGCGCGCAGAAGACGACCGAGTCGAATCGCTTCGGCGCAAAGATCGGCGCGCACGAGTGGCTCGCCGCGAGTCGGCGCGTAGCCTTCCGTGAAGATGAGATAAATCGCGCTCAAGACGCCGTCGAGACGCGCGGGCATCTCGGTCGTGTCAGGCACGCTGAAAGGAATTCCGGCATCGCGGATCTTTCGTTTCGCGCGCACGAGACGTTGGGCCATCGTGGCTGTAGGAACTAAAAACGCGCGCGCGATTTCATCGGTCTGAAGACCGCCTAAGGTTCGCAAGGTGAGCGCGACCTGTGCTTCGAGTGACAACGCCGGGTGGCAACAGGTGAAGATCAGGCGCAGTCGATCGTCAGGGATCTCGTCGAAGTTGAGGTTTGGTCCTTCGACGATCGGCTCGGAAGCGAAATCCGGATCGGCTTCGAGTTTTTCCTGCAGGCGCTTTTGACGGCGCAGGCGATCGATGGCTTTGTGTTTTGCAGTCTGGATGATCCAGGCGCGCGGAGAATCGGGAATCCCTTCGGTGCGCCACTGGTCGACCGCCGCGGTGAAGGCTTCCTGTGCGGCGTCTTCGGCGAGCTCGAAATCGCCAAACTGACGTATTAGAGTTGCAACAATTCGACCCCAGTCGGATCGATAGACTGCGTCGACAGTAACATTGGCGTTTGAAAGCACGTTTGATAATAAAAAATTCGGGCTGGGGTGTCGATTAGCGCGCTCGCCGTTCGATTTAGCACTGGGAGGGGAAACATTTCATGAAATACATGCTGTTGGTTTATCTCGAGGAAGGAGCGTTGAGCGAGTCTGAACGAGAGCATTGCTACGTTGAATCGGCACAGCTTACACGGGAGCTGAGCGCGTCAGGGAAGTACATTGCCGCCGGTCCGTTGCATCCGGTGGCGACCGCAACGAGCGTGCGTGTGCGAAACGGAAAGAGACTCGTGACGGATGGTCCATTCGCCGAAACGCGTGAGCAGCTCGGTGGTTATTACATCATCGACGCGAAAGATCTTGACGAGGCAATGAGCATCGCGGAGCGCGTGCCGCCCGCGAAAGTCGGAACAATCGAGATTCGCCCGGTCCTGGAAATCGAAGGACTACCATCGCAATAACTTATTAAAGGAAAACTACTCATGAACATCGTACTCTGGATCATTCAAATACTGCTGGCGTTGTTATTTCTGTTTTCCGGCATCACCAAGCTCTTTCCGATCATTCCGATGCCGCCGCCGCCACCAGATATGTGGATACCGCCCATGTGGTTTCTCAAGTTTATCGGCCTCTGCGAAGTGCTTGGGGCACTCGGACTGGTGTTGCCGGGATTGTTACGCCGTCAACAATATCTGACAGTGTGGGCTGCGATCGGACTCACGATCATCATGATCGGAGCTGTTGTTGTATCAGTCATGGGGATGGGAATTGCGGCGGGCGTGACACCGCTGATCGTTGGAATTCTTTGCGCGTTCGTTGCGTGGGGCCGATCTAAAACGCACCATCATGAATATTAGACGTATCAATTGGCCGTTGTGGACGGGGTTCTTGTTAACGCTGGCGGCGTTCTTGAGCTACTTCTTTGTCTTCGTGTTGTTTCCGTTTACGCGCGACTTTCCGTGGGCCAACCTGGTGTTGTTTGCAGTTGCCGGCGTGTTGCTATTCATGGGGCTGCGGCGCGGGTTTGCTTCCGATCGTCCGCACCCGGTGCGATCGAAGATCGTGAGCTCGATCGTCAGTGTGTTCAGTCTTTTTGTCTTTGCGATGTTCATCTTCACGATCTTCGTGGTCGGACGTTCGCTGCCTGCTTCCAAAGGTGCGCCTCAGGTGGGGCAACGAGTACCCGAGTTCAGTCTTCCCGATACGTCCGGAAAGACAGTATCTCTCAATGAGCTACTGACGACGCCGATCAACGGCAACAGGCCGAAAGGTGTGTTGCTGATTTTTTATCGAGGTTACTGGTGACCGTCGTGTAACTCCGAGTTGCGGAGTATTGAGAGAAGCCTGAATCAGTTCAACGAAGCAGGTATTCGTCCCGTTGCGATCAGCGTTGATACATCAGAAGATTCACGCAATCTCGCACAGAGTCAGGGTTACACTTTTCCGATTCTTTCCGATCGAAATGCGGAAGTGATCCGGCGTTATGATCTGGCGCACAAGGGCGCCGGCATACATGGCGAAGATATCGCGCGGCCGGCTGAGTTTCTGATTGATGCGACGGGGACTGTGGTTTGGATCAATCTAACCGAGAATTACTGGATTCGGGCGCGGCCCGAGCAAGTGCTTGAAGTTTCTAAGCTGCTTAAATAGAAAAGAAAGTTTTAGACAGGATTTCAGGATTTGCAGGATTTACAAGATCATCCTGTAAATCCTGTTCCATCCTGTAATCCTGTCTAATATGCTTCGTCAATTAACCAGCACGTCCGCTTTGTCCGGCGCGGTAGCCGTCCTGGTAACCTCTCGAGAAGTTGGGCCGGTAAACATCAGCAAAGTTTCCGAAACCAGCTTCCTTGAAGTAGTGAGATCGCTGGGGATCGAAGCTCTTGTTTTTCTTCCCATCGTCCCTTCCGGTCTTGTAGCCATCTTTGTACGCCTGATTCAAAGCTTCTTCGCTGTTGTCAAAGACGTAATGGTTGTACCGGAAATCGTATCCCCACGGATCGTATCCGTATGGGTAACCCCACCAGCTTCTATATCCAAATCCAAACGGACGATATATGCGATAGGGGTAAGGACGGACGATCACGACTCTACGCCGCCGCTGCGCCTGGACGTCGCTTGTGGAGAAAAACGCGACACCAAACAGCATGAGCGCGATGACAACGAGACCGCCAATCTTTCGCAAATATTTTCCTTTCATCTTTCAACCTTCCTTGTTCTAAATCCGCACTTAGCCAACGCGAGTGCGGCTAATCAAACGCGTGTTCGTACGACCGTTTCCGTAGTACGTCACTAAATACGTTTCGCGGTAGACACGACGGCCATAACGCACCAGACGCGACTGTGTCACCGTGCGCTGGCGGTTGTAACGCCGATCGTAACGTCGATCATCACGCCGCCTGCCGTAGCGGTCACGCTGCCACTGTGCAGCTGTACTCGCTGCGACGGTGCTATTTTGCTGCGATACGTCGCTCGCCTTTGCTTCCGCCGAAACACCAATTCCTAATGTGGCTATCGCCAAAGCTATTCCCAATACCTTCTTCATCTTTTTATGCCCACCTTTCTCACAAAACTAGTCGGGCTCCCTTCCGCGCAAGTGGAGAGAGCCCGACTGTTATCTAAGACACCTTCAGTGTCCGCTTGGTTACAAGCAATAGCCACGCCACACGTAGCAAAAAGGGGTGTTTATCGCCCTTTATCTTTGTAAACAACCCCTCCTCTCATTACGAAAACCACCCGCCGCACCGCCGTGATGTCCTTAATCGGATCGCCATCGAGCGCGATAATGTCTGCCTCTAATCCAGGCGCGATCGACCCGATCTTGTCCCTCATCCCGAGCGCCTCCGCGGCGAGTGAATTCGCCGAAACCATCGCCGCAATCGGATCCATGCCAACGTCACGCACGCGATCTATAAACTCCTCCGCGTTTCGTCCATGCGAGCCCGCCAGCGCATCCGAACCAAAAACGATTTTGAGGCCCGGAATCTTGAGAGCTTGTTTGAAGAAGTCGTGATACGCGGGAATCATCTCCCTGATCGCCGGAAACACTTCTTCCGGATAGCCGGGCGTGCCGGAGAACTTGTCTTTGTTGAGCAGATAGTTCTCCATCACGAGTCCTGCCTGCGGATCGAGCCAAACGCCTTTCTGCACCATCAACTTCAGATCGTCGTCAGTGGCGAGTGGGCCGTGTTCGATCTCTGTGCAGCCGGCGAGCACCGACGCACGAACGGCGTCTTTGTACGCGTGTACGAGCGTGCGCAGGCCGAGCTTCTTTGCTTCATAACACGCGGCGTTGAGTTGTTCCTGCGAGAGCAACATCTGCGGACGACGCACGCTGCCTGCAGCGAAGATCTTGATCAAGTCGGCGCCCGCTTCTTTCTGTTTTCTGACGAAGGCGCGGATCTCATCGGGCGTGCCGGACTTTTCGCCATTGCCGATGAGTGGCTCAGCCGACGTCAGGATGCGTGGACCAGGCAGCGCGCCTCTCGCGATCGCATCACGCAACGGCAGATCGTTTGTCGAGCCGACACTCTGCACGGTCGTAAATCCGGCCATGAGTGTGGCCCATGCGTTAGCGGCGGCGGCGTAAGTTGCATAAGGCGTAGTGCCGCCGGCGCCTGCGTTCTTTCCGTCAGGACCAAAGCTCCAGGTAATGTGGACGTGGCTATCGATCCAGCCCGGCATGACTGTCAGGCCACGTAGATCGTAGTTGACTGGCGTTGCGTTTGGATCGATGCGAACGATCTTCGAGTCTTCAATGACGATGCGTGTGTCGTGCAGCACGCCGCCTTTGCCATCGAGGACAGTGCTGGCGGCGATGACGATTTGTTTGTTCTTTTGTGGGGCTTGAGTTGAAATGCTCGGCCCGCCGAAGAAAACGACGAACAATAGGAATGAACAAATTTTAATCGTTCCCATATCCGCGTTTGTCCGCGTTTCCTATTTCACGCGCGCGCGTTCGAAGGCGCCTTCGAAATAGACAGCTTCGAGGCCGGTGGCCCAGTATTCGACAGCAGTGCGATTCGGTTGTGATGTTTCCTGATCGGTTGTCAGCGTTGGTTCCTCCAGATCTTCCGGCTCAAATTCGAGCCAGCCGATCCATGTGTTGTCGTCACGTTCCTCACCGTAGCTGCGCACGGTGTAAGTCGCGCCGTCCGGACTGGTTACTACTGCCGTGTATTCCTGTAAAAGTTCTGCCATTGATTCTTCCTCCCATTGTTCGTTTTCTCTGCGGCTCTCTGCGTCCTCTGCGTTGAGATTGACCTTAACGCAGAGAACGCAGAGATACGCAGAGAGCCACAGAGAAGCTCTGAATTCAATCTACTTTCTTGCCGCGCGACACGAGGCGCCACCGCTTTCTCTTCGTACAACCCGAGCTGTAGTTTTCCTGAGTGATCTTCGGCATCGCGCCCGGCGACACATCAGAGATGTAAATCACCGACGCCTCCGACGTACTATCAGGAAATCCTGATGCACACGAATCTAAAACCACCGAACCAAAATCCTGAAGCACGTGCCGTCGCCCATTTTGAAAACTAACGAGCGTCGCCATCTCGGTAAGCGTGCCCTGCGACATGTCGCTCGTCATCATCAACAACTCATCGACACCATCACTATTCAGATCAGTCTTCTTGATAACACCCCGCGCGAAGTCAGCATCGACGTCGGCGACGAGCTGTTGCCCGGAAAAGATCGCCACGCGCTTAGTGCCAAAGTTATCAGCGTGCGACGCATTACACTCGCTGACGTCGATCACGTAGAGCGTCTGCGTCTGCCCCGGCGCCGTAAAACTTCCCTGTTCCACATCGCCGATCGTCGGCACCATTTGCCCGGCCTTGCGCGCCGCTGCCAGGTAATCCTCGCCGGCGTCAGCCGGGAAATTGCACTTATTCGTGTCAGTCAAATACCTGCGAAATACCTTCGACAAAACCATCCGCTGCGTCGCCGGCGCGATCTTCACAGGCGTAACCTCATCGTCGACGCGAAAGTCGAAAAGCACCTGCCGATCCTTCTGCATCATCGGCTTCTGCGCCACTGCGAGCGAAATCAGAGCTAAACAAAGAATAATGGTTTTCATGGCCGTCGGGTCCCTTATCTTTCCTTCGTCGTCTTGTGCCTTTTTGTTGCTGCTCATATTATCTGCTTACTTAAAGACGGAGCTAGTCAAAATGCTAAAAATCACTACTCTTTTTGTTGCTCTTCTTTTGTTGTCTCCCCTGGCAATCGCGGCTTCCGACGAGTGGTCGCAGTTTCGTGGGCCAAACGGCACGGGCGTTTCCGAAACCAAAGGCCTGCCCACGGAGTTTGGACCAAACAAGAACGTCGTTTGGAAAACACCGCTGCCTGCGGGTCATTCATCGCCAGTGTTGACGCGCGATCGGATCTTCGTCACGGCGCACGACAAGGACAAGTTGTACGTGATCGGTCTCGATCGACAGTCGGGAAAGATCCTCTGGCAACGTGAAGTGCCGCGCGCGCATTCCGGCCGTTTGCAAAACGTGAATGGCCCAGCGTCGCCGAGCCCGGTGACTGACGGCTCGAACGTTTACGTTTTCTTCCAGGACTTCGGAATGCTCTCGTACGACACAAACGGCAAAGAGCGTTGGAAACTTCCGCTTGGTCCATTCAACATGTTCTACGGCTTCGGCGCGTCGCCCATTCTGGTTGACGACAAGGTGATCCTGCCTGTCGATCAGGACAATCCCTCGTCGTATTTGATCGCAGTTGATAAAAACAGCGGCAAGCTGCGTTGGAAAGTTGAGCGACCGGTTGTGATCTCCGGCTACTCGACGCCGATCGTGTATCAACCAAAACAAGGCGCGAAGCAGATCATCATTCCCGAGTCGTTCCAGCTTTCGGCGTATTCGGTGGCGGATGGCAAGAGAGTCTGGTGGGTTCGTGGTCTTGCGTGCGAGATGAAGTCGATTGCGAGTCACGATAATGAGTATCTCTACATCAACGGTTGGGGGTTCCCGCAGAATCAACCCGGGAAACAGGTGCCGACGATCTCGTGGGAGGAAGGTCTCGCCGCGTACGACAAAGACAAAGATAACCTAATCACTAAAGCTGAGATTGCCGCCGCGGGCGGCACTGGGCAGATGGACAAACTGCTCGTCGCCGCGTTTGAAGCGTTTGACATGAATCGCGATGAGAAGTTGAACGACAAAGACTGGGAAGTGTTTCGCGCGATGATGGCGTCGGAGAATGGCTTGCTCGCGATCAAGATGGGCGGGCAGGGCGATCAGACAGCGAATGCGATCCGCTGGCGCTACACGAAGCCGGTGCCGCAAGTTCCGTCGACGCTGCTTTACCAGAACGTGCTCTACATGATTAACGACAGCGGCATTCTCATCTCGTTTGATCCCGTGACTGGTAACGTGATCAAGCAGGGACGTTTGCATGGTGCGATCGACAAGTACTTCTCATCGCCGGTTGCCGCCGACGATAAAGTGTTTTTGATCGGCCAGGGTGGACAGGTGTCGGTCCTGAAAGCCGCGGGTGAATGGCAAGTGCTCGCGGTCAACGAGCTCGACGACGAGTGCTACGCGACACCTGCGATCGCCGACGGGCGCATCTACATTCGCACCCGCAGCGCGCTCTACTCCTTTGGTAAATAGAGCCGCAGATGATCATTCATCTTCTGGACGGCACGTACGAGCTCTTCCGGCATTTTTACGGCATCCGGCGTTTCAAGAAGACGGATCCGCCTTTGGGCGCTGTGTCGGGCGTGTTGGCGACGGTCGCGCAGTTACTCGAGGACGACGCGACGCACGTTGGTGTAGCGACAGACCACGTTATCGAGTCGTTTCGAAATAATCTGTGGGCGGGGTACAAAACGGGCGCCGGAGTTGAGCAGGCGTTGAAGGCGCAGTTCACTCCGCTCGAAGAGGCGCTCGTAGCGATGGGCGTGGTGGTGTGGCCCGAGGTCGAGCTCGAAGCAGACGACGCGCTCGCGTCGGCAGCGTACCTGGCAGCGAAGGACAAGCGCGTAGAGAAGGTGTGCATCTGGACGCCGGATAAAGATCTCGCACAATCCGTCGTCGATGATCGTGTGGTCCAGGTTGACCGGCGCGGGAATGCGATCCGTGATGCGGAGGCGGTGCGCGCGAAGTTTGGAGTAGCACCGGAGTTCATTCCCGATTATCTCGCTTTGGTGGGCGACGCTGCGGACGGTTATCCGGGCATTGCGGGTCTTGGACCAAAGACTGCGGTGAACTTGATCAATCGTTATGGACCAATTGAGAAGTTTGGTCCCGAGGTCTTGAATGAGCAGAACCGTGAGCTGGCTTTGCTTTTCAAAGATCTCGCCACGCTGCGCACAGACGCGCCGCTTTTTAAGAATGTCGACGAGCTTGAATGGCGCGGCGCCACGCCGGAGTTCGCGGCAGTCGCTGAGAAGATCGGAAGCGCGCGCCTCCTGGCGCGCGTCCGTAAGTTGGAGAAACGATTTAAGCCACAAAAAGGCACAAAATAAATGTTTTTCCCTTTTGTGCTTGTTGTGGCTAATTAAATATGAGTGCAGCAGCCGTGGCGCCCGCGAAGCGCCGCTACGATCGATCAATTGTTGAAGGACCACTGAATTCCGCGGTGTGGAAGATTGCGTGGCCGTCGATGCTCACGAACGTCATCGGCGGTTTGCAGGGGATGGTGGACCACGTGCTCGTCGGGCGCCTCGTCGGGTTCAAAGCAAACGCTGCGATCGGCGTGAGCTGGCAGATCTTTCTCGTCGTGATTGTGTTTATCTCGTCGTTGTTCACGGGCATGAGTGTGCTCGTCGCGCGTTTCGCCGGCGCGGGCGACGAGGAGAAAGTTAATCGCACCGTTTACCAGGCTTTCCTCACTGCGATCTTTATCGCGCTCGGAGTACTCGCGCCGATTGGATATCTCCTTTCGCCGTCGCTGCTCAATCTCGTCAATGCTGCGCCGGACGTCAAAGCAGAAGCGTTACCGTTTCTGCGCATCATGTTTATGTTCAGCTTCGGCATGATGGTCTTCTTCATGTTTAGCGGCGCGTTGCGTTCGGCGGGCGACGCGCGAACGCCGATGACGCTCGGCATTTCGATGACGGTGCTGAACTTTGTTCTGAACGTGTTGCTCATTCCGACTTTCGGGACGAAAGGCGCGGCGATGGGAACGTGCATCGCCTCCGGTCTCATCGCGCTTTATTCGCTGCAACGAATGTGGAGCCGCGCGTGGGTGATATCGTTTCCACGCGAAGGTTTCGGTCCAAATTGGTCCATCATCAAGCAGATCTTCAAGTTTGGTTTGCCGACAGGCGTGCAGGGCATCGCGATGAATATTGGCGGTGTGCTGATGTTGTCCTTTATCGGATCTCTAGCGCAGAGCGCTGCGGCACAGGCTGCGTTTGCAGTTTCTTACACCGAGCTCTTTTCGTTGATCACATGGACTTCTGTTGGATTGATGGGCGCGGCGGCGGCCGTTGCTGGTCAGAATCTCGGCGCCGGTCAGCCCGATCGCGCGGACGCCGCGGTACATGTGGCCGCACGATTCGGATTTGCGGGCGCAGCGTTTGTGGGGATCTTCTTTTTATTATTCCCGCGACAGTTGCTGGCGGTATTTGGAATGCACGATCAGGCAGTTGTCGAGCTCGGAGTGCAGTTACTGCGTGTGCTGAGTGTCTCGGGTTTGCTGATCTCTGTCGCGCTCACTTACACCGGCGGATTGCAAGGCACCGGCGATACGCGCAGCCCGCTGTACATCTCGATCATCTCGCAAGTAATTGTGCCTTTAGGAATTTGTTTTGTAATTAAGGAGACCGGAACACTCGATCCGATCGACATCTGGCTCGCCATCCTCGCCGGTCACGCGACGAGATGCGTACTTAGTATCGTGCGCTTCAGGCAAGGGAAGTGGAGGTCGATCGCGGTGGAGTAGTTTTTTCACGCAAAGACGCAAAGACGCAAAGATCGCAAAGGCGCAAAGGCGGGTCAAATTCCTCACTGAGTCTTTGACCCGCCTTTGCGCCTTTGCGCCTTTGCGATCTTTGCGTGAAACTTACTTCTTCCCACCTAAACTCTGTTTGAGGATTTTGACGAGATCAACCACCTTATGATCGGTATCCGTCTCCTCCTCGACCTTCACCACGTTCTCGCGTTTCGACTGTTTCTTCTTCACTAACTTCAACAACGAATCCGTCTGCTTGTCTGCAAGCTTCGCCGGGGTAAACTGCTTCTTCGACTTATTCGCGATCAGCTTCTCAAACTTCGTGACACTCGCTTTCGCCACTTCCTTCTTCTTGGGCAATCCAACATCAGCCGCCGACCGCAGCTCATCCGCAAACCGCATCGTCTCCGCGCGCAGGATTCCCTTATCGGAAAAGATCGCCACCAAATATTCTTTGCCGCGCATTACGAAAGTGGCGATGCCCGCGAGTCCGCTCTTGTCCATCGTCTCAGCCAGAAGTTTGTAAGCTTTTTGCGAACCGGCCGCCGGCGTCAGAAAGTATCCGCGCTCGAAATAGATCGGCGGAATCGACTCCGCCGGCACGAATTGCTTCAGATCGATATCGCGAGTCTTCTCGGGCGCGAGTCTCTCCAACTCTTCATCAGTGACGATCACAAACTTTTCTTTGTCGATCTCAAACCCGCGCACCACTTCATCGGCATCGAGATCTTTACCAGTTTTCTCGGCGTAATACTTGCGCGCGAGTG
>Ga0134121_10001514_pt1 | contig 21821 bp, 17 predicted proteins | sample KB301_FD_96463 | JGI IMG/M metagenome (GOLD analysis project Ga0134121, IMG submission 96463) | Terrestrial soil microbial communities without Nitrogen fertilizer from Kellogg Biological Station, Michigan, USA - KB3-0-1 | ecosystem: Environmental > Terrestrial > Soil > Unclassified ... | reverse complement strand
CGTCTGGGGGCCCTCGAGCACAAGATCCAGCGCGACCGCCGACCGCCCGACGGCTATCAGAGCATCCGTCTCGATCCCGCGGAGGGGTACCTCATGTCGCGCGTCGACGGCGTCGCGACGATCCGCGAGATCTGCATGGTCAGCCCGATGGGTGACGAGCGGACGCTCGCCGCGATCCTCGGGCTGGCCCTCGCGGGCATTCTCGAGATGCCCGAAGGGGCGCTGGAGCTTCCGTCGCCCGGGATCGCCGCGCCCGAACCGCAGCCGGCGGAGGTCCTCACGACCGGCCGGCTGAAGGTCATCCCGTTTCCCGTCCGACCGAAGCCCCCGGCGCAGCCGCCCGCGCACCCGGCGCAGCCGCCCGCTCCACCCGCGACCCAGGCCGGGCCGGTGACGCCGGCGCCTCCCAGGGCCGCGGCGCCGTCCACCGGCACAGCACCCGCCGTCCGGCCCGCTCCCGCCGGCGGGCCCTCCGCCAAGCCGCCCGCGGCGCCGGCCACGACGGCCGCGCCGGCGCGTCCCGCGGCCGCGGGACGACGGCCTCTCGTGGCGGCGAAGCCCGGGGCCGCCAAGCCGACCGCCGCGCGCAAGCCGCCGGCGCCCGCGCCACCGCCCCCCGCGGCGAGCGAAGCCGACCTCGAGGCCGAGATGCTGCAGCGGTTCCAGACCCTGCACACCCAGGACCTCTACCAGGTCCTCGGGGTCTCCTCCGGAGCCCGCACCGACGAGGTCCGGCGGGTCTACTACGCCCTGGCCCGCAAGTTCCACCCCGACAAGTTCCGCAAGGAAGAGATCAAGGCCAAGGCCGAGAAGGCGTTCGCGCGGATCACCGAGGCCTATTCCACCCTCATCAACGCCGACCTGCGCCAGAAGTACAACGAGGAGGCCGCGGCGCACGCCGGCCAGCGCTCCGACAACGGGCCCGCCGACACCACCGATCTGGCGCGCCAGAACTATCGCCACGGGCGCGAGCATCTCGAGCACGGCCGCCTGGCGGAAGCGCTCTCGTCGCTGCAGAACGCCTGCGATCAGGATCCGAGCCGCCCGGAATACTTCGAGCTGCTCGGCACAATCCAGGCGCGCAATCCGCGCCTGAGGAAGCAGGCCGAGGAGAATCTGCAGAAGGCGATCGAGCTCTCCCCCACCAGCGCCAACGCCTACGCCGTGCTTGGCTCCCTGTACGAGCGCGCCGGGACGCCCGATCGGGCGAAGGAGATGTACCGCCGCGCGCTGCAATGGGACCCGGAGAACGACCTGGCAAAGAAGGCCCTCGACGGCGAGCCTCAGGCGAAGAAGGGCGGGCTCTTCGGCCTGTTCAAGGGACGATGACGAAAACCCCGCCCCGGGACCCGATCCCCGAACGGTTCGGCGCCTACCGCGTGCTGGAGCTGCTCGGCACGGGCGGGATGGGGCGGGTCTACCGGGCCGTGGATGAGGCACTGCAGCGCGAGGTCGCCCTCAAGACGCTGCTGCCGGCGCTCGCCGCCGACGCCGAGTTCGTGGCCCGGTTCACGCGCGAGGCCCGCGCCGCGGCGTCGCTGAATCATCCGAACATCACGCAGGTCTACGCCACCGGCGACGAGGGGTCGATCCCGTACTTCGCCATGGAGCTGATCCGCGGCCGCTCGCTGGAGGCCGTGGCGCGGCAGGGGGGATCGATCGAGCCCTTCGTCGCGGCCGGCTACATCATGCAGGCCGCCGCCGGTCTCCGGCACGCGGCGCAGAAGGGCCTCATCCACCGCGACATCAAGCCGAGCAATCTGATGCTGACCGAGGACGGCGAGGTGAAGGTGACCGACTTCGGACTCGCCAAGGCCGCCCGCGGCGACTCGCAGCTCACCGCCACCGGCGAAGTGCTCGGCTCGCCCGGATACATCTCGCCGGAGCAGGCGCAGGGCCAGACGCTCGACGCGCGCTCCGACATCTACTCGCTCGGCGCCACCTTCTTCCACCTGATCACGGGCCGGCTGCCGTTCCAGGCGCCCACGGCGGTGGCGATGATCCTGAAGCACATGAACGAGCCGCTCCGCTCGCCGCGCGCCCTCAACGCCGCCATCCCGTTCCCGATCGCCGCCATCATCCAGAAGATGATGGCGAAGAACCCCGCCGAGCGGTTCCAGGACTACGACTCGCTGCTGCGCGAGCTCGAGCGCGCCACGTGCGACACCCGGGTGGCGTCGGTCGAGGAGCCCGACCCGGCGGCCCGCACACGTCGGCGCTCGCCGCTGGCCGCGCCGATGGCGCCGCGGCCCGACCGTCCACCCACTCCGCGCGAGCGCGCGGCGCGGGAGATCGCCGCCGAGGCCCGTCCGGCCACGTCGCTGCCGCTCCTCCCCGCGGGTCTGATGATCGTCGCCATCGCCCTGGTGGGTGCGGCCGTCTGGCGGCACGTCAGCGACGCCACGGACGAAAGCGGCGCGCCGGCCGCGGCCCCGAGCGCCGCCGCGATGACGCCCACCATGTCCGGCGAGGGGAGCTTCACCGAGAAGTCGGCGCTCTCCGCTCCGGCGGGACGTCCCGCGGGCGCGGGAGGGGCCTTGCGCGACGGCCGCGCCGATCTGATCTTCCTGACCAACGATCACGACTCGCTGCCCGGCGGCGGCCTGCGCGTCAGTGGTCGCGTGCAGAACCGGGGCAATGCCCAGGCGCGCCAGGCGCGGGTCCGCGTGAAGGTGGTGCTCGACAACGGACAGGTGGCGGCTCAGGGCGATACGGACCTGAGACCCCAGACGCTCCTGCCGGGCCAGAGCGCGGCCTTCGACCTCACACTCGACTACTCCGGACCGGCGGGCACCATCCGCGCCGAGATCATCTGGACCGACTGAACCCCGCGCCCCCGCGCTTGACAGGCGCCGGGCCGCCTTCGATACTGCGCCGGTGAGCGACGCGTCCTCGACCCCTCCCGCCACCGGATTCCGTCGCGACCTCGGCCTGTTCGACGCCACCATGATCGTCGCGGGCTCGATGATCGGCTCCGGGATCTTCATCGTCTCCGCCGACATCGCGCGCCTGATGCAGACGCCGTTCTGGCTCATGGCTGTCTGGGTGGCCACCGGCCTGCTGACGGTGGTCGCGGCGCTCGCTTCGGGCGAGCTCGCCGGGATGTTCCCGCACGCCGGCGGACAGTACGTGTACCTGCGCGAAGCGTTCGGCCCGCTGGTCGGGTTTCTCTACGGCTGGACGCTGTTCCTGGTGATCCAGACCGGCACGATCGCCGCGGTGGCGGTGGCCTTCGCGAAATTCCTCGGGGTGATGGCGCCGTGGGTGTCGGCCAACAACCGGCTGGTGCCGCTGGTCATCGCCGGCCACGACCTGTCGATCACGACGCAGCGTCTGGTCGCCATCGTCGTGGTCGCGCTTCTGACCTGGCTCAACACGCGCGGTATCCGGACCGCCAAGTGGACGCAGAACCTGTTCACCGCGACCAAGGTGGGTGCCCTGGCGCTGCTGGCCCTGGTTCCGCTCCTGGGCCGCAGCCATCCCGCCGCCATCGAGGCCAATTTCCGCGGCGGCCGGTTCTTTGGCGACGTCCCGTTGAGCGGGGCGCTGCTGATGACGTTCGGGGCGGCGATGGTCGGCTCGTTGTTCTCCTCGGACGCCTGGAACAACATCGCCTTTGCCGGCGAGGAAGTGAAGGACGCGCGCCGCAACGTGGCTCGCAGCATGGCGCTCGGGACCCTGCTGGTCTCGCTGCTCTACTGTCTCGCCAACGTCGCCTATCTCAACCTGATCCCGCTCCAGGGCGCGGCCGGGGGCGCCGATCCGATCGCCCGCGGCATCCAGTACGCCGCCGAGGATCGGGTCGGCACGGCCGCCGTGCAGATCGTGCTCGGGGCGAGCGGCGGGCTGGTGATGGCCCTGTTCGTGATCATTTCCACGTTCGGGTGCGAGAACGGGCTGATTCTGGCGGGGCCGCGTCTCTACTATGCGATGGCGAAGGACGGGCTGTTCTTCGCGGGCGCCGGACGCCTCAGCGCGCAGGGGGTGCCGGCCCGCGGGCTGTTGCTGCAGGGATTCTGGGCCTGTCTTCTCACGCTCTCGGGAACCTACGGAAACCTGCTCGACTACATCATCATGGCGGCGCTGCTGTTCTACGCCCTGACGGTCGCCGGCCTGTTCGTGCTGCGGGCGCGCCGGCCGGACGTCGAGCGTCCCTATCGCGTGCCCGGATACCCCTGGCTGCCCGCGCTGTACATCACGGTCACCACGGCGATCATGCTCGACCTTTTGGTCGTGAAGCCGGACTACACCTGGCCCGGTCTGCTGATCGTGGTGAGCGGGATTCCGGTCTTCTATTTATGGCGGCGCAGACCGCGCGGCGCCGGAGCGCCGCGCCAGGCCGCCTAGAGTCCCGCGGGTGCAGGACCTCTAGGGCGTCGAATCGCCCCCGTCGCCATCTCCCCCGCATGGCGGAGCGGTGGCGTTGGGGTTGGCCGGACTGGCGGGAGTTCCGTTGCGGCCGTCGCGGGCCTCGCGACCGCGGCAGGAGGCGTTGATTCCGTCCTCCTTCGCGGCGCCTTGACCATTCCCGTTCGCCTGGGCGCCGAGGATCGAGCCCCGGACCGTGCCGACGAATGCCGCCACCTGGGCGGGGGTCGCGGCGGCGGCCGGCTGGCTCGTGGCCACCGGCGCTCCGAGGGAGCGGCCGATGGCGATTAGATCGCTGCCGAGGATCGGACGGGTGAGGTCGCTTCCGAGCACGAGTCCGTGCCGGCCCAGGAACGCCGCGGCCGACGTCTCCGGATCCGCCGTCGACAACCGCACACCGAGCGAGCGCGCCAGGCGGACCGACAACTGGCCCACCGTCGTGGTCTGCGCGGGCGCGGCCAGCCCCAGCCCCGCCGACAGACAGGCGGCGGCAACGGCGGTCACACCCCATCTCGCAGTTCTACGCATGTCCTCACCTCCGAAGATTCGTGTCCGGGAATCGGGCCCGCAGGCGACAGGCCCCGCCGCGCATCCCCACGCGGGTATCGGCCTAGATACCCCCAAAGTCCGCGACTGACAAGGAGAATTATGGATTGGGCGGGGGCGATTGTCAGCCCGGCGGGACCCCCGAAGCCGACTCGGCGAGCCGGGCGGCGTGATAGATGTAATGCAGCCCCGACGATACCGTCATCGTCAGCGTGATCCACCCCAGCCCCTGCACCAGGATGGGACACGGCTGGTTCAGCGCGTTGGCCAGGAGGACGACGCCGACCGTCAGGATCTGTGTCGCCGTCGTGACCTTTCCCAGCGACGTCGGGGGGAAGCTGCGGATCCCCGAGGACAGATGGATGATCAGGGCGATCATGACGATGAAGACGTCCCGGCTGATGGTGACGATGGTGAGATAGACGGGGAGGTGGTTGGCGATCTCGAAATCGGGGATCGACTTGGGATGGTCGGGAATCGACAGGACCACGAAGCAGGCGGTCATCAGCAGCTTGTCGGCCGTCGGATCGAGGAACGCGCCCAGCTTGGAGCTCTGCCGCATGTGGCGCGCCAGGATCCCGTCCAGGGCGTCGCTGACACCGGCGAGGATGAAGACCAGGAACGCCCAGGCCGGATGATCGGAGAGGATCAGAGTGACCAGGAGCGGGATCATCACCATCCGGATCATGGTGAGCTGATTGGCGACCGTCAGCATGCGGCGGACTCCGGGCCCGCCAGGGCGCGCGCCGCGTGGCGCATCGCTTCGGCGTAAGGGTCGGGACGGTCGGGGTCGATGGTGAACCAGGTGACGCCCGGCTCGGCGCGAAACCAGGTCCCCTGACGCTTCGCATAGCGACGCGTGTTGCGACAGGTCAGCGCCACCGCCTCCTCGAGGGTGCACTCGCCGCGCAGATGGGCCAGCACCTCCTTGTATCCGAGCGCCCGGAAGGCGTTCGCCCCGGGATCCCTCCCGGCGGCGAGGTGGCGCCGCACCTCCTCGACCAGCCCGGCGCGGAAAAAGGCGCCGACGCGCGCGTCGATCCGCGCGTGCAGCCGGCTGCGCTCCATGGTCAGCCCGATTCTGACCGCGTCGTACCGGCTCTCGCCGAAGGGCCGCTCGCGGATCAGCGTCGAGAGCGGCCGTCCCATCAGGAATCGGACCTCCAGCGCCCGGACCAGCCGCTGCCGGTCGCGCCGCGGCAACCGCGAGGCGGTCTCCGGATCGAGACGCGTCAGCATGCGGTGCAGCCAGGGAGTGCCCCGCAGGGCGGCCCGGGCGCGCAGACGCTCGCGCAGGGCCGGGGCGCGCCGCGGCGCGTCCGCCATCCCCCGCAACAGCGCGCGCAGGTAGAGACCGGTGCCGCCGACCAGCACCGGAAGCCTGCGGCGGGCGCCGATCTCGGCGATCGCCTTCTCGGCGGCGCGCACGAAATCGCCCATGGAGAAATCGTCGCCCGGGTCGACCAGATCGAGACCGTGATGCGGGGCGCGCCGCCGGTCGGCGGCGCTCGGCTTCGACGTCGCCGCGTCGAGTCCGCGGTAGACCTGCATCGAATCGACGCTCACCACCTCGCCGCCGAATCGCTCGCACGCGAGGAGCGCGAACTCGCTCTTCCCCACCGCGGTCGGTCCGACGACCACGAGGATCGCCGGTCTCCCCCCGTCGATCGCCACCCTCGCGTCACGCCCCTTTCTGGTGCTGCTCGTCGCGGTATCGGTTGATGGTTTCCTTGAGGTGATCGTCGCAGTAGACGCGCCCGCGCGCCACCCGCCGCGCGCAGCGCGGGCAGGTGGGAAAGGAGATGCCCGACTTCGCCCGGGACACGATCGAGAACACCAGGCCGCCCAGCAGGCAGACCGCGGCGGCGCCCAGCACCATCCGGAACACCTGGAAGTCGGACTGCCCCCGGGCGGCCTGCCAGACGAGATAGGCGATGTCCCCCAGGATCAGCAGACCGCCGAGGCGGTAGAGCATGCTCCCGATCATGACGCGCCCGGCGCCGCGCGCAGGAGGCCGTCGCGCTGCATCAGGTGGAGCAGGCGGCGCTCATGCTCCTGTCCCAGCGCCTGCCGCAGGACGAGAAGCTCGCGGTACAGCAGCTCGTTCAGACCGCGCACCAGGGCGCCGTGCCGCCCTTCGCGCGCCAGCGTCATCGTGTTGCGCTCCAGCATCTCCCCATTCAGCGTCCCGTCGCCCGCCAGACGGGCGCGCCGGAAGATCGGCGCATGGGCCCCTTCCAGATCCCGCAGCGAGGCGCTGAGCAGGCACTCCGAGATCGGCCCCAGCTCCAGGGTCATGTACTGGTAGACACGGCCGAACAGCCCGTTGAAGCGGCGGACGATCTCGACCAGCGGCTCGGCCTCGGGGCGAGCGGGAGAAGCCGCCGGTCGCGACTGCGGGCGGATGAGACCGAGGGTCAGCAGCAGGAACAGGACGCGGCGGATCTCGGCGGGCGGGTACTCGACGAGCGCTTCGATCGCCGCGATCGACCGGGTGCCGTCCGCCAGCCCGAGGATCTGCGTCTCATGACTGTCGAGCGTGAGGGCCGGACCACCCGCCGGCGCCCCCGGCTCGAAGATCCATTCCGGCGACGGGATCCGATCGACGAACAGCTCCGGGTCGCGCACCCGGCGGATGCCGTCCGCCACCAGCTCGACGATCGGCAGATCGAGCGGCGTGCTCCAGCCCGAAGTGCCGCGGCCCTCCTCGAACAGGTAGTCCCCGCCCGTCCAGTCGAACAACGACAGGACGATGCGGCGGGCCTGCTCGCGACGGGCCGCCACCAGGGAGCGCGCCGAGAGCAGGCCGGAGGCGACGAGCGCGCGTCCGGGCCCTCCTTCGGGATCTTCGGCGGCCCGGCGCCGGACCTCCTCGCACTGCTCGCGGCTGATCCGCCCGGAATCGAGCAGGACCTCCTCGATGCGGTCAGCGGCGCGGTTCGACTCGGCGCGGATGATCCAGGGACCACGCAGGTCGAGGGCGACCTCGGTCCGGTCGCCGACGAGCAGAAGCCGGCCGACCCGATTGAGCCCCTTGAGGAAGAGCAGGATATCGGCGACGCTGAGGGCCTTCAGACGGCCGCGGAGGACGTTGTCCTGGATCGTCACGCTCGCTCGGCCCGGGCCCCGATCGATCCCGGACTCGCCCGGTCGGCCCGAGTGGCGAGATTATCGTCGTGGGCGAGGGCAGTGTCAACGACCCGCACGCCGAGCTCGATCCTGGCCGGCTGCGGGCGCGACGCGCGCCCGGCGGGGACGGGTCCGGCGACGCTGCGCGTCGCCTCCCCTCGCCTCGCTGCGCGCGCACCCATCGCGCCACAACCCGGCGCGATGGGGCCCGGCGCGCTCCGTCTCGGACGCCCCGCCGGGCGCGCGTCGCGTCCTCGCCGATCGAGATCGAGCTCGACTGCGCGGTTTACTGCCTTCGCTCAAGAGTGGCGAGGAGGTGCGGTTGCCATGCGGACCGCGGAAGTAGCCGCGATGCGAGGCGCAGGCGCCGCGTCCGCGCGCCCGTCTGAGACCCCGCGCCCCGGGCCCCGACGCGCTGTCGTTCAGCGCGTTGGGTGGGCGAGGGGCGAAGCGAGGGGAGGTCTCGCGCAGCGAGACCGGACCCGTGGCACGCGGGCGCGGCGCCTGCGCCTCGGACCGGGGGAGGTTCAGCGCCCCGTGGTGGGGGCCGCACCCGGCACCGCCAGCCCGGAGGCGTCGTGAATCTCCACGCCGGTGTAATAGTGGCGGAGGATCTCGTCGTAGGTCTTGCCCCGCAACGCCATGCCGTACGACCCGACCTGGCAGAGCCCGACGCCGTGCCCCCACCCCTTGCCGCTGAAAATGAAGGATTCGACCTGGCCGTCCATGGTGCGCGTCCGATCGACCGTGAACAGGTTCTCGCGGATGCCGAAGGCGGTGCGGATGCGGAATCCCTTGAGGACGAAGTCGCCGCGGCTGCCCGTGATCTTGACCTCGACGACGCGGCCGCTCACGCCGCGGCGCGTCGGCTCGATGTCGACCAGCGTGCCGACGTCGACCCGCTGCCGGACCAGGGTCTCGAGCTCGCCGCGGGTGCGCCGGTCCTCCCAGCGGTAGACCGACGAGTATCGATCGTCGGAGACGCCGCGCGGGTTGGCGATGAGCCGCAGGTAATCGACCGCGCCGTCCGGCGCCAGATGGTATTGCAGCCGATCACCCAGGGTCAGAGGAACGCTCTTCGCCGGATACGACACGTCGCGGAACGATCGGAACAGCACCACGTCGGAGTGCAGCGCGAGGGTCTGCGCGTCGCGCTTCCCTTCGAGGATCACCTTGTCGCCGTCGCTGCCGCGATAGGTGGCGGGCAGCGGACCGAGGCCGTTGTAGTAGTCCAGGACGCGGTACAGCGTGTGCAGCATGTAGCCGCGCGACGGGACGTGGTCGGGACGCAGCGTGTTGTCCGGGAAGGGATCGAGAAGCCCCTCGAGGATGAGCATGGCGTACGGCCGCCGCGCCGCCTCCGGGATCTGGTCCCGATCGCGGAAGGCGAGCAGGTACGGAAGATCGCGCAGGTCGAGGGAGAGGCGCATCTTCTCCTCCCAGCCGAGCGACTTCGCGAGCCAGACGGCGAACTGGTGCATGACGAACTTCCCGTCGGGCAGGCCCGCGGGGTCGGGCTTCTTGCCGACCTGGCCGAGCGTGAAGGTGGTCCAGCGCTCGGCGTCCGCGCCGGAGCAGGGCGTCAGGAGCCATTTCGGATCGAGCGCCTCCTCACCGACGATGCCGTGCAGCCGCAGGAGCTGCACTTCCTCGTTGGCGCGCGCGCCGTTCTCGAGGACCACCGGCTCCACCCAGCCGTGGCCGGTGATGGTGCGGCTCTCGGCTTCCGCTTCCGGGTAGCACGGCACCCCTTTGAGATAGGGGCCCCTCTCCTCCGGGAAGATCAGGTTGCCGTCCTCGGTGTGCCCGCCGCACGTCGAGGTGTACAAGGCGTTGATCGGCCGGCCCTCGAAGGTGAGCACCAGGCCGCGCGTCTGGTCGACCGCCTGGCTGGAGAGCGGCTGCTCGGTCCCCTGTCCCTTGTAGACCTGGCACTGCGCCGAATCGCAGACGTCGTATCCGTTCTCCGAGAACTGCCCGAAGTTGGCCACGATATAGGTGCGCGCCGCGACCGCCTGCGCCTTGAGCGCCTCGAGCTCGGGATAGACGCCCGGTCCCATCTCGTTCGGCACCACCCCCTTCAGATAGTCCTCCAGGTCGAGGATGTTGATGACCCGGAGCCGCCCGCCCCGGTCGACGCGGACCTCGAGCGTGCCGCGATAGGGGGATCCCTCGACCTTGAGAGCCTGTCCGGCGCGCGCCGGCTCGACCACGACCCGATCGTGCCCGGTCAGGAAGTCGTTCCAGCGATCGTCGACCAGGCGCACGCGGCGGCGGCCCGAGGCGTCGGAGTCCTCCTCGGTGATCCAGAGCTCGCGATACCCCTCGTCCGCCAGGCGCTGCGACAGCGCCGCCGCCTCGTCGCGCGAGCGGAACTCACCGGCGCGCACCCGCCAGGCGTGTCGGTCGGGGTTCCAGACCGTGACCACCTTCTCGTTCCCCAGCAGGGTCTCGATCGCCGCGCGCTTCTCCTCTCCCGCCTCCTTCGAGGCGTAGGAGCCGACCTGCACGCGATAGATGACGACCGGCCCCTTCCCCTGCACCTCGGCGACGAAGGTCAGCCCCGGCTCGAACGCCTTGCGCCAGATGAGGGTCCGCTTCTGCGGATCACGCACCACCACGCCGCCGTCGGCGGTGATCCGGGCGCGCACCGGGTCGGTGGTCAAACCGATGCGCACCGGCCGCGCGCCCGACGGCGCGGGGGCCGCGGGCGCCGCGGGGTTCGGCACCCTGGTCGCCGGAACGGCGGACGGCGTCGCGGCAGCCGGCGTCGCGGCGGACGGGCCGGCCGACGCCGCCGACTGGTCGGACGGGCCGGCCAGCAGGGCGACGGGCGCGAGGGAGAACAGGAGTGCGGCGGCGCGAGTGAATCGCGTCATCGGGGCAGGAAGTCTAAGAGCCTGTCCGGGAAATAGCAATGGTCGCGACCCGCTCAGCGCCGTCGCCGCGACGGCGACGTCAGCCGCAGAAATTCGGCGCGCAGTGCCGGATGGCGGTCGAACGCGCCGGAATAGGAGGTGGTGATCACGCGCGCGCCGCGGGTCCGCGCGCCGCGCATGGTCATGCACAGATGCTCGGCCTCGATCCGGCAGGCGGAGCCGCGCGGCGCGAGCGCCGCGTCGAGGGCCGCCGTCACCTGCCGCGTCAGACGCTCCTGGAGCTGCAGCCGGCGCGCCAGCGCGTCGAGCAGACGCGCCATCTTCGACAGCCCGACGATCCGGCCGGCGGGCAGGTAGGCGACGTGCGCCGAGCCCTGGAACGGCAGGAGGTGATGAACGCAGACCGACACGAACGGAATGTCGCGCACCACCACCATGCCGCGATCGCGCGAGGCGAAGGCGGTGCCGAGGATGCGCGCCGGCTCGGCCGCGTAGCCCGAGAGGATCTCGTCCGCCCAGGCCGACGCGACGCGCCGCGGCGTGCGACGCTGGTCGCTCTTCAGGGAACGCTCCCCGATGGCGGCGAGGAACAGCCGCGCCGCCCGCTCCAGGCCGGCGCGGTCGGGCCGCGCCAACGGACCGGGGCCACGGCGGCCTTTTTTCATTGCGGCTGGTTCTTCGCGTAGGCGTCGCGCGTGGCGACGTCGAGGGCGCTCCCCTCGTCCGGGGTGCAGGCGCAATGGCCCTTCTTGTCGATCGCCACGTGTCCGCTTCCCTTGTGGCACTTGCCGTCGCAGTGGCCGCAGATGTGATCGGTGCAGACCACGCGGATGATTCGCGGCAACTGCTCCGGTCCGATCGGGTGCGCCGCGGGCGGAGCCGGCTCGGCCGAAGGCGTGGACGGAGGAGCGGGCGGCGGCGCTCCGGTCTCGGGCGGCGCGGGACTCGCCGGCGGAGCGGGACTCGCCGGTGGCGCCTGATTCGCCGGCGGCGCGGGATTCGCGGGCGGCGTCTCCTGCGCCGCGATCGGCAGCCTCCCCGCCACGGTCGTCACGGCCAAGGTCGCGGCGGCGCACATCGCCGCCAGGAGCCACGCCTTCCTCCCTGGGTCGATCCTCATGGCGATCCTCCGCGTCCCCGGTGGACGCCTCTACGAGTCGTAATACTTGAGCCCCGTTCCGGTATTGAACAGAACGACGGTCTCGTCCCGGCCGATCGCGCCCGCGGCCGCCAGCCGCCGCAGCGCGGCCACGCAGGCGCCCCCCTCGGGACAGGCGTCGACGCCCTCGAGCGCGGCCATGCGGCGGGCGCCCTCCTCGAGCTCGTCGTCGCCGACCGCGACGGCGTCCCCCGAGCTCTCGCGCAACGCGCGCAGCATCAGGAAATCACCCAGGCTCGCCGGGACCCGCAGTCCCCAGGCGCGCGTGCGCGGTTCGCTCCAGGCCTCGGCCTGCTCGCGCCGTCCCTCGAAGGCGCGCACGATCGGCGCACAACCCGACGCCTGCACCGCCACCATCCGCGGGCGGCCCCGTCCGATGATCCCGAGCGCCTCCATCTCTTCGAACGCCTTCCACATGCCGATGAGCCCGGTGCCGCCACCGGTCGGATAGAGGACGACGTCCGGCAGCCTGCCGTCGAGCTGCTCGAAGATCTCGTACGCCATCGTCTTCTTTCCCTCGACGCGGAACGGCTCGCGCAGCGTCGACATGTCGAACCAGCGATCGGGTCCCGCCGGGCCCAGGGTCTCGCGCATCACCCGGCCGGCGTCGGCGATCGACCCGGGCACCAGGGTCACCTGGGCGCCGAGCCGGCGCGCCTCCCGCGCGAACGGCTGGGGCGTGCTGTCCGGCAGGAAGAGCCTGACCTCAAGGCCGGCGCGCGCGCCATACGCCGCCAGGGCGCTGCCGGCGTTCCCGGCCGACGGCGCCGCGACGGTCCGCACGCCCTGCGCCGCGGCCACCGAGACCGCCACCGACATGCCGCGGGCCTTGAACGAGCCGGTCGGGTTGAGCGCTTCATCTTTGATGTACACGGCGCCGAGTCCGACGTCCCCGCCCAGCCGCGCCGCCGGCAGCAGAGGCGTCGCCCCCTCCCCGAGCGTGATCGGTGCGACGGGAGGAAGGACCTCGGCATAGCGCCACAGACCGGCCGGCCGGCTCGCGAACCGGGCGGCCAGCCCGCCCTGGCCGGCGTGCTCGCGCTTGAGACGCTCGAGCGGGTAGCGGGCCAGGAGCGGCGCGCCGCAGGCGCACAGGGTCGCCGCGTCGGGGCCGAACGGCCGCGTCGTCCGGCAACGCCCGCACTCGAGCCGGTCGATCCCCGCGGCCATCACCTCAGCGGACCTTCCGCAGACGATCGAGGAAGGGGTCGGCGGGCTCGAACCCGGTGAGGCGGAGATCCTGGCGATCCGTCCCCTGCCCGTCGAGCAGGACGACCGTCGGCACCCCATAGACGGAATAGCGATCGCGCAGCGCCTGCACCGCCGGCGATTCCTCGTTGGTGAGGTCCGCCTTGAGCAGGACGAAGCGCCCGAGCTCCCCGAGGACGCGCGGATCGCTGTAGGTGCTCCGATCGAGCTCGCGGCACGGGGCGCACCAGACGGCGAAGAAGTCGATGATCACCGGACGGCTCTCGCCGCGCGCCCGCGCCACCGCCTCGTCGGCATAGGGCTGCCAGCGCGGCTGCTCACGCGCGCGCACCAGCGGCAGCGCCAGCCAGAGTCCGCCCGCGACCACCAGGGCGCCGACCACGAAGCGCAGCGGCAGGAACCAGGCCGCGGCCGTCCGCGTGCGCTCCAGCCAGGCGAGATAGATCCCCGCTCCGAGGGCGAAGACGATCGCCGACCATCCGAGGACGTGATCGGCGAGGAACGGCTGCATGAAGTAGAGCGCCACGGCCAGAAGGCCGACACCCATGACCTTCTTGGCGTAGATGAGCCAGACGCCGGATCGCGGCAGCGTCGAGAGCATTCCGGAGAAGGTCCCGAGCACCAGGAACGGCAGACCCATTCCGAGCGCCAGGACGAAGAAGAGCCAGAACCCGAGCCAGGCGCTGCCGGAGGCGCCGACGAAGGCCAGGAGCGTGACGATGAACGGACCGATGCAGGGCGCCGCGACCAGTCCGAGCGTCAGCCCCATCAGGAGCGCGCCGAGCGCGCCGGCGCGGCCGGTGCCCAGACGCGTGAGCGCGCCGGGCAGCCTCAGCTCATAGAGCCCGAACATCCACAGGGCCATCGCCACGAACAGCAGGATCATCCCGCCGACGAGGATCGGGCTCTGCAGCGCGGCGCCGAACAGCCCTCCGGTCGAGCCGGCGAGGACGCCGAGCACCGAGTAGGTCAGCGCCATGCCGAGGACGTAGAGCGCCGGCAGCGCCACCCGTCTCCCCCAGCCGGAATCGGAGGCCTGCTGGCTGAAGAAGCCGAGGGTCACCGGGATCATCGGGTAGACGCAGGGGGTGAGCGTCAGCGCGAGGCCGCCGAGAAAGACGAAGCCCATGACGAACAGCAGCCCGCGCTCGCGCAGCAGGACGGAGAGCTGGTCCTGCCCCTCGATCTTCTTCAGGGAGACGGTGCTCGCGCCCCCGGCCGCGGCCGCCGTCCCCGCGCCGGACGCCACGGCGCCGGGGGCCGCGGCTCCGGACGACGCGGCTCCGGGCGCCACCGCGACCGGCTCGCCTGCCACCGGCAGCGCGGCGCGGAACTCGACCGACTCCGGCGCCAGGCAGGCCTTCTCGCTGCAGGCCTGGTACGACAACCGCGCCACCACGTCGATCGAGCCCGCCGGGGTCTTCGGGTCGACGTGCAGGTGCGCGCGCAGCGTGACGCGGTCCTCGTACACGGACAACGGCTGCTCGGCGAACTGCAGCTTCACCATCGCCCCGTCGGGGTAATCGATCCCGTCGACCACGATCGCGCCGCCGGGCGTGAACGCCAGCTTCGTCGGGATGAGGTAATCGAGGCTCGGCTTCGAGGAGTTGACGTGCCACCCCTTGCGGACCTCGAGGACGACCGGGATCTCGAGAGGGCCGCCGGGGGCGATCGATCCCGGCGGCAGGAGGAGCTGCGCGTCGACGACGCGCTCCTTGGAGCCGCGCCCCACGAGCACGCCGGGCACGCTGTGCGCCGCTTCGGCCGCGGGCGGCGTGCGCGCCGGCGCCGCGGCGGCCGCCGCGGTGGTCAGGTCGCCGGTGGCGGCCGGCTTCGAAGCCGCGGTCACGGCGGCGTCGAGCGTGTCGCGCGCCAGAATCATGTAGGGATACGAGGCCGGCGAGGTGCGCATCACCGCCGCCGCCCGGTCGACGGCGCGGCGGGCCGCGGAGAGCGAGCCAAGATCCCCGGTCAGCCGCGAGATGCGCGCCAGGTTCTCCACCATGACGGCGTTTCCGGAGGGCAGCGCCTGGTCGTTGAGGATCATCGGCCGGGCGATCAGATCCTGCCGGTCGGTGGCGAAGAACCAGCCGCCCGCCGGGTCCGCGAACCGGCCGGCGTCGCGCGCCAGGGAGCCCGCGGCCTCGAGCCAGGCCGGGTCGGGGTCGGCGGCCTGCAGATCGAGCAGTCCGCGGATCAGGAACGCGCTGTCGTCGAGAAACCCGGGGCCGCCCGGCGTGCCGTCGTGCCACGAGACCAGGGGACGCCCTTCCCGATCACGCAGATGATCGAGGGCGAAGCGCGCCGCCTTGCGGGCCGTGGCCAGGTACTCCGGCCGGCCGGTGGCGCGATGCGCCACCGCGTAGGCCGAGATCATCAGGCCGTTCCAGGCCGTGAGCACCTTGTCGTCGCGCCGGGGATGCGGCCGCGCCGCGCGCGCCGTCAGCAGCTTCGCGCGCGCCGCCGCGAGCGTGGTGCGCCAGGCCGGGAGCGCGACGCCCTCGCGGACGGCGAACACCGCGTCGGGGACCGCCACGTGCAGGATGTTGCGCCCTCCGGGCAGGTCCCCCTTCGCGGTCGCGCCGTAGTACGACACGATGCGTCCCGAGTCGGCCGCACCAACCGCCTGCCTGATCTCGTCGAGCGTCCAGGTGTAATAACGCCCCTCCTCCCCGGCGCTGTCGGCGTCGATCGCCGACAGGAATCCGCCGCGGCTGTCGGACATCTCGCGTCCCACCCAGTCGAGCGTCCTCTCCGCGACCTCGCGCAGGTCGTCGCGACCGCTCTCCTTCCAGGCCATCAGGTAGAGCGGCACGAGCAGCGCGTTGTCGTACAGCATCTTCTCGAAGTGCGGCTTGAGCCAGGCGGCGTCGGTCGCGTAGCGGTGGAACCCGCCGCCGAGCTGATCGTAGAGACCGCCTCGGGCCATGGCGCCGAGCGTGTCGAGGACCATCCTGTCGGCGCCAGGGTCCGCGCCCGCGTGGCCGGCGCGCAGCAGGAGCGCCAGCGCGCCGTGCGGCGGGAACTTGGGGGCGTGGCCGAAGCCGCCGTGGGCGGCGTCGTAGGTCTTCTCGATGGCGGCCGCGGCCGGGGCGACGAGATCGGCGCCGCGATCGTCCGCGCCCTCGCCGCGCGGCACGGTCTGCAGATCGGCCACCGCCCGGCCGAGGGCGTCGGCCGCCGCCATCACGTCGGCGCGCCTCTCCTTCCACGCCGAGGCGACCGACTGCAGCAGCGCGGCGAACCGTTCCTTGGGGTAATAGGTGCCGCCCTGGAACGGCCTCAGGTCGGGGGTCAGGAACACCGACGTAGGCCAGCCGCCCGAGCCGGTCCCGACCAGAACCGCGCTCATGTAGACCGCGTCGAGATCGGGCCGCTCCTCGCGGTCCACCTTGATGGCGACGAACGACGCGTTGAGCAGCGCGGCGATGCCGGGATCCGAGAACGACTCGCGCGCCATGACGTGGCACCAGTGGCAGGAGGAGTAGCCGATCGACAGGAAGATCGGCCGATCCTCGCGGCGCGCCTTCTGGAGGGCCTCGTCGCCCCACGGGTACCAGTCGACCGGATTCCCGGCGTGCTCCTGAAGGTAGGGGCTGGTCTGTCCCTTGAGGTGGTTGGCGCGCGCCGGCGCGGCGACCAAAAGCGCCCACGCCGCGATCGACAGCGCCATCGCCACGCGCACCGCGCGGCAGGCGGCAAAACCCGGGTTCGGTCTCTGCGGGGACGGCATGAGCGCGGTATTGTACCGTAGCGGGCGCGACGCGCCCGGTTGGCCCCGCCCGCCGGCTCATGTAGAGTCGGACCCGCGGCGGAGGATCGGCCGCGAGGAGACCGGATGTCCGTGAGACACGCCACCCCGACGCTCGTGCTGCTCCTGATCGGCCTGAGCCTGCCCGCATCGGCAGCGGCTCCACCCGCGTCCGGCAGGACGCCGCCGGCGGTCGATCTCCTCCGACGCCTGGCGGGCTCCTGGGACGCGACCATGCAGATGGCGTCGCAGGACGGCACGCCGCCCGTGGTCCTCAATGGCACCGAGGTGAACGTCCTGGGCGGGCGCGGCACCTGGGTGGTGAGCGATTTCCGCAGCCAGCTCGACGGCCACCCGTTCCAGGGTCACGCCGTCCTGTCGATCGACCCCGCGACCGGTCGCTTCCAGCGCGTCTGGGCCGATTCCACCTCGCCCGCGTTCTGGGCCTCGGAGGGAACCTGGGATCCCGCCACCTCGACCCTGACCATGTGGATCGAGTCGGTCGACTCGCAGGGGCAGAAGGTCCGCTGGCGCGAGGAGACGGTCCTCAAGAACGAGGAAACCCGCACCTTCACCATGTACGTCCCCGGGCCGGAGCAGACCGAGGCGGCGGGGGTCACGATCGTCTATCACCGGCGGACCGACCCGGCGACGCGGACCGCGCTCGGCCCGACGCTGGCGCCCCCGACGCCGGCCCACGATCTCCTGCGTCGCGACGCCGGCACCTGGAGCGTGAAGATCGACGACCGGAGGGACAAGGCCTCCGCCGGCGGCTCGGACAAGGCGACGGAGACCGGGGTGGTCTGCTGCGGCGGCCTGTTCCTCACCGCCGACGTCACGGGGGAAGGGCGCGAAGCGCCGTTCCTCGGCCACCGTCTGATCGGGTACGACCCGCAGAAAAAGAAATACATCTGCGCCCAGGTCGACACGACCGGCGGCGGTCTGCGGCTGGGCGAGGGGGACTACGACTCCGTCGCCGACCTGCTCACGCTGCGGCTCGACGCTCCCGGCGGCGGCCGTGCCCCTCTGCGGCAGGTGGAGGAGTGGAAGGGGCGGGACCAGCGGACCACGACGCTCTATGCGAAGGGCGCCGACGGCCCCGAGAAGATCGCCGTCGTGACCCGCTACCGCCGGGCCCGATGAGCCCCACGCTCCCGCCGCGCGGCCGCGGCCGCGCGGCGCTCGTCCTCGCCCTGACGGCGGCCGCGGCGGCTGTCGCGGCCGCGACCCCCGCGGGCGCGGTGGAGCGCGACGTGGTGCGCGGCTTCCGCGACGCCTTCGAGGGGCGGGCCCTGCAGCTCCGGTACGATCTGAACTCGGCGGCGCACGCGCTGGAGCCGAACGTCCTCAGCCTCGGGGGGATGGGGCACGGTCGCGAGAACGGCCAGGTGATCTTCTTCGCCCTGGAGACCGTCTACGTCGATCGGGTGATGAGCGAGGGCGGCTCGCGTCTGACCTTGACCATCTTCCGCAGCGGCGAGACGGCGCAGCGTCTGAAGTCGCAGGCCGTCCCGTCGCCGATCACCGGTATTCCGACCGGGTCCCAGTCGATCGCGACCTACGCCTCCTCCGACAGCACGGCGGTCGCGCTCGAGCTCGCCACGGCGAAGAAGGACCCGGACGGGCAGCGCCGCGAGATCGAGACCCTGCTCGGGCGCCTGTTCTACGTCGACGCCAAGCCGACGCGGGACGACCTGACCCGTTTCGTGGCGGGGCACCGCGACTGGCCGGTCTCGCGCCTCGCGAAGCTCACCGGGCTCGACCCGGACGCGGTGAAGGAGATCATCGCGGCGCTCGGGCCCTAAGACCCCCGGCTACCCGAATTACCCGAACGACACGCGAACGAAGTGGCGCTTCCCCACCTTGACCAGGTGCGACGCGCCGCCGCCGGCCGGGACCGTCGCCTGCGGATCGACGACGCGCGCGCCGTCGAGCGTCACGCCGCCCTGCTGGATCAGCCGGCGCGCCTCGCCGTTCGACTTCGCCAGATCGAGCGCCACGAGAAGCCGCGGGATCCAGAACGGCTCGGCCTCCGCGGGAAGACGGACCTCGCGCACCTCCTCGGGCACCTCGTGACGCGCGAAGATCCGATCGAACTCCGCCGCCGCCTCGTCCGCCGCCGCTGCGCCGTGGAAATCGGCGACCAGCCGCCGCGCCAGGTCGACCTTCGCCTGGCGCGGGTGCAGCGACCCGCCGGCGACCGACGCTTTCAACGCCTCGATCTCCGGCGCCGCGAGATCGGTCAGGAGCGTGTAGTAACGCCACATCAGATCGTCGGAGAGGGACATCGCCTTGCCGAAGATCTCCTTCGCCGGCTCGTTGATGCCGATGAAATTCCCCAGCGATTTCGACATCTTCTCGACGCCGTCCAGCCCCTCGAGGAGCGGCAGGGTGAGGACCACCTGGGGCTCGAGACCGTATTCGCGCATCAGGTCGCGGCCCACCAGGAGATTGAAGGTCTGGTCGGTGCCGCCCATCTCGACGTCGCATTCGAGCGCCACCGAGTCGTACCCCTGCGCCAGCGGGTAGAGCAGCTCGTGCAGGCCGATCGGCTGTCCTCCCTTGAAACGCTTGGCGAAATCGTCGCGCTCCAGAAGACGCGCCACGGTGTACTTCCCCGCCAGGTTGACCAGGCCGATCGACCCGAGCTTTCCGAGCCACTTGCTGTTGAACGCGACCACGGTCTTCTTCGGGTGCAGGATCCGGAACACCTGCGACTTGTAGGTCAGCGCGTTGGCGCGCACCTGCGCCGGCGTCAGCACCGGCCGCGTCTTCGACTGGCCGCTCGGGTCGCCGATCAGCCCCGTGAAGTCGCCGATCAGGAAGACGACGCGGTGCCCGAGATCCTGGAAGTGCTTCATCTTGCGCAGGACCACGGTGTGGCCGAGATGCAGGTCGGGGGCGGAGGGATCGAAGCCGACCTTGATGGTCAGCGGCTTGCCGGTCGCGACCGAGCGCTCCAGCTTGCGCAGCAGCTCCTCGCCACGGATGATGTCGGCCGCGCCCTTGCGCAGGTAGTCGAACTGATCCTGCGCCGACTTGAAATCCGTCTTCGGCCGCGCGGCGCGTCTTTGCGTCATCCCTCCCCCGCAAAGAGGGTCATGCTACATCAACCCCCGCTCCTTCAGGCTGACGTAGCCGCGCCGGCTGACGATGAGGTGATCGTAGAGGCTGATCCCCATCAGCTCGCCGGCGCGCTGCATGGTGCGCGTGAACTCGACGTCGTCCCGGCTGGGATCGAGCGAGCCGCTCGGATGGTTGTGGACCAGCACGAAGGCCAGGGCGGCGTGCACCACCGCCGGCTGCAGCACCTCGCGCGGGTGGGTACGCGTCGTGTTGAGGCTGCCGATCGAGACCGTCTCCTTGAGCAGCAGCCGGTTCTGCGCGTCGAGGTAGAGCGCCACCAGGTGCTCCTTGCGCGCCCCCTTGAGATCGCGCACCAGGGCGTACGCTTCGGCCGGCGTGCCGACGCGCGGCTCCTCGGCCGGCGGCGCCATCAGCCGTCGCCCCAGCTCGAAAAGCGCCAGCATCTGGCAGGCGCGCGCGCGGCCGATGCCGGGGTTGGCGACCCACTCCTCCTGCGTGAGCGAGGAGAGTCCCTGCGCGCCGTAGCGCGCCACCAGCGCCTCCGCGACGCGCAACGCGGTGCGGCCGCGGATGCCGCTGCCGAGCACGACGGCCAATAGCTCCGCGTGGCTCATGCCGCGCGCGCCGAAGCGGGTCATCTTCTCGCGCGGCCGCAGGACCGCCGCCTGGGCGGCGCGCGCCGGGCGCTCCCCCGTCGCCGGCTCCTCCGCGGGCGGCGGCTCGAGCGGGTAGGCGGCGGGCTCGAGGATCGCAGCGGGCGCCAGGATCGCGTCGGGCGCTGCGATCGCGTCGGGCGCGGGGATCGCGGCGCGAACGGCGGGCGCGGCGGCGGGTTCGGGATCCGGGGTGTCGCTCATCGAGTGCGCGCCCGCATCGCGGGTACGCGCGTGAGGGCACAGCAAGGGGCGTGCCCGGGGGACGTAGCCCGCCTCACCGCGCGCCGCGGCACGCGGCGCGGCCGCACGTCCGTCCGGGGGCGGACGCCGTCCGTCCGGGTCAGTCGCGCGACGGGTCGCCGGCGCCGAGCACCCGCCGGCCCGATCGCCGCAGCCGGCCGGAGAAATAAAGACCGATGGCGCGGCTGTAGAGCTGGTGCTCCGCCGCCAGGATGCGGGTCGTGAGGGTTTCGACGCTGTCGTCCTCGAGCACCGGCACCGGCTGCTGCGCGACGATCGGCCCGGAGTCCAGTCCTTCGTCCACGAAGTGCACGGTGCAGCCGGTCCAGCGCACGCCGTGGTCGAGCGCCGCGCGCTGCACGCCGGTTCCCGGAAAGGCGGGCAGGAGGGACGGATGGATGTTGAGGATCCGTCCGGCGAACCGGGCCACGAACCAGGGCGAAAGGAGACGCATGTAGCCGGCCAGGCAGACCAGCGCGACGCCGCGCTCCTCGAGCGCCGCCGCCACGGCGCGGTCGTGGTCCTCGCGCGTGGCGCTGTCCCGGTGATCGAGGACGACCACCTCGCAGCCGCGGGCGCGCGCCGCCTGGATCCCGGCGGCGCGCGGCTCGTTGCACACCACCACCGCGACACGCGCGTCGAGCTCCCCCGAGGCGATGTGATCGAGGATCGCCATGAGGTTCGAGCCGCGGCCGGAGATCAGGACGCCGATGAGGCGTCCGGTGGCGGCGGGCGGGCCGGCGTCGGTCTGGGGCATCGATCCCCCGCCGCGCCTCGACCTCGGGCGCGGGGCCGGG
>Ga0134121_10001513_pt1 | contig 21821 bp, 16 predicted proteins | sample KB301_FD_96463 | JGI IMG/M metagenome (GOLD analysis project Ga0134121, IMG submission 96463) | Terrestrial soil microbial communities without Nitrogen fertilizer from Kellogg Biological Station, Michigan, USA - KB3-0-1 | ecosystem: Environmental > Terrestrial > Soil > Unclassified ... | reverse complement strand
GATGCTGCAGCAGATGTCGGGCGGCGATGGTCGCGCGCCCGAGGCGATCCGCGACGACCCGCGCGGCCAGGTGAAGTACCTCAAAGCCGAGGAGAAGGTCGACCGCGGCCTCTTCTACCCCTCGATCCTCGAGGACCTGCTCCCCGCGTTCGACGCGACGGTCCGGCCGGAGGCGCGCGTCCTCGACCTCGGCAGCGGCGATGGCCGCGTCGTCTTCATGGCGGCGCTTCTGGGCGCCCGGGCCGAAGGGGTCGAGTTCGACCGGTCGCTGCACCACATCGCCCTCGAGGCGCGCGGACGGCTTCGGGATCGGATCGACCCGGCGCGGGCGGTCCTCCGTCGAGGCGACTTCTTCGCCGAGGACTTCAGCCCTTACGACATCCTCTTTTATTACGGGTCGGGCTGCAGCATGGAGACGCGCCTGCTCGACAAACTGCGCCGCGAGATGAACGACTCCGCCGTCCTGATCCTGGCCTACCCCGCCACGCCGCCCGAGAGGTTCCGCCGCGTCGCCGACTACGCCGGCGTCGGCCTCTATCGTCCCGAGCGCTAGAAGCCTGTCCGCTAGGAGCCTGCCCCGGGGCCCGGCTCCCGGCCGGCGCACTCCCTCCGGAGCGCCGCGACATGCGCGCCGAACGCTTCGTCGCGGGACAGCGATGGGTCGAGCGCCAGGGAGCGCTCGAGATGCGGCAGCGCGTCGCACCTTCTCTTGAGCCGCACCAGCGTGATGCCCAGGTTCTTCTCGGCGGAAGCGTCCCGGGGATCGGACGCGAGGATCTCTGCGTACGACTGCGCCGCCTGGTCGTACAGGCCGGCCACCAGGCGCGCGGCGGCGAGACCGTGCCGGGCGGTCCGATCGCCCGGCGCGCGTCGCAGCGCCTCCTCGAAGTAAGCGGCCGCCCGATCGTAATCGGCCAGTTTCGAGCAGACGTTCCCGGCGCCCAGATACGCTTCGACCAGTCCGGGATCGGTGGCGATGGCGCGCTCGTACGCCTCGCGTGCGTCGGCGAACCGCCCCCTCGTCTCGAGCTCGCGCGCGAGGTGGAAGCGGGCCAGCCCGGAATCCGGGTTCAGGTCGGCGATCCTCCTCAGCCCCTCGGCGGAGGCAGCGCCCGGCGTCCTCATGGGCCACAGCGCGACCAGGCCGCAGAGCAGAAAAGCGGCCAGGCACGCGTAGCCGGCGGCCTTCCCGGGCGGACGAAGACGGCGATCGGCCGCCGTTTCGAAGCCTCCCCCCTGCGACGCCACCGACCCATACGACGCCAGGAAGAGGGCGGCCGGGAGGATGAAGACCGCCAGCAGGCTGGATTTGCGCATCAGCCACTCGAGAAGCGCGCTCTGGCCCGTGGTGTGGATCGAGAGCCCGAGCTGCGTCCGGGCTGCGGCCTCGGCCGCAGTCTCGATCTGCACGACGCAGACGACCAGCATCACGAGGAACACCAGCATCAGCGCGGCCGCGCACGTTCTGAACCGCGCCATCCAGCTCTTCAGCGGCACCGAGAGCGCCAGAGCGATCGCCGCCACCACCGAGACGTGCACGCTCTCGAAGTTCACGAAGGTGAGCCGGGCCGGGGTCCCGGTGAGATCGCTGTAGAGGGTGATCCGGTTGCCGTCGGGGATGAGCGCCGTGATCAGACGCGGATGCTCGACCAGCGCGAGAATCCCGTCCGTCGCGACCGACAGGAGACGGACGAAGATCCCCTCGAGAGGAATCCAGACGGCCCCGACGACGACGAACAGGGTCCCGACGCGGGCCAGGAAGCTAAGCGAGCGCCTGATCGCGCGGCCGAACGACGAGCTCGGCCCAGAGGACCCAGACGGCGATCGTGAGGACGATGACGAGCGCCTGCCAGCCATACAGATGCACCCTCTCGAACAGGTCCGGCCAGTAGGCGCCGCAGGCGACCACCGTCGTGACGCGGACCAGGTTGATCAGCATGACGACCGGAACGCCGATCGCGATCCCCCACGCCTTGTCCGTCCAGCGGCTGGGGTAGGCCAGCACGGCGCACAGGAAGATGGACGCCGGCTGGACGCCGTCGCAGGCCCCTTCGACCATGGCGCCGAACGTCCGGAAGGTGACGTACGACCCGAGCGCGGTCGCGGGTCCGAGAAAGGCGAGGAGCCACGCCGACGCCGTGGCGATCCATCGCGTCAGGTGGTCGTGAATCAGCCCCCCGACCATGCGGCTCGAGGTCAACGTCGAGCACAGGGCCACGAGCACAAGAAACCCGGCGCCGAAGCGCAGACCGGGCCGTCCGGGCGCCATGTCGTGCCCGCCTGGCTCCGTGCCTACACCGCCTGCGCCGTGCGCTGCCGCGACAGGGCGACCCGGCCCGCGAGCACCAGCAGGAGGACGAGCGCCAGCGCGCCCGCGAACCCGATGGCCGGGACGATGATCCGCGTGATCAGATTGTTGCCGTTCTGATCGACGAACATCGGATAGTCGAGCAGTCCGGCCGGAGGCTGGACGTGGGAGACCAGGATGGTCCCGCTCGAGTCGATCTCCACCGCGCGATCGACCAGACCGAGGGGCGGTGTCACGTGCGAGACCAGGAGATTTCCGTTGACGTCGATCTCCACCGATCGATCGAGCAGACCTGAAGGCGGAGGAACGCTCGTCACCAGGAGGTTCCCGTTCTGGTCGATTTCCACGGTCCTGTCCTGCAGGCCCTGGGGCGGGACGACGGTGGTGACCAGCAGGTTTCCGTCGGCGTCGATCTCAACCGGCCGCTGCGTTCCGACTTGTGACGAGGCCAGGGCCACACCACCGGGAACGGCCAGCGACAGCAGCGCAATCGTCAGGACGATTCTCTTCATCATGGCACCTCTCGCCCGATGGCTCAGCTCTTCAGAAGATCGTCGGCGATCGCGATCGTCTGCTCGCTGCGCCAGGCGCGCACTCTTTCCTTGAGTTTTCCGCTCAGGATGGTGAACTTGACGTTCAGCATCCGCTCCTCGACCGCAAGGTTCGCAGCGTCGAGCTGCTGAAATGCGGCACGGTGACTTTCGTAGTACGTCCGGGCCTCCTCGTCGCTGACCAGGAACGGGTTGGCCACTTCGGTCTTGATCAGGCTCTGGACCAGAGCCCGTTCCTCGCGCACCGACGCCGCCCCCCCTTCCCCGTGCTTCATGGCGGGCCAGCGCCGGGCGGCTTCACGGGCGATCAGCTTGGCGTCGATCATCTGATCCACCACCTGTCTCCGGGCCGACGCCACGTCCTGTCCCAGATCGCCGATGGGGAATTCCATCAGCCGATCGTTGAACTCGCCGACGGTGAGGGCCGGGTCTCCGTCGATGGTGACGAGGACCTGCGCCGGACCGGCGGCCAGCTGGAGCTTGCCCTGGGGATAGATCCCCGACGAGGTCCGTTCCGCGACCGCGGGCGGCGAGCCGGCCCCGGGCGCCGAGCCGGCCCCGGTGCTCGACCGGGTGCAGCCCGGCAGGACGATCGCCGCCAGCAGCGGCACGCAGGCGATCCGAATCGCGTTCATCCGACGCTAGAAGATCGTGATGTAGTAGGTGGTCAGCGGACCGATCGTGGCGCCACAGAGGCCCGCGATGGGAGCGGCGCTCGTGAACCAGGTGCCGAAATGCGCGGGACCCGGCGGCGGCGGAACGGCGCCCGGGACGACGGCGGCGGAGTTGATGATGTCGTCAAGGGCGGCCTGAAACGCCACGGTCGCGGCACCCGCCGGGCCGACCCCGGCGATGGTCGCCTGGCCGCAGAAATCGCCGGCCGCCGTGAAGATGTAGATGTTCCCCGCCCCGGTGGCCAGGTTCTGCCACACGTAGAAGGGTCGCCCGGCCAGAACGCTGGCATCGGCGGCAGGAGCCGCGGCCAGGACGAGGATGAAGACGACCAGGATCAGACCGGCGATTCTCAGCATGGCGGTGTCCTCCTGAAACGAGATGGACTGCGTCCGTCGCTTTCGAACGAGGAAACCCTGTCACTCCACGCGGCGACAACCGAGCGTGAGCAAACGCACCATGAACTGGCACGGGCGCAACCGATCGCTCCCCCGTGAAGGAGCCGACTGAAATTCCAGAACACAGCAAGAGCACAGCAAGCGGCGAAAAAGTTGTCGACCATATACCGTCACATGATTGACACGTCAAGCAGAAAATTCCTTGATTGTCCGGAGACCGATGGATGGCACCCCCCGCGCGTCGACGCGTGTCGACGCGCGCGCGTCACCCCGCGCGCGAATCGGCCGCGGCGAACTCCTAAAGATTTAGTTGACACCCGGACGCCGGCGCGGTAATGTCCTAATTCGTTAGGAGGTCGACATGGCCGCACGGGACGCGCGTTTGACGGTTCTCGAGCTCGAGATCATGAAGATCCTCTGGGACACCGGCCCCTCGCCGGTGCAGGAGGTGCGCGATCGGCTGGCCGCGGCCGGCCGCGACCTGGCGTACAACACCGTGCAGACGATGCTCAACGTGCTGCACCGCAAGGGACGCGTGCGGCGGGCCCGCGACGGCCGCGCCTTCGCCTACGCGCCGGTGACCACGCGGCTCCAGGCCACGCGTCACGCCGTGGGCGACCTGCTCGGCCGGATGTTCGACGGACGCGCCGAGGATCTGGTGATGAGCCTGGTCGAAACGCGGCGGCTCACTCCCGAGACGCTCACCCGCCTGTCGCGCCTGCTCGACGACGAGAAAGGAGGCGGCCATGGCCGGCGCTGAGCAGCTCCTCTCCGCCGCGCTCCTGCGGGCCGCCGATCCACTCATCCCCGCCGGGCGCGCCGCCCTGGCGTTCGTCCTCAACGCGGCCTGGCAGGCGCCGCTCGTGGTCGGCGCGGGCGCCCTGCTGGCGCGCCTGACGCGGCGCGCGCCGGCGCGCACCCGGCACCAGGTCTGGACGGTCGTCCTCGGGATCGCGGTGATCGTGCCGGCTCTGGGCGCCTTCGGTCTCGGCGGCGCGATGCGGCCCGCGCCGGAGGCGCTCGTGCCCGCTGCCGGGAACGTGCCGGCCGCCGCGATCGCGCCGGCCGGAGCATTCCCGTCGGCCGAGGCATTCGCCCCGGGAAACGGCCGCGAGCGGCTCGGCGGTGGTCCTGGGCCCGCCGGCCGTCCTGTCGCCGCCCCGCACGGCCACGAATCGATGCTCGGCGCGCTCCGGGCCCGGACCGCCGGGCTGCAGGAGGCGGCCGAGCGCCGGGCGCCGATCGGCCTCATCGCTCTCCTGCTGGTCGGGCTCCCGGCGCTCGTGGGATGCGTGCGACTGGCGCGCTCGCTGGCGCACGCCCGCGCCCTGCGCCGAGCGGCGGCACCGCCGGCCGCCGGCGATCCCGTCATCCCGCTCATCGACTCCGCCCGCGGGGCGCTGGGCCTCGGTCCGGTGGCGCTCCTGGTGACCGACGAGCCGATCGCGCCCGCCGCCATCGGTCTCCTGCGTCCCGCGATCCTGCTGCCGCGCTCGCTCCTGCGCGACGCGCGCGAGGCCGAGCTGCGGGCGGTGCTGGCGCACGAGATGGCGCACGTCGCCAGGCACGACGCCGCGCGTCACGTGCTCGCGGAGCTGTCGCTCCTGCCCCTGCGTTTCCACCCGGTCGTCCCGCTTCTCCGCCGGCGTCTCGCCGAGACGCGCGAGCTGGCCTGCGACGAGGCGGCCGCCGGCGTCGTCGGAGGCGCACGCGCCTATGCGCGCGCGCTGCTCGACGTATCGGCCATCCTGGCCGGAATGTCCCGTCCGCTCACGCTTCCCGGCGTTCTCGGCGCCGGTCTCCTGGAGGTCCGCATGCGTCACCTGACCGGAAATCCCACCCCCTGGGGCCGTATGCGCGCGCGGCTGTCGCTCGCGCTCGCGACCGCCGCCCTCGTCACGCTGGCCGTGACCGCGATCCCGTTCGCCATGGGCGGAACCGACGCACCGCCGGCCTCTCCGGAAGCGCCGCCCGCACCCGCGCCGCCCGCGGCCGCGGTGCCCGAGGCTCAACCCGCGCCGCCGCCACCGTCGCCGCCGGCACCTCCGGCTCGGCCGGCTCCGCGTGTTTCGCACGTCGCGCCGGCGCCGCCCGGCTCGGCGGCCCCGGCCGCGCCAACCGCCCCACCATCACCGGCCGCCCCACCGGCACCCACCGCCCCGCCGGCATCGACCGCGCCGCCTGCTCCGCCCGCATCCGCGTCGACGCCGACGCCTGCCGCGGCGCCGGCCGCGCCCGCGCCGAGCTCGACTCCGGCTCCGACGGCCGCCCCCGATCCGCCCGGGTCCCCGGCTCAACCGGCACCGGACCGGGACGTCGTCATCAGCGTCAGGTCGGCGAGCGCCGGCCGGGAGGTCGACGTGGAAGGGGTCTACGTCTTCGCGCCCGAAGGCTCACGCCTGCACTACGTGAAGCAGCGGACGCCGTTCGAGATCAGGACGACGGCTCGCCTGCTCGAGGGGATCTTCAGCGCGACCGGCGAGGATGCGACGATCCGGGTCGAGATGAAGAGCGAGGGCGGGAAACAGGACAGGGCGACGGCGACGGCCACGGGGAGCACGGTGACGCTCCATACGACCGACGTCTCGAACGGCTGGAGGATCGCGACGCTGTAACGACCCGCCGGGTCCCTCGACCGTGGCCGCCACCGCGCGGGTGCGCGCTCAGGCCGTGCCGGTCGCCCGCTCGACGCGGAAGTCGATCCTCCGGCAGCCGGGGCTGGAGAACGCCCGATGCCGCCCGGAGAGCCTGACGATGTAGATCGAGCCGAACTCCGCGTACCCCATGCGCCGGCAGGACTTGAGCGAATCGAAATTGCCCGACTCGACGTACGACACCAGCCCCTTCCGGCCGCGTCGGAGATACTCGCGCAGCGCCAGGGTCATTCCGATCGCGTGCAGCCGCAGCCCCCGGTCCCGCGGGTGCGTGTATCCGTTGTACATGTAGACGTAGTCGTAGCGGAAGCGCAGACGCATCTCGGGGGGATCGATGCGGGTGGGGCGCGATGAGTACCAGCCGTACGTGGCGAGCCTCCCGTTCCGCAGGATGCCGAAACATTCGTCCCCCTTCGAGACGGCCTCCTCGACGAACCCCGGCGACAGCCTGGTCTCCGGGTCGAGGGAGAATCTTCGGAGCAGGTCGGGCGCCAGGAACGCCGGCTCATAGCCTTCGGGGCAGACGAGGAACTCGGGGCGCGGTCGCTCGATGATCACGCCGCGAAGGATCTTGATCGGCATGACCCGGTTGAGGGTCTTCAACGCCAGGCCATAGGTCGCGCGCCCGACTCCATGACGGTGGGCCTCGAGGAACGCCGCCTGGAGACGCGGCATCGCGCCGGTCGCCCCGACCTGCGCGATCTGCCCGCCACTGGTCGCTCGTTCGATCACGCCCATGGTTTCACCTCCTTCGAAAAACAAACCCGACGCCGCGCGGTGGCTCGGGGGGCGGCGCCGGGTCGGATTCGCGACGGCCGGTCTCCGATGAACCGTGGAGGGGATGCGGCGCCGCCGCGACTCTCTTCAGTGTGGCGCCATCCAGCCCCGGGTTCCATCGGGAGATCCCCGCATTTCCCGGATCGGATCGGCCTGACGTCGCGACGGAAACCGCGCCTCCAGGGGGCGCCGCGCCGCCGCCCTCCGCCGCGCGACGTCGCGCCAGGTCTCCTGCACGATCGATTCGATGTTCGCGCACGCCTCCGGCCAGGAGAAGACGCGGGCGCGCGCGTGGGCGCGCGCGGCGTGGGCCGCGACGGCGACCGGATCGGCCGCCAGCCGGGCCAGCGCCTCCACCAGGAGGGCGGGCTCGCCGAGCGGCGTCAGGACGCCGGTGTCGCCGAGCACTTCCCGCACCACGGGAATGTCGTAGCCGGCGCAGGCATGGCCGCTCGCCATCGCCTCGAGCAACGAGAGGCCGAACCCCTCGTAAAAAGTCGGCAGCACGAAGATCCGCGTGCTCGTCAGCAGCGCCTCCAGCTCCTCACGGCCGACCGGACCGAGCACCCGGAGCCGCGGGTCGCGTTGCGCGATCCACTCGATCCGGCCGCGATCCGGCCCGTCGCCCGCGATCAGGAAGTCCGCCTCGATCTCCGGGCGGCGCGCGAACTCGCGGACCAGATCCAGGATCCCTTTCCTGTAGTGCAGCCGCCCCACGTACAGGATCCGCGGCCGCTCCGACGGAACCTGCCTCTCGTAGCACGCGAGGTGGCGCGGCTCGACGCCGTGCGGGACCACGACGACCTGGTCGTCGCCCCGGTGGTGCAGGCGGGCCACGTCGCGCTTGAGCGCCGCGGAGGGCACGATCACCCGCTCCGCCCGGCGGTTGCAGATCATCTCCGGGAGCGCGTAATGGACCAGCCCGGTCAGGAAACCGGCGCGGCGGTGCCACGGCCGGCGCGCGGCGAACAGGCCGATCTCCGCGTAGACCGAGGTGCCCTCCATGTTGATGAACGGCACGCCGCGCAGCCCGAAGCCGATGCTCGCCCACACCAGCGCCAGATCGATCAGGCCGTCGCGATACAGCGCGTTGACGCGGCGCGACAGCTCGAATCCGGCGAGATTCATCGTGTCGCGCCGCGGGGCCCGGATGACGCGCTCGAACCGGGCCTGCGGCACCTGGTCGCCGGTGGTGACGTAGGTGACTTCGTGCCGCAGGGACAGGTATGGCAACACCTCCCTGGCCAGCGTGCTCATCCATTCCTCGACCCATGCGATCCGGATCGGACGTCGATTGGCCGGTGACTCAATCATGAGCTCCTCCTCGTCGCGTGTCCCCGCCGGAGCCCGCCGGGCCGGCGATCGGAGCCAGCAGGCTCGTGTCCGCCCCGGCGTCGGCTCCGTCGGTGCCGGCGCCGTGATAGGCGCTCTGGTCCGCGAGGCGATAGTCGCCGCCCGCCAGGTCGACGAATCCCACCACCAGGGCGGTGGCCGGAAAGAAGTTGTCGAGCGGATAGAGCCGCGGATCGGGGGCCCCGACGATCACGTTGCGACGCACCAGATAGCCGGGAAAGTAGTACTCGAGGGCCGGCAGGCCGGTGCCGTGGCCGCTTCCGAACATGCCGTAGGCATTGTGCTGCACGATGTTGTTGGTGAACACGAGACCCGTGCTGGGCGCCAGGTCGGCCGAGAGGACGCTCCCCGAGTGGAACGCGGTGTTGTGGTCGATGGTCACTCCTGCGGCCCCGTTGAGAACCTGGAACAGGATGCCCGAGCCTCCGAGGTCGGCGGCGCCGATGCCGAGGAACAGGTTCTGGCGGATCGCCAGGTTCGACGTCCGGCCTCCGGCGGCCGGCGCGGAGTCGTCGACCCCGAGGATGTTGATCCCGGCCGCCGCGTGCCGCAGCACGTTGCCCGTGAAGACGACGTCCTCGACCACGGCCCAGGGCGCCGAGCCCCGCTCGGTGCGCACGGTGAACAGGACCGCGAAGCCGTTCTGCGCCTGCACCCAGTTGTTCTCCATCAGATTGTGCTCGATGCGCACGCGGCGGGCGTTCTTCAGCTCGAGGAGGTTCTTCACCGTCCAGGGCGTTCCGGCGTACGACGGATCTCCGGGCTTCCACGACATGGGCTTGCTGAAGTGGTTGTCGCGGATCACGATGTCCGACGGAACCAGTCCGCTGCGCGACGGCGTGCTTCCGCCGAAGATGACGTTCTCGCCCGCCGCCTCGAGGTAGTTGCCGGCGATGGTGAATGGTCCTTGTCCGTCCCAGCCGGCGATCGCCTGCGCCTCCTCCCCCGCCTGCTTGAAGTCCGACAGCCACGAATCGATGATCGCGGTCGAGCGGGAGTTGAGGGCGATGCCGCGGCGGGCTCCCACGGCCGGATCGCCGTGGACGTAGCAGCGATCGATGATCAGATCGCGCGGCTGCCTTCCGGGCGTCGCTTCCAATCCGCCGAGCAGCACGAGGTTCTGCAGGAAGCGCCCGGGGCTGGGACGGATCTCCAGCCCGACGAGGCGATAGTGGGTGGCTCCCGGCGACGTCTCGAGCACCGCGCCCGACGGGGCCTGGAGCTTCGGCAGCAGGGACGCATGTCCCGGATCGATGCGCGTGCCGGGCGGCGGCAGATCGGCGTCGGCCGCGCTGGTGCGCAACACGACCCAGCCGCCGCCCGGATTGCGCGGCAGGCTGAAGTTGCCCTCGTAGACGGCGCCCGCCTGCAGGGCGATGACGTCTCCCGGCCGCGCCCGGTCGAGCGCCGCCTGCAGATCCCCCCCCGCGGGGACCTCGACCCTCCGGCCCGCCGACGTGACCGCGCCGGTGTCGCCGGTGGCTGCGGTGGCGCCGGCCGCGCTCGGAGGCACCGGCGATCCCGCCGCCGGCGCCGCGACGGACGGGCCGGCCTGCGGGGCCGCCGGCGGGCGCGACCGCCACGGCGCGACCGTCGCGAGCGCCGCGAGGACGATCGAGCCTCCCAGGACGAGCCACCTCATCGGACCCCTTCCATCCTTTCCGAGGACTCGCGCCGCCGGGGCGCTTCGCGGGTCAGGTCGACGACCTCCTGCGACGGCCGGACCCCCGCGAGCACCGACTCCGCCTCCTCGCCCGCGCTGCCGATGACGACGACCTCCGCGTGCTCCAGGAGCGCGCCCGCATCGGCGCACATCAGGGAGGCGATGTGCGGGATCTCCTCCTCGATGTATCTCCTGTTGGCGCCCACCAGGCGCGCGATGGAGACGTTGCCGTCGAGGATCCGCACGTCGCACCCCTTGCCAATGAGCGCTTCGACCAGCGTGACCATCGGGCTCTCCCGCAGATCGTCGGTCCCCGGCTTGAACGACAGCCCGACGACCCCGATCCGGCGGCGGCGCGACTGGAGCACCGTCCGGATCGCCGTCCGGATCTGCGCCTCGTTCGCGGGGAGGATCGCCTCGAGCAGCGGGACCTGCAGGTCGGCGCGGCGCGCCGCGTACAAGAGGGCCCGGAGATCCTTCGGCAGACAGGAGCCGCCGAACGCGAATCCCGGGCGCAGGTAGGCGGACGAGATGTTGAGCCGGGTGTCCATCTTGAAGATCCGCATCACTTCGCCCGCATCCGCCCCCAGCGCCGTGCAGACGTCGCCGATCTCGTTGGCGAAGTCGATCTTCAGCGCGTGAAAGGCGTTGCAGGCGTACTTCACCATCTCCGCCGCCCGCAGCGTCGTGGTCACCAGCGGGGCGTCGAGCCCTTTGTAGAGCGCCGCGACCCGGGAGGCGGTTTCGGGATGGGCGCACCCGACGAGGGTGAAGGGCGGATGCGCGAAGTCGTGCAGGGCCACGCCCTCGCGCATGAACTCCGGATTCACCGCCAGCCGCGCCGCGGGGCCCGGCCGGGTCCCCATCCCGGAAGGCGCTCCGAGCGCCGGAACCATCACCCGCTCGGTGGTGCCGGGGAGGACGGTGCTGCGCAGCACGACGGTGAACGGATCGATGCGCCGGGCCAGGGCGCGGCCGATCTCCAGGCTCACACGCTCGATCGCCCCGACGCCGAGCTGGCCGTTCGGGTGCCCCGGCGTCCCGACGCAGATCATGGCGATCTCCGAGTTCCGGATCGCCGTGACGGTGTGGCGCGTGGCGGTCAGGCGGCCGGCGGCCACCATCCCGGCGATGAGCGCGTCGAGACCCGGCTCGATGACCGGCGAAGCGCCCGCCTGCACCCGATCCACCTTGTCGCCGTCGAGATCGACACCGATCACCTGGTGCCCGGCTTTCGCCAGGCTGGCGGCGGTGACGCAACCGACGTATCCCAGACCGAAGACACTCACGCGCATGGCCGGTCCTCCTGTTCGGTGAGAAGGCGCGCGCCGTCCGCCCCGGACCGCTTAATCAGCGTCTCGGCCTGACGCAGCACGCACGCGCGCAACAGCTCGTAGCAGCGGCGCACGTCCTCCAGCCCGCCTTCGTGGGGATCGAGGATCTCCACGGCGCGGGGCCGCCGGCCCGCGCGGGACTCGTGGAACGGGTGGATTCGATCGCGCGCCTGCGGGTAGCGGCCGCAGAGGTCGGCTTCGATGAACGAGTCCATCGGCACGATCAGGTCGGCCTCGGCCACCATACGTTCGGTCACCAGCCGGGCCCGATGCTCCTCGAGCGACAGGCCGAACGACCGTGCCGCGCGGATGGCGCGCGGATCCGCCGGCTGGCCGCGCCGCGCGTAGAGACCGGCCGAGGCCGCGATCGCGCCGTTCGACCCCGCGCTCGCCAGCGCGCTCCTGAGAAGCGCCTCCGCCATCGGACTGCGAATGATGTTGCCGCGACAGACGTAGAGGACGACGCGCGCCGGTGGCGCCGGCCGCGCCGCCACGCCCAGGCCCAGGAGGCGCCGGACCTGGATGACCCCGTAGCGGCCGCGACCGGCGCGCAGATCCCGCAGGGCCCGCGCGTGCCGCACCAGGACGCCGGGAAGGAGTCTTGCGAGCCGTCCGCGAGCGGCCGGCGGCGTCTCCCCGGCCGCGGCCAGCACGGTCTCCCGGCCACGAAGCTCGAATTCGTCCGCCACCTGCGCCCAGGCGTGACGTGTCTCGACCAGGGCGCGACCCGCGTCGCCGAGCGCCGCGCGGCGCTCCGGATCCCGCAGCAGGAGGACGACGGCGCGCGCGAAGTTGGCCGGGGCGTCCGCCCGCAGGTAGTGCACCCCGTCGACCAGCGGCAGCCCTTCGGCGCCCACGGAGGTCGACACCACCGCCTTCCCCATCGCCAGGGCCTCGAAAATCTTCAGACGCGTTCCGCCCCCGACGCGCAGCGGAACGACGCAGAGGGCGGCCGGCGCGAGATACGGGCGGACGTCCGGCACCGTGCCGGTGACACCCACACCCTCTTCCCCGGCGAGCGCCCGCAGACGCGGGCCCGGGTTCCGGCCGACCACGGTGAACGTCACGCCGGGGATCTCCCTCCGGACGACGGGCAGGATCGACCCGAGGAAGTGCAGAACCGCGTCCTCGTTCGGATGCCAATCCATCGATCCGATGAAAACGATCTCCGGCCGCTCGCTGCGGGGCCGGGCGGGCGTGAAGTAGGCGGTGTCGACGCCGGTCGGGATCGACGTCACGCGCGCGCCGGGGGCCAGCGAGGAGAATTGCGCCGCGTCGCCGTCGGACACCGCCACCGTCATCGTGGCGTCCGCGCAGGCCCGCGCCTCGGCGCGCCGCATCTTGCGCCACTCGATGCCGAGCAGCAGGCGGCGCAGCGGCCCGCTCTCGACGGCCGCCAGGCGTCTCCAGATGACGTGCTCGATGTTGTGCGCGAACAGGAGGGTGGGCGGCGTCGCGCCGCGCGGCAGGCTGGCCGTGGCGCTCAGGAAGTCGACGACCCACAGATCGTCCGCCCCCGTCTCGGCCCGCCGCCGCAGCGCCGCGCGCAGCGCCGGAACCCGGAACTTCACGAGGTCGACGGGATGCGGCGTCAGCCAGGAGCGCAGAAGCGCCCGGACGAAGGCGGCGCTGCCCCGCTTCGGAATCGTCCATGGCACCGAAATCACCTCGCACCGATCGAGACGGGCGCGCAACGTCCCGGGATCGTCTCCGGGCCCGTGGGTCGTGAGCAGGGTGACGCGATGACGGCGCGCCAGCTCGGAAAGGAGATGCAGGCTGCGCAACCGGCCGCCGGCATCGGGTGGCCAGAGACCGCCCACCTTGATCCAGAGGATTCTCATGAGCTCCTGTCCGTCAGCGGGCTGCCGGGGATCGGCCGGTCCGGGCCGGCGGCGCGGGCGGGCAGCTGACGCAAGGCGCCGCCGAGGAGCCCGGCGACGAACGGCGCGGGATCCTGGAGCCAGAGGTCGTCGTAGTGCACCTCCCTCCCGCCGGGCTTCACGAAATCGACCAGGGATCGCCAGCGGGTCGGGTAGGGGCCGGACCAGCCCGCCGGCCTGCCCCGCAGGACCGCCGCCAGGTGCCGCAGGTCGCCCGCCAGCCAGCGCCCGCGCACGCCGACCCTGTAGTCCAGGCGCTCCGGGCAGGCCCCCTCGGTCGCGAGCCTATATATAAGGAAGGGGAAATCGACCCCGCTGGCGATCGCCAGCGGCAGCGAGTTCCAGAACCGGCCGTTGATCTCCATCAGCACGGCCGCGCCGTCGCGGGCGTCCCGTTTGAACTCGACCATCGCCACGCCGTGCCATCCCAGGGACTCGAGAAGGCGCCGCGCCGGCGCGACCATGTCCTCCGGCGGCGCGATGCTCTCCCGCAGCGAGCTGCCCGATCCCGTCGGCCGGATCATCCGCAGCCGCCGGTGGGCGAACAGGGCTCTCAGCCGCCCGTGGTCGTAGAGGACGGAGACCCCGAATCCCTCCCCGGGGATGAACTCCTGAATCAGCGGGAACGGCGCGCGCGCGTGCACCGCGGCGTACAGCTCGCGCAGCCGGCCGGCGTCGGGGCAGTACTCGACCGGACCTCCCTCCGTCACGCGGCCGTCGGCGGTCACGAACTCGGAGCGTCGCGGCTTGATCACGGCCGGGTAGGTGATCCGGTCGCGCAGATCGTCGAGGTCGGCGAGGTCGTGCACCACGAACGTCTCCGGGGCGCGGACGCCGAGCCCGTCCGCGAGCGCGAGAGTGGCCCGCTTGTCGAACGCGACCGCCAGGGCCTGCGTCTCGGGCAGCGGTGCCAGGACGACGGACGATTCGATCTCCTCGCGGATCGGCGCGATCGCCACGAGCGTGCACTCGGTCATCGGCATGAGGAGCCGCGGCCGCCTCTCGTCGAGAAGCCCGAGCAGGGCGTCCTGGAACGGCTTGAGCCCGCGCCGCGGCGAGGGATAGAGCACCCGCGCCGAGCAGTAGCGGCTGAACCCCGCCTGGGCGATGCTCTCGCCGCCCGCCGCGATGACATCGAGTCCGCGTCCGCCCAGCGATCGAACGACCGCGAGAGCGTGGTTGCCGGAGGCGTCAGTGACCAGGATGCTCATGGATGGTCAGGGCGGGGCCCGTGCCCTGCTCCCCAGGTGAGGCGTTCACACGCTCGAGTCGCGGGACCGTCAGCTGCCAGAGCAGCTTGATCGGGCCGACCCAGTCGTAGGCGCCCGCCAGCTTGCAACGGATGCGGAAGGGCCCGTCGCGCTCGTCGATCGGAAGGCGCGGCAGGGCCAGGCGGTTCGACCATTCCGCGGCCCGGCCCACGACGGTCGTGCACGCCCCGGCGTAGCCGGCCGCGCCGAGCGCCTCCTCCGTCGTCGCATCGAGATCGCCATAGGCCGGCGAGCCGAACGGATAGGCGAACAGGTCGACCGTCGCCCCGGTATCCTGTTCGAGGATCTCCCTCGATCGCCGCACCTCGCTCCTCTTCTCGGAGGGTCCCATGCACCCGAGGGACCGGTGCGTGAGGGCGTGCGAGCCGATGCTCATTCCGCCGGCCGCCATCTCCCTGACTTCATCGGAAGAGAGCGGCAGCCAGGCGGGCGACGGCGCCGCGGGGAATCGGGACGGCGGCGTCTGGTCCGCGAGGTGGGGCAGGAGCGACGCCGAGCCGAGGCTGCCCGCGACGATGAAGAAGGTCGCCGGCAGCTTTCGTCTTCTGAGGACCGGATAGGCGAAGACGAGCTGGCCGCGGTATCCGTCGTCGAACGTCAGGACGACGCAGCGGCGCAGCTCGCGGATCCGGCCCTCCTTGATCGCGCCCACCAGCGTGGCGAGCCGGATGACGCGATAGCCGGCGTCCGCGATCGCCTGCATCTGCGTCTCGAAGCGCGCCGGTGCGACCCGGTCGTTTCCCCCCGTGACGCCCGCGAGCGCGGGACCGACCTGGTGGTACATCAGGATCGGCACGCGCACAGCAGCAGGCGAGCGCTGACGCAGCAGGCACCAGGGGTAGACCAATGCCGTGACGGCGCGCTCCAGCGCCGCGAAGATCCGCTCCAGCGCCGCGCACACGAGCCTCACGACGCGGCTCCGCTCGCGGCCGCCAGGGGCGCGTCGGGCGACCCCAGCGCCGGCGCCGTCCGCGGCATCGCGATCCCGATCCGCTCCGGCTCCTCCCCGTCGACGAAGATCCGCATCCAGATCTCGAGCCCCGTCAGGAGCCAGAGACGCTGGCCGTGATCGGCGGCGCCGGTGGCGTGCTCCGCAACCAGCCGATCGAGGGCGATCGGGTCGAAGAGCCGCCGCTCCCGCGCCCGCGGCCCGAGGACGAATTCCGGCGGGGCCGCCAGGAGCGGTCCCCTGAGCCAGCGACCGAAGGGGACGGGGAACCCCATCTTGCGGCGCTCCAGGATCGGGCGCGGCACGACCCCGCGCAGCGCCCGGCGCAGGATCGCCTTGCCCGTGAGCCCGCGGAGCTTGACCGACGATGGCAGCGAGAAGACGTATTCGACCAGCTCGTGATCGAGGAACGGCACCCGGCTCTCGATCGATGCGGCCATGCTCATCTGGTCCTGCTTCATCAGGAGCTCGACCAGGTAGGTCCCCAGATCGGCCCGGCTCATGCGCCCGAGCGAGTCGCCCGGGCCGTCGCGGTACCGGTCGATCCCTTCGGCATGCGGGTCGCGCTCCGCCAGCCGGCCGGGCTCCAGGAGAATCTCCCGCCGCAACCGCTCGGGGAAGACGGAGAAGTTCTCGTAGAACATCTGGCGGGGACCGCCCTCGAGTGCCAGGAACGTCCGCCCGGCGTCGCGCCGCAGCCGGCCGGGAAGACCGGCGAGACCGCGGCGGACCGCGCCGCGCAGCGGCCGGGGCGTCACCGCCCGGTAGAGACGCCCGAGCGATTCGTTCCAGCGCGTGACGCGATAGCGGTTGTAGCCGAGGAACAGCTCGTCCGCGCCTTCCCCCGTGAGCACCACCTTGACGTGCCGCGCCGCCAGGCGGGACACGAAGTGGAGCGGCACGCTGGAGGGAAACGCGATCGGCTCGTCCTCGTGCCACACGAGGCGCGGCAGCGCCGCGAAGAACTCGGGAGCGCCCAGCACGACCTCGTGATGCCGCGCCCCGAGCGCCCCGGCAGCCTGGCGCGCCCAGGCCAGCTCGTTCGCCTCCGGCTCGGCGAAGCCGACCGAGAAGGTGTGCAGCGGCCCGGGCAGGAGAGGCGCGGCCAGGGCGGCGATGGCGCTCGAGTCGATCCCGCCGGACAGGAGCACGCCGACCGGAACGTCGCTCAGCAGGTGTCCGCGGACCGTCTCCCGGAGCCGTTCGAGCAGCCTCGGCGCCTCGCCGCTCAGGGAGACATGTCTTCTTCTGTCGGGCGTGTCGGGAAGCCGCCAATACCGGCGCTGCCGCACGCCCGTCGCGGCGGACCAGGTGAGGAGGCAGCCCGGCGGGAGCTTGCGCACGCCCCGGAAGAAGGTCTCCTCGCCGGCGACGAAGCCGGAGGCGAGGTACTCCGGAAGGACGGCGTCGTTGAACCGCGCCCGGACGGCGCCGGCCGCCAGGATCGCCTTGATCTCCGAGGCGAAGAGGATCTCGCGATCGGTCACCGCGTAGTAGAGGGGCTTGATCCCCAGGCGGTCGCGCGCCAGGAGGAGCCGCTCCCGCCGGCGGTCCCACAACGCGAACGCGAACATCCCGGAGAGGAGATCCACGACGCGGTCCCCTTCCTCCTCGTACAGGTGGAGGATGGTCTCCGTGTCGCTGCGGGTGCGGTAGCGATGCCCGCGCGCCTCGAGCCGGCGCCGCAGAAGCGGATGGTTGTAGGTCTCGCCGTTGTGGACGAGCACCAGCGCGCCGTCGGCGCTGCTCATCGGCTGGCGTCCGCCGGCCAGATCGAGGATCGCCAGCCTCCGGTGTCCCAGCCCGACCGAGCCCTGGACGAACAGTCCGGCGCCGTCGGGTCCCCGGTGACGCAGCGCGTCGCGCATGCGCACCAGCCGCATCTCGTCCACCCGGTCGCGGGGATCGACGCAGACGATGCCGACGATGCCGCACATGGCGCTACCTCCCCTCCACGATCGCCGTGTCGCCTTCGAAGCGGGCAATAGCACCCGTGTCGAGGAAGACGACCCCCTCGGGACCGGAGGCGTCGCCGTCGAGCGCCGCGACGGGCCGGGGCGGCCGGAACGGGTTGTCCGACGGCACCAGGAGGGTGAGCAGGCGGATCGGCAGGCGCGCGCGCAGGCTGTAGACCAGCGCGGGGGCGGGACGCCGGACGCCGTAGTCCGGTGACACCCACCCCTCCATCGGGTCGACCTCCCCCTCCCGGATCTTCGCGGTCAGAGGCGCGGTCGCGAACGGGCGGACGTCCAGGAGGCGCCGGCCGAACCCGAACGCCCGGGCGGCGCCGTCCGCCTCGACGGTGACCACCATCGGCGCGAACTGGAACCGGACCTCCACCGTGTGCTCCTCCTCTCCCAGCACGTCGTCCGCGATCAGCCAGTAGTCCGGCTTGACGAACAGGACGCGGCGGCGGTGGATCACCCGATCGGACCGCAGCGCGAAGGCGTCGTGCTCGGCGTCGGCGTAGTCGAACCGATCGGTGCTCGACCAGCGTCGCAGCCGCGCCGACGGACGCTCCTTCCAGGCGAACGGTCCGGCCGGATCCGCCTGGACGCGCCCGTCGACCGTGAGCGCGCTGTGGGCGCGGGAGCCGCGGAAGAAATTCCGCCAGCGCCGGTCGGGCGTGTAGCAGTAGGTGCCGGCGTCCTCGAGGAACGTCAGGCCGAACGCCGCGCACTGGATACTGAGCAGATCGGCGTGGCCGTGACCGGCGCTGTGCGGGCAGCCGAGCGGCCCGACGTCGAAGACGAGCTGATGCCCGCGCGCATCCCAGCCGTGCCGCATCACCGCGTATCCGCCGGAGGGGAACAGCCGCGACTCGGGCGCCCGCGGCGGCCCCGGCCGCAGCGCGGCGAAGTCCTCGAGCCCGCGCTCGCCGAGGAGCCAGAGCGTCTCCGGCGCCGCCTCACCCGCCGCCCAGGCGCAGTCGGGGCGGCCGAGAAGAGCGGCGGCGGTGCCGAGCAGCCCGCGCGCGTCGCCCGGCTCGCGCGCATGCAGCGGCAGGAGGAAGCCGCCATCCGCGTCGCCGATCGCCGGGATGCGCCCGTCCGGCCGCCGGATCGCCACCAGGAAGTCGAGGAGGGCGCCGACCCCGGTGACGACCGGCGTGCCGACCGGCGCGTGGTCGCGGCCCGACAGGATCAGGTAGTGGAGGTAGATTTCCAGCGTGTAGCGCAGGTAGGCGGTCGATTGCTCGAAGTGGACCCCGTCCGGCAGGACCTGACGCGCGATCTCCTCCTCCAGGATGTCTCTCCCGAGCGCCTTCCAGCGGGAGGCGCCGGCCTGTTCGGGGAACAGCACGCCGGCGTAGAACAGCCCGAGAGCCTCGCCGGTGAGGTGCGTGTTGGGCGAGAAATAGCGCGACAGGTAGCGCTCCACGTGCGTGGCGTGCTGCGCGACGGCGTCGCAGAGGATCGGGAAGAGGCCGCCCTCGAGCACGTCGCTCTCCGCCAGGAGCGCCGCGGCCCAGGACCAGGAGACGATGCGCAGCGCGACCTCGAGGCTGCTCGACCAGTTGATGCCCTGCTCGGGAGGATTGGCCTCGATCCAGGCGGCGAGGTGCCGGGCGACGGCGCGGCCGAACCGCTCCTCGCCGGTCAGGCGGTGCGCGCGGGCGAGCGTGACCATCCACTGGTGCCGGTTCAGCTCCCACACCACCTTCGCGTCGCCGACCGCCTTCGGATCGAGGGGGTCGAGACGGCTCCAGTGCACCAGGGACGAGCGCCGGCCCGAGGTCGGGTCGAGTCGCCAGTCGATCGGATCGCCGAACCGCAGATCGCGATAACCGAGCAGGGCGAATCGCCCCGCGCAGAGCGCGTCCGCGTCCGCGATGGCCCGGTCGCGGGCGGCGGGCATCCGCTCCGACAGCAGGCCCGGCGTGCGCGCGTCGACCGCGCCCGCGAAGAAACTGCGGCCCGCCGTTTCCCGGAACTCCGCCAGCAGGCGATCCTCGCCGGGTCGCGCCGCCCCGGCCGCCACGGCGCCCGGCCTCGCGGACGAGGGCCCGCCCCAGCGATCCAGGAGCTTGCGCGTCTCCTGCCGTCCGCGCTCGGCGATCTCCGACGCGCTCATGCCCACCAGACGGCCGGCTCTCATGCGGCCGCTCCGAACAGGACCTCGTCCCAGTCGGCACGCACCCGGCGCCAGGCATAGCGCTCCACCTCGCGCCGGGCGTTGCGCGCCAGGCGCAGGGCCCGCGCCGGATCGGCCAGCAGGGCGTCCACGGCGTCGGCGGTCCGTACCGGCTCGCCCGGCGGCACCAGCATGCCGGTCTTGCCGTGACGCACCATCGCGGGGATGTCGCCGGTCGCGGTCGTGACCACGGGGAGGCCGGCGGCGAACGCCTCCAGGATCGAGACCGGCTGGTTGTCGACGATCGAGGAGTTCACGAACAGGTCCGCGTCGTCGTACAGCGCGGCGACCGCCCCCGGCTCGATGCGGCCCGCGAACCGGACCCCCTCGAACCCCGCGTGCGCCGCCAGCCGCCGCAGCCGCGGCTCCTCGCTGCCGTATCCGGCGATCGTCAGGGTGATGCCCGGCCGGCGGCGGCGCAGCAGCGCGAACGCGTGCAGGGTGTCGTCGACGCGGTAATGCGGCTCGAGGTTGCGCACCGACAGGAGGCGCGGGCGGAGCGGGATCCGGTCGCGATAGGCGAAGCGCGACGTGTCGACGATGTTTGGGATCACCCGCGCGTGGTATCCGTGACGCTCGAACACCCGGCGCAGGTAGTCGGAGGGGACGACGATGGCGTCCGCGAGGCGCAGCCAGGGATGCACCAGGCGTCCCCAGCTCGCCAGGTGATCCTCGGCCTCGCCGCTGTGGTAGTGCAGGACGACGCGGCGGCCGAGGGCCCGCGCCGCGAGCATCGCCGGGACCGGATGCAGCAGGAACGACCAGTAGGACGCGGAGAAGACGTGCACCGCGTCCGCCCGGGCTAGCCGCGCCAGGCGCGGCAGGAAGAGCGCCTGGTTGAGGGCCGTCCGCGCGTAGGGGTAGCGGCGCGCCCACCCGAGCCCGGACGGGAAGCGCGGGTTGATCGGGATGAAGTCGACCTTGACGCCTTCCGATTCGAAGGCCCGGGTCAGGGCGGCGGCCTGGACCCCCTGTCCTCCGAGAATGTCGAGACTCGCGGCCACCATCGCGATCCGGCGAACACCCGTGTGCTTTCTCATGCTCCCACCCTCCCCAGAACAAGCGGCGCGACGACCGACGACGCCCGCTCTGGGCGCCACGCGGGCGACGCATCGAGAAACCTCCGGCACCACAACTCGAAGGAGATCAAGGTCCAGATCGCCGCGTCGAGGTCGCGGCCGCGCGCGTGCCGGGCCAGGAGATCGGCGAGGAACGGCTCGCGGAAGAAGCCGCGGTTCCGGCAGCGCTCCGAAAGGAGGAGATCGCGCACCAGGGGCTCGAGCCGCCCCCGGAACCAGCGGCCGAGCGGCACCGCGAAACCCTGCTTGGGGCGATCGAGGATCGCGTCGGGCAGGACGCCGCGCAGGGCGTCCTTGAAGATCGACTTGGTGACGCCGTCGCGCAGCGCGAGCCCGGGCGGGATCGTGGCGGCGAACTCGACGAGCCGGTGATCGAGGAGGGGCACGCGCGCCTCGAGACCGTGCGCCATGCTCATCCGGTCGACCTTGGTCAGGATGTCGAGCGGGAGGTAGGCCGCGAGATCGTGGGACTGGAGCGCCGACAGCCAGTGACCCGCGCTCCCCTCAAGGCGCGCCGCCGCCGCGCTCCACGGATCGTGCGCCGACAGGAGCGCGAACGGCTCGGGCCGGAACAGCCGTGCCTGGTCCTCGAGACGGAAGAGGGTCGAGGCGTCGAGGTAGCGCGCGGCGCCGGCCAGCGAGAAGTGGCGCAGCAGATTGCGGCCGCGTGCCCCCCGGGGCCAGGCCGTCGCCAGCCGCCCGAGAGCGCCGCGGAACGGCCGGAGAAGGCGCTCAGCCTGCCGCTCGCGGCCTTCGACGACGTACTTGTCGTAGCCGGCGAACAGCTCGTCGCCGCCG
>Ga0134121_10001512_pt1 | contig 21846 bp, 15 predicted proteins | sample KB301_FD_96463 | JGI IMG/M metagenome (GOLD analysis project Ga0134121, IMG submission 96463) | Terrestrial soil microbial communities without Nitrogen fertilizer from Kellogg Biological Station, Michigan, USA - KB3-0-1 | ecosystem: Environmental > Terrestrial > Soil > Unclassified ... | reverse complement strand
TAAAATGGGTCATTTTTTTTATTCAGTTTCTTCGCAAGAAAAAAACTATGATTTACGGATACATTCGAGTAAGCACCGACAAGCAAACGGTAGAAAATCAACGCTATGAAATCAATCAATTTTGCGAAAGACGTCAAATTGTTACTGACCGATGGATAGAGGAAACTATCTCTGGGGTAAAGGACATAGAAAATCGAAAACTTGGTAAATTGTTGAACAAGATGAAAAAGGACGACATTCTTATTTGCACCGAACTTTCCCGGCTGGGAAGAAATTTGTTAATGATTATGAGCATTCTGAATGATTGTATGAAAAGAGAGGTCCAGGTGTGGACAATCAAGGATAATTATCGATTGGGAAGCGACATAAATTCTAAGGTTTTAGCATTTGCATTCAGCCTATCGGCAGAAATTGAAAGAAACCTCATATCACAACGCACAAAAGAAGCACTTGCCAGAAAAAAAGCAGAGGGAGTAATACTAGGAAGACCCAAAGGAAGAAAGTCTAGTAAGACTAAACTTACTGGAGAGGAGAAAAGAATAATTGAACTGCTCAATAAAAAAGTATCTTATAGTGCTATAAGCAGAATTTTAGGAGTACATAGATTGACAGTTTCTTCCTTTGTTAAGGTGAATCAATTAAAGTTGACAACATCTCATTGAAAATGGAAAATGCGAGAATGATAATTGTCAGAATACTTCAATTTTAATAATTTAAATTTTCAAATCCCTCCAGCCGCAAGGTAAGTCCCACTCATCACACGGTCAAGGTTGAAATGCATTTTCAAAGAAAAATTTTCTATGAAAAATATCTGGCTGATTCTAAAATTTTTCTTCGAAAAACCTTGACCCATTGCTTCCGCTCAGACTAAAAGTTGCGGCTTAGGAGGAATTTGTAAGGATAAGATTGGATTGGAGATCAGTATTGAATATAAAGAATCCAGGTAGCTTCATGAGATTCGTCCTGATAAGTGCACATCGGAAAAGTATCACCCTTTTGTATCATAATGGTTTCGGCTTGATGAGTTTTGCAATAGTACTTACCTGAGACTTTACACTTCTTTCCGCTTTGACCTTTAATCATGCTTTGGAATATTTTAAACGAAGCAAAGATGAGATAGAAAAAAGCTCGACACAAAAGATTAGTTGATCGAGCTTTGAATTGTTCTTATGGCATTGCACTATGGATGTGCTTCTTCATCTTTCACTTCTGCAGATTCTTTCTCTTCAAACTTTACATTGAGAATAAAATCAACCGCCTTTTGTGCATGAGCACTTGCAGAGATGATAAACTTTTTGTCGTTACGTAATTTGTCAAGCCACCCTTGAATGTACGAAGCGTTGCGTTCAAACTCACTCGTAATGATACCACCGAGTGATTCGAGATAACAGGTTCCAATCTCTGCGACCAACTCTTCATGAGAATATGGTTCAGAGCCGAACTCTGTCATTTGAATCAGTGTGCTTCTATTAAGGCGGCTGTGATGACCTGTGCTATGCATGAGTTCATGAAACAACGTTGCATAATAACTTTCATCACTCTTGAAAGTTTCTTTCTTCGGCATGTTCACGAAGTCAGAGAGCGGATGATAGTATGCTCGCTGATCTTTATGACGAATTGAAGGACACTGCGGCATCTTAGCGACAATGTCTTCGCATGCAGGAATCGGATACGCCTGTCGTGTCACCGGCTTGATGAACATTTCAGGAATGTCGTTGCACTGAGCGACATTGAAGACTCTGTAGTAACGCAGGAATGGCACTTTCTTTTTTCCATTTGATTGTTGTGTGCCATTTTCTTTTCCTTCCAAATCCTTTTCGATGTAGTTCCAATAGACAACGATGTGCGCCTTCTCATCCTTCTTTACTGAGCCACCAAACTCTTTCAGTTGTTTGTAGGTGAGAAAGTAATTTTCAGAGTAGCCAAGTGAAGCAAGTAACCATACATTGATTCCCCGGTAAGGTCTTTTCGAGATCAAGTTCTGTGGCAGACCAGCTTCAGTCCAGGGTTGTTGCCATGGCACTGTGCCTTTTTCAAGTTGTGAAATGATTTGCTCCGTGATGATTTCATACACGTCGTGCTTTGCTGCATTTGCAGCAGGAGTTGCTGTGTTGTTCATGATGTTGATTGTTTAATTGTGAAAGAATGTTCTTGTCACAGTGTGACAGAACATGAATGAAGAAGTAAGGGGGGAAAAATTGCTACTTATGGCAACTTGCTATTGTGATAAGCCTCCGCAATAATGGTTGGATTTGAAAACATGCCGCGACAAAAAACGGACAATAATGACAATAAAAATTTTGACTAACTTCGACAGTATCTTCTACCAATAAAAATCAATAATCATGACAACCGTAAAAGAAAAAGTGACAGCATTGAAGAACGAAATGCAATCCACAATGACTAAATCATCTTTTGTTTCTAAGGTGAAAGAATCAGCAAAAAAACATCAGATCACTGATGACTTTCTTTACTGGCAAGCTAACAATGACAAAGGATGTACTGACAAACCTTGGGGAAAAGAAAATTAACAACAAAATTTATTGATTGAATGAAAATACTTTTAGTATTTCACCCGACACCGTTTTGCAATTTGGATTGCACTTACTGTTGGGCTCCTGACAGGAATGACCAATCTAAAATGCCTTTACCCATTGTAGAACAGACATTAAAAAATGTTTATCGTAACCCCAACGTTGAACAAGTTGATTTCTGTTGGCTCACAGGTGAACCACTTGTAATGGGTTTGGATTACTACAAGTCAGTCATATCTCTTTGCAATGAATTGAAGCCCAAAAACATGACGACAAGTTTTTCATTGCAGACAAACGGAACGCTTATCAATGATGAGTGGGCAAACTTCTTCAAAGAAAATGATTTTGTAATTGGTGTTAGTGTTGACGGACCAAAGCCACTTCACGATAAGCAACGAGCAAATAAGACAGGTAAATCAACCTTCGACAATACAATCAGAGGCATTGACATTTTAATTAAACATGAAGTTAAGGGTGGTGCCTTATGTGTGATTACAAAAAACACGTTGGAACTTTCCGCTGACGAACTTTTCTTTTTCTTTCATGAGAGGAAAATTTCCTGGAGTTATTTAATTGAAGCAAGGATTGGAGAAAACGCATGTTCTGAAAATTCACTTTCGTCAACCGACAAACCACGACTTAGAAATTACTTAAACCGATTAATGGAATTATGGAGTAATTATCCTCATTCTTTCATTAAGGACTTTGACTTCTTATCAAAGAAACTATTTGGAATGTCTGACTACGAAGTTGATTATAATAACTTAGGATGCTTGGATATTTTAAATGTTACCGCTGAGGGTGATTTTTACTGGGGAAATCCAGAACTCATGACAGCAATAAAGAACGAATTAAGTTATCTAAAGGCAAACATTCAGACGACAGATTTATTTGAGTTTCGTCAAACACCCACTTTCAAAAAATTCAAGACCGAAACTTTTAATGGTATTGAAAAGTGCAAGAATGAGTGTGAATATTTTATTGGTTGCAGAGGCGGTAATCCTTCTCACAAATATTATCATCACAAACGTTTCGATGTTACTTCACATCTCACATGTGAACTGAATGACAAGGTTATTACTGAACTCTTACTTTCACGTATTGAGAATGTATTTGAATCACAAAGCAAAATTGAAACTGTAAATTGAGGAAAAGTTGAAGCAACCACAAATGAAATTATGATGTGTCTTAGTTGCTAAAAAAGCAACCGTATGGTTGCTTTTCGAGAGTTTACTAAAAAAATTCCATTTGAGAACCCAAAGGATTTCCCTTACCCCACTCGTATTCTTTCTCCGGTTTCTCATCAGTATTGCCTTTCGATTTGTTGCTACTCAACTTTGCATTTACCAAATGCCATAAGAGAGATTTCTCTTTTTCCTCTATACGAAAGATTCCAAAGGGAAGAAACGAAACAACATAACTACCTCTGAATTCATCCGGGAGAAGTGCGTTAGCACACATGACTTCAGAATTGAAAATTCCGCTCAAGAAAAGATTGAGAGCTGTCATCTTTACACAGGTGTGATCAATGTCAATTCCGTAGCACTCATGTTTCTTGTCACTTGCATGTGCAGCAACCATAAGCATTCTTCCACTTCCACAGGCAGGATCAAGGATTCTCATAGGTCTTTCTTCAGCAACCTTTTGGGCTTCGCCAATGGCACTGCGTGCCATGAATTCACAGATTGGATACGGAGTAAAAAATTGGGAAAGCCCTGGCTTTTGAAGTCGGGCTTCATAGAATTCTCCTAGCACATCAGTACCTTCTTTGCTTACCATTCGCTCTGTCATTTCAAGAGTGAGTGAAGCAAACATTTTTGGAAAGTTGTGTCGCAAGTCATCATCCTTGTATCTCGCAATTATTTTGAGATACACATCTTCATCGTATGAAAGTCCGGTCAGTGGATTTCTCCCGCATGAAGCAATGCTCATGGTGAGAAAGTCATCGAAGACAGCAGAGAGATCGTAGTGATACTGGAATGAATCAATGAGTGATGCAAAGGTTTCTTTTGTTTTCATAAAGAACAGTTTTGTCTTTATGAAATCATATCACACTGGATCAATGGAGAAGCCCGATGGAAAATTGCTACTTATGGCAAGTGTGGAAAAGATTTGTTAGAAAGGCTACTCCTGAAAAATACGCAGGGTTACTTTTACAACCCTTTTGCCCTTAGGTAAAACAGCCTGTACAGCACACGGGTCAATTTCTTCACTGCTCAAGATTTTCAGAGTAAAAAAATCAATTAACAATGAGTCGAGAGTACAAGGAGTATTATTTACGGACCATCAATAAAAACGCCAACGGAATCAAACTTGTGTTGGGTGGCACCGGCTTGGGCAAGACATACGGAATGAGAGAAGCCGTAAAGGAATATCTCAACTCTGACAGAGAAGAAAAGAAGAAACTCATTTACATCGCCAACCGACACAACTTAATCACTGAACAGAAACGAGAATTTGAAAAAGCGAATTTCAAATGCTGTTATCTGAAAAGCAACCGAGAAATAATTCTTGACATTCTGAAATTAAATCTGTTTGGCGATCTGGTTGAAAACCTTGAAGCAAACAACTTCTTCAAGTATGATGAAACCTACAAGAGTAAAGGCAGGCGAAAATCAAAACTCACAAAACTGATTGACAGCATTGACAGTAAAGTTCAACTTTTAAAGGAAGGCAAACAGAAGAACTATGCTTTGACAAAAACGATTGACAAAGAACTTGGCTTAGAGTGTGACGAACTCTTTAGGTTTTTCAAAAATCAGTTTATTGCAGTAGGAAGAAACGAGGAAAAACTTCACGACAAACTGAAAGCAAACGAATTCGTTTGGAAACTTTTTCCTTATGTAGAGTTTGAGAACAATTCAGAAACTAACATTCTGTTAGTAACTATCCACAAAGTTTTAAGAGGCTTCTTCGACGGGAAGAAAGACATCAAGATTGCATCCGTAGAAAACAAAATTGTTTTTCTTGACGAGTTTGATTTTCTGGAACAAGAGATTATGAAAATTCTTTGCGATGAACCTTCAATCATCAATCCGTTGGAATTTGTAAAAATTTTTTACGATAGATTCAAGCATTGGTCGCAAGAACCATTTTGGGAAAGCACAGAAGAACTCAAAAGTGTTCGTGATAAGTTTAATGATGTGATTAATTACATTGATAAAGTGACGAAAGAGAAAAATCTTAACATTCAAACTGTTCAGGGCTTCAGGTTGGATAACAAACCCGAAGAAAACGGAAAGCCCTACATGCTTTTTCAAACCAACGAAATCATAACACCAAAACCGTTTTTTCTTAAAGAGAAAAACAACTCATGGTATATTCAAGAAGAAAAAACAGTTGAATCGGTTTCACCATTTCAACTGTTCAACATCTTGGCTATTGCAACAAGCAAAATACTTGGAGTGTTTCACTACTGCCAAAGAAACCAAACTCTGGTCTCAGAAATCATTCAGGCAATTTGGAATCAGAAGAACGACAACTTTGGAGGTAAGTATGAAACCTACATAAACGAAAACTGTCTTTATCACAGAACGAAAAGCAAGTCGGGCAGAGATTACGCAGCATACAAAGACAAATCACCTTATGAAATCGGTTTTCGTTTGGTGAAGTTGGCAAAGCGTTCGCAAAGTTTTGACCCGAATAGTGCTGAGTTAGGGCAAGTAGAACTGTTCACTTCACCTGAAGCAGTGATTGCAAAACTTTCTGACGGAAACATTGTGTTTGCATTGTCAGCAACAACTGACATTCCAAGAACTCAAAAGTGTTTCAACATAGAATGGTTGAAAGAGAACGCTACTTACATTGAGTTAGAGAAGGAGGACTATGATATTATCAGGGAAAGAAGAAATGTTAAGAGAGATGTAAGGCAAACGAAAGTTTCATTGAAGATTGCAGAACTATTAAGTGAGGAACATCTAGTCGGAGTAATTCTGAAAAGCAAATTTCAAAACAGAGATTTTGAAAAGCAAGGTGACACAGAAGCTAACGCAAAACCAAGATATGAGAGGTTGTTGCGAATGTTTGATACGCTTTACAAAGGCATAAAGAGCAATAAGTTTTCTCACCTTGTATTTGCGACAACCTTTGGCGACCTGAAAGAAATTTTTGACTACAAACAAAATGAGAATCACCTTTTGTTTTATCAAGTAGATAGACAAGTTTTTCATTCAACGAGATTCCATGAAAAGAACGACAGATTTTTCAATGTAACTCTAGACGGAAGTCAATGTTCAGTTTTGTTTCTCAATTCTGAAGACGCAAAGCAGTTGCAAGACAGCCAGGAAGCACTTGAGAATTACAGAAAGTGCTTTGTAATGCAAGACAAGGTTTTTGTAATTACTCAATACAAATCTGCAAGCAACGGAATTAATCTTCCGTGTTTCCCCAACATGGGAAACTTTGAAGAAGATTTTCAGGGAATCCATTTATTAGAGCCGCAACATTTTTGGTTTGATGACAGCAAAGAGTTTTCAGATTACAAGAACAACGAGAAACAAGCACTTTGGTATTTGTGGAAGTTGAAAGATGCAGGGCAATTTGACACAGGACAATTCAATATGTGCTTGAGTGCACGAGATACCAAGGCGTCTTACAAAATCAACATTTCTAAAATCAACAACCTATACAAAGACAAGGCAGACGAAAAGATTTTAAATTCCATTGCTCTTTACCATCAGGCATTAGGGAGAATAGAACGCAAGCACGAAAAAGTTCCAGAAGTTGATGTGACACTTGAAGACAGTGTTTTCATGGACTTTTATCGCTTCGTTTCAACAGAAAATTTCCAAGAACTTGTTGAGCAGAGAAAGGACATTACTTCTGCCCTCATTCTTGCAATTCACGAAGCGGTTATCGAAGAAGCGAAACGGAGAGAAATTAAAATTGAACTCAATGCTCAGAAAAGTTTTGAGCCGAAACAGATTCTTTCAAGACAGTTGATTGAAGAAGAAATTTTGAAAGAGGTTGCAAAGGTTCGTGAAGGGCAATACGATGAAGCTGTTTCAAATGAAATCAAAGAGGCATGGACAGAATTGAGAGAATCACTTTTGAGGCACGACTTTGATAAGCGGATCAATATTGAAACGATTGGCAAAACCATTCACATCAAAAGAGATTTTGCCTTTGAAACAAAATTCATCAACAAGCACAAAGAGTTGCTCATTGACGTTGACAAGATGAAAGTCTATCGTGAAGTAGCACCTCACAAAAAGCTTACGACTTGGAATTTAGATTCTGCGTACAGAATTGTATCAAAGAACCATTTGTTGAAACACCTTTTTGAGAGTAATGGCTATCCGACTTCATTTGATATCAAACCGAATCTCGTCAACTACGTTCTGACACCATATATGTATCAGGCGATTCTGCTTGGAGCAATCGGAGAACAGGCAATCAGCTTGCTTTTGAGTTACCACGGAATTTTACTTGACGAATTCAATGACTTGGAGAATTCACTCTTTGAAGTTGTTGACGCGAAGATGAAATACCTTCCAGTCTATTTTGATTTCAAAAACTTTGCCGCACACACCCTTGATAAGTTCTCATTGAAGGCAACCGACAGAAATTTTGATTCAGAAATAAACTCCCAAGAGTTTATTCAGAAAATAAAAGGAAAATACGATTTGCTTAAAAAGCAAAATGAAAATCCAATTCTATACCTTCTCAATTTACACTCTGAGCAAAGAAGGAAGCCTGATTTCTTTGATTCCAACATGCAACCAGTTACTTATGAGAAAGACAGTTGCATAAGAATCATTCCGAGTGTTTTGAATCCAGCCGACATTAATCAACTTTCCTCTGAATTCCAGTCATCTTTAAAATTCATAACTCATCATGAAACAGCAAGTATGTAAAACATCATCATTACTATTTGACTTAAAAAATTCTTCGTTCAAAAAACTGAAAGACGAAAATTCAGTTCATCAGTTTAATCTTCCTGCATACATACAGGACAAGTATAACGAATATGCAGTCCTTCACAACTGGGCAAAGGACAATTTGAATCTTCCCTACTATCTCAATCTTCCCTCAAAGAAACTCTATGTTTTAATTCCGAAAGGTGAGTCAGTTCCGCAATTGCAATATGAAGAAAAGACACTTTCTGTAACTCCTTTTGAGAGCTATAACACAAGAGAATCATTTCACATAATTGTAAAATTGTTGCTTGCAAAGTATTTTGAACTAACAGAAAACTTTGTGAGTAATGACAAATTCTTTTTACACGCAAGCGTAAACAAGAATAAGTCATGGGCAACTGTTTTGAAAATTGATATAGCACACAACTACCGAAATAAAAACGAAGTTGAGTTTACTGTAAAAGATGAAGCCAACCGATTAAGAAACATTTCAGAGGAAGAACAAGCGAAGTATTATCAAAAGGAAATTATTTACGGACAATCCATTCGCGACGGACAAACATTTTTCAAACAATTAAAGCGGAAAGAAATCAAAGGTTTCAAAGGTTTATTGTTTGCCAAACCTAAGACCGGCTTTGTTGGAAATTCAAAATCACGAATCAACTATCATTCAATACTTGATTCAACCGGACATGAATCATCAAAGGCTTTTTTGTTGGAGAGGTTCACAACAAAGTTTCTGCAATTCCTGAATGAATATGGAATCAAAGCGACTTCAAAGGAACTGCATCTCGCAAAAGTTGAAACTAGGAAAAAGCGGTCAAGGCTTGAAATAAAGAACTTTAACATCTGCTTAGCTGATGGAAGGAAAGTGAGAACTAAAAAGTTGGAAGAGACTTTTAAGAGTAACGAGGAAATTTTATTCACAGAAAAACAGATTGAGAGCTTAGAGGATAACGAAAGTTGTTTGTTCGTCATGGACTATAACAAGGAAGATTTTGAGGAGCGATTCAAGGGGGAGAAAGATCCTTACAGAACTTTCAAAGAAAGTATGCAGCATAAGGAAATTGCGAAACAAGGAATTTGCATCAATGAAAATTACTTTGACGATGATGCAAGCGACATGGAAACCAACAAAGAAGATTATCTGACTTATGAAGGACTAAGCGAAAAAGATTTACAAAGGAATCTTGGTATTTGCATTTCACAACTCTTTTTAAAAAGAATTTTACTGAATAAGAACGCTTCACTTCTACCCCACCACGAAATTCTGAAAACGCATTGCTTCTGTTTTCGCAATCATCTTTTGTATGCTGATGGTGATAATTTGGAAATAGAAAAATTTGAAACAGCAGGTGAACTTTTGGAAAAAGTTGCTTCAAGGTTTAGCAACTTGAATACAGACAAAGTATTTGAAACCATTTACAACTATCACAACCCGTTTGGAAGTAAAAAGGAATTTGACTTTCTAAATCACAAAATAATTTTCAGCAACGATGCTGCAATTGAAATTTTGGATATTCCAGAAAGAGCATTTTATGACGAGGAAGAAATTAAACAACGCATTGCAGAAAGAACAAAACAAAGAGCAAAATCAGAGTTCAAGTCAAACGACAACGACAATGTTTCGGAACAGTTCAACAGTTATCTTGACGAAGAAGTTGAGAATGTAATGTTGAGTTACGAAGACTTGAAAATGAAATATGGTAAAGGTGAAAGAGGTTTCCTCAAACAAATCTTTGGCTCAAAAAACGAAAGACCTTTCGTTAAGTTCCTGAATGAGAAAACAAAAGTCCAAGTGAAAGGATTGAAGCAAGACGGAATATTTTCTACTTATACAGGAGTTTGGTTTGATGAGGCATGGCAGCAATATTTTGTAGGCAGAACTAACGGCTATCAACACAAGCAAGACAAAGGCTCGCAAATGAAAAAAGTGCTTACACACTTCGGGATATTTGATAGCGAAATCTTCTTTGAACTTTTAAATGTTGACTTTATTCGTTACAATGAAATTACCGTGAACCCATATCCGTTTAAACTTATTGAGATGTATGAAACAATGAATTCTGAAGTGTTGGATAGTCCGCGTCCAAACCTCGTTCCTGCAACCGAATGATCCAAATTTTATAGAGAAAAACTGACAACAATGGCAATTTCAAAGAGACATCATTACTTACCCGAATTCTTCATCAAAGGTTTTACTAATGATGCAGGATTGATTTGGGTTTATGATAAAATCGAAGATAGGATTTTGGATAAGCCATTATCTCCAAAAAGTATATTCTACCAATGGAATCGAAATACATTAGAAGTTGGAGGTCACCAATCTGACATTATCGAGCAGGCGTATAGTTACGTTGACAATCGAACAGCGAAATATCTCTATGAATGTAGGACAGAGATGGATTTAGATAAGGTCGAAACAATGGAGCATTTTGGGTACATCATACTGTTTATGATTTTCAATTTTTGGAGAGTACCGCAAAATGATAATCAGAATGAATTGCTTATGAAGTTCTATAGTGAAACGAAGCTTGATTGGGAAAGCTTACTTAAGCTCAATGCCCTAGATATTTCTTCAATAGAGAAAACTAAAATCGCAAAAACATTTATCCCTATTGAGATAATGAGGGAAGCTACAAAATTCAATACGGGAGGAAAAATACAGTTCAAAATAATTGATTTCAAATCGCCAGTCTTTCTTTTATCAGATAATCCGGTTTTACTTCCCAAAATCCCAGTTGACATAACCGACTTTTCAACTTCTCTAATCTTTCCAATAAGTAGGGAGCGAATTATTTGTTTCCTTGAGGAACCAAAATACAACCTGGGAATTGAATTCATTAAGACAGCTGACCTACTTCTCATGCACCAAGCTAACCGATACATTGGCTTTCACAGTAAAGAAGGCTTAGACAATTTTGTTTCAGGATATAGACACTTTAGAAAAATCGGTGATCATGCTGATATAGTCAAGAGAGACTTTTTTCAGAGCATAAAACTTAGCGCGAGATCGGCAACTAATAATTTAGTTCAACAAGATAATGGATAAGGGAAGGGTTCACCTCTAAAGTTCCATTTCATTACTACACCACTTTGCAATAGCAATCGCTTCGAACATTTTTTCATAGTAGCTATGCCGATTATTAATTTCCTTGAGGTAAATTTTTCTTAGCTCAAAATATCGTTCGGTAATTGCTTCCATTAACCCCTCTTTATTTTTGCTCTTAATCGCGAGACCAAGTTTTACCGTAGCGAGAGAATAGAAGTGAGTATTTACTTTTCTTCCTCCAAGTAATTTTTTCAATTCTAATGAAAGTTGATTAATCCTCTTCGATGCTCTCAATGGGTTACATGGTTTTACAACCACTTCTTGAACAGTAAAATATTCAATCAGCGTTTGGATGAATCCAAGTATCTCTTTCTGTTTCTCTTTCGACCACCGCTGCTTGAATGTTTTCACTCTGTAGTCAATCAATTCTCCATTTCGTATTACTGCAATCCCAATCAGCCTTGTCCCAAGACTAATTCCGAGAATGGTTGTTGCCATACTCGTTGACGAGATAGGTGAATAATGCGCCCCGGGTTCGCTTAATTTTTTCGTCAGGAACCGACATGACACGCAAGAGTATCTTTCGAAGGAAGGCTTCCTGATATTTCTTTGTAAAGGTGATATAAAGTGGTAACGCTTCTTTGTCTTTCAGTGTAGAGGCAAGTTCATATGCTAATTGGTTTTCGTTTGGTTTATTCATAACAATGGTTGCTATAACTAGTAATTTTTTTCTCGATCGTTAATAATTTCTTTAAGAAATTATTTCGTTTCGCTTTATGCGAGCGCATATCGAACGAGAAAATTTTTTGAGAATTTTTTTGAAGAGCAATTCACAGCTTTTCCACGTCAAGAGAAAAATCAAGTAATGGCATGTTGAAGAAGCCAGGAGTAAATGCTCTGAAATCTCACAGTGATGCTTTGGAAGATCTCTGGTCCTGCATCGATGCTTTAGGGACTTGAGATCGTGTTGGTTAATTTCTATTCTTCAACTTCGATTTAACTTCTTGCCACAATTCAAAATACAGTTCGTTTGGTAATGTTGCGTAAAGCGCACTCAACCTGAGTAAGTTTTTTACGCTTGGCATCGCTTCACCCTTTTCCCAACGAGAAATTCGATTCGGACTTTTGAATCCGAAAATCTTCGCAACTTCCTTTTGAGAGTACCCCATGATCCGGCGATACTTTTTCAAATTGTTTGGTATTCGTGACGAAGCTTTGCGCATGTATTAAACCTATCACACTGGTGATATCAAAAAAGGAGGGAAAAATTGCCAGATGTGGTAACTCTGATGAATAAAAAAATCGCGTCTATAGTACTCTTGACAGAATATTCTTTCTGTGCTATGCTCTAAGTGTCTCTAAAATTTTTGCTCGTCTTATTTACGAGGTCGAACACGTTACTCATAGAGTAGGGGTTCTTAGAGATTGCCTTATTAGTAGCTTTTCTACTTACTATGAAATCACAATCACAGAATCGAAGAAAAAAGTTGACTGCCACTGAATCAAAGAAGGTTATGGAGTGGGTTAATAGCTTGACCAAAAAAGAGCTTGCTCAACTTGAGCAATTGGCGAGAGTTCAATTAGCGCAGGCATTGATGGAATCATACCTGAAACGTCTGCGAACAAGTCACCAGAAATCGAAGTCTCAGCATAGGAAGAAATCATAAGAGTAATCTATCCTCCTTTCAAAAGCAACCAAGTTTCCCTTTGGTTGCTTTTGATTTTTATGGGCTGCTATACAAGCAATCAATACTTAAGCTGCCTTGTCAAATTTGTTATTGAGCGTATTACTATCTGAAGAAGTAATCGGAATCGTCTTACTCTTACGATGCAATTGCTTCATGATTTCTCCGAGCTTAATAATATCCCTTCCAATAGAATCCCAGTACACGATGGGATCAGAAGAAACCTTTAACCCAGAGTTGCCATTTATGGCAACCCCTTGTGTTGATATTACTCGCTCTTTTGGAATTCGGTTCGAAGTGTTAAGCTTGAAGTGCACTACAGGTGACTTTTCAGGTAAAAAATTTTCTTTTGCCTTGAAAAGATTGGATACTTCTTGGGTTCCAAATTTTTTTCCATCGAAGGTGATACCTTGAGGAAATTGGAACCATTGAAGCTGCCATTTAACATCGAAAGGTGCAGCTTGCCAGACCTTACTTGGCTTTCGTAAATATTCGCTTGCATATTCAAGCGCCTCCTGAATGTCAACCCCAACATTCGGAATTTCTTGCAACGCAATTTGTGTGTCGCAGATTTCTTTTTCAATAAGAACAGATTGTTGGCGCAACACCTCGTTGCTAATAATACCTTGCATGTTCTTTTGAATAATTACACCTTGCTTTGCTTTCAGCTCTTCAATGTGCACTTCAAGTCGCTTCGCATCCTTTCTCTTCTCTTCAGATTTTTTTAGCAAGTTTTCTTTCACTTGTAACTTGAATTTCGAATAATTTTTGTCGTTGAATTCAAAGCATTCGAGTAAATCTTTAAACCCCCCTTCCAATTCATTTTTCGAAATTTCGTAACCAGGTATTGAATAGCGGTAGTAAGGATATTTCTTTGTTCGCCCTTGGGACCAACTTCCGGTTAGTTTCTTTCCAGACGGATGAGAAATAAATCTTCTCAGAGGAAAGTCCGGATTTTCCCATTGATATTCAAAGCCTCGATGCTTTCTTCGAGTAAGTACTCGCTGTACTTGAGCAAATAATTCATCGGTAATGATTGGTTCAAAATGTCCTTTGTGTCTTTCACCAAATTTTTTAATCCATCCAGCATACAACTCGTTCTTCATCATGCGATAGAAATATCCTTTGGATATGGGTTTGCCCTTGTTAGTTGTCAATCCCTTCTTTGTCATGATTCGCCTGACTTCATCTACCGGCGATAAGTTCTTTGCAATCTCTTCAAAAGTTCTGCGCACAAGAGGCGCTAATGCGTTAGGTGCAATTGTAGCTTTTCCACCTATGCGAGTATTGTCAAATCCTGTGGGTACAAGCCACACGTATCTTCCTTCGCGCATTGCATCACGCATTCCACCAATGGAACGCTCTGTTCTCACATCGTTATCAAACTGCGCAACATTGGCAATAATGTTTTCCATGAAACGACCAGCCGGAGTATTCTCAAAATACTCTGACGTGGATTTGATTTCAACCCCATAGCGCTTCAGGAGTATCCTTATTTGGCTGTAATCGTCCGTATTACGAGAGATACGGTCAATCTTGTAGGTAATGACTGCATTGACCTTATTTCTTCTTATAGCGCAAAAGGAGAGCAACTTTTGAAGCTGAGTACGATCTTGGGTCTTTGCACTTTCTCCCTGCTCGATGAAGACTTGAATAACTTCATAGCCATTTTTCAAAGCGTACTCTTGACAAATCTTCTGTTGTGTTACTAAGCTATTACCTTCGTCGACTTGTTCCTTTGTTGAGACCCGGCAGTATATCACTGCTATTTTCTTTTGTATTATTTCTTGCATGATACTTCTCGTGGAGGTAGGCATCGACTATCAAACCAGCCAGATAGTCTATTGCCATATCCTCTGAAACGAGTGGAGAATTACTATTAAAATCCAAAGAGGGACAACGAAGCGACTTTTTGTTGCAACACAAAAGGTCTCGTTGCCCCTCTCCAGAAACAAAATTGTTTTCGCATAATGACCTTCTGTGTTGCTTTTTCATTGTATCATATTTAAATAACGAGTTGATACTTCAATTTTCACAGAGAAAATTTCCCTTGAAAAGACAGGACAAATTGCTACATACAGCATTTTCTCCCCTCTATTCTGTGAATGAAAATCCATGTACGGTTATTACATGGATGAACACAGCAAGATCACCCCCATTGGAATAACAAACTTCAGAAATACCAACAAGCGATTTGGTATCAAAGACAAAGACCGTCTTGGTCATATTTACGTCATTGGAAAAACGGGAACAGGCAAATCAACTTTGCTTGAGAACATGGCAATCTCAGATATTGAAAGAGGTAATGGTTTGTGTCTGATTGATCCGCATGGTGATATTGCAGAAGACATTTTGAATTACATCCCGCAAGAGAGGATGAATGATCTTATCTATTTCAATCCAAAGAGCACCGAACAACCAATAGGATTTAATCCACTGCATGACATCCATCCGAACTATCATCACTTAGTAGCTTCAGGATTAATTTCGACTTTCAAAAAAATTTGGATTGACTCCTGGGGACCGAGACTTGAATACATTTTGCGCTTTGCATTACTAACTCTTCTTCAGGTACCCAAGGCAACACTTCTTGATATCCAAGCGCTTCTTGTCGATCAGGAATTTCGACGACCCATACTGCAGATCATCACTGACCAACACATTCTTTCGTTTTGGCGCAATGAGTTTGAAAAATATTCTCCATCACTACGTGCGGAAGCAATTGCACCAATTTTGAACAAGACAGGATTGTTTCTTACGAGCACACCACTACGAAATATTGTTGGGCAGAAGAGCACCAGTTTCAGAATGCAACAAGTAATGGATGAAGGAAAAATTTTTATTGCCAATCTCTCGAAAGGTGAAATTGGAGAAGATGCCTCATCGCTACTTGGAAGCATGCTTATTACTTCGATTCAACTTGCAGCGCTGCATAGAGCAAAGCAACAAGAAAACACGCGGCGACCTTTTTACTTGTACATTGATGAGATGCATTCTTTCATTACACTTTCGTTCACAAGCATTCTTGCTGAGGCAAGAAAGTATGGTCTGTCGCTTTTCTTGACCAATCAATACATTGCTCAACTGGATGAAAGAATTCGATCTGCAATTTTTGGTAATGTCGGAACATTGATTTCATTTAGAGTAGGCGCAGAAGATGCAGAGTACTTAGCGAAAGAATTTTTCCCGGTCTTTAATGAAGAAGACTTAGTGAGCCTTCCTCGCTACCATATCTACTTAAAATTAATGATTGATGGAACTACATCAAATCCTTTCAGCGCCACGTCAATAAAGCCATATACCAGTGGAAACTTTTCAAGTCCCTAGGAAAATTTTTGAACCTTCTCTAATTAATCGTGTGAATGAGAAGATTGGTATGGGTATTTTTTGCTTTGCTAAATAATTTGTTGGTATATCATCGCTTGTAAGTACAATTGATTTTATTGAATAATCAGAATAGTCTACACCAGATATTTTTATTTTTTCCTTATTTCCCTTCAACCATTCATCACGCTTGAAATGTTTTTCAATGAGACCCGGTTGACCATCCCTTCCTAAATAGTTATCAAGTTCTGTCTTCATCTCATGAATAGCTCTAGCAGCAACAGTATTCTTGCATTCAATTGAGTAAAAAATTTTTTCCCCTGTCTCAATGGCAAGTATATCAATATCACCCAAATCTTGAGGTGCTAATAATACACCGTTCGGACCAATTGTAACTTCATGAGGAAAAATTTGTAAGACCCCTTCCGCAGTTAACCACTCTGCTACTTTTTCTTGGTAGAGTTTTCCCTTGATTTTAGATATCCTTCCAAATAATTTATTCATCTCTCCGCCCTGTTTACATGAAATTGTACCAGCCAGTACTAAGTTTCTTAAGTTTTCAAAGGAAGATATAATGTGTCTGAAAGACCACAGGAGAGTCGATTTTCCTCCAGGAGTTTTAATGTTTAAAATAGGTTTTTGAAGATATGAGAGAGCACGCTTGTATTTCCATGGATAGATATCGTCCTTTAAAAACCCTTTTGGGGAGCGAAAAATATCTTCACGCTCTCTTAAGATTAAAAAATGCATTGCACTTTTAATTTCATCGTCGGTAAAGTTCGGTAGATGCGTTTTTAGTTGATTTATAAAATCTTTTTCATCAAGAATTGCAATGCTATCTTGATTTTCAATAGCCACTTTTATCAAAAACTTTTTTACTTCAAATAATTTGGTCAACGAAATACCCCACTCTGACTTACAAGCTGAATCAATCTCTTCTGGAGTAATTTGACCAGTAGTTTTTCTATTCTCTTCGAGTGGTTCATCATCTTTGATTGAAAAATCAATTTTTGTTTCAAAATTTTCCCACCAGTTGTATAACTCACTTTCAAGTTTTGCACCTGCAAACTCATCTAAAAAAACTTCATCACCTTTATCAATACCTATTCTTCCAGAGGGTAATAATCCCATTTCGGGATCAGCCATTTCATACATGATAGAATCAGAAAGTGCTCCCCAATTAATAATTGAATCCATTATCGCAAGTAGCTCGTCTAAATCATCATAGTTTACCAATTTCTTTCCATAAGAAGGTTTAGCCACAATCAATTCAATTATGCAACGTAAAGCGAGGGAAGTATTAACTAGTTTTTTTTCTTCTTGCCTTAATTTTTTAACCTCAGTCTTGAAGTCACTAAAGCAGGCAATTTGAGCAGGGATTTGTATTTCTCTAAACTCTCTTTGTTGAATGCAGGACTCATACATTCTCATTATCCAACTGAGCAGTTCCATCGATTCATACTCCTTTAATTTATCTACCAATTTATGAAGTAATGTTGTTACTACTTGATTACATAGATTTTTTTTGTCAGTTCTTGAAACAATTTTACTTGGAATTGGAAAGGTTAATTTCATGTCTGCAACCAAGTTCTCAAGAATTACAGAAATGTCACTCTCTTGTATGTCGCGATGTCCGATTAGCCATCGATTATCCATTCGTAAATCATAAGTGCTATCAAAAAATAGAACCATCTTGGCTTGAGCAGGTGTTAAAACTTTATCGACAATTGTAGAAATACTTTCGTCAGAAAGAATTTGTTTAATATTCTGTGTCTCTAAAATTGCTCTAATTCCGAATAGAGTTTTTCTCAACAATAATTTTTCGGCATTATTATTAGGTTGTAATAACAAATGCATAAGCTCAAAAGGTATATCGAGATAAACGATATTTCCCTCAACCGCTACATTAATGTTAATCTTCTCAATTGGTATTTCTTTAATCGAATCTTGCGTAATATTATTTATGATCCCTTCATCTATCGAAAGACGTATTTCAATCGGGTCATCTATCCTTTCAAGATATTGTTTCAAATCATTTCTCATTTTGTACAGCCAAAAAACTATTGCCTCACAGAATAGTTTAGCAATGTATCTCTCGTGTTTATCAAGACTACCTTGATAAGTAACCCATAAGGGACAGTGGTAACATTCAAGGAGTAAGGCTATAGTATCGTGGTATTCTTTTTCATTGTATATGGGTGCATATTCTCTTGTTTTAATTACGGTCGCATATGCTATCGTTCCTTTGAACCATTTTAAGGCAGAATGTTCATCCCTTTTTAGGAGTATTTGATGCTCAAATTCTGTAGAGTTCCCGAGAGCGATATGCATTAATGTCGGTTTCGCTTCATCGACAGGATTAAGGGTGTTAGCATTCTTGAGATATATTACATAGGCGTCAAGCATACTGGTGAATGGGCTAAAGCGCATTCCTTCTTTAGCTCTCTGATATGCCTTTGCAAACTTCCACAGTGTTAATTTATCGATACCCTGAGAGAGAGCAATTTTTTCCAAATCCCCAAAGATTAATCCGATTGTTTGATTACCATCTTTAGGTTTATCCCATAAAAAGTAAAAATCGAATCCAGCTTCCCCTATAATAAAAACCGTAAAATATCGAAACCCTTCTGTTGCCTTTAGTGACTCTAAATATTGAAGCACTACATTTGCCCTGGCTTGTGGAGAGAACGAGGTTTCTGACCTTTTCTTAGTAGAAGAATTTTCTTGAGTAGATTCAGTCTGAGAATCAGACGGAGAAATGACGTTATTAGTTAATAGGCAGAGGTAAGCAAGTTTATCATTATCAAATTCGAAAACTGATTCGTAAACAGTTGAGGACGGTGAAGCAGTAGGTAGAGAAATATCTGTCTCCTTCCAACCTATTTTATAAGCCAATTCTCGAGTTCTGTTCCATTGATGCTCAAAATACGTTTCAAATAACTGAACTTTACAACCAAGTTCTTCTGATTTTCTTTGTATAAATTCCACTAAACAATTTACTACAACGGATGGAAGTGCAAATACATAGTTTTCGCCATCTTGAAATATGGGTTGCGTCAGCAATGGGTTTTTCGTCTCGTCTTCCTCTTGTAAATCTGGATTATCAGGATTAACGACAAATTGTTGAAACGCCGAGTGTGGCAAGTTATACGCCTCAAGTAATGATTCAATATCTTCCTTAGTGAAAGTAACAGCGTTTATTAGCCCTTCCAGTTCATTTTTGTCGGGTACCCTTATGGCGCGCTCATTATCATCTTCAAACATCCACCGTGTAAGACCAGCTCTATAAGCTAGTGCATCGCTGAGTTGTAAGATTACTGTTACTCCATCGTGAATCTCCTTTTTGAATTCGTTCGTTAATCTAGTCTTTCTTTTGAAAATAGATTCAAGGTAATGATTTAGAATGCGAGTTCCGTTATGATTAATTCCTGGAAACACAATTGAATTACCACCATAGAAAATGACATTCTCAGTAAAAAATGATGTGACAGGATCTTCTAAGTGATGAAATTTAATATTCTTTTGAAAGAAACCTACCAACTCATGGTAAGGAATGGGATTCGAGTTTGTCAAACCCTTAGCCACAATATCTTTAGCCAACATCTCAAAACGTACATTCTTGCCATGGTTTTTAGGAATGAGTTGTAGGGCAGCAATAATGCTTAATAAGTGCGATTGATCATAATTGTTTAAAAATGCTTCATATGCACCCATCTCACTGCTATTACTTTCAGAGTCTTGAGAGTTTGACTTTGAATGTTCGCTTTTAAACAAACAACATTTTTTATACTTTTTTCCACTGCCGCATGGACAAGGATCATTTCTACCGATTTTACTACTTGAGTGTTTCTTTGACATGAAGAAGCTTCTACATTGATAGTACCGCGTCTAAAGCCTGATCTGCATCTTTATGAATAAAGTTAGCCTGATATGCAATGGTTGTCGTAATGGAAGTGTGACGATACAACTTTTGCAACATTTGAATTGGAATCCTCTCACCAGAAATATTTCCAAAAGTGTGACGTGCGATATGCATGGTCAGTTTCTTTTTAACTTCAGCCAGGGCAGCAAGATCAGGCAGCACGTCATCTATCCTCTTTACTGCGTTTGCAATTTTCTTTTGCACGACATAAGAATCCTTCAAGTCATCAAGCATTTTCAAATCTGGAAAAACGAGATCATCATTGCCTCGTTTTTGTTTCTCGTATTGCGAAATAATTTTCAGAGCTTTTTCAGGAATTTTTAACGAGCCCGGTTTTGTATTCTTGCCCATTGCATAATGCAATCGTTCATTCTGAAAGTCTGACCATCTTAACCGAAGCACATCAGACACGCGCATTCCGGCAAAGTAAAATGAGAAGAGCCACAAATTACGAGCATGATTCAAAAGTGAGCCCCGCTCCAATTTGACCTCTTCAAGTTGTTTCACTTCTTCAGGATTCAAACCAATTTTTATTGAGTCAGGAAACTTGATTCGAATTTTGTCCTTGCCGAAGGGATAGTATTTCTGCTCAACAATATTCTCCTTAATCGCTTGATTGAAAATTGTCCGAATCACTACCAAGTGATTTACGATTGTTCGCTCTGAAATATTTCGAGTGCTCTTTAAGTACACTCGAAAGCGAGTGAGCAGAGGAACGGTGATTTCTTGAAAGGCAAGGTCTCCCTCTTTGAGAAATTCTTTGAATCGGTTAACACGAGGCTCATCAGCAGAGTGCTGATTGTACTTACCAGTTTTTTTTAAATTATCCAGGTACAGATTTGCTTGAGCAAAAAATGAAGTACCGGAAGAAGATGGCTTCAACACTTTCTTTACCGCCCGAAGTGGAACATCATTTTTCTGCGTCTCAAGTTCCAGTACTTTATTGCTCGCTTCAGAAAGTTTCTTGAGAAGTAAATTATTTAATCGCTCTGAGTTTGGATGTGATTTTTTTACAACATGGTTGCTTGAGTCCCATTGTGTTTCCTTTACGCTGTATCCAAGATGAACGTAAGAAGAATTTCTATCTTTGGTGACGCGAATAGCAAGAGGGTATGTACCATCTTTGTTTTTCTTTTTTCGGAGTACAAGTTTTACAGTTGCCATGATGAAAATTTTTAGCGTTAGTAAGAATGATTGGTACAACAAAGGTACAACATTTTGTGATTTCGTATGTCCCATCTTAAATTAAAATGTGAAGTTTTCTCTATGAGAAAAAAATTTTTCAAACCATTTTGATTCAGGCGAAACCAATTAAAACAGGACTTAAAATCCTGTCGCCATAAAAGGCGGTGCGGGTTCGATTCCCGCCTGGGGCACAATGGCTGAAAAATTTTTCATTTACATTCTTTACTCTGAGAAATTTGATCGGTATTACGTTGGGCATTCGTCTGATACTGTTAAAAGATTGGAG
>Ga0134121_10001511_pt1 | contig 21851 bp, 21 predicted proteins | sample KB301_FD_96463 | JGI IMG/M metagenome (GOLD analysis project Ga0134121, IMG submission 96463) | Terrestrial soil microbial communities without Nitrogen fertilizer from Kellogg Biological Station, Michigan, USA - KB3-0-1 | ecosystem: Environmental > Terrestrial > Soil > Unclassified ... | reverse complement strand
TCCTTGGAAAACGCTACGCGTTTCCCACAGCTGGCCCACCGCCGACGGCGAGCTCCCCCGGGTAAGAATCTTAACGGCGCGATGAACTACCCTTCGGTAAGATTCCTACGTGGCTTGACACGGGCCCCTTCAGCGACGCGCGGGCTCTTTGCGCTTCGGGGACTTCGTTTTTCCCCGCCGAAGGTCCAATGCGCGCTTTCTCTTGGCCTGGGTATCGGAGGAGACGACGACGCCCCAGGCGGGGATTTGGGTCCGGCCTTCGAGCTGACCGTCCGGTCTTTGGAACGCCAGGACGTCGGCGAAGAGCTTCCACAGAGTATCGGAGAGCGCCTGGAAGGAGACTTGAATCTGCTCGACCGACGGCCGCGATTGGGTCCTGGCAACCAGCTCTTCGATCGGGACCCCCGCCTTTTCCGCCTGCTCGCGAAAGTAGTTGTAGTGGAAAATGTTGAAGGCATCCTGCCAGATTTGGATGGGCGTGCAGTCCAAAGCCTGGGAGATCTTTTCAATCGTGACCTCGTCCATGCCACGAGTACCTTTCTCATAGCCGTTCATCGTCGACTTGTGGACGCCGATGTCGTGCGCGAGATTTCTCTGGTCTTTGCCCCTGACCTCCCTGCGCAAGGCCACGGCCCTTCCGAGGTGCTTGTCGCTGAACATGGAAGCATCCTAGGGAGGAGACGCAACAGGATCAATGCAAACAAATCGAGCACGGAAATGGTTGAATGCAAGAAATTAGCGGAGATGCGCCAACTTTTCTTCGCGATGCCTCAAAGGTGAGCGAAATAGGTTAGGAGCCGCGGATTCGTTGTTTACATTGTCAAGATGCGGGAAGAGAGAAGTTCATACCGATCGACGTGATACCTTTCGCGGGAAGGACACACGCGACCCCCCTCATCACCCCGGCCCTCTTCTCCCATCGCCCTCCCCCCGGCCGGGAGAAGAGGGGGTTCGGCGGGGTAGGTTGTGGTCGATCCGCCGGTATCTCCGATTCGGCCTTCCCCATCCCCGAGCTTGGTTCTTGCTTTGCTCCCTCTTCTCCCGTCATGCGGGGGGGGAGGCTGGGAGAAGAGGGCCGGGGTGATGAGGGCTCGCCGCGAAGCGGCGCCGATTTATAAGCGCCGGTTAGCTCCGGCTACACTGCTTCAGCGCCGGCTATACAGCGCCTCATGGTACGCGGACCCTTTCTGGGCAAGCCGGAGCGTACCGTCGGCAACCAGACGGCGCAGGGCCGCCGAGGCCAGGCGGGCATCCATGGGCTTGCGCAGCTCTCGGGCGAAGCGCCGGTTCACCTCCACGGCCACGTGGCTGCTGCCGAAGACCTCTTCCGCCGGAAGCTCCTTGACCAGCCGGGCCACCAAGCGGCTTGGGAGGGTCGGTTTGGTAGGACGGGGAGGCGCCGGCACGGGAGCGGGAGCAGGGGCGCCGGAACGGGCCGCGATCTCGGCCGCTTTCCCCGCAGAGGCGCTGAACGCCTCGTAGTGTTGAGCGACGTCCTCATACTCTGCGGTAAAGAGTGCCCGTTGCTCGCGGTGGAAGCTCTCCTGCTCGGCATGATGGGCCTCGCGCTCCTTGAGCACGGCCATCTGTGCCTCCAGGCTGGCCAGCACCTGCGCTACGGAAAGCTGTGAGCTCAACTCTGCAATCCTCCCTTGCGAGCAACTTCCTGCCGGAGCGCCTCACTCTGCGACGAATCGCGACGGCCAGGGCGAAACTAAGGCCAGAGTCTACGCTAGATCCTCCACGCCGCGAAACCGAGGAAGAAACCGCCGCAACTCGTCGCAGAGTAACGAGATCTCGTTACTGACTCTGCGACGCCGGCGCGCACCTCGCTCTGATTCCCGTTGCTCTGCGTCCCTGCTCCGAAACTCTGCGACGAATCGATCGACGTTGCGACGGATCTCTGGACTCTGCGCTGCCTCTGCAGACTCTGCGACGCAGCAGCCGACGTTGCGATGGATCTATCGACTCTGCGACGCATCCAGGAACTCCGCGACGGCTCTGCCGGCTCCGCGACGAATCTGCTGGCGTTGCGATGGATCTAGAGATTACGCGACGGATCTGTTAACTCTGCGACGGAGCGAGCGACGTTGCGACGCATCCATAGACTCTGCGACAGGTCTCCGGACTCTGCGACGCCTCTGCCGGCGTTGCAATGGATCTGGAGACTCCGCGACGGATCCACTTACTCTGCGACGGCGTCGGCAGATGCGCCGCGGTACTTGGAGCCGCTGATCCAGGACAAACTCAAGGGTCAAGATCCCTTCAAAGCCAGGGACCGTTTCCCAAGCTTGAGAGTTATCCTGGCGGTCAAGTAACTCGAGAGACTCCAATGGCCAAGACTTCGACGAAGAAAACAAAGTCACCGCTCCGACGCTCCGGTCCGGAGGGATTGCATAGCTTCCTGGCGACTCTGGAGAAGGACCGTCTCGTGGACCTCCTCTTCAATCAGGCTCTGGAAGACGATCGCCTCTTCCGCAAACTGGATCTCGAGCGTTCGAAGGGGAAGGGCGGGGGGCCAATCTCGCCGCGATCCGGCGAACCCTTGCGGCCGCTTTCGATCCCGGAGACGTTTACTCCTACCAAGAGGTCTATGGCTACGCTCAAGGGCTCGACGAGGCGGTGGACGTCCTGGAAGGCCTGCTGAAAGAAGGCCGGGCCGAGGAGGTCATCGACCTGGCGGAGTACGCCCTGACCCTCGCGGAAGAGGCCCTGGGCCAGGTGGATGACTCCGACGGCGAGGTGTATACGGTCTACGAACGTCTTCAGGGCCTCCATCTCGCGGCGTGCAGGAAAGCGCGGCCCGATCCCGAAGAGTTGGCCCGGCGGCTGTTCGCGGCCGAGATGCAAACCGAGTGTGACGCGTTCTACGGAGCCGCAGAAACCTATTCGAGCCTGCTCGGAAAGAAGGGGCGGGTAGTCTATCGCGAGTTGGCTGAGGCAGAGTGGAAGAAGGTTCCTGCCCGCAAGCCAGGAGAACGCTTGAGCTTCGACGTCCGAAGGTCGCGCCTCGCCTTGATCCTGGAGAGCCTGGCGAAGGCCGACGGTGACCTGGACGCTCTCGTCGCCGTCAAGTCGCACGACCTGTCGAGCGCTTGGGCCTTCCTCGGGATCGCTGAGCTCTATAAGGAGGCGAAGAAAGGCGATCTGGCGATCGAGTGGGCGGAGAAGGGCGTGCGCGCCTTCCCCCAACGGACCGATCCAAGATTGCGCAGCTTTCTTGCCCGCGAGTACCGGGCCCGCCGGCGTCACGAGGAAGCGCTCGCGCTGATCTGGGCGAATTTCGTCGACTCACCCGGGCTCGATTCCTATAAGGATCTCAAGAAGTACGCCGAGCGTGCCGGGAGTTGGCCCGCCTGGCGGGAGAAAGCCCTCGGTGCCTTGCGGGATCTCGCGCAGCGGGCGACCGCTCGTGAGCGGGGCCGGGGCTTCGAGCTCGGGTGGGGTGGGGGCTCGCACCTGGTTGAGATCTTCCTCTGGGAAAAGAAGGTGGAGGAAGCCTGGCAAGAGGCGCAGCGGTTCGGCTGTTCGCAAGCGCTCTGGCTGACCCTGGCGCGCCAGCGGGAGGGAGAGCATCCCGAAGAGTCCCTGGCCGTCTATCAGCGCCAGGTGGAGTCGGCGCTCCAGCAGGTGAGCCAGCAGGGCTATGAGATCGCCGTGTCACGCCTCCGGCAGATCCGGGACGTGATGAGCCGGTTGGGAAAGACCGGGGAGTGGGCCTCCTATCTCGCCTCCGTGCGCCTCAGCCACAAGCGGAAGCGGAACTTCATGGTCCTCCTGGACGGGGCGAGGCTGTCGTAGTCGAAACACGGGGCCGCGACGTCGAAGTGCCCGTCTGGCTCGAGGCCATATCAAGGTTCATCCAAGGATAGGTTTCGCAATGTTTTCCCAAAGGGCATCGAATCGATCCCGTATGCTCTCTCCTCGGGTCCGTCCGACTCGGTACCAGAAAAGAAATTCGTGCTCACGGGGAGACATGATCAAAACATCTTCTTGATCTGTATATGAATCATAGATTGTGACCTCAGATTCAATAAGGTAGGATTCCACAGCCCGTGCTTCTAAAGAATCATGCTTATCGCAGCCGAGAGTCTGAACAAACCGCTGCCATTGGCGTCGGGCGCCGATTTGTTGTGGAATGAGATAGCGATACCTGATGCCCCTCTCTAGCAGGTTAGTCTTAATAATCTCATTGAAAACCTTGAGGTCGGTGTCCAATGACGGCTCTATTATCCAGACCTCATTGCGCACACATTTCTCAATATTTTTTATATCATCGAGGCTCAGGATAATTTCTGATCGGGAGATTGGGGCAAAATCGAGAACCGGATTCGTTCTCTGTTCTTTATTCGAAAGTACATCGAATGCGGCTTTGGATAACCAATCTCTAAGGTCTTGAAGTCCCTCCCTAGTCTCCGTATAGCGGTGCACTCGGTACCCCTTGATGTCAAACGGGAGATCGTTTATGTCCCGAGTAATCATAAGAGTTGGCCTTGCGGACGAGTGCGCCACTCCCAGTTCGTAAAATACGTTCGGGTTGTTTTCGCTGAGATCGGCGACGATGAGGTCGGCCGTGTGGAGTGAAGTAACGATTTCGCGCGTGATCGATCCTGGCACACGGATGTCGTCTCCGCGCCGGCAGTCCCATGATTCGCCACGCTTTTCTGATAGAGTTTCCCAAATCGCTGGCCGGATTGCTTCTTTGTAGGTGGGCTCGAAGCGTACGTCAAAAGGCATAATTACGTAGCAAATCTGCGATTTTTTCATACCTCACCCCAGCCTGAGACCGGGCCGGCTTCTTGCAATCCCCCAACTTGAGCGGAGAGAGTATGCCGACTCATAGGGATAATAGCTAGTTATCGACCCGTCCTAGGTCGGCCTAGTGCCGATTCATCAGCTCGCCTCGCCTTTCTCCGGTGCCGACCTGATGACGTCTTAACCCATATTTGCATAACCAAATGTTTCCTGGCGGCGGAACAACAACGCCTCCTATGGCGTGTTACGTTATCGATGCAAGTTTTTATGTAGCTAGAGGCGTAACACGCCCAGCGCCCTCTTGTGGACAGGAAGAGCTTCCTGTACTCTCTTGAATGTGGCAAGAGGAATTGAGGGCCGTACCCTGAATCGACTCGATCGATAACTAGCTATTATCGAAAGTATCTGTTGTCTTGTCATTGAGATTTATTGCGCTGGTTGTGCTAATCCATATTGGATTTCAAGGTCTGTCCAGTCAACATAGACGACTCTGTCGAGTGAAAATCTCTTGACCGGAGGCTGCGAATGGTAGTACGAGAGCCAGAAGAGGGTCATGCTACGGCCCTATTGAGTCCCTCGGGTCGGGGAAAGACCGCAGCCCGCTCCGCGCCGGCTCCGTCCGACCGCACAGAGCTGCGGATCGGGATCTTCGCACCTCCTCTCGTCGAGCCCTTCCAACCCTCTCTGACTTTGCCCTATCTCGCGGCCCAACTCCGTGACATGTCCTTCTCGCCGGTCTGCCATAACCTCAGCAGTCTTTTCTACATTTGGCTATTCCGTCGGGTTCGCCTCGAGTCGATGGCCCGCTATACCGGTCTCTCCAATGCCATCAATACATTGAGAGATCCCGAAAGGTTCTTCCAGCCTTCCGAATACCAGGATGCGCTGCACTGCCTGGAGACCTATGTTACCTCCTTGACCGAGCATGATCACCTGCCCTATAGCTTGTTCCCTGCCTCACGTGCCTCGGTGGTAGAGAGCGGCACGAGCTTGAAGAGCCTTGTCGAAGCCATGCGTGGCACTCTGCTGGAACGTTTCCTTCTGGATTACGTTGGCTTCACCCTGCAACTGGAGAACTACGATGTCATCGGGTTCTCGGCAACCAACGTCTTTCAGCTTGCGTCTTCGATTTTTATTGCCAAGACCCTCAAGGAGGCCGGTGTCCAGGCTCATCGCACTCTCGGCGGCCATTCGGTCGCCATTGCGGGAGCCGACATTGTACGCGGCAGCGATCTTTTCGAGTGCTTCGATTCCATTGTGATGGGGGGCGGAGCCGATGTGTTTGCGACTATCTGTGCCGATTATATAAACGGCCGTAACAAACGGTTGTATCTCTCCTTCGATGCGGCGCCGGAGTTCCGCTATAAGCGTAGCTCCTTCCCGACCGACAAGCCCTATCAGCTCGCCCTCCAGCACGACATCAACGACCTCTATCTCTCGCCGAGCCAGGTCTTCTCCATCTACTCCGCCCTCGGATGCAGCTACGGCGAGTGCACCTTTTGTGGGAGCAACCGTGAGAACTCCCCGTACGTTCCGCGTTACGTCTCAGTCCTCGTCGATGAGCTCGAGGCTCTGGGCAAGGGGCCCGGAGTGACACACTTCAACCTGTGTGACAACAACTTCGACCCAACGCGGGTCGCTTCCTTCTGTGAAGAGCTTGAACGCCGCGCCCTCAAGGGCATCTACTGGCAGTGTACTTCCCGGGTCTACCGGTCGCTCGACGAGCCACTGTTGCGACGCATGCGCAAAAACGGCTGCGTCATGATGAACGTCGGCCTCGAGTCCGGCAGCGACCGAATCCTGGAGCTGATGAAAAAGGGCTACACGACCGAGGACGTCGATCTCATGCTTGGCGCCTTCAAGGCGGCCGGCATGCCGGTCCATCTCTACTGCATCTGCGGATTTCCCAGCGAGACTGCCGCGGAGAGCGAGATCACGATCGAGGTGCTACGCCGGCACCTCAACTCTTGCCACAGCGTTTACTTCCAGGACTATGAAGGACAGCTCGCGGCGAAAGTCTTCGCCGACGCGCTGGGAACTGACACTGAGGGCTACCGCTCTGAGCGCATGATCGCGAGGCTGCGCGAGCTTCCTGAAGTGGCTGACCGGTTCTCCGTCCAAGGCAGCCTGCTGCGGCGCCGCGGTTATCCCTTCATCGAGGATCACAACTTCCTGTATCTGGCCAACGAGCACCGTCTGAGCGAGGAGAAGATCTAATGCGCAGGGAAATTCAGTTTATCAGGATGATTTTGGCGTGCTTGTCCGTGCTTGTCGTCTCGGCCTGCCAGAAGAGCACTGCCGGGAATGGCCAGTCCGTAGCAAATCCAGCCAAGCCGGTCGTGAAGATCGCCATCAACACTTGGCCAGGTCTGGGCCCCTTCTACGTAGCCCGAGCAAAGGGCTTCGACACAGAAGAGGGCGTCAAGCTCGATGTCGTAATGACCGAGAACACTGAAGCTCGCACCAGCTCGTTGGTCTCGGGCGAAACGGACCTTGTCGGGATCACCTTGGACAACATCGTCATCTCGCGCTCCCGCGGCCTGCCCTTGGTGGTTGTGGGAAAGTCCGACATCTCTTACGGTGGCGATGGAATCATTGCAAAGGCGGCAATCCATACGGTCGCCGACCTCAAGGGTAAGCGGGTTGCCTGCCCGGAGGGCCTGCCCAGCCATTTCCTTCTGCTCTATCTCTTACGCCAAAACGGCCTCGGTCCGAAGGACATCCAGTTTGTGCCCGCTGATGATGGAGGGCAGGCAGCCTTCCTCTTTACGTCCGGCAACGTGGATGCGGCCGTCACCTGGGACCCCTGGATCAGCAAGGCGGAGAGCCTTTCGGGCGGACACGTCCTTATCACCACGCGTGAGGCCCCGGGTCTTCTTTTGGGGATTGTCGCTGCGAACAAGAACTTTCTCCCACAGCGCGCGGACCGGATCACTCGCGCCATGCGCGCTTGGTTCAAGGCGGTCGAGTACACCAAGGCTCATCCGGATGAGGCCTCTGCGATCATGTCCAAAGAGTTCAACGTCCCCCCAGCGGACTTCAAGCGAATGGCTGCCGGCGCGCAGCTTACGGACCTTGCGGATACTCTGAAAACTTTCGGTACGCCCAGTCAGCCTGGACCTATTCGCCAACTTGCGGTGGACGCGAGCGACCTCTGGAAGACAGCAGGAGTGATCGATAAGCAAGTCACTCCTGAGGATGTCATCGACTGGTCGGTAATCAACAAGCTTCGGCACCCGGAGGCATAGCCAATGGTTGTGACAACACCAACCGCCTCTTCGAACGGCGGCGGCAGCATCATGCCGGAGATCGAGGATCACATTGTTAAGGCGGTAAATGAGCTGATCCGACGTGCATACGCGGGCGAAGATGGCGAACTAGAGATCCTGGATCGCAAAGAAGACGCTCCGCTCAGTGGCACGGTTCAGGACTGTGAATTCGGGCTCATGGTCCTGACCGTTCGTGGCTGGCTCACCGAGCGTGGTAGCCAACTGTTGGGAGGCCTAGGTGATTCCGAGAGAATTAAAAAACTGGTAGTTGCTTTGGCGCAGAGGACAATCGAAAGAATCACGAGAACCAATGTACTTGATTTCGGAGGAGGAGATCTCAAGGGTAGTCCTGTGTTTTTCTCGGGCGACCCTTATACGTTGTCCAAAGTCAGAAAAGTGGATGTCTTCTCCGCTAATCTTGACTCTGCCATGCTGATCATTGCTTTTCTCGCCGCCGCACTTGAGGAGTTCGATGATGATTTGGCGCTGGTTGAATTTAAAGGAAATGAAAGCTTCGACAAAAGAAATATTAAGACACTGAAGACTGCGGCCTTATTTGTGTGTAATGAGGGTCTCCTCTATGCAAGTAAGTGTCGGGTATACGATCAGGATCGGTTCGTAGGCTATACCTGTGATCCAGCGAGTAATGTCGCAAATCCATCGACTGGTTCCATCGACGAGTACGATAGGCTTTTTTTCTCCTGGACTGCCTGTGAGACTATTCACGAGTTGTCAAATTGGACATCTTACCTGGATTTGGTCGAAAAGTCGGGAACCGCTCCTTCCTTTCTCAAGGATACGAGAACTTTGCTTGAAGATCTACAGCAGGATCTAAAGAGAGCTTCGAGTTGGTGTTCGGAGTCGTTTCTGGATCGTTTTAGGGTTGTCGAGGGCCCGCCTGTTGGCCGAATCGTCTCGGAAGTTGGCAAGCTGGGACAAAATGAGGCACCTGGGTCGGACCTTGATAAAGAACTCGACCGCCTTGCCAAGTATGTGACCCACGTCTATCATCTTTCTCAATATGCAGCAATCCGTTCAATAGAACCTCTAGGTATCTCTATCCGTGAAGTCCGAGACATCGTAACTCTCCTAGATACGATTGTTGGTCAACATATTCTGAGCAGTGGCCTCGATGCAGCGACCCATCCGAGGCTTTTTCAGGCGCTGAGCCGCTACTATAGCTTGGGTTCTTCCAGCAGGGAGCCTTACAAGGACGACGCCTACTTCCCTCTCGTCGTGCGGTCGCTTTCCGGGTTGTTGACGCGAACGATTACGACACTCGGCACAGTTGCGACTCGAGATGAGGTAAGTACTTTGGTACTTGAATTTCAACGAAGCCTTCGGGCCCGCTACGACAACCTGATCGAGCGCAGGCCGGAGCCAGTCGAGGCAGGAGACGAGTACCTCTGGTCCTTTGCAGCCGGTAACCCCTTTGTTCTCTATGCCACTCAGAGGACCGTGTTCTCTCTGCTTGAATACGCGAAGTTTCTCCAGACCATGGAGAGTCGACGAGATAAAGTGCCACGCGAGAAGATTGAAGTAGAGATGCGGGATCTTCTCGCCAAGAGCTTTGCCGACGTGCTGGTCGGCCCGGTCATCGATAAGTTCATCCAGAGTGCACCCTTCCTCATGGAGACATCCAGCCTTCTAGTGTCCGGGGATGGACAAGGTGTGCAGCTACAACTTCCTTTGCCCGAGCCAAAATGGGCTCATTCGGTCATCTTAGCGATACTCACGGAGTTCAAGTCTGAGTTTGAGGGGCAACAGCAGATATATGAGTCTCTGAGGCAACGCGCCAACTCCCTGGTTGAGTTTCGCAAGAAACTACATGAGGCAAGGACGAAGTCATCCAATGCTAAAGTTGCTCGAGTTGCTAAGGCGATGGAAAGTTCAATGGCCAATCTCTTAAAAACCAGGGGATTCCGCCGCCTCGACGAGGCGAATGAGTGGGACTCCGACACTCTCGTACCAGTTCTCTTGGATTACTTATTCCGGCAATTTGTGAGCTCTTCGGAGTCGCTGGCTGCGCAGCTATCCGGAGCACCCCTCTGGGAAACCATTGAAATCGCTTTGCGTTGTATAGATAGCTATGAGCAAGCCTTGGAAAATTCAAACACTGAAAAGGGTTGATGCCTATGAAAGTTGTTACATGTTTTTCCTATAAGGGAGGTTCTGGCAGAACGGTCGCCGCAGCCAACATTGCCGCCGCTCTGGCCTCTATCAGGAAAGTTGCTTCGATCGAAGAACCGCTGGGCTTTAAGGTAGCTCTCTTTGACCTCGATGTCTTCTCTGCGGGTACGCACCGAGTGTTCGACATCTCGAATACGGCTATCCAGAGGAAAGACTCCTCCATACAAGATTATCTTTTGAGCCAGATCACTCCCGCCGATCAAGTGCAGAAGGGTGGTATCACTCTTGCTGACGATATTATGTCTGGTTTTAAGAATCGACGCGGTGCAAAGGACAACTGTCGCGAGGATTTCACCTTGTTCCACGCCAAGCCTGAGCCTGATCGACGATTCAACGTCGCAAAATACCACGAAAATTTACTGCTGGAGCTTATACTGGAGCTGGAAAGTCAAGGTTTTGACTATGTTATCATAGACGGGGAGGCTGGTATTCGCGCTATGGCTGACATCGCAATTCGGCTTTCCGATGTTGTTCTTATGCTTTTTCGGCTTACTTGGCAACACATCGAAGGTACTCTAAACGTCGCACGTGACTACCAGAAGCAGGAGCGCAGTCCCGCAATTTACTTGGTGCCAACCTGCGTTCCTCTAGTCAATGCCGAGGACAAGGTCTACTACGAAGATGCTCCAGGCCTAATGCAACTGCGGATGCAGACTAAGCAGCTACCGGAGGAATCCGAGCTGAACGAATTCGCCCAGCAAACAAAATCCATGATGGGACACTTCTGGTCGTCGGGAGTCTGTATTCACGACAGCCTAATTCTCAAGGGAGGCGAGCGTATTCTAGTGTACGACGCCGGTATTACTGGGGATCGGGCCGCCAGCGATTACTACCAAATCGCGCGTGAGCTCAGTAAGTTGCATACGCCGCGCTAGCAGGACTTTGGGTGAGTATCTAGGAGAAGATGTCTTATGAGTGACTTTGGCGACAAAAATGTCTTTCTCGTGTTGATCAAATTGGACTTGGAGGACAATAATCCGTTAGGCACGCCGCGGTCAGGCGTCCAGTGCCTACCTCGGATGGAAGCTGCGGGGAAGTACGCCTTGATCGCGGCACTCCTTGATTCATCTCAGCAGACTACGAGAACACCTCTTACGCCAATATTGTTTAACAGCCCTGAAAGAAAAGAGAGTTACAATAAAATCGTTAGTCGATTCGAATTACTCATTGAAAGATTCTACGAATCGCCGGATGGGTTTACCTCCGACCCAAGTCGTCTAAATAGTAGGCAACAGGAATTAGTTTATTCTGAAATCAGGGGAATTGGCAGAGACATCTTTGATTTAATTCCAAACAAATCTCCTATCTGCGGTTGGTTCAACGCACTGTTCGGAGATCCTGAACAGCAGGATACTGTGTCGAGACGGGCTGAGGCCCAGCATCTCACTATTATCACCAACGATTTTAATATACCTTGGTATTGGATGAGAGTAGGCGGCAGCGATCGACTCCTTTGCGAAGTTTGCTCACTAGGAATGCTCCAACTCGCCAATCGTAACGCGATGGAGGTTGATACAGACTTCGATCAATCACCAGGATTGAACGCAGATACAGCGCTTCGCGTTCTTTTGATCAACGGCTCGGGAGAGTCAAACCTTCCCTTTGTGGACGAGGAACTTCGGTCATTGACTGATTTTCTGAAGAAGGGAAAGGACAGGCCGCGGCGCCGGCTTAGGCCCTTTGACGTTGATTCTGCTGAGAGCGTTGGAAGCCTTCTTGCACTTAAGAGGGCGCGTCGGAAAGTGGAGCGCAGAGCTTTGTACCGTCTATGCCACTATTCAGGCCATTGGAACTATGAGAACCGAGAGCTCTTGATTGGGGGCGAACGTCTGGAGTTCGATGAGATAAAGGATTTTGTCGATTCGGCAGTCCTGGCGCTAGACGGTTGTAGTAGCTCACAAGGGCTACAAGCCTGGTCCGAGATCGAGAATCTTACGGGTAAGCTACTAAACCTGGGTGCGCTTGGCTGCGTCGTTACCACCTTACCGGTAAAAGATGATCCAATTGTTTCCAAGGTATTCTGGGAAGCACTCTATGGTGAGCTTCTCGCTGAAAGTGCTCCCGCCACGCTGGGACAAGCCCTTGTAAAAGGGCGAAAAGCCCTGAAAGAGCACTTCAAGAGGGTGGGCTCCAAGAACCCTGTATGGGCATTCTATCAGCTTATTGGCAACCCTAGCGTAAGGCTATTGGACGAAAGCTCGAACCGTGAGTGATACGGTCCAGGCCAGGCGTCAGCCCCACAAGCAGGCTGTGCGGTTCCGGCAAGTCGGTAAGATTTTTTCGGCCCGAAACGAGCCCGTGGTTGGTCTCCATGATTTTACTTGCGACATCGCGGAAGGTGAATTGGCTGTTATTCTTGGCCCTTCCGGTTGCGGTAAGAGCACCGCCATACGTATTGCTGCTGGCCTTGAAACGGCCAGCTCCGGGTCGGTACTCGTCAACGGCAATCCTGTCACCAGCCCAGTTCGCGAGTGCGGAATGGTCTTCCAGAGCTACACGTCCTTCCCTTGGCTGTCGGTGCTTGACAACATTGCCTTTGGTCTACGTTACTCTGCCGGCTTGAATCGCAATCAGCGACGGGAGCGGGCCCAAGCGTTTGCCGCTATGGTTGGACTAGAGCAGTTCCAGAATGCATCCATTAACACCCTGTCCGGTGGCATGAAGCAGCGCGTAGCAATTGCGAGCGCTTTAGCGACGGACCCTATGGTCCTATTCATGGATGAACCCTTTGGTGCTCTAGACTCACAGACTCGCCTGCTAATGCAAGAGCACCTCCTGACGATTGTTGAGCAAAACAAGAAGACCGTTGTCTTCGTCACCCACGACATCGAGGAGGCGCTCCTTCTAGGTGACCGTATTTACATTTGCAGCTCTCGCCCAGCCCATGTTATTGCAGAGATTGATGTCCCTTTTTCGCATCCTAGGACTTATCTGACGCGCAATTTGCAAGGCTTTTTCGAGATGAAGCACCAGATTTTTCATCTGCTCCGAGAAGAGCTATATGCCCGGCAGCTTGAAGAGAGATATGACCGTGGCTAAATTGGCTTCGACGAGCTCACGGCGACGCTGGCCGACGCAGTTTCTGCTCGGCTTCATCCCGTTTACTCTTGTTGCGGCGATTTGGACTTTTCTTGTCCATGGAGTGAGAGTTTCTCCGGTGTTCCTCCCTCCGCTCGAAGTCATGCCCAGGGCCATCTGGCGTATGTTCGCCGTAGAGGGTGTTGGGAAGGATGTTGGTGTCAGCATTTACCGCGTGGTCTGTGGGTTTATCCTGGCGGCAATGATTGCCACGCCTGTAGGCATGCTGATGGGCTATAGCCGCTGGACGAGCCGGCTCCTCGATCCCATCATGGGATTCATCCGCTATATGCCTGTGCCAGTATTCATACCGCTTACTATTCTGTGGTTCCAGAGTGGTGACATGCAGAAGATGGTCGTCATTTTTCTGGGAGCTTTTTTCCAACTCGTTCTCATGATCGAGGATGCAGCAAGGGCAGTGCCCAAGGACTACTACGAGGCTGCCATTATGCGAGGAGCTCCTCGAAGGCATCTGTTTCATCGGATTCTGTGGCCCGCCGCACTACCTCAGATTTTTGATAGCTATCGGATTTGCATGGGGTGGGCGTGGACCTATCTGGTGGTAGCTGAGATCGTGGGCGCGAATACGGGTGTTGGGTACTACATAATCAAGGCTCAGCGCTATCTTATGATACCTCAGATTTTCGCGGCAATGGTCCTGATTGGCGTGCTCGGTATGTTGACCGACTTGCTATTCGCCAGAATGCACGATCGGTTCTTTCCTTGGGCGGAGAGGAACTCCTTGGGAAATAACTGATTGAAGAAAGGAGTTCGTGATGAGTGTCGAGATCATTGAGAGTCATTCGGCTGCTGAGCTGGAGCTCGAAGCCAGCCTGCGAGGGTTGAGAGAGGCGATTTCTCATGTCCCTGAGGGCGAGCGCAAGATGCTTGTGCCTGTTCACGCTGCCTTACGTGGCCTCGATCAATCAATGAAGGCGGAAGATGATAGGGCGTTCGTTTTCGCTTTGGTCGATTTGGCTCGCGCCGTGATCGAGGTTCGGCAAGGTGCTCAGCACGGCGGCGTCTTGGCCGAGATCCCGCTCCCTCCTTATGACCTGTGGCTGCCCTTCAAGGCGGCATCGCTACGTACGTCGGACAAGCCGTCCCCTCGCGACGCCGCTTGGGGAGCGGTACGGAACAGTAGAATCGGCGATGCCGTGTCGTCCTCAAGGGAGTTGCTCGATCCCTTCGTAGCGAGTGCAGGCGAGCAACGAGGCGCCGAAAGCAAGAATGACGAGACAAAGGCGCCTGTCTAAGGAACAGCGGCGATGATCGCGAGCTTCCATCGGCTTACCTACTTTTGGCTCGAACCTGATCCTGGGGCCTCGTGGGCTGCCCCGCGGGATTTCTTAACTGGGATTCGCAGCTCGAGAGTCTCCAGTACCTCGACCGAGGGTCACATCTGCGAGCACTACGATCCAGAGGCTCTGCCGTCCGATGCTCCGGGCTACATCTGGCTTCGTAAGAAGCTCAGTGAACTGGCTGCCGAGGTGCCCGCCGACTCCGGTGACGCACGCTTTGACGCTCAGCCGTCCTTCGACCCGCGGCATCCTGTCCCAGAACGCGATCCGTTCCCTGCCTTCTTCTGGACGATGGGATCGCAGGAGAGGAATCCGTGGGGGATCCTCGAAGTGCTGGTTGGAAGGGATTTCGTGGTCTTCCACCAATGCGCGATGAGCGAGGCGCGGCCGGGAGAGGGCGCCGACGCCCTGCGCCGGCTCGAGGAGAATGGATGGGTGCTCCGGCACGACAGCCCCGGGGCTCTGTTCACTGCTGAGTTCATCCAGGTTTCTCATCTCGATGTTGTGGACCGCCCCTTTGGGTCGGAGAGGATCGCGCGCTTCGAACTTCGTTCTCCTTCCTCGTTCCCCTTCTCCCGCGATGCAATCGAGTACGAGACCCGGCTCGGGATAAGCCAGGACTCGAAGGACGGCGTGGATATCTATAGAGGACTGGTGCTCGTCGAGCAGATCTCCAGGGATGCAGGAAGTGGCGAAACCCCATCAGAGCTCCACTTGGAGGCCACTGGATTCGTCACTCGGCTGACCACGCTTCTTGGCAACGCCTCTAAGGTCACTTGGGAGAACAGCCAGGCGCAGACAAAGTTCGCCGGAATCAGCCAGGAATTTAAAAAAGACCTTGCAGAGCTAGATCAGTTACAGAAGCGGCGGGAGCGAATACTCCCTTCCCCGCTCTCACGCAGCGAAGTAGGGAAGCTGCGGCTTATTTATCACAGTGCCCGCAAGAATCTCGAGCAAGTCGACCAGCTCGTCGAGACCTGCCGGCTCAACCTGCGCCAGTTTGAAGATCTCAGCAGGCGATTCCTACACGAACGCGATCCATGGGCAGGCGATACTCTGGTCAAACTCCGGCGCTTGGTCGACAATCTTCAAGTAATGCAGAGAGCTCTTGGGTCCCGAGCGCAATGGCTGCAAGAAGAGATCCACCTGCTCCTTGAAACGGGAGGGCGCTTCGCGAGCGACTACGTTCCTGAGCTCCTCCAGTGCCTGAGGTCGCCTGCTGGCCGGAGCCTTCAGGTATCGGAAGGCCTTTCCCCCCTCGTCGTCCTAGACTATGACGTGGGGAAGGCATCGGGCGCACTTACGACTCTCTGGCTTGCGGGTTGCGAACAGAAGGAGGGTAATCAGAATACCGAGGCAGTGCCGCTCGTCCTTCGCCCCAGCGAGATCTCGCTAGATCGGAAGGAGGACCTGACTGACTTGTATGTAGAGGCTCTCGCCAATTGCTCACCAGGCAGCCTGCGACACCTAATGGAGTCTCTCTGCAGCCGCGAAGGCCACATCCATCTGGCGACAGTCAAACCCAGTCCTCCTCTTCCAATCGGCAAAGTCTTCACCGCCGTCGCCGACCCAGAATTTCAACGAATGGAAGGCACGCTACTCACTTTCCTTGATCCTGTCTTCAGCATGGCGTACGCCCAAGATTCCGCTCAGAAGGATCAAGATTGGGTTGGAATGATCTGCCTTCTCTCTTTCATCGAAGCGTTGATCCGGTTCCTGGATGATGCCCCCTTCCATCTGGCAAGCATCGCGCGGGAGTATTCGGCTGCGCGCCCGCGACTGCTATTCCTCGCTGGCTTCCTTAACATAGTTTCCGGTCGGGTTGACGAGGCAAAGGGATTCTTGGGGCAGGCAACTCAATTAGCGCTGGGCAACCAGGATTTCGCCTGGGCCTACTTGGTAGCAAAATTTTTTCAGGAGTACGAACGGCGCATTGGTACTAAGAGCGCACAGGTCAAACAGGCGGCCTTGAAGAACCAACGAGGGAAGCTGCTTCGGAACGAAGAGTTGGCGCAGGAGTTCCTGAAGGTATACGACCTCGACTCCGCGGTGAGCTTGGCGCGTGCTTCCCTGCCATCTCGTGAAGGCCGCCCATGGACGATGCGAGGCCTGCTCTGGATGTTTGCATCCGTCGTCGGCAGCGCCTTGCTATTAGCTGACAAGCTGGCTGGCCCTAGCCCTCCTCATTGGTTCGCAGCCGTACAGAATCAATGGGGAGGTTTTGTGCTCGTGTCAGCGAGTGCACTCGCCGTCCTTGGCGCTCCGTTAGCCCTGTGGTTAGGTGCTCGAAGAGCAATGGAGCAGTTATTTCCAGATATATTGTTTCCGAGGATTCTTGGCGCAATCACCCTGGGAGCCATTGCCTTGTGCGCTAGCGAGGAGACAGAGAAGCTTGTCACTGCTAAGTCCCCGATATTCACTATGATGGTTGTGCTCTCGCTGGCAGGAGGGATTGGCTATTTGTACTCGGAGGTAAGAAAGAAGGTAAGCCCCGGCGGAGAGTGCTTGCGCCGCTGCTTCGATGTCTTTTGCCTCGCATTTTTGGAATCGGCTTGTCTTAGTACTGCTTTTGTCCTGATTTATGAGGGTATGTTTGAGGCGGCCTATGGCAAGCCTGGGCACTATACAGTGTACGGAGTCTTTCTACGACCACACAACATATTCCTAATCGCGATTCTCTCTATGTTCATAGGGATTGTGGTACAGGTTATGACCCAAGCTTCTGAAAAGAGGGCTGAGGCTAATTCGACCGAGGCGAGAACTTTATGAGTGCCTCGTTTGGGCCGAGGCAGCTTGATCGCTTAGAGTCTCTGCTCGACCAAGTACGAAGAGTCATGGCGTACGATTATGCACAGTGGGTTCTCGAGGAGCCTCAGAGTTGGGATTACAAGGTCGCCGCCTCGCGCTTCCCGCCAGGCCAAAGCTGCTACGAAGTCGCGCACAGGCCAGGTGTGATAGGGCAGGTCTTCCGTAGAAGGCACCCTATCTTCCTCCAGGGTGCGCGCCTTCACCCACTCTACGATCCCTACGACGCTTCGATCGAGTGGGAGCTCGCGTTGCCCCTTTTCGAAGCGGACGAGCTTGCTTGTGTCTTAAATCTTGAAGGCAGCGGAGACTTTGAGCTAAGAGAATTTCTTTGGCAAGAGCTGAGGCAAGTACTCTCTTCCGATACTGGCTGGTATCTACCGGAGTCCATACCGAAGGCTGGTGAGACATGGATGACGAGGACGACTCGCGCAGATATACGAGGAGAGGATGAGTTTTCGGCGATGGAAGCGGCGCTCATTCTTGGTCGAGCGGCTGCCGCAGGCGGCGCGTGCGTCATTGTGGTTGGTGCTCTGGATCTCCCTGCGAGCAGCATCTATCCGACTGTCTCGGAAGCGCTCTCCTCTGGAGCCCCGCTGAGCGGTTGTGTGCGAGGCGGTGACCGGCGGTTGGACCTCCTTCCGGTGGAAGCAGGGGAAGGAGCGACCTTCGAGAGTGCCAATTGGTGGGATGTTGCTGATGGGCGTTATGACTTTGCTATAACTGGATTAGTTAGACCGCGGCTTAGAGAGTGCTAGTGACTAATATCCCTATTTAGGATTGGCTCAGCCTATCAATGAAAATGTGATTCAAGGTGAGGTAAGGAAATTCGCAGGCTCGGTCTGTTGAAGGGAGTCAGGAATGTCAGATCTGATTTCGTCGCGTGGTAAAGGTTGTCCTGTAAATAATTGTCAGGGGCATTCAGGTAATTGTGAGCTTAGGACAGTGGCGGCGTCGCAGTTAGGCTCAATTCTGGTTTTGTTTATTGCGCTGGTTTCGCTAGCTGCAAAGACGATATTTTATCGGAATGATCGTGGGGACGGAGCTACGCTGGTTCAATTCTGGTTGGTTTTTGTCGCCACCGGTCTTTTTTATTATCTTGAGGAGTGCATGATAGAAGAGGAAAGCTTTCACCGTCTAAGAAATCTAAGATGGCCACGTATTGGGCCTGAGCAGGGCGCGCTATCGCTGCAAAGTCTTGAATACGTGGTTCGGGTTGCGGCGTTTGTTGTTTTGGGTGTCGTCGGTGCGCTTATCTATCGATTGAACGATTACGGATTAAGCGGAATAGATGCCGGATTTATTGGTTTGGCTTTGGTTTATATTTTGTTTCTTCTCTGGGATGTCTTGGTTGCAGTGGGAGGCGAGGTTGAGATGATATGGCGATTGTTCTGGTGCGATTTAATTGGAACGCTATTGACGCTGTTCTTGGTTTTATTTCATCAATATGGTTTGATCTCTGGAATTGCGACATCGGGCTTGATTGTGATAATCGTACTGCAGGTTCACAGCGCAAATCTTGGGCCGTTCCTCGGACGCTTTTTGAGGCGCGAAACTCTTCGTTAGTGCGAGGAAAGGAATAAGCTGGCTATGAAGCCGGAGAGTAAAAAGCGATGGGTGGTTATTGGAGGAGTGGTTGCCCTTGTATTGTTCGTGCTGGTTGTAGTTTACAAGGTCCAAAACGCCCCTCGGAAGGGTGTTGATTTTATGCCTCAACATGTGAAGGGGCAAAGCATTAGTGGGTCAGCCAGGTGATAGTTACGGTGGTGAGATGGCGTGCCGCTGCTCTTGGGGAGGAAAGGGGGCAGCATTCTCGGAAGTTAGGGAGCGCTGGAACTCCGTGTTCAGCGAGGAAGTCTCCATCATCGTGATACCTCGCCAGGCGAAGCGCGGTTTCCGGGGTGATTGATCGCTTCCCGAGGGCGATCTCATTCACCCGTCGAGGCGGCACCTTGATCTCGCGGGCCAGCTTGTTCTGGCTGAGGCCGAGAGGCTTCAGGAACTCCTCGAGCAGAACCTCGCCAGGATGGACGTTCGACAGTGTCTCAGGCATGACGTCGCCTCTCAGTGGTAGTCCACGATCTGGCCGCGTCAGCGGTAGACTTCGCGCCGGTGTCCGATGCGGACAACGAGCACGGTGACCTGCTCGTGCAGCACCTCATAGACGATACGGTACTCACCGATACGCAATCGCCGCAAACCAGAGAACTCTCCCTTGAGAGAGCCACCGGCTAGAGGTTCCTGCCGCAGGCGATCGATCGCGTGGAGCAATCGCGAGCGCTCGGCTTTGGGGATTCGGCTCAGCGACTTGGCGGCGCTAGCCTTGATCTTGATCGAGAAGCTCACGCTTCACGTCTTCCCAATCCAAGATGGGATCGGAGGGATCTTGGAGCCGCTCGAGACCGAGTTGGAGGTCTTCGACGTCATCTAGGTAATACTCGACTGCCTGTCGGATGACCTCGGCTCGGGTCCGGTGAAACCGGCTTGCCGCGCGGTCGATCTCCTCAACGAGCTCTGTGGTAAATCGGGCGCTGAGTTGAGGCATGGATACTCCTGAGTGTCACTGACTGTCAGTGTATACCACGCTGGATCGAGGTGCAAGGAGAAGACCCCTCATCACCCCGGCCCTCTTCTCCCATCGCCCTCCCCCCGACCGGGAGAAGAGGGAGAGGTTAGCCGCAGCACTTCCGCGAAGGGAACGTGCGCGAACGCGCCGAAAAGCGGATGGGATTTGAGTTTGCCGCGGGTCAGGCGCGGGGAGGGGAGACCGGTCAGGAAGCGCGCGAGGGCTCGCGGATTGGCCAGGTCCTTGATCTCCCGGCGGAGACTCGCCGCCCGGTGCAGGCTCACCTCGTCCAGGTGGACGGGTGTCGGTGGGAAGACCTTAGTGGGCTTGCCGCCGTTCTCGCACCAGGAGCAGTGGCCGCAGGGATGTTGGAGTTGCTCTCCAAAGTGCGCCGCGAGGAAGGCGGTCTGACAGCCGTCGTGGGCGGCTAGGGTCAGCACCTGATCGAGGCGGGCGATCTCACGGGTTTCCCTTTCGAGGGTGCGCTGGTGGAGCGATTGGGCCATCGCGTCCAGGTCGTCGGGTTGGCGGAGCCAGCGGTAGGGGTGGCGCAGGCCGGCGGCTCGGACTTCCAGGAGGCCCTGCTCGGCGAGGTAGTCGAGGGCTCGGACCAAGCGGTCACGGGGCGCTTTCAGGGCCTGGCAGGCCGTTTCGAGGTCGAGGTGGGACCAGATCTTGGCCTTCCTCGCCTGTTGGAAGATGCCGCGCAGGAACTCCCTTCTTTCTCCCGCGAAGCGGCTCAGGATCTCGTCGAAGGCCACGAGCGGCCGGAGCTCGTACTCGGCGTAGATCGGCGTGCCGGTCTCCAGATACCCGTCGAGCTCCAGGTAGGTGAGGAGCGTCCGCACCACCAGCAGCCGGATGTCGTGGCGCGATGAGAGGTCGTAGAGGGAGAGCTCCATCGGGTCCGGGCTTTCAGAGGATCTTGCGAGCTCGGAGAGCAGGCTTCGCACGGCTTCGAGGTCCGGCGTGTCGCCGTAGGCGAAGTTCTGGAGGGAGAGAAGATCGTCGGTGCAGGTGAGGATCTCGCAGATCGCGGCTTGCCCGTCGCGGCCGGCGCGGCCGATCTCCTGCGCCAGGTTCTCCAGACTCTTGGGCAGGTTGTAGTGAATCACTTTGCGGATGTCCGCCTTGTCGATCCCCATGCCGAAGGCGATGGTGGCGACGACGATCGCGTCCGTCGATTCCAGGAACCAGTCCTGCACCCGGGTCCGCTCGACGTCCTCCATGCCGGCGTGGTAGGCGAGTGCTGGCAGTCCTGCGCGCATCAGGGCCGTGGCCACGTCCTCGGCTGTCTTTTGCAGGGTGACGTAGACGATGGTGGGTCCCTGCGAAGCTCCGAAGGGACCGGTCGCGAGCCGCTCGCGGAGCAGGACGTCGCGGTCGGCAGGCTGGACGGGGGTGAAGCGGAGGGTCAGGTTCTCGCGGTGGAAGCCGGTGCGGACGGCGCACTCGGGGGCGATGTCGAAGCCGCGGCAGATGTCGTCGAGCACTTGCGGTGTGGCGGTGGCCGTGAGCGCCAAAGTGCGCTCGGCGCCGAAGAGCTTGCCGAAACCGGCCAGCTTCAGGTAGTCGGGGCGGAAGTTGTGGCCCCACTCGGAGACACAGTGCGCCTCGTCCACCGCGAAGAGCGAGACCCGGACTCGGGAGATCGCCTCCCGGAAGCGTTCGTTGTTGAAGCGCTCGGGTGCCACGTAGAGAAGTCGCACGGCGCCTTTGCGGATGGCATCCATTAGGGCGCGCACCTCGTCGCCCGTGAGTGTCGAGTCGAGGCGGCCGGCGGCCACTCCGCGCCGGGTGAGCTGATCGATCTGGTCCTTCATCAGGGCGATCAAGGGCGAGACCACCAGGGTCAGGCCGGGTAGCAGGAGGGCCGGGATCTGATAG
>Ga0134121_10001510_pt1 | contig 21861 bp, 20 predicted proteins | sample KB301_FD_96463 | JGI IMG/M metagenome (GOLD analysis project Ga0134121, IMG submission 96463) | Terrestrial soil microbial communities without Nitrogen fertilizer from Kellogg Biological Station, Michigan, USA - KB3-0-1 | ecosystem: Environmental > Terrestrial > Soil > Unclassified ... | reverse complement strand
GAAGATGTGAAGGGAATTGAATTTATAAATAAGCTGCGCCCTGTCACTTACACTCTCGATGTTACCGGTCTTAGCACAAAACTGAATGAAGGCCGCGGACATGAATTGAATGCGCAAATGAAAACTGCTATTACTGACAAAGAAAAAATTATTTATTCAGGATTCATTGCGCAGGAAGTTGAGAAGGCAGCGATTGAAACAGGTTATGATTTCAATGGCGTTGATAAGCCGAAAGATGATAACGGCCTGTATGGGTTGCGCTATGCTGAATTTGTTGTGCCATTGGTAAAAGCAGTGCAGGAGCTTTCAAAACAAAACGACGATCTAAATGTTCAAATCGAAAATCAGCAAAAGCAAATTGATGAATTGAAATCTATGATTCAGACACCTGCTGACGCTGACACTAAGAAGGAAGCGATCACCCTGAATGGCGCGGCTACGCTTGAACAGAACAGCCCCAACCCGTTTAACCAGCAAACGACTATTCGCTATACTGTTCCTGCAGACTATCATTCGGCAACTATCCAGATTTCGGATATGAAGGGTCATGTACTAAAAACATACTCTATCAATCAAGCGGGTAAAGGAGAATTAATTATCAATGCCGGTGAGCTTGCTTCAGGTACTTACCAGAATTCCTTAGTTGTGGATGGTGCAGTAATAGATACAAAGCAAATGATGCTTGCAAAATAGTATTCGGTATTAACTGACAAAAATGGTTGCTGAATTATTTGAGCGCCTTTAGGAAGTTAACGTAAAGAAGGGAAATTGAACCGGTTTCAATTTCCCTTCCTTCATTTATGAAGACTCACAAAAAGAGGCCCGTACCCGGGAATAGAAATCCGGTCTTCATCTTTTTCAAGATTACCACAACTGCGGTATTTTTTAAGTATATGGGCGGGATACTTTTGCGGCTTCAAAAAAACCATTTTCTAACAAATCAAAATTAAACCACAATGAAAAAGATTAAGAATAACTTTGTTTCCCTCTTTCTGATAATTGCAATGCCGTTAAGCTCTGTGCTTGCACAAAATACCTTTTCATCAACAGGAAGTGCAGACATTGGAACTACTTTGACGGCGAATAATACCGTTGCCCCGTGTTCTGTAGCAACCTCCCCGAAAGATTTATATAACGATGTTCCGGCTCATTTGAATATCACCTTGACCATTCCTGCTGCGTGGCAGTCGCAAATTGTGAGAGTGGATTATGAGAACGAAAGCATCTTCAGTCTGAAGAACGGCGATAAAGCACCTGCATTTCTATTTTCAGTTACAAGGATTACCGGTGATCAATGGATGCTGGTGAAAAACCAGCTAAAAGGATACACTATTCTTGGGAATAAAGATGGTTTTATCACATTCGTACAGAAAGCCGATGTAACAAAAATCAAAGGATCGGCAGATGCACAATACCATGAGATACTTGGAGTAGTTGATGCCATAGTCGCATCAATCCGGGTGAAATAAAAAATAGGCTATTTTGATTTACTACCCAATCCGTGTCCCGCAGGGGACACGGATTTTCTATCCAAAGATTCTTCTCTGTGGAATGAATCGTAATTGAAATTAATCTCACCACCCGAAAATTAATGATTTTAAAAACCCCGTTTGTCGCGGGGCATTTATTTTTATCAAAATAAATGAGGATTGCTGATTGAAAAACCTCTGCCGCGACGTGGTGAGAAAGAAGGAGATAAAATAGCTCTGAAAGTTTCGGCGCTTTTTATTTGCTTTGTGATGGTCTAGTTTTTTAGTCTTACTTAGCTTAAGCATTTACAGATATCCACAACCAGCAAAATATTATTAAGATGGGCTACTCAAAATTTTCGTGCTTCTTTATCGCATTCTGCGTTCATGTTTTGTTCACTAGTGCCCAGAAAGAATTCTTCGTGGAAGTAAATCCTGCTGATGGCTCATTCGGCATATTGAAGGAAATTCCCGGTGTTAATTGGGTTACAACAATACCTGATTACATCTCCATGGATAATAACCACAGCCGTTATTTTTTTAAAGGCGCCGATTCAAGTTATGACTGGAAGTTATATGCCATAGACAGCCACACAGGTACTGTTCTTTCCAATCCTCCGTTTTGCCCATCATGCTCACAACTTGACAACCTTATCGAATTTGAGTACGATGAAAACTCTGATACTCTTTACGCGCTTCATTGGAACAATGCACTTCAGCGGGAATATTTTGTCGCGGTAGATCCGGCAACAGGAGATTTTCAAATCATCAGTGAGCTTCCTGATGTTAACTACATTCAGGTTGAATCTTCGACCTTCGATGTGATCCATAACCAATACATTTTTCTCGGTTTTAATTTCGATGGCACCGAACATCTTTATACCATTGATGCCTCTACAGGAGCAGTTCTTTACTCACCGCCATTCACTGCGTTCATCAATATCCTCGACTTTGAGTTTGACAGGAACAACGGAAATATTTATGCCTTGCTTCTCAGCAACATTGGCGATCACCTGCAACTTGTTTCAATAAACAATCAAACACTAAATTACCAGGCAATATGCACCATCAACAATGCAGAGGGTGTAACAAGCGGCTTCACTACGTTCGATTCAAATCATGAGCGTTACATTTTCTGCGGTCCTGATCTCCCGGATGGCATTTATCGATTGTATTCAGTTGATGTTAACTCCGCGCAGGTTATTTCGCAGCCGCCATTTTATCTGCTGCCAGAGCCCATTTCTAACATTATTGAAACGCAATACGACGCCGGGAATGATAAACTCGTAGCACTGCATTGGGACAATCATTGGACGGATGAAGATTCCGCCGATTTCATTCCGCCCGATACTACTCATGATACTACCGGCACTAATGATACTACTTCATTTCCAGTTGCAATAACTATTTATCCCAACCCGTTTAATGATGAACTTGTGATTGAATTCGCTTCTGTCAATCATCCCGCAGTTTCATTTGCATTGTATAATGAGGTCGGGCAATTGATTATAGATGCAAAACAAATCAGCACCCGGAAATTAGTGATCAGTAAAATTTCCTTTACCGGAGGCATCTATTTTTACAAACTCTATTCAGGCAAATCTGTTTTTAAAAGCGGGGAGCTGGTTTTGCAGAGATGAAATTTTGTGGTGCACCGGATAGACCTCGTGCACCTGTTCTCCATATATCTCTGTCTTTATTCTGAAAATTATCACCATGAAATTTGACCTTCATATTGGAATAAGGATCTGCCACCCATAATATTCCAGGCATTATAAATTTTCAACAACAAAGAAATGAAAACTCCATTTATCTTTATATCAAAGAAAACTCCCTAACTGGCGCGAGGTCTTAGCGAAAATCAATGCGAGAGCCAGACGTGCCTGCATTCGAGCGTGAGTGGGAATAGCATAATCCGATAACAGTGGTAATTTGAAATTGACAGGAAGAAATTAACTTTGACAACGCAATCAAACAATAAAATGAAATCAAAATTACTTTTACGAATTGCATCCGGAGCAATGCTTTTTCATTTGATAGGACATACCTTCGGACACACCAATTGGAAACATGATGCGAACCCTGAAAGACAAGAAGTCATCAATCAAATGATGAACCATCAGTTTCCATTTATGGGAGCAATCAGAAGCATGGGTGACTATTATGAGGGCTATGGTTGGGCTTCTGCTATTGCAATCCTGTTTTTTGCACTTATACTTTGGCTTGTTTCAGGTGCTGTAAAAGAAAACACAAGTCTTGCTACTAAAATTCTTGTAGTAACTACCATTTGTCTTTTTGCCTGGAGCATTGACGAATTCATTTTCTTTTTCCCGTTTGCCGCTTGTGTAACTTTATTAGCAGGTATCCTGACTTTAGTTGCCATAATTCAAATTAGAAATCAGAAGTTATAAAACGCTATAGCAGACTATGTCAGCTACACATGAAAACGTCCGGGTAGAAGCCTTCAGCGATGGAGTTTTTGCTATAGCAATAACCCTCCTCGTTCTTGAAATAAAGGTTCCTCCCATTGATTCCATCCATTCGGTTCCCGATTTGTGGAATGGGATTGCGAAATTGGGATACTCTTATTTTGCTTGATGTGGTTTCTCTGGTTAAAGATGAGCATGACCTCTCCAAATAAGAAATGATTGTGATGCCCGGTGGCAGTTCCCGGAATAATGCTGCTGCCACTCATATTGTTCTGAGCATATAAGCCCGGAATTTGCAGCTCGAATTTTTGCCGCAAAGAACGCGGAGCAAAACGCAAAGAATAACGCAAAGAAAAAGGTAGTCATTTCTGCAGAAACATTTAAGGGATGAGGGAAAAATCATAGAGTAGGTTAAAAATGCGGTAATCCGCTGCGTAATAGTTTGTTTTGCGTAATAGTGGATAAATTTGTTGCAGCAAGCCGGAAGTTACAGGCAATCAATTCAGCTCCACTTCAATTTTCAATCGAGGAGCAAAACAGAAATATTTTAATGAAGTATAAATTTCTCTTTTCAACTCTTATACTTTGCGGGATTTGCACTACAACACTTGCCCAAAAAACATTATCAGGAATTGTTAATGACTCCGGCCGTCAAAAGGCTTTACCTTTTGTAAACATCGGTATCAGGCATAAGAATATCGGCACAAGTTCATTGGCAGACGGAAGTTTCTCCTTGCAAATTCCATCACAAAATGAAAATGACACCCTGACTTTCTCCATGGTCGGATATACAGAGCTGAATCTTCCAATCAAGAGAATAACAGTTACCAATCAAAAAACATTTTTGCTAAAAGTAAAGTCAACCGAATTGACAACGGTTACAGTTTCCGCCAAAAAATTAGTTGAAAAAAAATTTGGTATTAAAAACTCTCGTGCCCTTATTCATTTTGGTGACGGCAGTACCAATCAAAATGACATTTTTGAAATAGCCCAACTGATAAAGCTTGACACAACGCTTTCAAGAATAACTTCTGTGAACCTCTATATTACCGAACCAAGAAATGACAGCGGCACCTTCAGGATTAATTTTTATAGCTTTGACGGCAAAAGACCAGCCAATAGAATTATTGAAAAGAGTATTATTCAAACCCACCCAATACAAGCTGGCTGGTTAACCTTCGATTTGTCAGCATACAATGTTTATTTAAAAAGCAATTTTGTAGTCGCCATTGAATTTATCCCGACAGGAAAAAGAAACAACCCTATTTATTACGAAGTGAAGTTAGGCGGCTCGGCAAAAAGCTTCATGAGGGCAAGCAGCCAGGGAGAATGGATAGTTCCGCCCCACCATTACCGCCTTTTTATTACAGCCCTTGTGGCAGACAACAAAAGTAAATCACAACAGGAGGATTCAGAAGAAAAGGAAACAATCCCCACCACCATTTTATTTTCTGAGATTGTCAAAGATTCGTTTTCTATTTTTATCAGCTTGCCGAAAGATTATACCAAAAAGGAGAATCAAAAATTTCCTGTGATTTATTTATTGGATGCAAATGCGTATTTTGATATTGTAGCCGATGCTATGAATGAAAATAAAATGAACGGAGCAATTTTAGTTGGAATAGGTTACAAAGATGCTATCCTGATGGATTCTTTACGAAACAGAGATTATACATTTCCCAAAGCCTTGCCGCAAGATAGTTTTCCAGTCAGCGGTGGCGCAGACAAATTTTTAAGATTTATTGAACAGGAATTAATTCCATTCATTGACAAAACCTATCACACTGACACCAGCAACCGAACTTTGATGGGACATTCTTTCGGAGGTTATTTTACGTTGTATGCTTTGGAAGAAGAATTATATAACAACCTTCGCTTGTTTAGAAACTATGTGGCAGCAAGTCCTTCTTTAGACTACTTTGATCAATACCTGTCAAAAAGATTTCAAGGCATCGCGAGCAGTAACGACACCGGCCAGCGAGCTTTATTTATAACTTTCGGAGGTCGAGAAGATGCCGAAGACGGCGGAACAGGAACGGCAGGTATTGACAATTTTAATTCTTTCATTGCCCTCTTATCGGGTAGCAGATTTAGAAATATTAAATTGAAGAGTGCGCTTTACCCTGCGTTTGGTCACATGGAAACAGCCGTTCCAACATTTACTGAATCATTAAAGGAAATACTATGACAAGCAAGAAGAAAATATTAGCAATTTCCGGCAGCACTCGACAAAGCTCTTCAAATCTGAATTTAATAAAGGCAATTATTAATCTCTATACTGACCAACTTGACATAAAAATATTTGAAGGATTATCAGACATTCCCCACTTTAATCCTGACCTCGATACTGACCATTCACCGGCAAATGTTGCCGGCTTTCGCAGGCAGCTAAAAGAGGCAGATGGTATTTTAATTTGCACGCCGGAATATGCCATGGGAGTGCCCGGAACTTTGAAGAATGCCATTGACTGGACTGTTTCTTCGTGTGAGTTTTCTCACAAGCCGGTTGCTTTAATTACAGCATCATCAGCAGGGGCGAAGGGGCATCAATCACTCATGGAAACTTTGAAAATTATAGAATCAGACATTCCGGATGACTCTCAGCTTTTGGTTTCATTCGTGAAAACAAAGATTAGCAGTGAAGGGAAGATTACTGACGCGAAAACTTTAGAGCAGGTAAAGAAACTTGTAGCTTCACTGATTAAAACTATTGACAACAAGATGTAACATGATAATTTTCATTCAGAATGACAATTAAAAAGTTATATGAAGTCTCTTGCTGCGATTTTCATTTCAATTTTTATTCTCGGTATAACAGGCTGTACAAGCAATAGTAGTCACGAAACCAGAGAGACGAAAGATTCTTCGGATTGTGCCAAGACCACAATTCCTAAAAAAATGCTTCAGTCTGATTGGAAAGATTCCATAGTTCAGAAATATATTGAGTCTTCAGGAGATCCCTTAGTCGCGGCAATTAGAAATGATACTGTACATGGTTTGACTTACATGTACGAGAGTGAACAAAGAGGAGGAAGGAGCTATATTACTGTTCGGATAGGACAATCTAAGGAATATCGTTTCGTAACCTCAGCTTGGTTATATATTGATTCGATGACTAAGAAAGTATATGACTTAGATATCCCCAGCGATTCATTAATGGAATTGAAAAAATAATTCTCTTTGTTACAGCTTGTAAATTTTCTTTTGAATGATCTGCTTGTCTGTCTGTATCTTTGCGGGCTGAAAACGCGTTCAGTAAATTTTGTTTCACCTTTATATTATCGCCATCTTCGTGCCTGAAAACTACATGAATTCTTCCATTTGTTTAGAGTTTTTGATTGTTATTTAATGTATGAATTACTCCATAACAAATGAGATTATACAAATTGGACAGTATAGGGATTTTTTTTGTCATTTAATTTTTAAGAAATACCAATTGCCCTAAATGATAAGATAAATGATTTGTCCTGTTAATTATAAGGTTCAGCTTATTTCTATGTGGTTCTTGTATGAAATCCTCCTCAGAAACTGAATTGTGCCGTTGAAACCATTCATTAGGTAGCAGCTTGTTAAAATGATCAGCTAATATTGAGTTTATATTTTTCCAATACTGTCTCAGCTCGCCTGCTGACTCCGTTGGAGTATTAGATTTATCGGGATTGGTTATAAAACTGTCTGTTAATTGCGGATATAATTGTTCTCCAAAATTGAGCACCGGCAACATTCTGTCATGAACGGCAGTAAGATGTCCTAATAAATAAATTCCTCTGTTCCGGTTAGGAGCAACTTCGTTTTCCAGTTGCTGATCAGTGAGTTTATCAAAAATAGTATCTGCCTCTTTTACCTTCGAATACCAGGTATCAAGCACCATTTTTACCATTATTTGATTTGTCATTTTTGCTTTCTAAATTGTTGATGGTTAAAAATAGCGCTTGACGAATATACTAAATTCACCAATACCTGTTTTGAGGAATTTCAGGTCCCAGATGATTTAAAATGCACCGATACCGCGAGACTTAATTTGACAGCACCAGTCGTTCTAATTTTTTTGCGGCCTGCCATCCCCGCTCGGGATCTCCAAACCGAAGTACAATTTCCACATTTCGGTTCTCAAAGGTATTTTCAGTCCCCTCAGATTTTGCCAGCCATTCTGAAAATATCCTTTCCTGTGAGCCCCGATTCAGTAGCGAGTCAATGGCAGCATACAACCCTGTATCACCGTTGATGATGTAGGAGAAATTTCCGGAAATACGCCGCAGAGCAGATTGAATGTCGGACACTCTTGCTTTTATTTTCACTTCTATTTTCACGTCTTCCATAAAAAGTGGTTGAGAGTTTTTAAAAGGTTACCTTAAAAAAAGAGCCGGGCGCTTTCGTACCAACCCATATTTGTAACATGTCTCAATTTAGTTGTTGTTCCTCCTCCATGAATAATTACCGGTTTCTTCATTTCATTTCTTTCTCGCCTTTGATCGCGAGAAAATAATGCCATAATTTATTGGTTGTAATATCAGCGGGTTATGCAATTAAAGGATTCGATGTTTCCAGGATGTGGAATTTTGTACCCTCGACGCCATCCATTGCGCATGTTGGCCAATAGCGGAATATGACTGCGTTGCATTTGCAAAACAGTACATTAGATTTGTTCCTTCAAGCCAGCTTAGTGAATACACAACTCGAAACGCTGCTAAAATCCATTGAGCAATCACAGAGCTTTACTGCTGCTGAGAAAGACAATATTTCAAAAGCAGTAAAGGAACTTGGCGATGAGTTGCAGCATAAGAACCACGATTTGCTAATCGAAGCATCGCTTGAGCGCGTTCGTGCAGTGGCGCTCACAATGAAACAGCCCGATGATGTGTTGAGCATCTGCAAAATAATGTTCACAGAATTGCAATCTCTCGGGTTCAGCGATCTAAGGAATGCATTGATCAACTTCTGGGATGATGCAAGCGCTTCACTGCTCGATTATGATTACTCCGATTATGCCGGTGGACACATCGTAAGCATTCCTTACAACACTCACCCTGCCTTTGAAAAATTTCAGAATCGGATCAGGAGTGCAAAGGATGCTTTTGCTGAACTCAAAGTTTCAGAGGAGGAATTGGAAAGCTGGAAGCTGCGCAGAAGAAAAGACGGCGAGTATGAGGACCCACGACTCGATAATATTTCTGCACTCTACTACTACTTCTATTCCACTGGTGTTGGCGCTCTCGGCATTTCCACATTCAGTTCACTTACTGAGGAAAAGCTGAGCGTGCTCAAGCGCTTCAGAAATGTTTTTGATTTTGCTTATCGCCGATACATGGATGTGGCGTTGGCGGAAGCGCAGACGCGTGAAGCACAGATAGAATTATCGCTTGAACGTGTCCGTGCAAAAGCCATGGCGATGCAGAAGACCGACGATCTCAACTCTGCTGTTGCAACGGTCTTCGAAGAATTGGACAAACTGAACCTCGGAGTGCAGCGATGCGGGATCGGGATTCTCAATAAAGAAACTTATAAAGTGGATGTATGGACAACTACTGTTTCAGACCATGGAAAAACCGTACAGGTTTCAGGTGATGAATCAATGGACATTCATCCGCTGCTAAAAGGTGCGCATGAAGCGTGGCTCCGGCAGGAAGATTTTTCTTATGTGCTGAAGGGAGAAGACCTCGTGGAATATTACCGCGCCTTGACAAAAACAAATTTCAGACTGCCGGATGCTGTGCAAATTACTTCCAGCAAAGAAGGACAGCAGCAGTATTACTTCAATGCCATGTTCCAGTTCGGCGGATTGTTCGCTTTTCGCGAAACAGAATTTCCCGAAGAAGCAAAATCAGTGATGAAACGTTTTGCCGGTGTGTTCAACCTCACCTACAAACGGTTTCTTGATATTCAGAAAGCAGAAGCGCAGGCACGAAAAGCATTGATTGAAGTTGCACTTGAGCGGGTGCGTTCGAAAGCAATGGCAATGCATAAAAGTGATGACTTCAATCCTGCTGTTGAAATTGTGTTCGAGGAACTTGAGAAGCTTGATCCCGGAATGCTTCGTTGTGGTATTGCCATTCTCAATAAGGAAAAACGCAATGCGGATGTTTGGACAACCTCCGGTATCGGTCACGGGAAAACTGTGCAGATCTCAGGAGATGAATCAATAGATATTCATCCGCTACCGCAGGGTGCATTCGATGCCTGGCTGCAGGGAAAAGATTTTTCTTACGTATTGCAAGGCGAAGACATGTTTAGCTTTTACCGGGCGGTTAAAGCAACCAACATTCACCTGCCGGATTCAGCGTCGAAAGGACACAAGCAATATTGCTATGTTGCGCCATTTCAGGCGGGCTGGCTTTACGCTTTTCGCGAAACAGAATTTCCTGACGAAGCAAAGTCAGTGATGAAGCGTTTTGCCGGTGTCTTCAACCTCACCTACAAACGTTTTCTCGATATACAAAAAGCAGAAGAGCAGGCACGGGAAGCGCAGATTGAAGTTGCTCTCGAGCGAGTGCGTTCAAAGGCAATGGCAATGCACAGGAGCGATGACTTCAATCCTGCCATTGCGACGGTCTTTGACGAGCTTGACAAGCTCAACCTTGGAATGCTTCGTTGCGGCATTGCCATTCTCAACAAGGAGAAACGAAGTTCTGACGTTTGGACAACTTCTGTTTCAAATGAGAACAGAACCGTTCAGGTTTCGGGCGATGAATCTCTCGACATTCATCCGCTTTTGCAAGGCGCCTACGATGCCTGGCTGGTACAAGGTGATTTTTCTTATGTGCTGCAAGGTGATGACATGGAGAAGTATTACAAGGCTGTGAGCGCTACTAACCTCAAGTTACCGTCCTCTGCATCAGTGGGAGTTAAGCAATACTATTACGTAACCTCATTTCAAGACGGGAATTTGTTTGCCTTCCGCGAAACAGAATTTCCTGACGAAGCAAAGTCAGTGATGAAACGTTTTGCCGGCGTCTTCAATCTCACCTACAAACGTTTTCTCGACATTCAAAAAGCAGAAGCACAGGCACGTGAATCGCAAATTCAACTCGCCCTTGAACGGGTTCGGGCCAGAACCATGGCGATGCAGAAAAGTGATGAGTTATCAGAAACTTCTTTTGTACTCTTTGAGCAGTTGAAGGAATTGGGTGAAGTAGGTGAACAGATTTCAATCGGTATTTATAACGAAGAGGAAAGAATCATGGAGTTATATGCAACGGTCTACGGCAGCGAATGGAAGGACATGGGAAGAATTCCGTTTGACGAGCATGACGTTCACAGGAAAATGTACGCGGCATGGAAGGCGCAGCAGAAGTCTTTTGTTATTGATTTGTCAGGGAAAGAACTCGCAGACTTCAACAAGTTCAAGATGAAGAACAGCACTCAATATAAATCGGAGGAAGAACTTCCAAAAAATCGCTGGGTGATACACACCGCTTTCTTCTCAAAAGGGGTACTGTCTTTTTCCACTTATGAACCGCGACCGCCGGAAACCGTTGAGTTGCTGGAGCGATTTGCCGGTGTCTTCGATCACACCTATACGCGCTTCCTCGATCTCAAAAAAGCAGAGGAGCAGGCACACGAAGCACGGATCGAAGCCTCACTCGAGAAAGTCAGAGGCAGAGCAATGGCAATGCATAAAAGCAGTGATCTTACCGAAGCAGCTGGAACGCTATTTACTGAATTGAACAAGCTTGGAATAAATCCCATCCGCACAGGTTTTGTTTTACTCTCAAAAGATTCGCGGAGAGCAAAACTTTATCCGGCAACTTCCTTCGATAATAAGAGCACACTTTCTTTCACGGGTGAGTTTGAATTTACCGGTCACCCTGTTTACGAAAAGCAATATGAATCATGGCAGAAGCAGGAAAATTATTTTCCCGTCCTGGAAGGAGAGGTATTAAAATCCTATTACCGGATTCTTTCCGCTGCGCTTTCGATTCCCTATGAAAATTTTCCAACTGAGAAAAAGCAGTTCGGAAGTTTCCTTCCATTCACAGAAGGATTTCTTTTCACCTGGAGCCATGAACCTTATGCTGAAGATGAAATAAATATTCTCAATCGCTTCAAGTCAATCTTAGATCTAACCATAAGGCGCTTTCTTGACCTTCAGAAAGCAGAAGCACAAACCAGGGAATCACAAATTGAAACCGGACTCGAGCGCGTGCGCAGCCGGACACTCGCCATGCATTCAAGCGATGAGCTTGCGGAAACAGCGGCGGTTCTTTTCAAGCAACTGATTAACCTTGGAATTGCACCCAATCGTTTATACATCGGCATAATAAAAGACGATCCCGATGGATCGGGAGGGAACGCAGAATTCTGGATCACCCATGAAGACGGAAGCAGGGTAAGTTCAAGGTTCGATGCAAATCTGAACGACAACCCTTCATTTCAAAAAATGCTGGCAGGATGGAAAGAGCAACAGAAATCTCTCACCATTGACATGCAGGGTGACGAGCTGAAGGAATATCTGGCTCACCTCCGGAGGCTTGATGTGCCCTTCAAAATTGGTCTCTCGCAAAAACGCAGAGTTCAAACCATCGCTTACTTCTCGAAAGGATTTATTGGAATTGCTTCGCCTGATTCGCAGCCGGAAGAAACGACACAACTGCTCGAACGATTTGCTTCAGTGTTTAATCTAACCTACACGCGCTTCAATGATTTGAAATTGGCAGAAGCGCACGCAATCAGTGCACAGATTGAAGAGCAAAAATTGAGAGAAGAAAAAAAGCGGTCTGATTCTCTTCTGCTGAATATTCTTCCCGAAGAAATTGCAAATGAACTCAAGCAGTTCGGAAAATCGTATGCGCGAAAGCATGAAGAAGTAACCATTCTCTTTGCCGACATTAAGGGCTTCTCCACCATTGCAGAAAATCTCTCAGCAGAAGAATTGGTGAATCAACTCGATGAATGTTTCCGTGCCTTTGATCACATCGTTGACAAGCACGGTTTGGAAAAAATAAAAACTATAGGTGATGCCTACGTATGTGCCTGTGGATTACCAAAACCCGTCTTTGATAATGCCGGGAAAACAGTGAAAGCCGCTCTCGACATGCTTGATTTTATAAAGAGCTTCGGGCTCATGAAAAAGATCCAGGACCTCCCTGCATTTGAATTCCGGGTTGGCATTCACACAGGACCTGTGATCACCGGGGTTGTTGGCCTGAAGAAATTCACCTACGACATCTGGGGTGATGCAGTGAATATGGCCGCCCGCATGGAGCAACACGGTGAAGCGGGCAAGATTAATATATCAGGCAACACCTATAAGCTTATTAAAGATAAATTCACCTGTACTTATCGCGGAAAAATTGAAGCGAAGAATAAGGGAGAGGTGGATATGTATTTTGTTGAGCGTCCAATGTAGAATTGACGAATCGCGAAAATCCCGTCCCGGTTCATCGGATCTTCGGGGTTGATGATGTTTCATAGCTGGAATTGCAGGGACCATCAAAGGCAATACGATGAAGATTTTAATAGTGATAGTTCTAATCGCGACAATTTTTAGTAGTTGCCAGTATGATCCCTATGCATATAAATATACTACTGAAGAACCCAATAATTCTGATTTGATTGGAACATTTATTTTCGAGCAGCAAACAGTTGATTTCGGAATAAAAGAATTTAAAGATTCAATAACCGGAGAAAATGTGATTCCAAAAATTGAAATATATAAAGATGGTAACTATGAGGTTGAGTACCTTCCATACTTTAAAGGTTTTGATCCGCATTTCGAAAGACTAATTACAATGAATGGAACCTGGGAAAAATCAATTGTTGGAGGAATGCAGGATAGAAGCGGAACACTTAGGAACCATTGGGGTATACGCTTAAATGGACTTCCAATTGAACTTCAAAATGCAGGGCTGATGAATAAGGCGCCTCCGTACAAAATCATAATCGGATTTGGAGACCCTGATGCCGGAGATGTAATGATATTAAAAAAAGAATAAGAAGGGACCGATAAAGGCCCTTTTTGCCCTTGTCGGCATTCTCCAGCGAGCATCCGCGAGCGCCGTACCTCCCTTTCGAAAGTTGGGACACGAATGAATAAATTAAATCGGCGTGTCTATTCCTTTCCGTCTGACCTCCTGGCTTTAGCAATAGTCGGGATTTTTGTGATGTATATTCTTTTTTACGGGTTAATAATATTGCTAAATTATGTTTCTGCGTTTCTTCCTTCCATTGCCAAACACAATCTGTTCGTATCAGCAACATTGGTTTATTTATTTTCAGTGATACCTTTACTTATCGTTACTAAGAAACGAACAGGAAAATAAATATCTTTACAACTTGATAAGCGATCCCGCCTAAAGCGGGACTGGCAAGTCAAACAAATAATAATTTCAAATGGCTGTAAAAAAAACAAAACCAACCGCAGCAAACGTGGAGGATTTTATCAATAATGTGAAGGATGAACAAAAGCGTAAAGACAGTTTTGTGCTTTTGGAAATGATGAAAAAAGCAACCGGGGAAGAGCCGGTATTATGGAGTAACTCAATCATCGGTTTTGGTATAAAAAGATACAAAAGCCCCGCCACCGGCAGGGAAGTTGATTGGCTCCGGATAGGTTTCTCTCCCCGTAAAGCGAATCTATCTTTGCACATCAGCATGGGTATAAAGGAGCATACTGCTGCTCTTAAAAAGCTCGGCAAGCATAAGACCGGTGTGGGTTGCCTCTACATAAATAAGCTGGAGGAGATCGATCTGAAAGTTCTAAATGAAATCATAGACGCATCACTAAATCGAAAGTAGAATACTTTGGGAGTGTCTTCTAAAAAATAAATTTTATGGAACAAACATCAAGGCTTAAAAATCTTTCAAGGTTTTTGAATATATATGGAGTTATATCAATCATTCTCTTCGGAGGACTTTTTTTGCTGACTTCGCTCGATGCACCAATTATGCAGGAAGGAGGGGCACTTAGATTTATGCGATGGGATATTCTTTCAAAGCATGTTGAATTGATGATTGAAGCTATTTACCTGGTATGGGGGATTTATATGCTAAAAGCAGCACGCAACCCTTTAGCCTATATTTCCTTTCTCAATTTTACTCTTTGGGCTAACTTAGTTCATGGCTTATTAATGGTTCCACAGGCATTTATGGTTGGAATGGTGTTTAAAATGTTTACAGATGTTGCGTATTGCCTGGTTCTTGCAGGTGGTTTATGGTTTTTGATACCCAGGAGCGAAGAAGTTTCGAAAGCTAAAGAAGCTTGAGGATTAGTAGATGAGCAGAAGAAATTTTATAGGAAGCGCTGAGGCGCACATTTTGCGCGTGTCTACATTCCTTCTCCTGCCCTTATCTCCACCGGCAGAATCAAATGATGAATATTTCGGCGGGTAAGGATACCGCCGATAAAAAAAAATTTTGACAGCGACAACGCAATGGAAATAACATTAAGAGTTTTATTGGGCTTGGTTACGCTTATATGTTTGCTGGGTGGCCTGAACCTCCTCGTGAAAGGAGCAGGTTCATTTTTACCTGAATCGTCACCTAAACAACCCGTGTTGGACAATCTTTTCAGGTTCCTTAGTGGAATTTATTTTGGTCTGGGATTTCTGATGCTCTGGGTGGATTTTAATTTTATTCAGGTGAGCAATTTGATTTATTTTATAGGAACTGTGGTAATCTTTTCAGGTTTGGGGAGGTTGTATTCAAGGTTGAAAGTGGGTTCTGCCGGAACTTATTATAATACAATGATGGTGGTTGAAATTATTTTAGGAATCTGCATCGTCGTATTGGAATATTTGAGAAGTTTATAAAAAATCTCTGTTCGCTGTTGGGTTGATGACCTTGCCAAGCGAGTGTAAAATTAAACTCTAAACTATCCTCCCTTTAATCGCCTTCGCCACTGCCTCTGACTTCGAATGCACCTGCAACTTTTTGTAAATGTTTTTGATATGCACATTCACCGTATCAATGCTGATGGTGCATTCATCAGCAATAAGTTTGTAGCTCATTCCCTCAACGAGACAGGAAAGAATTTCTTTTTCACGGTCGGTGAGATTGAAAACATTTTTTGAATCAGAAGCACGCTCACCCTTTACCATTTTCAAAACACGGTTAGCGATTGTCGGGGTCATCGGGCTTCCGCCTTCGTAGATTTCTTTAATGGCAGAAAGAATTTCCACAGGAGCTGTATTCTTCAAAATATATCCTTCAGCACCTGCACAAATCGAATCAAATATTTTTTTATCGTCTTCAAAAATTGTTTCCATCAGGATTTTCATTTCCGGGAAATTCTCTTTCACCAGTTTTACACCTTCAATTCCGCTGATGCCGGGCATTTCAATATCCATCACAATTACATCAGGACTTGCGCTCTTAATCCGCTTTACAAGGTCATCGCAATTCGGAAATGCACCTGTGCATGTAAAGCCCTGCGAACCATTAATGAGTTGAAACAACCCCTCGCGCATGCTGTTGTTGTCTTCGAAAATTGCTACTTTTATTTCCATGCTGTTATGTTTTAAAACTCAATTCAATATTAGTTCCTTTTCCTTCGGCTGATTCAATGAGCAACTGCGCTCCGATTTCGGCTGCTCTTCTTTTCATATTTTTTATTCCATTTCCCATTTGAGCTTGCTCCATGTCAAAGCCAACACCATTATCACGAATTATCATCTTCACATTTTTGTTATCAAGCGAAACATGAAACGATGCGCGGGTGGCATTTGAATATTTAACTAAGTTATTAGCGGCTTCTTTAAAAAGCAGGTAAACATTTTTCCGAACCGGCATCGGCAGAGATAATTGATTTAAACTTTCATCTGCTTTAAAAGTAAATTCAATTCCTTTTGCTTTCAGCAGCAGGTAAGTGAGCGAGCGCATCCGCGCAATCACATTTTCAAAAGTGTCATTTTCAGGGTTAATCGTCCAGACAATATCACTCATGGCATCAATAATTTTTCGAGCGCTCACACCAATCTGGTCGAGAGCAGCAATAGGTTTACCCGCTTCTTGTTTTGCAACTTCGCTGAAAAGAGAAATACTATTAAGAGTAGAACCAATATCGTCATGCAAATCGGCTGCAATGTTGTTTCTGATGCTTTCTAATTTCAATTTCTGTCTTGTGCGATAGTTTTTATAAATGAAGAAAAATAAAACGAGCACAAGAGCCAATCCGCCGATTAATGAATTTTTTAACAGCGTTTGTTTTTTGATTTCTATATTTTGAATCTCTTTGTCTTTGGTGAGCAATGCGATTTCTTTTTCCTTTTTTTCTGATTGATATTTGGCATTCATTTCATCAAGCGACCTTACTTTTTCCGCATCCAGTAATGAATCACTTATAGCAGTATATGATTGAGAATATTCAAACGCTTTTTTATAATTGTTTAAAGCAGCATAAACTTTTATCATGTCTGCCATTATACCTTTTGTAGTACGAGTGCTTTGAATTTTTTTTGAAATGTCAAGTGCAATCAAATAATGATTTAATGCCTTTTCATAATTGCCTTTTTTATAATTACCGAATCCGATAAATTGATGGGAATCCATTAGAGTGGTTTGGTCGTCTGTATTTTGCGCTAAACTTTTTTCAAAGTAATAAATGGCTGAATCATAATTGTTGCCCGATTCAGAGTAAGCATAAGTTGTTCCCAACATATTTAATTCTTTGCTTACCCCATCTTTGTCGCCTATTTGCACATACATTGCAATTGCCTTTTTATAATAATCTCTTTTCTTTGGCGGTTGTTTCTCTAATGCGGCTAATCTGTCATTTCCCTGAGCAATGCCTATTTTATTATTTGATTTTTCCGAAACCTTTAACGCTTTTTCAGCATATTCTTTCGCTGCTTTATCGTTTTTCAATTCATCGGAATAAATAAGAGAAAGATTATAATAAACACCTGACAAATATGTCGTAGACTTGCTTGCTTCCATGACTTTCTCAGCGCGCAGAAAATATTCCAGCGCCTTTTTATAATCGCCCTGCTGCAGATAAATAGCTCCCGAATTACTGAGCACTTGTCCGAGCATTTCTTGGCTTCTGAGGGAAGTATCATTAAGGCACGCAATGGCATTATTGAAATAAATTAATGCGGAATCAACATTGCCAAGTTTTAATATCTGATGCGCCCCCAAATTAGAAAGCATTACTGCCTTTATATAATTATTCTTAATCTGTTCCGCATATTCAAGACATTTTTTGGTGCATATTAAAAACAATGAATCATTACCTTTTATTTTGTAATAATATCCCAAGCGCATGTAGCCGTAAGCTAAACCATATTTATATTTTAGTGAATCGGAAATTTGTATTTGTTCGTCAATAACTTTTTTGCTTCTGTCAATGTCGTTGGTCATAATATTGGTAGCCAATTCCAAAAGCAATTTCACTCTTGCAGTATCCCTATGCGGATGCTTGTCTAATAAATTTTGCAAGCTGTCAATCTTCTGTTTATCCTGTCCTTCTGCTGAAATAAAAAAAGCAGCACTAAGAAAAAAAACAAGCAGAGTTTTGTAAAAGCGTTGCATCATTTTTTATTTTTAATTTCAACAAGATAGGCAAAGATTAGAATTCATCTAAAGCGGAGTTTGCAAAAGTAATGTGTCTTCTCTTCCTCTCATATAACTGAAACAGGTTAGTTCCTGCCTCTCCTACTCGGGAAAACAGTGAAAGATAACGTGTTTCAGTTATTGCGGACTGTTAGTATTCCCTCCACCTTTGTCCCGTCAAATTTTTTTTTAACCAAAAACAACTTCAAAATGAAAACACAACTTCAAAAAAAGATTTACACTTTCATTCTGATTGCTATCGGAATGTTTTCTTTCACCTCTATTAGTGCACAGGGAAATGCGAAAGTACCACAGTGCAATTGCGCCAGTCTTCCTTTAATGGGATGTGGTTCCAATGACTTCGGTTGTCAATTGTACTGCGGTGGAAAATGTGCTGATTATTGTGCAAAGCATCCAAACCAGTGTAAATCGGCAGAGGGTGATGCGACATACGGAACTCTCTTCACAACCATCTTTCCAAACCCGGTTTCAACTTCTACCACCATTTCATTTTCCGTCGGGCAAACTGAAAATGTTTCCGTCAGAATTTTTGATATGATGGGAAGATTGATTAAGACCCTTGCCGACGGTTCTTTCACTGAGGGCGACTATGAAGTTGAATGGTCTCCGGGAGATTTAACGGCAGGAAATTATTTTTTGCAGACGCAAAGTACAAGCGACACCGAGGTAATTCTATTGAGTTTGGTGAAGTAGAAATTTCCTCTCCGCGTAACGAAGTCAAATTGCTGCATAGCTATTTTTTAATTTTTCTAAACCAAAAAATAAAATGAAAACAACTAAAACGATTACCCTGGTTCTTGCACTTTGCGTGATGAATCAATTTGCAAATGCACAGAAATGTAATCATAACAAACCATGTCCGAATGGAAAAATATGTTATTGCCAGGATCAAATCCATCTTAACCACTGTAATTGTGTTTACGGTTTTCGGTATGCAGAAGCATCTAATTTAAATGAGTGGACATTGGACATAGCCACCATCTATCCAAATCCAATTTCCAATTCAACAACGATTTCATTTTCCCTTTCTCATTCACAAAATGTTTCTCTTAAAATTTTTGATGTGAACGGAAGATTGGTTTCAACACTTACCGATGCAACTTTTGAAGAAGGTGACAATGAAATAATATGGAACGCTTCTGATGCCGGAGTTTACTTTCTACAAATGCAGACAGCAGAAAATCTGGAGACGGAGAAATTGATTGTAACAAAATAAAATTTCACTCTCAAACAAACAACAATGAAATACTCAACACCATTACTTAGTAGCATTTTGATCATTGCACTCAGTTGCTCCAATCAACTTGCAAAAGCACAAGCGCCTTCTATTGCCTGGCAGAAAACCGCTGGCGGCAGTAATGATGAGGATGGATACAACATGATTAAAACAACAGACGGTAATTATGTCGTCTTCGGCACCACTAATTCTGTTGATGGAGATTTCAGCATCAACCGCGGCGATTACGATGCATTCGCCATTAAGTTTGACGGGGATGGAAATTTCATCTGGAGCAAAACTTATGGTGGCAGCTCTTACGACGACTTCACAGATATGCTGGAAACAGGAGATGGCGGATTTTTAGCTGCTGGAACCACAGCTTCCAATGATGGTGATGTTCATGGAAATCATGGAGGTGATGATGATATCTGGATTGCGAGCTTAAATGCCAGCGGTGATCTCATTTGGAGCAAATGCTTTGGCGGCAGCGGAGATGATTTGGATTATCAATCCAGTTCGGGCTTCATCAAAACAAGTGATAACAATTTCATGTTCGCCGCTCTTAGCAATTCTTCTGATGGTGATGTACCCGAAAACAAAGGTGATTACGATGCATGGCTTGTAAAGATTAACAAGCATGGGAAAATTATTTTTTCAAAAACCTACGGAGGCAGTGCTTCTGATAATTTAGTAAGTGTAGTTGAAACTTCACACGGAAAATATGTGATCGGTGGTTCAACTTTTTCGACTGACGGGGATGTTATTGGTAATCACGGAGGAGCGGGTGACTACATGCTGATGAGGTTGAATAAAAAAGGAGACATCAAATGGTCAAGATGCTACGGTGGAAGCGGCTCCGATTTTTTCCATGATGCCGTGCACGGACCCGGAAGCACAGTTGTGTTTGGCGGTAGTACGAATTCGAGTGATGGCAATGTAACAAATTATCATGGTGGTTATTCTGACTCGTGGGTAGTAAAAATTAAATCGCAAAACGGAGATATTATTTGGGCAAATTGTTTTGGCGACACTCGAACAGAAGCATGTTTCGGTTTGATCAAAACAAGTGATGGTTACGTTTCTGTTTCTGCAGTTGACTCCGGCGGATATTGTTGTTTTGAAACATGGGATGCGCAGGCAATCAAAATGGATGAAAACGGTAATGAATTGTGGTCAAAAGTTTTTGGCGGCACTGATTATGATCTTGTGAATACGGGAGTAGAAACCAACGATGGCGGACTCATGCTAAACTGCGTCACATCCTCTACCGATGGAGATATTACCAATTATCACGGCGGGCCAGAAGATGGATGGCTCGTAAAACTGAATCCGGATGGAGAAAGAATTTCTTTTCAGAATGAAACTACTTCAGTGAGTGAATTGAAAAACTATCCGAATCCTTTTTCAACTTCCACAACTATTTCTTTTTCTCTTTCACAACCACAAAAAGTTTCTCTCAAGATTTTTGATGTGAACGGAAGGTTGGTTTTAACTCTTGCCGATAAAATTTTTGCAGCAGGAGAAAATGAAATAGTGTGGACTGCTAAGGATGAAAATGCCGGAATTTATTTTCTCCAATTACAGTCAGTCGAGTTTTCAAAGACGGAAAAATTGAGCGTGACGAAATGAAATTTTTTCAGCACATCACGATGATAATAAAATTACCTTTGATAAGTAATTCGCCGCAAAGCAGACTGACCAAACGGATTTCGCTCTTCTCTCTCTACTTCGTTCCGACATCACTTTCAGTTATAACCTCGTTCATTGCTCCAGTCAGGTTACAATTACCAACTGCGAAATGAAATTCTAACTTAAAAACTTAACAAAATGTTGAATACCTTATTATACAAAAACAAAGAAGTGAAATCCCGATTCTTACCGGGTAAAAAGCAACTATTTTTTATCAGCGCAGTAGTTCTTTTGCAAATGAAGCGAAGCGTAATCCCGATTTTTATCGGTACTGCATTCTATCTGTTGCCAACTATTTCCTGCGCACAAAAAATTGCAGGCGGAGGATTTCATTCCCTTGCTATTTGCAGCGATAGCACAATAAGGGCTTGGGGATACAATAACTATGGTGAACTTGGAAATGGAACCAACACCGACAGCAATTTTCCCGTGCAAGTGGGTTCTCTCACAGGTATCACTGCCATTGCAGGAGGAGTAGATCATTCCCTTGCCCTGAAGAATAATGGCACGGTCTGGGCTTCGGGATCGAATGCTTTTGGTTCACTTG
>Ga0134121_10001509_pt1 | contig 21870 bp, 34 predicted proteins | sample KB301_FD_96463 | JGI IMG/M metagenome (GOLD analysis project Ga0134121, IMG submission 96463) | Terrestrial soil microbial communities without Nitrogen fertilizer from Kellogg Biological Station, Michigan, USA - KB3-0-1 | ecosystem: Environmental > Terrestrial > Soil > Unclassified ... | reverse complement strand
TGACCTGCGGGTTGGCGCAGCCGGTCACCGGACGCACCGGTGCTGGTGCCTGGGTGATCTGCCGCAGCGCCGATACCAAGCGTGACGGCGACGTGTCCTCGACCGTCGCAGCGTATTTACCCAGCGCCACGGCACGCGCCCGCTCGGTGCGCAGGTTGGCAATGCGCTCCAGCGCGTCTGGATCTGATGCGAGCGACGCTGCCACACGCACGCCCTCCGGCATCTCGATCAGCAGTTGCGCAAGACCGGCATCCGCGCCCATTGCCATCAGGTCGTCGCAGCGCTGGCGCCAGTCGGGAAACGCGGCATTGCCCTGAGCGTGGAACGCCTCCTGGCGAAGCTGCGCCTCGACCTCGCCGCGAATCTGGGCACGCACGCGTTGATACTGCTGCTCGGGCGTTTCCTCGGTGGGCGCCTGCTGCTGCGCCAGGCGGCGGTACACCTCAAGTTCAGCGCGTTGTGCCTCACGCTCGCGCTCTGCTGCGCCGAGGCGGGCGCGTAGCTGCGCGATGCGGCGATCTTCCTTGTCCCGCGCGGCTTTCTGCTCGTCCTCCGGCGTCTGCTCCGGCGCCTCGGGCTCGGGAGCTGGCGTTGGCTCTGGTGCGGGTGCGGGTGCAGGCGTGGGTATGGGTTCCGGCTCGGACGCCGGTTGGCCTTCGGTGGTCTCAGACATGGCTTACTCGTTGTGTGGTGGTGCGGATGGCGCGTGGCCGTGCGTGATGCTGGCCGGTGCGTCCTCGGTGGGTTGTGCCAGGGTGCCGCGCTGAATGGCGGCCTGCATCTCTTTGATGATGCACGCCCGCTGGATGTCACCCTTACGGATGAGATGCTCCAGCATCCTGCGCAGGCCCGGCTGTTCGACGCCTTCCAGGATGATCCTGCGGAACTCCTCGCAAAACTCGTCGCTGGTGTCGGTCATTCGCTGCCTTGTGTGGATCTTCTATTCCTCGGCCCGTATTGTCTGTGTCGCCGCCCGGCCCGGACCGGCACCCGAAGCACGGTCCGCTGAGACAGCGCCGGTGATCCTCTGGCCGGATAGCGTTCGCGCCTGCGGATAATGCGACAGTAGCAGTTCGCGGATCTGGCGCATGGCACCCAGCCCCAGGCTGTTTTTGCCCTGCTCCGATTGGAAGTCCTCAACGTGCAAGTTGCCGGTCTCCGGGTTCCATGTCGTATCGACAGTGCCCACCGGCTTGCCGTCCGGCCCGTTGATCGAGAACGTATGGCTGCCAGCTAACCCGTAATCCGGTGCCTGGGTCAGCGGGCGCAGGGTGCGCGGATGCACCGACTGCAGATTGAGTTGGCCCCGGATGCCACCCTCGAAGGCGCCGGCATACTGCTGCGCGGCATCGGCGACGCCCTTGACCGTGGGGTGCCCGCCTTCCCAGATACTACCGCCGGTCCACAGCCCCTTTTTCTCGCTCTTGGCGCGCTGCTCGGCCAGCCACTGACTGACGCGATCCACTCCACCGCTGACCACATCCGCGACCCGGCCAAACAGCCCTGGATCGGCGTCGGTCACCGGCACATAGCTCAGCGGGTTGTCGCTGGCGTTCGGATCGGTGATCTGCAACGCATTCGCTCGGAGCCAGCCGCCAACTTCCTGTCCGGGCGACTGGTTAAGATTCCCCACCATCGCATTCGGCATGCCGTAGCCAGGATCGGCATATGGCTGCACGACCATGCCTTGGTCGGCGCTCGGGTTAGCGGGCGGCAAGCGTGCCGTGAAGTCAGTCGGACCGCCGCGAGACAGGCGAAACGCGCTCTTGCCGGGCACTCACGCCATCCCCATGCCGGGGCCTACAGGCGCCGCTGGAGCCGTGGATGCGCCGCTGCCATTCGTGGGTGCCGGCGGCATCATCGCCGCCTGTAGCTCGCTCTGCTGCGCCGCGTGCTGCTGGAGCTGCGGGTGTAGCTCGGTCTGCAGCATGTCCTGCACCATCTGCCGCACGACCACCTGCAGCGCCAACGGGTCGATGCTGCCAACCGCCTTAAGCCTGTCCGTCTCGGCCTTATAGTCGTCGATCTCGAGCGAGTGCGACTTGTCGCCCAGCAGTTCCTTCTGATGCGCAACCTGCGCCTTCAATCCCGCAATCTCCGCATCCGCCTTCTGCAATAGCTCCTGTGCGTGCTGCTGCATCTGCTGCGCGGCCTGTGTCACCTGCTGCACCTGCGGATCCACGCCGCTCTTGTATTGCGGCGGCAGGCCGCGCTTCATCCGCCGCGCGAACTCGTCGGCGTTCGGGAAATCGCTGTTCTCAGCCCACAGGTCGCCGACGATCTGAAACGCCGCCGGGTTCTGCTTCATGATCTCCGCAAACGCATTCGCCGCTTCCTGGCGCTGCGTGCCATAGGCCGGCCCCACGTCCGCCTCAACGTCATATTTGCCCACGTTGGGGTTGAAAATGACGCTCGGATCAGGTGTGTCGGGGTTCTCCTGCAGCTCCTGTGCCTGCCCGCCGGTCAGCGGCACCGGAGCGCCGTCAGTGTTTGGCTGCTGTGGCGGCGGGCCGACGAACTGGTGCGCCTCAGGCGCATCCGGCGCCACCACGACCTTGTTTTCCTCGCCATCCTCGGCAAGCGTCATCACCACGCGCCGCGTGTCGTAGATCCGCGGTATCAGGTCGAGCAATATCCTGCCGACTTGCCGGATCGCTTTGGCCTGGTTGTCGATGTAATGGTAAGTCGCGGTATCGCCCTGCCGCTGGCGCTGCTGGATGGCAATGCCGCTGCGCTCGTTGCTCGGCATACCCAGCTCAGCCTGATACTGGCCGGTGACGCTCATCAGATCCTGCCGCGCAATCGTCATCCCTTGTATATACGCCTGCGCCATCTGCGGTGGCGGCTCGCGGGCTGGCGGCGGAATCGGCTGGCCCCGCTCATCGAGGCCGTTGTAGACCAGCACGCTCCAGTTCTTGACGTTCGCCGTCGCCCACTGCTCCTCGCGGCCCTGGATCGCGTCGATGCGCGCAACATACGGCGATTTGGTCTGCAGCGCGACCTGCTCCACCGCGGCCGAGGCTCAATAATTGTAGATACGCTGGGCATCAATCTGGCTTCTGGTGTGGCCCTTGCGGTCCATCTCGCCGTCGATGACGGTTTCCTCGCCCAGAAACGGCACAATCGGGATGTATTTCCCCGGCCATTCCTCGCGGTCGATGATCCGGTCGCCGGCAAGTTTGAACCACTCGATTTCCGGCTCTGCGACCTCGCGCGTCTTGGCAATCAGCGGCTCGATCTGGTCGCGGATGTCGTCCGGGATGTCGTCATCCCGCACCACCGTGCCGTCCTGCAACTGGTGGATCTTGCTATTGGCGATGCCGCGCCGCCAATACTCCGCGACCCGCACATGGTCCTTGTCGTTCCAGCCATCGGTGTGGTCGAGCGTGGCCGGCGCGGCGTTGTCCTCGGTGCCGTATTCCTCTTCGTACCGGTCCCGCGGGATATCCTCGAACACGAACGCGAAATTCGCATCGCTCTTATCATACAGCTTGCAGTCCGGGTCCATGTAGACACTGCGCGGGTCGGCAATGCGGCGTATCCACAGATCCAGATCGAAGCTGTCGTTGTCCACGTAGTCGGTTTCGACGCGGACGTAGCCGATGCCGCTTTCGACCTGGTGGAAGATCGCCGTGGAATACGCATCCACCGCTTTGCTCTGATACTCGATGCGCCGGATTATGCCGCTGAACACCTGTGCGGCCTCGTAGGACGCCTGCCCCCCTGTGGGCGTGACCTTGATCTGCGCCTTATTCTGTCTCGAGTCGTTAACGACTTGTAAATTATGTTGTCTTGTTTGGTTGTACGTGAGGCAAGGCCGACTGCCTCGGTCCGATCTGACATTTGTGTCCCATTGGTACTGGTTGTGAGCGTCCCCGTTGGCGAATTTAGTATCAAATAACGCCCGATCCCTCCAAGGGCTCTCCCATCCCACACACCGCTCAAATCTATCCTTTGCTTCCCTTAGAATAGCCGCGTCGCCAGATTTCGGCCTCGGCATCACAGCCCCCTAGAGCAGGCGGCCCCGCTCGCGCGCCCACTGCTCGGCGCTCTTAGTGTGCTTACTGCGATTACACGGCATACACAGCAACTGGATGTTGCTGATGTCATTGGAGCCGCCGCGCGTGATTGGAATGATATGATCGATTTCATAGTGTTTTCGGATTGAGCCACCACATCCTGCGCACCGTTGGCGCTGTTTGGCGTACAAGTCCTCGACCTGCTCTGGTGTGTGCGAGCCACCGTTAGCCTGCTTCCTGGCCCTGCGGTTCTCTGTATATACCCTCGTGCGTAGCTTATTCGCCGCGAGCCATGCCCCTTTAAGGGCCTTGGATCGCTCGATGTTCCTTTCGCGCCATGCCTTGTTGGTTAGGCGTCGGCGCTCAAGATTAGCGCGATACCATTCGGCACGCTTAGCTGCGACATGCTCTCTTCTGGCTTTCTGCCAAGCTCGGGCGACCTCGTCCCAGCGCTCGCGGTTCGCGGCACGCCACGCTGCGGAGCGGACAACCATGCACGCCACGCATGTCTTTGTCGTATATCGCTCCGATATGTGTCCATGCTTGCACGGCTTACCCGTGAAGTATCGCTTGGCCCCAGCGGCCCTTGCCTCGGCGCGTGTGACGATCGGCCCTGTATAGGGTAGGTATCCGGCAGCCTTTGGCATGGTTTACCCCATGTCCCAGGGTTAGGCTCGGACTAGGGCGTTTCAGCGCCCCCCGAGCCGCCTGATTATAACACATCAGCGCGTTATGCGACCGCAATGGCGTTGCTCATCGGCGCATTGGTCGATCCCAGCGCGTTGGTCGCCGTCACCACGCACGCCAGGTTGTGCCCGCTGTCCTCCGGCGCCACGGTATACATCGCGCCCGTGCCGCCGTTGGCAACGCCGTCGTTGTGCCAGGCGTAGGCATATGCGGTCGGCTCGCCGGTCCAGTTGCCCATAGTGCAGCTCAGCGTGGCGCCGGCCTGCGTGACCGATGGCACGTCCACGTTGACCGGCGGTCCCTGTGCTCCAATCATCGCGCCGGTCAGTGCGGCGATTTCGGCCGCGTGCGTGCGGTCGTTGTTGAGCCAGTCCGTGGCCAGCAGCAGCAGGAGCCTGAGTTGGTCGGCAGCGGCATCGCGCGGGGCGGCGGCTCTGGCGGCAGGCGCGCGGTGGCTGGTGTCGCGGTCATGGTCGGTGCGCTCGTTCTTGGTTGATGAATGGCTCATGGGGTTGCCTCCTGTTACACTGACATCCAGCCGGTATTGTCGCGACCTTCGTAGATCGTCCGATGCGTTGGAAACTGCTGCTCGATGATGGCGTCCAACGGCTTGACCTCGACATCGCGCACGCCGAGCGCCAGATACCGCGCCGCATCCGCGCCATGGCTCGCGTGGTCATGCACGGGACTGCTGCGCCACGTCTGCGCCGCCTCGTTCCACTCGCGTCTGTAGTGCCTGAGCGCATGGATACCCTTGGCGCAGCGCTCGGCATCGAACCACGCGCGCGGCAGGATCATGCGCACGGCATTGATACCGTCCGCGACGCTGTGTTGGCGCACGGTGCGGGTTGGACGCACGCCGAGGCTATTGAGCGTCTCGGTGCGGCTGCGCCCGCTGCCCAACTCGCGCACCTCCGCGTCGTGTGGCAGGAGATGGCGCTCATACACATACGGCCGCTGCTGCAGAAGGCGCACGTAATGGTCGAGACCCGCACCACTGTCCTCGATGTAGTCGATCAGCCGCCACTCGCCGCCGCGCGTTATCTGGCAGCACCAGATCGCCGTGCTGTCATCAATGCCGAGATCCCATGCGGTCCATACCTTCAGCGCCGGGTCATGCGGTACCGCGGTGATGCGATGTTCACCCTCGGCCTGATCTATGAGTTTGCCGTAATAGCTCCCCGAGTTCGGCGCGGCGAACGAACACTCCAGCTCCTGCGCAAATTCCTCGTCGCTCATTTCGAGGCGCAGTCGCTCAATCGCCGCGTCCGACAGAGCGCCCGTCTTGCGATAGTCCAGCAGATACGACGAATACCCTGGCGTGATACGTGCGCGATCATATGCAGCCTGCAGCAGCCCGCGACCCTTCGGTGTGCCGCTGCGCACCAGCGTCCCATCGCGATCAGCCAGCATTGGCTCAATCACCAGCGACACCATCGACTGCGGCGTATCGTCAAACTCGTCAATAATGCACTCGTCGGCATAACCTCCGCGCCACGAGTCGGGATTGTCCGCCCCTCCCGCCTGCCACGTTCCACCGTTCGGCAGCCGGATCGCCATCTCGCTGCGCCGCACCTGGCTGTCGGGTATCGACTCGGCCGCCTTGACCGCCTGGTCCCATAGCCCTGTGCGCGTCCACATGACGCCATAGGGCAAGATATGGACGACGCGCGGCTGCGGGCGCTTGGTGGTGACCGCGCGCTTGAGGCCGCGCCAGAGCAACGCGGTGGACTTGCCCGCACGACGGTGCACCACGGCCACGATGCGCTGGGCTGGGTCGTCGATGAGCGGAATCTGCCACTCTCGGGGCGAGAACGGGACTTCGAGCTTCATGGGTGGGTGTGTGAGGTTAACCGGCTATGCGGAATGAATGGGGCGTGAGCTTCAACGTCACGGACGAGCAGATCGCGTCGGACCTGGAGCGATGGGCCTGGGGCGATGACCGTCGCCCGGTGGCGGTGGCGAAGCTGGTGCTGCGGATGGTGGCCGAGCAGACGATGGCCAACATCGAGGCTGACGGCACCGTCGTCATGGGGTTGTTCGAGCACGAGATGCCGTTGACCGTGCCGCTTGCCGAGTTAGTGCAGGACTGGATCGAGGCTCGCAAGGACCGCGACACTCGCAAGCTCAGTGGTGAGCATGCCATGGACGCAGCGGAGTTGGCGGCGCTGCTGGAGCGGTTGGCGGCGAAGCTGCGCAGCCGGTTGTGAGCGCGTCGGCCGGTCAGTCCTCACTGGGTCGCGGCAGACCGAAGATCCGGTAGATGTCGCGCGCTTTGAAGATGTGCGGTTGCCGCTGCATCACAGCCGCATTGGCCTCCTCCACACTGTCAAACGGACCCAGAACGGGGAACTGGAGGCTCGACACGAATGCCTCGACCTCGGCGTCGCCGCACTGGACTGTATAGCCGGCCCTGCCACTGAGCGGGATGACGCCGATCCATTTGCTCATAGCCGCATCCTGGCGCGGGTTTCGGTGATTGTGGCGGACGATTAAGGCACTCGTGCGTCAGGCGTGGTAAGCAACTGGGTGCGGATCGCTGCACCCGGTTGCGGCTGGCTTATTCCGTCTGATAAGCGGCGTTTCCGGACGTTATCCGCTGGTTGCTGCTGGCCCCTCTGCGGTCCAGTCGTGGCACCGCCCGCAATACTGCTCGGCCACATCCTTCGGGTGATAGCTGCGCACGCCGCAGCGCGGACATTGGTAGGATGGCGGCTTATCGCAGATGCATGGCTGGTGGCCGCAGCCGAGGCCACCACAATCCCACCAAGGCTGCACGAAACGGGCTGCGGTTCGGCTCGCCTCACGATGGCCCTGCCGGCGTCCATCCTCCCATACCCGAAACTCTCGATCCGTGGTTGGGGCCGCTGGGTTGGCGCGGCGGATCGCGTCATCGCTCATCTGGTCACCTCTGCAAATGGCCCTCGTTTCACTCGTGTCCGTTCGGCCTCACAGCCAAACGGTCGTTTGCGCGCGTCTCCTGGGATTGTATGGCGTGGGCTTCCATGCTCCGCTTCGCCGCCTCGGTGTGCGTGCATAGCAACAGCGCCGCGTCGGCCTTTGCCGTCATCTGCTGCCAGCACTCTGCCGGCAGGCGTTCACCCAGCGGGTCTTTAACAAGACCCATGATCTCCGCAGCCAGGAGACGGGCCAGCGCCTCCCGCCGACGATGATGGGCTGCCACGGCTCCCGCCATAGGATCATCACTCATAGCTTTCAGTCATCTGACGTGGTTCAAACGGTCGTTTGATCAGGACTTGCTTAGTCTGAAAACGGTGCGCCAGCAACCCTAGCGCGAGTGCACGGGTTGGTTCCTCTAGCGAGTGACGGAGCGCCGGGCCAGGCCGATCCCGAGGATGCCCAGCCCCAGCAGCGCCAGCGACGCCGGCTCCGGCACCGTCACGCTGAGCAACTCCGTCTGCCCGCGGTTGAGCAGCACGGCGCCTGCACTGAGCGTGCCGGTGCTGAACAGCGTCATTGAGAACGGCGAGGTGGCGACGAAAGTGCCACTGCCGTTCTGGCTGAAGCTGTCGGCCACCTGCGTCACGTTCTGCGAGAACGTGTCCACGAGGACGCCAGGATGGTCGGTGGGCGTGTCGGCGCCCTGCGCGTTGCCCGTGTCATTGTAGAAACTGGCAGTGATGCTGCTGCCTGCCGCAGACTGCCACACACCGGATAGCGCCGTGGAGAAAGTGCTGACAGGCGCAGTAAAACCGGTGTCTGATATCGCGATGTCGTAGCTCACCGCGCCAGCGTTGTTGTTGGTCACCGACAGCGACGAGGTGTTGAGGATGTCGGTGAGCGCCGGGCCAGACGATGCGCCCGTGCTGGCCTGCACGCTGCCATTCACGGCCACGCCGCCAATGACCAGGTTGGCGAGCTGCATGGTGCCGGTGGCCGGATTGCTGTCGCAGGCGATGTTGTTATCGACGCAGAAGAAGTTGCCGCCGCCGAACTGAGCGGCGATCTGCAGCGTGGCATAGGCAGGCGTGGCGAGAGCGGCCAGCGCCGCTGCCATGGGCAGGAGATGTCGCACGTGAAGCCTCCGTTTGTTGGTTGGTTCAGTCCGCTGCCGCACTGAACAGATCCCGCATCCGCTCGTCCTGCGCGTCAGTCTCAGCCGGCGCCCAGGCGGTGAACAGCGGGCAGTCGTCCTCCAGCCGGCGCTGCGCCATCGCGGCGTAGTCGATGGACAGGTCGATGCCGATGGCGTGGCGCTGCAGCCGATCCGCGACCAGGGCGGTGGTGCCGCTGCCGACGAACGGGTCCAGCACCGTATCACCCAGCTTGGTGCCGGCACGGATGCACCGCTCCACCAGCGCGGGCGGGAACGTGGCGAAATGCGCGTCGGCGAAGGGCGCAGTGGGGATCGTCCAGACATTCCGACACGAGCGCATATGCCATTCCACGTCAGCGACTTTGAGCACGCCTTGCTTTGTTTCGTGCCCAGCTAAACCGTCGTATTTATAAACCCGGTTGCCGCAGGCGCGGCCTGATCCGTCTTCCTTCACCGCATCCGCATCGTAGAAGTAGGTCTTCCGCTTGCTGAGCAGGAAGACGTGCTCGTGCGCTGATGTCGGCCGGTCGGTGCAGCTCTCCGGCATCGGGTTGGGCTTGTGCCAGATGATGTCGGAACGTATCCACCACCCGTCCGCCTGCAGCGCCAGCGCCAGCCGCGCCGGCATCAGCAGCAGGTCCTTGGGTTTGGCGCCAGACACAGCGCCAACGCCGTTGCGATTGCGCACGTTGGGCGGCGCCTTACCACCATCGCCGATGTATTCACCGGATCGCGCTGCGCCATATTGGGCACCGCCAGCGTAGCTATCGCCGATATTCACCCAGCATGTGCCGTCGTCGCGGAGCACACGACGGACAGCGCGGAACACCTCCACCATCGCCGCCAGATACGCCTCGGGCGTGGCCTCCAGCCCGAGCTGCCGGTCAACGCGCCGCGCACCGCACTTGCCGCATACGTCGCGATACTGCGCCTTCCCTGTCGCATCGCTCCATGACTGGTTCCCGCGCGTATCAAGCCGGTTGTTGACCAGACCGCCGCTATTGTCCCGTTGCGGGCGAATAGGCTGCGCATGATCGCACGCCGCGTCACCGCCTTCCCACTGCGCCGTGCCGTAATCGCGCAGGCCGTAATACGGCGGGCTGGTGACAACGCAATGCACCGACGCCTCGGGCAGCGTGGCGAGCACGTCCCTGCAATCGCCTGTGAGTAGCCGGATCGTCACGATGCCGCCTGTGTGGCTGCGGTGTAGCGGTCCTGCGCGGCGGCTGCGTCGTCGCCCTCGAGCAGCGTCAGGTGCGCCCACTGGCCTGGCGCGAGAGCACGCACGATCACGCCAAGGCCCATGAACACCACGGCACCACCGCTGAACGCGACACTCTCGGCCTCCACGATCTCCAGCGGGGGCGCAGCGCCTGGGTGCGTTGGCAGCATCTCGACACGCCAGCGCGGCATCAGGGTAACCGGACGGGCTGCAACGGTATCCCGCCCAGCAGCATCGAGATGATGATGAGCACGAATATGAGCGCGACGACGGCGAGGGCGATCTGGCCGAACGGATGCGGCAGCGGCAGCAGTTGCACGACGTAGATCACGACGCCGAACACCAACACAAGAACCAAGAGCCAGATCAGCAGGGTGATCATCAGCGGTCTCCGTCAGTGTTGAGCGGCGGGCGGCGTCTTGCGGCCACCGCCTGCACGCCCATCAGGCGCCACCTGGGGAGGCATTACGCGCCTAACCGTCAGTCCTGGCGCTGAGCTCGCGCTTGACGCGGCGCAACGCAACGACGAGCGGATCGTCAAGATTGAGGGTAAGGCCGAGACGGTAGCGCTTGCCGTTGACGGCGCGCGGCGTCGTGTGCATTTCGCGCGCTATCTCGTCGTCCGTGCAGCCGGCCGAGTGCATGCGGCGGAGGCGCTCGATCATTCCGTCAGTCCAGGTCGTCATGACGCACGTAGATACGGTATTGACGAGTGTAGCTACGCCGCATCATCGCTGCTCTTGCCCCACACGAACTCAGTGTTGTCGGTGCTTGGCTCTGGCGTTGCGTCGATGACGGGCGGCGCTGGTGTAGTTTCATGTGCAACGGCTTGCGTTGCTGCTGCTGGTGCCCAGGTGAACTCGATGGCGACGGGACGTTCTGGATCGCCGGTGATCTGCAGCGGCAGTACCTTGCCGACGAGTGTCAGGAACGCAGTTGGGTTCTCGTCGGCCTGACGCATCAGGTATTGCTCGCCTCCGACGCCAGCCAATGCAGCGAGGACCATGTGCTTGATGTCCCCATCGACCTTGTTTGGCGTTCCTTTCTGCCTTCCGCCGCGTCTTTCGCCTGGCCTTGAGGGCCGAAACTCGCCCACGACTAGAGTTCCACTAGCTTAGCTGGATCAATCTCGCGGCGCGAGACAATCGAGGCTGACCTGCACTTCGCGGAGATGACCGAGCATCAGGAGGGCGACGAGGGCACGATCGTGATGGACGGCGGTCACCACGGCGTCATGGCCATCGAAAGCACCCCCGCCAGCGAGCCTGCAGGCGGCTCCAGGGCGCCAGAGCGGTGTCGGAGGGGTGAGGGTGCGGCGAACATGGTCAAGGGCCTGTAGCGTGCTTATAGCGGCGTCTGAGGCATAGGCGGGATCTGTGCCTGATCGGACGAGATCGACGACGCCTGGTGTGGCGCGGATTGGCGACCAGGATGTGGCGGTATGGTCGAAGCGGAGGAACAGGTATCTGGCGAAGAGCGGCCGCTCGACGGTGTGCCAGAGGGATCGGATGGCGTTATCGCGGACTCTGGTGAGGTAGAGCGGGAGGTATGTTGCGTAGCCGGAGCGTTGGAGGTTGGTGTTGGCCCATCGCTCGGCTTGGGGGTGGGTGTAGATGCAGGCCCACCGAATGCTGTGGCACGGCATGCGGGACGTGGCGAGGGTGTCCGCGCTGTCGTGTTGCGCCGCATCTAACCGGGTAGCTGGTGTGGCGTCAAGCGGCATTGGGGTTGTCCTTCTGCGTCGGCGGATCAGCGATGCTGCGTTTGATGCCGGCTCTTCGGTAGGCTTCGGCGAGTTCTGCGGGCGAGAGGTGGCCGGTCTTTCGCGGCTGGCTTGGGATGGCCTTGGCGAGTTGGGCGTTGCGCTCCTCCTTCCGGTCCTTGAGATGTGCGACGGTTTCTGCAACGAGTGAGCGGGCGTGAGCGGCTTCGGCATCGGTGCGAAGTGGGGGCAGCTCCGGCACTGCGTCTGCGATGGCGAGCGGCTGTGGCCGGTTGCGCTTCCACCACGCGCCGAGATGCTGGCGGACGTCGGCGTAGGTTGGCACGCCGTGGCATTCGGTTGCCACGTAGTCGACGCTTGGGTGGGTGAACGCGGCGTCTGGAAAGTCGGCGAGGAGCGGCAGGAATGCATTGAACGCGATGGCGGCCTGGGTGCTTTCCATGGGGCTGGTGAGTTTGGCGAGCATGGCGATCCACTGGGCGCGATGGGCTCTGACGTGGCTCATTGCAGCAGCCTCCTGCTGGGCATGGGCCAGTCGGCGAGGTCTTCCGGCGTGAGGCCGACGGCGCGCAGCACGGGGTCGAAGCTGTCCTGGACGTCGAGCCACTGGTCGCGGTTGAGCCAGGTCGAGGGGTGGGGGATGAAGCGCTCCTCGGCGCAGAACCGGTGGTTGGCGAGGCCGGCCATGATCGGGGCGGGGCTGCCGGCCCGGACGGTTGCGCCGTGCCACGCCTTGAGCGCTGCCCGCTTGCCGGCCTGTCTGGGGTAGGCGAGCCAGAACGCTTCGAAATCAGAGGGGTAGGCATGTCGGTCTTGGCGGGGAGGCGGACACACGTCCCCCCGTGGGGGGACTATAGGGGGGCTCTTACTTGGTTCTCTTTCTTGGTTAATAAAGGTTCTAGGTGCCACGGTGGCACCATTCCGTGCAGATTTGGCACCATTCGTTTGCTCGTTTGGCACCATTCGCGCCTGGACAGGTGCCTTGGTGGCACCATTGAGAGGTGCCTGTGTGGCACCTTTTAGGTGGTTGTCTGGTGCCAGTGCGGCACCATTCCCAGACCTATCGGGTGCCACCGTGGCACCATTTGTCAGGCGCTGGATGTGGTAGGTCAGGCTCCTGCCACGAGGCTCTGTCCGGACCAGTCCTGCCGCCTCCAGACGTTGGGTGGAGCGGATCAGCGTCCGCTTGGGTAGCCCTGTGTCCGCCATTAGGGTGGACTGCAGCGGGAAGCATTCCAGGTGCTTGTCAGCCATATTGGCGAGCACCATCAGCAGACACCGGTCGTCAGGGCATAGCCGGTGGACCCGGCCCATCTCAATGGCCCACGCAAATGCCGGGACGCTCATGACACAGCCCTCTTGCCGACGGCGCCGAGGCTGTGCAGAATGGGGACACCACGTACCCCGTTTGCACAGCCCAAGCGACGCTTGGTTAAGTTACAGGCCGCCAGTGCTTCCAACACTGGCGGTTTTCTATTGTGCGCCGTCATGATTGAGTCGGCAACGGTCATGACGACGCCGCCTGCCGCAGCGCCTCATCACTGAGACCCATGTTGGCCAGCCGGTAACGCCGACTCGGCTCACCCCTGCGAAACCGCACCGGCGGACTCGTGTCGATGGCCGTCCGCATGTCCGCCGCCACGTCCGACACCGATACTACATCGCGAGGCAGCGGGAGAATGTCCTCGTCAGTCAGCAACTCGGCCGTCAGCGTCTCAGGCGCCGCATGGTGCAAACCCGGCGCGGTTATCAGAATGTCATGACCTCGCCAGGCAAACCGCCGCGCACCCCGCAGATGCTCGCCCACAGCCACACGCCGGTTGCCCCGCTCATACTCATATCCCGCCACCAGATGCAGCAACGGACGGCGACGGCTGCCCTCGCGCTCACGGTCACGGAAAAAACTCCGCACATATGCCAACGGAATGCCGAACCTGGCGACCTCATCACCACGGCGCACACTCAACTGCACCCCAGACAGAGCAGAGGCGGCAAAAGCACGGATCGCAGCGAACTGCGCCGCCACATAACCATCAACACCGACATACCCGTCCTTCATCTTCCGACTCATGTCGGACAGCCCCGGCGGCACCACGAAACGATTGTGATGCACCACGTCGCCGCTCTTGAGCGTCTGACCTGACGTCATCTGCATCGGTAGCGCCGATACGACACCACGCGCGTCAATGCCGATGTAATAGTGAAACCCCCACTCGCCAGCCTCGGGGAAACGTCGGCGCTCAGCCTTGGTAAACACGTCACGGTCCAGCGCGAACTCGGCGTGGTCGTAGAGCGTCCACTTCCACGGCGACACCACGCGCATATTCCGTCGCCGCTTTTCGTAGAGCTGGAAGTCGAGAAACGCCGGGCGCTGGTCCATCACCGCCGCCCGCGCCTGCTCGCGGTCGCGCGTCATAAACACACCAATGTAACTCGGCAAATCAGCCGCATCGACCACCGCCGCGGGCGGCAGGATATGCCTGGTCAGCACCGACATATTATCGAAGCAAAGCGGCACGCCGACGCGCGAGAAATACTCATAAGCCGGCCGGTGATGCTTCCTGATCTGGCGGAATATCCTGAAATAGTCGTCAAGCCCCACGATCACCTCGGCTAGCGTTATGCCGCTGATCCGCTCATCACCCTCCAACTGCCGCGCCCACTCCGACACGCCCCTGTGCGGCACAGGCGGGAAACGCACTCTGTCGTATTTCGGCGCCAGGGCATCAGCCACCACCGTGGCATCAAACGGCAGACGCGACACGCCACCGGCATCGCGCATCAGACCGTGCCAAAGCCCGACCCACGCCTGCCGCGCCGCATGCTGCAGATGCGCCACTGCGTTTGAGTCGGCAACGGTCGTCATGCGGCCCGGTCCTTCCTCGGCCCGAATGTCGCCAGCGTTTCCGACTCCAGCGCCCGCGCGTGCTTCTGCAGCGCCTTCGCCGCATGACGCAGCCGGTCGATGTTGTACCAGCGCTCGTCTTCGCTGAGCTGCTCGCGCAGCACATACATCGGAACCTTGTTCTTCTGCGGTATGCGCGGATAGCGTTCCTGCAGCGTGTCGGGGAACAGATCGCCATTCACCAGCTCGCCCGCGAGAGCAGCCGCTGCGCTATCGAAATTCCGCCGACAGAACGCCCGCGCGATTTGCCTGCAGTGCAGGTTACAGCCAACCCACCCCACCGGGTGCAATGACTTGTCGAACCGGATGATCTCCATCGCACCGTTGGCGAGGAACTCCGGATCAATGGCGACGACAAAACGGTTGATCTCGTACATGCGTCGTACGGCGTCGGCTAATACATCCCCCTCGTTCATCGCCCGATCCTTTCCAGCCACGCGATGACGCGCGGCGCCATGTCCAGCGTCGTCGCCCGCATATGGTCGAGCATGCAGGCCACCAATTCGTTCGGGTCTTCATCAAGGATGCCGTCGCGCTCAAAGTCCTGCAGGCAGCCCCACAGCCAAAGCGCGGCGTGGTTGTCCATCACCAGGCCAGGCGGTCGCTCTGCCACCTCGTGGCGCATGATGATGCCGGTGGTCGATGCATTCGGCTCAGCCAGCGCCTGCTCGAAGAGCTCTTCCGGTACAGCCGCAAGCTTCTGCCAGTCATGCGATTGCCGCTTGGTGATCTTCCAATCAGCAAGCACTTCGTCGGTTTCTACTGGTTCCACGACGTAACCGGTAGGCTTGTGGTAGGGCGATCCCCCTTTGGCCATCTGGCCTGCGGCCTTCATGTCCGCCAGCATCTGCCCGCACTTGCGCTCGGCCCTTAGCCGGATCTCGCACGCCCGTTTCTCAGCCTCGAGGTTCTGCGCCTGGCGCGCATACATCTCGATGGCGCGGGCCTTGTCGCGGATGTCCTTTACCTCATCGACTGCATGAGCCTCGGCAATCGCGCGACACATAGCATCGTAACGAACGAGTTGTGTGCCATCGCTCATCACGCCCCCTCATCCGTCGCCGACTGTCGCCGTGCCAGCTCCGCGCAGATCGCCACCATCAACCGGATCTGCCGCTCCGCGTGGTGCGGCTTCAGCTTCCCCTGCTCGACCCAGCGCGGATAAACCCGCCGCCGCAACGCAAGCTCCCGCTCCGCCTCAACCACCATCTCAGCCAGCGTCGGCTCAAACAGATCACTCATGCCGCGATCCTCCAACGGACCATCGGCACGCCCTCGGCCTCCAGAGCGGCCAGTGCCTGCTCCACGGTTTCACACACATACGGCCCGCGCATTCCCTGCTGCGCCAGCCTCGGGAAAACCTCGCGCTGCCCTTCAACCCAGCGGCTCTTGCCGCTCCTGGTACGCACCCAGCGCGACCGCGAAAGTGTCTCGCCAGGCCGCTTCCATTCGATGCCGATCAGCTTGCCGGCGTGGAGCACGAGATGATCCGGCCAGGACCGTTTGAGGCCTATGCGCGTAAGCCTCGCCGCCTGTTGTCCGGTCAGCTTCAGATGGCCGGCGGGAAATGCCGTCCACTCGGCCGGTGCGCGGATGAGCCGGGCGAACGCCTCCTCTCCTGCAGCCTGCAACTCAACCTCCGGCTCAACCGGCGATGTGAGGCGGAACGTCATGCCGCAGCACCCGTGCGCAGCAGCGAACCAATCGCACGCGCCGTCACGCGCGGGCCGAACAGCCACGCAATCTGCTTATGCTGCAGCCCGATCGCCCACATCTTACGGATCATCGCCACCTGCTGCGGCGTCCAGGGCTGCTGCGGCCGATGGCCGGGAATGCCCATCTCGCGCCCACAGATCGGGCAGCATAGCGTCCGCGGCTCCACTAGCGCGCCGTTGCCATTCATGCCGCAGCCCGCCGCGGCGGCACGATCCAGCAGAGCCGGGTATGCGCCGCGCAGTACGGCCCGCCATCAACCACCTCGGCGTTGCACCAGTCCCAGTGTGGCCGGTTGCCCCGCGGATACTGGCAGCCACGCGGCACCACAGTCTCTTGCGGGGGCGGGGGTGGTGGCAGCACAGGACGAGGCTCCGGTGGCGCCTGCACGGCCTTCACCGGCCTGGGGCGTGCTGGAGGCCGCGTCTGGCCAGTGGCGCGGATCGGCGAGGGCCGCGCCTCCAGGCCCAGCCGGTGCGCCTTGCCCACCACCGCCGATTTACTGACGCGCAGCTCGGCGCCGATCAGGGTTGCAGCGGCGCCGTCCGCCCAACGCTGGCGCAGGTGCGCCGTCGCGGCTTCGCCCCACGCGTGCGGCTGGCGGCCGGGGTTGCGGGCGCTCACCGGCCATTCCTGGACTGCACGCCTCGGGGCTTGGTGCGCGCCAGGTATTCTGGGGTGATCTCCGGGGCAATGGCCGCGATCCGGTGCCAGTGCGACGCGGGAATGCCACGCACGCGCCACTTGCTCACCGTGTTCTCTCGCATCCGCAGCAATCCAGCCACCCGCTGGTACCCCCCGAGGTCGTCCAGGATTTTCGCGTGTCGGTTAGCTGACATCAGACTGCCACAATCTAGACTAGTCGTCCATGCGTCAAGTCGTGGTTGCGGCGCAGGACAAATTGTCCCAGATTAGCAGGAAATCTGCTGCGACAGGGATTCCGTGAGAAAGACCGAAATTCAGCGCCAAAAAGAACTGGCTATGGGCGTCGCAGAACGGCTGGCAATAGCCCGCCAACTGGTCGGTATGACGCGAACCGAGCTAGCCGCTGCGTGCGGCGTCGATGCGTCCACCATCGCTCACGTCGAGAACAGCGTGCGGCTACCTAGCATCCATCTGCTAATGTCCTTGTGCCACATCCTACGTATTTCGCCGCAATATCTGATGTGGGGATCGCTCGAAGCAGTTGATCAAGAGCTAGCAGTCCGTCTGAAACAGATACGGCCGGAGTTGAGTTGGCCATCTGCGCAGCCCACGCCAGGCACCTCGGACAGTTCCGCACCGAGCAGTGGTCCGAAACCCAGGACACGCCGCTTGCTTGCCATGAATGCTGCAAATTAAAATAGCAGGAAACACCCTTTTTTTGTTGACCGTCAGGACTGTCAGTCCCTACGTTGTGTAGCGACATTACGCTACTGGACAACGGCTCGTGCGGCATATTCACCCCCTCAAGGCGGCAGTTTCCGAACGGCTGACGGCGGACTTCCAGTTCCCCGAAGCCCCATGTGGCGGGTTGGGCGCGCCCGACACCACAGTAACGCCGCTGTCACACTCATCCTATGCGCAAACCGGCAAGCAGCGTCCCGATGCGCGTGTGCAACGTGACTCCAACGCAACTCTCGCGTGGAATATCCGTGATGTCCCAGGCGTTACGGCGAATGTCTCCGAGCACACCGCAACCTCACAAATACTTTATCGGACCACAAACGATGCCCCGTCGCCCGCGCCCCGTGACCTATGCGCAGGCGATGAACGCCCTGCTCGACGCCTATCTGACGCTGTTCCGCATCCTCGAACTGCGGCTTCTGGACCCGCAGACGCGGGAGGAGCTGGAACTGCTGCGGGACCGATTGGCGTTGATGACGCGCCGGGACAACGGGAGGCGCTGAGCGCGGCCTGGCACCTCCACTACCTCTGCGACCGATGCCCCCTCGAGTGGGACGAATACGCGGCCTGCGAAGGCCCGGCGTGGTGCCCCTGCTGTGACGAGGCGGTCGAGCCATACGACAGCGTGGATCTCCGGGAGGACGCAGCATGACCGACATCGACAACGCCTCGCTGCTCACGAACGCAGCCGCGCTCCTCGAACGAGCCAGGTCCGACGAGCGAGCGCTGGAGCTGGAAATGACGGTGCTGCAGACGCGCCTTGAGGCCACGCGCGAGGTCGTGGCGGCTCTGACCGGCCGCCCGCGGGTGCGCCGCCAGCGCGCGCCACGGCTCGTGGAGACGCCCCAGGAGGCGCCACAGCCCGAGATGGAGCTGAGCGCGTGACCAGCTCCTACCGCATCGAGCAGGCCATGTCGGCCGCGATGCAGATCCGCGCCATGCTCGGCGACACCGAGGACGAGAAGCTGCTCGCCGACACCATCGACGGCGAGACCGACGCCCTCGAAATCCTCGACCGGCTGGTAGAGCAGGCGCTGGCCGACGAGGCGCTGGTGGAGGGTGCCCGCGAACGCATCAAGCGCCTCGAAGCCCGTGCGGATCGCCGGCGGCATATCGTGCTGCAGATGATGGAGGCGATGGGCCTGTCGAAGCTCGAGCGCAGCCTGTTCACGGCCTCCGTGACGCATCGCAGCAAGGCCATCGTGTCGGATCAGAGCGAGTTGCCAGACGCTTTCATCCGCCACGCCCCGGACCTCGTGGCGCTCGGTAAGGCGTTGCGGTCCGGGGAGCAGATACCGGGTGCGACGTTGAGCAACCCGAGCCCAAGTTTGACACTGAGGACAGCCTGACATGAATGCACTCGTGCCAACCGCAATGCCGCTGCAGGATATGCAGACGCTCGCCGTCGCCATCGCCAAGAGCGGGCTATTCGGCATCCGCACGCCTGAGCAGGCCCTGGTGCTCATGGCAATCGCCCAGGCCGAGGGCAGGCACGCCGTCGAGGCCGCGCGCGATTACGACATCATCAACAACCGGCCAGCCAAGAAGGCCGAGGCGATGCTGCGCGATTTCATCCAGGCCGGTGGCAAAGTGCAGTGGCACAGCCTCACCGACGAGTTGGCCGATGCGACATTCACCCACCCGCAGACCGGCGAGGTGCGGATCGACTGGGACATGAAGCGGGCGCAGACGGCGTTTGGCAAGAAAGACATGTACACTAAATTCCCGCGCCAGATGCTGCGCAGCCGGGTGGTGTCGGAGGGTGTCCGCACGCTCTGGCCACTGGCCACGTCTGGCATGTATGTGCCGGAGGAGCAGGCAGACATCCCAGCCAAGGACGAGCACACCGGCCCGACGCTGGAGGCATCGCCGGAGCGGCAGGCGATCAACGACGCAGTGCCGCTGCGTGCTGCGGCCGCGCCGATGCCGCGAGCACCGCGTGTGACCGAGAAGCCGTGGCGCAGCGCCGAGGGAGAGGATGCGGATCGCTTGGAAGCAGCAGAAGCCGCCGCCGTTGCGGCAAAAGCCAAGGCCGCCAAGCCCGAGCGCACGGACGAGCAATGGCGCGTCTGGCTTGATAAGCTCCGCGACGCCTGCGACGTGCTCTACCGGCGTGACGAGGTGGTAGAGGTCGCCAACCGTCCCAGCGTCGGTGACGCTATCAGCACCGGCCCAGAGTGGGTGCAGCGCGAGATTGCCGCGATCCTGGCCGATAATTACGCGCGGTTCCCAAGCGAGGATGAGCCGGGCGATCTGCCGGAGGTCGAGATCGTGGGCGGGGAAAAGATGGCGGCTGGCTAGCGTCTTGGCCGTCAACTCTCGGAGGGATAGCGTCGGCGGATGACCAACCGGCTTTTGCAGGACAACTGGGGCGACAACTCCAAGCCCTACACCGAAGCGGAGCTCGCCGAAGCCCGCGCCAGGTTCCGGCGGCGCGACCGCATCACGCTGGTGGCGGCGCTGACTATTGCGCTGCTGATTGTGGCGGGTGTCGCCGGCCAGATCCTGCACCACTACTGGCGATGATCGACAGCGAGGACCACGCGGGGATCGACCGCATGCTCACCAAGCAGCAGCCGTCCCGTGCAGGCACCTATATCGCCCTGTGGGCAGCCGGCGCGGTCCTCCTCGGCGCGTTGTGGGGCTTCATCTTCTGGCTGTTCCAGAACATCCCGCTCTCGCCATGAGCGCGCGCTAGTCGGGTGGTGGCGCCTCCCGCGATGCCAGCAGCAGAGCCAGAAGCGCCGCGAGCATCTCTGCCCAGATCTCCCGGATCTGCTGGCTGACGCCCATACAAGCGCCGATTGGCTCGCGCCCCGTGAATATCATCCAGAGGCAGCCTAGCCCAGCCACCAGTGTGATCATGCTCTCGGTGGCAATCACCACCGCCAGCAGCCAGAACGCCGCGCGCAGCATGTGGAACGGCGGTCGGTCGGCCACATGATCAGCCCTCGCTGTAGCCGATAGTCTCGAGGATCTCCCGCATGCGCGACCAGGCGATCCGCTCGCTGCGCCGCCGATGCGGCCTCCGGGATGTCACCACTGGAGAGACGCACCAGTTGTCTCCGACCGGCAGCTTCTTCTCGGTGACCAGGCGCCGCATCTCACTGTCGAGCCAGGTATAAGCCTCCTGCAGCCCCGGCACGTCCAGTCCCGCATGGAGCGCCTGCGCCAGCGCCGCACGCTGGTAGCTGGCATAGGTCAGATCCTCGGTTGTCGGCGCCAGGTGGTCGTTGTCCTCGACGGACCAGCCATAGGTGAACTGGTTGAGGTCGGTGGCCTCGCGCCACGACAGGCATTTGGTGCCATACACGACACGGCCGACAGGATGATCGGCTGGCTTCGGGCGCGATGCGATGTCCCACGTCAACCCATCGTCGCTGTCACCCAGCGTCATCGTCTCGCTGTCAATCGTGACGCTCATATCAAGGTGGAACCGCTGCGGATATTTGATGACCAACTGGGTGTCCGCCTTGTTGCACGCGACAGCGAGCACCGAAGCGTTCTGCAGGCGGATGTGATACGGCGCCGGCCGCGACCTGCATCAGCCGGAGGTGGCGGATGCCCTGTCTACAGATGAGTGGATCGCCCATTCCGCGGGTTCGACCCATTCCTCGCGCCACGACGCAATCCATGAGCAAACCAAGTCAAGCATCGCTTGCTGCCATACATGGTCGCCCGACTTGCTCGGGTCCAGCTCTGTGGTCTGACCGCTTTCGAGGACCGTGTGAAACACGTAGCAATATGGGTCGGACTGATTCGCGGCGCGGGCTTCGACGTGACCGCGGAACGTGTCGAGCCAGAGCTCCCAGTAGGATTTGGGCAGCAACCACGCCGGCACGTTGGCCGGGGTGGCCGCGACGCACTCCGCAATGGCCCTCAGCGGCCAGGCCAGATACCGGCCCATGATCATGCAGCGTGAATCGCTAGGCAACGACAGTTGCTGATAGTTGGTGACGAACTGCATCGCTTCGAGGAGATACGGATCGCCGGTGAGCAGATACGGCAGATAGGCCAGCGCCGGCATGTGGGCGCTGTCGATATTCACGGGCGTATTAGCGGTCTTGATGGCGGGCGTGCCGACGTTGGTATTGCGATCGTGCCGTGGTTCGATCCCGTCGCCGCGACGGCGGCGGGAGACGCGAGCAGCAACGCGAG
>Ga0134121_10001508_pt1 | contig 21889 bp, 23 predicted proteins | sample KB301_FD_96463 | JGI IMG/M metagenome (GOLD analysis project Ga0134121, IMG submission 96463) | Terrestrial soil microbial communities without Nitrogen fertilizer from Kellogg Biological Station, Michigan, USA - KB3-0-1 | ecosystem: Environmental > Terrestrial > Soil > Unclassified ... | reverse complement strand
TCCTCCGCCAGCCGCAGCACGACGTCGAAAACGCGGGGGAGGACGTGCAAGTGCTGGTGGGAGTTGACGTGGACGAGATGGAGACCGCCGGCGAGCAGGCGCTCGATCTGGCGCCGCAGCTCGCTCTCGACCTCGGGGGCGGCGATGCCGCCCAGAAGGTAACGCAGGGCGAAGTCCCGAACGTGCGGCAGGAAGGCGCCGCTGTGCCCGAGGAGCGAGGGCACTTCAGCCGGCGGCGACACGGGGCGCTCGCCGACGAGGGTGAGGTGGACGCCGGTGTCGAGGCCCGGCCGGTCGCGCAGTTTCTCCAGGGCCGGCTCCAACGCCCCGCCGTTGGCCACCACGCTGACGGCCGTGACGAGGCCCCGGTCATGGGCCTCGAGAGCCCCGAGGGTCATACCGGCGTGGAGGCCGACGTCGTCGGCGGTGACGACGAGCGCTTTCAACGGGCTGGCGTGACCGGCATGGGCTCGGACGCCTTCTCGGTGTTCGGTTGCGTGGCGGTCCCTTCCCCCCGCCGCCGCGGGTGGCGCATCTCCGGATAGAGGGTGAACAGCTCGCGGAAGATCTTCAGGATCACGGCCGGCGAGGAGAGCGTCGAGCGCCCCCGGGTGCGGGGAAAGTAGTCGAGGCCGAGCTGTTGGATGACGAAGCCGAGATTCTTCGCCTTGACGATCAGCTCGGCGTCAATCAGCGAGCCCTCGGCCCTGAGCTCGATGGCCTCCAACACCTCGCGGCGGATCAGCTTGAAGGAGAAGTTGATGTCGCGGTGGGGCCAGCCGAAGAGCAGGCCGATGAGCGAGTTGTAGAGGTAGGAGTAGACCGTGCGGCGGAAGCCCTCGGTGGTGCGGTCCAGACGGTAGCCGGCGATCAGGTCCGCCCGCGTTACCAGCAACGCCTGAATGGCGCGGCCGACGACGTCCGGATCGAACGGCAGGTCGGCGTCCATGTAGAGCACCAGATCCTTGCGGGCGGCGGCGAAGCCGGTCTTGAGCGACGCACCGAGCTTGCGATTCACCTCGTGCCGCTGAATGCGGATGCGGGGGTTGGCCGCGGCCAGGCCGGCGACGATCTCAGGCGATCGGTCGCCGGAGGCGTCGTCCACCACGACGATCTCGTAGTCCCCGGCGTGGCGCTCCAGCGCGTCGACGGCGAAGGCGACGGCATGCTCGATGTTCTCCTCCTCGTTGAACATCGGAATCACCAGCGAGACGGAAGGGCGTTGGCTCATAGGTCACCCTTGAAGACGGCGGAGATTACCGGGGGAGCCGCTTCAGGCCGCGCAGCTGCACGGCGAGACGGCGGGAGTCGGCGCCCGACGTAAACGAATGGGAGGAGTGGAAGGCGATTTCGGTTCGTCCATCCGATTCGACGGGGAGCTCGAACCGGCTCTCGGTTCCCCGCGGCAGCTCGACCGTCTTGATCGATTTTCCGTTGACCGAGACGATGACCGTGTTGGACGCAAGGGGCGCCACCTCGGGCAACCCCAGGGTCACGGCGACGGCGCGGATGTCCAGGGGGAAGATGCGCAGGACGGCGTCGGCATCCAGCCAGCGCCAGCGGGCGTCCCGCACGCTGGGCTCAAAGGCGTTGACGCCGCGCACGATCTGATAGCGGGCCTCCGCCGGAATGGGGCTCAGGGAAACGACGCGGTAGTGGTTGCGGGTGAGCTTGCCGTAGGCGTCGCTCTCCGGCCAGCGGAAGGTCACCGCTCCCGGCCAGGCGCTCTCGCCTTCGGCGTACAGCCAGAGCGGTGCATTGGGCCGCCGGGCGAAGCTCTGCAGCCCGGCGTCCACCGGCGAAAGGTTGAATCCCCGCAGCAGGAAATGGGCGTGGGGCGCCAGATCGTCCTGCACCAGGATTCCCGCTCCCGCCGGCAGGTAGCGGTGGGCCCAGAGCGCCGCTTGCAGCGGCGGCGACACGGTGGTGGCGCGGGCGGCCAGCAGGGGACGGGCGTAGAGAGCGCCACCCACCAGCACGAGGCCGGGAACCACCCAGGCCGCTTTCGGCGGCAGCCGCAGCCGGCGCGTCGCCGCGTCGCTCCCCACCACGGCCGCGAAGGCCACGCAGAGCACCGTCGGCAGGGCGTACCGCACGCCGTCCGCCGGGTCCATCATCAGCAGGCAGACGGCGAGCTGCACGGCCGAAAGGACGGCCAGGGGGAGCACCGCCGTTCGCCGCCGGCGCACGAGAGCCACCGTGCCGGCCACCGCCAGGAGGAGAACGGGCATCGACAGCCACTTGGTGCCCCACGGGTGGGCCAGGAAGCGGGTCAGCAGCTCCAGCCGTGTGTTGGTGCCGCGCGAGGCGGTGGCGTCGTGCAGGGCTACGTAAGCCGCCTGCTTCATCTCGTAGGCGAGGAGGCCGCTCGGGCCGCCGGTAGCGGTCATCAGGGGCGCGAACCAGACGATCGACACCAGGGTGAACGAGATCAGGGCCTCTCCGCGGTGGCTCCAACTCGTCCGCCAGAGCGCCACCGCCAGCATGGGAAGGACGATGAGGGCGAGCTGCGGCCGGCAGCCGATGGCTGCCGAGGCGGCGGCTCCCAGTCCGGCGGCGGCCCAGGTGCCGCCACCGTCGTGCAGGATGGCGGCGGCGGCGAGCGCCAGGGCGATGAACATCAGGGCCGGCGGGTCCGACATCGGCAGCGTCCCCTGGACGAGCATCACCGGCGAGAGCTGGAAGAGGAGAGCGCCCGCCACCGCCACCCGCTCGGCGCCGGGGCCGCCGGCGATGCGCCGGAAGGCCACGAACAGCGCCCAGTAGCCCACCAGGGAAGAGACGACGGCCAGGGCCACGAGACTCACGAAGTGGTTGTGGAAAACCAGCGCGAAGAGCTTGCCCAGCCCCACCGTCAGCGGATAGCCCGGCGGGTGCGGCCGGTGCTGCAACGGGTCGAAGCGCCCGATGGCGCCCGAGAACAGGAACTCGTCCATCTCCCACAGGCTGCGGGGCAGCGTCAGGGCGCGGACGGCGGCCACCAGGAGGAAGCCCACGAGGGCCGTGGGGGAGAGCCGATGAACGGCGGCGAGGAGCCGGGTTGACACCGAAACCCTGGGCAGATATGCAGTCTGAGTGGCTTCCATTGGCTATTTTCAGGCCCTTTCCCTAATCCATCGCACTTACGCGAATGCGCCGGCCGCGACCCGGATGCACGTCCTGGGTCGCTTCCTCACGTGCCCCTTTTTGCGGGTGCTCGACTTCCTTCCGCCTAGGGCCAGGTTGCTGGATCTCGGAGCAGGGCACGCAATCTTCTCACATCTTGCCCTTGCGGGGGGAGCCCTCAGTACGCTCGCCCTGGAACCGGACCTGCGAAAGATCTTCCTCACCTTTGCTGGTCCCCGGATGCGGGCCGTGGCCGGCACCGCCGACGCTGCCCGCGGCCCCTTCGACGCGGTGGCGATTCTCGACGTGCTCTACCGGCTGCCGCGGGCGGCTTGGGATCCCCTCTTTCGTGCCGTGCGCGAGCGGCTGGCGCCCGGGGGCGTGCTGTTGCTCAAGGAGCAGGATCCCGCTCACCGGCTCAAGGCCTCCTGGAACCGCGCCCAGGAGTGGCTCGTCGATCGCGTCGGGCTCACCCTCGGCGAGGCCTTCAGCTACGAGACCCGGGAGGAGATCGGGAGCCGCCTGCATGCCGCCGGCTTCGCGAGCTGTGAAGCGGTCGAGATCGGCGCGGGGTATCCCCACGCTCATATCTTGTACGTGGCCAGGAGGGACCTAAGGGACGGCAGGGAGCCCGAGTCGATCAGCGTTCCCGGAGACCTGCAGACCCTGTAGATAATCGGCAAAGACGTCGTTGAACAGCGCGCCGGGCCGCTTCCTCCGCAGGTGGGCCACGACCTCCGGACCCTCCATGCCGAGATAGATAAGGGTCAGCCCCGCCACCAGGGCCGAGCGGTTGAACCCCTGGCCGCAATGGGAGAGCACCTTGTGACCTTGCTGCACCAGCGAAGCGGCCAGGCGCGCCACGCCGTGGAGCTTGATCAGGTCCGGCAGCTCCTCGTCGAAGATCGGGAAGTAGAGATAGAGGATGTGGTTCGGCATCGTGGGGATGCCGGCGTCGATGTCGCCGTCGAGGTCGATGTCCGTGGTGATCTGCCGGTCCTCCACGTGGGCCCAGTCCTCGATGCGGGGCGAGAGGAAGAGACAGCCGGCGTCGTCGAGGCAGATGATCTGCATGGGTCAGCTCATAGCGGTCAATTCAAAGGGGTCGATTACAGACGCCACCAGTCGAAAGTCTTCCGCTCCGGGTCCCAATAGATATGGAACGCGTCGCAGCGGTCGTCGTGGAGATTGATCCCCACTCCCGGCTTGCTGGCGACCTTGCGCGCGCCGGCCTTGGTGGCGGGGTCGAGGGGCTCGAGGGTGATCTTTGCCTTTTCGGAGCAGAGGGCACCCTCGCCGCCTCCCTTCCAGGGGAAGTCGAGGAACCACGTCCGGCTGTGGGACGAGATGGGGCCTTCCACGATCCCCACCACCACGCGATCCTTGCGGATGCCGGTGGCGGCGAAGTCGACGGAGCCCTTCTGGTCGAGGTCTCCCCGCAGCACGCTCGTCGAGCTCCACTCGGTGTTGGGCTGCCGGAGCCGGAGGACTTCGAGGGCCGTCTGCGGCTCGACCGATCGCGGGTTGCGAGCGGTGCGCGGAGCGTTCGACCGGTTGCCGGTGCAGGCCCCACCGAGGCAACAGAGACAGAGGATCAAGGCTAGAACAATCGTCCGGCTGGTCTTCATGGCGTCCCTCCCAGGTGCTTCCCTCCCCTAGCAGGAATCATACCCTGCCCGGGGCGGATCAGCGCGGCGAGGCGACGTCCTGCTTTCGCAGATGCTGGTCGATCATCACGGCGGCGATGTTGCCCGTGCCCATGGCCACCGCCACCTGCTGGGTGATGGGGCGCAGGTCGCCCGCCAGCCAAACGCCCGGCACGTTGGTGTCTCCGCGCTGGGAATGGGGCTCGGCGTGGATTCCCGTCTTGGCGATCGTCACTCCGAGCTGCTCGGCGAGGTCGGTCCGTCCGCGGGCGGGGCTGGAGACGAAGAAGGCCTCGGCTCCGAGCGTGGTTCCGTCCTGAAGCTCGAGGCCGGTCAGGAGCCGCCGGTCGCCGATCAGCCGCTTGATTTCCCCGGTGAGCACGGCGATGCCGCGCTTGTGGAGCCGCCCCGCCCAACTGGGAGAGAGCTCTTGTTGGCTGGTCAGCAGCAGCCGCAGGCGCTGCGTATAGCGGGAGAGGCCTACGGCCATCGCCGCGGCCGAGTCCGCCGGGCCGGTGCCGATGACGATCGTGTCCTTGCCGAACAGCTCCGGTCCCTCGCAGTCCGAGCAGTAGAAGAGATTGCCCTTGCCGGCGTAGGCGAAGCAGGGAGCGAAGTCGCCGTCGACCGTCGGGTGGTAGCGGGCGACGCCGGTGGCGAGGAGGAGGGTGCGTCCCCGCCAGGCCTCTCCTTGGCTGCCGGTGAGGAGAAAGTCCTCTTCCCTGCCGGCGGCCTGTACCACGTTGCCGTGCTTGAGCTCCGCTCCCATGGCCAGCGCCTGGGCCTTGAGCTTCTTCTGGATCTCCACACCCGTCGCCTCCGGCATGCCGGGGACGTTCCAGAGCTTCTCCAGCGTGAAGAACAACGGCCCGGTGACGCGGTCGATCACCAGCACCTTGCGCTGATGCCACGCTAGGTGCAGCGCCGCCGTAAGGCCCGCCGGTCCGCCGCCGACGATGAGGGTGTCGTAGAGGATATCCATGGATTGAGAAGCCGAGCTTATCAAACCCTCATCACCCCGGCCCTCATCACCCCAGGCGATCTCCCGGAAAAGAGCCAGGCACAAAAAAAGTCGGGGTCCGAAGACCCCTTTGAGGTTTGTACTAGGGGGGAAAGCGTTGTGAACGCTGAGGTGTTTATCCCACGACCCGGCGGCGGCGGTCTCGGCAGACGGTGGCTCCTTTCCGGCATCTATCGTGAAATTTCAAATCGTCTCTCCCAATCCCCAGCTCCTGAGTGTCAGCGGTTGTGTCCTGACGCGATGGTCATTTCCTGACACAAAGAACTGACAGACTTCTGACACTTCTTGTCCCCTCTCCAAGGGAGAAGCCCATGGCAGCACCCTTGCACTCTTGGAGTTGAGTCCAAGTCGATTTGCAGCCGAGGGATGAGAGGAGCGGGGATGTCCAATCGCGAAGACTTCGAAAGACGGATCTTTTCCTACTACCTGCCGCTCCAAAGAGTCAGGGAGTTCGTGGAGAGGAACCTGTCCGAGCCGATCTCGCTGCGGGTGGCGGCCAGCGCCGCGGGTTTGGAGGAGAAATACTTCTCGGCCTTCTTCCATCGCAAGACGGGAGTCTGCTTCCGCGATTGGCTGGCCGGGCGCCGTGTCGACCGGGCGATCGAAATCCTCACCCAGCACGACGACACCATCACCAGCGTGGCGGCCAGCGTCGGCTTCCAGGATCTGCGCACCTTCGAGCGCTCCTTCAAGCGCCTCACCGGATTGACACCGCGCGAGTTCAAACGTTCCGTGGCGCCCGAGATCGCCGAGAACATCGAGATCACCGCGCCTGACGCGGTCACGGTTCCAATCCCGCCGGCGCAAGCCGCGCCTGAGCTCCCCATTCCACTGCCCGAGCCGGGCGAGACGGTGGCTGGTGGCGAGAAACTTCCGATCTACGCGTCCGCGTCGTCCCTTTCTCCGGGTCGCGGAACGGGCTTTCGGATCGAAGGTCTGCCGGTCCCAGCCTTCCTGATGGCGACGCCGGCCGTCGCACGAGCCCCGACGCACGTCCCTTCGTAGTCGGCGCGCCGCAGGGTAGACTCCCCGCTGATGTCTATCGACTACGGCGGTCAAAGCATGGTGGCGCCCCTGCGGCGGGTTCTCGTCCGCCGGCCGGACGAGGCGTTCGGCACCGCCGATCCGGCCGTCTGGCATTACTCCTCCCGTCCCGACCTCGTAGCGGCCCGGCAGGAGCACGACGCTCTCGCCGGCCTCCTGCGGGTGGCCGGCGCCGAGGTGATCGAGCACGCCGAGCCCCAGCCGAAGCGGGCGGACGCCATCTACGTCTTCGATCCGGCCCTGATCACCGACCAGGGCGCCGTTCTCCTGCGCATGGGCAAGATCCTGCGCCGGGGCGAGGAAGCGGCGATCGGGCGACGGTTCCAGGAGCTGGACATCCCAATTCTCGGCGCCCTTCACGGTGAAGCCACGGCCGAAGGGGGCGACCTCCTCTGGCTCGACCGCAACACCCTGGCCGCCGGCCACGGCTTCCGCACCAATGCCGAGGGCCTCCGCCAGCTCCGGGAGATCCTCGACCCCGTCGGCGTCGAAGTCGTCCCCGTCGAGCTGCCCTACTTCGGCGGCCCCGAGGCCTGCCTCCACCTTTTGTCGCTGATCAGCCTGGTGGACGAAGATCTCGCCGTCGTCTATCCTCGCCTCCTCGCGGTACCCTTCTGGCGGCGGCTGCGCGAGCGGGGAATCCGCCTCGTCGAGGTTCCGGACGAGGAGTTTCCCACCCAGGGGCCGAACGTCCTGGCCCTGGCGCCTCGCAAGGCGCTCATGCTGGAGGGGAATCCCGTCACCCGCCGGCGCCTCGAGGAAGCCGGCTGCGACGTGATAACCTACCGCGGCCGCGAGATCTCGCTCAAGGCCGAGGGGGGTCCGACTTGCCTGACAAGGCCTCTCTGGCGGGCCTGAAAAAGCCGCCGAAGCGCTGATTCATTGTTTCACCGGCTTTTTCATCCTAATTTCTCCTGAAACATTGTTTGGCCGCGTTTTTCATGCCAATTTGGCGCCGGAGATTGTAAAAGCCCGAAAAATAACCTGGCACGCCGTAAAACATTGTTCAACCGTTTTTTCAATCTTTCACGAGAAGAAAATCTGTATCAGGAGATCCTGGACTGATTTTCGGCATGAGAATGACCGCCACGGGAAAATAGTTGGTTTCAGCCGGCGGCAACCTGGATCACGTCTTCGCAGATTGGATCCGCGGGACTCAACTTGGTTCAGCGCTTCCTGGCGACAAAGAGCCGATCGGCCTCGCTCCGCCGTATCATCAAGGCCTGCGCGCCGGTTCGCCCGCGCCCGAGGGTCCGGCGTTTTGGAGGTCCGACCTATGAGCACGATCCTGAGATTCTCTGCCCTCGCCCTTATCCTGGCCGTGTTGGCTCCCCGTGTCGGCTCCGGCGGAGCCGCGACTTCCGGTACCGAGGAGCGGACGGCGGTCGTCGAGCTTTTCACCTCCCAGGGGTGCTCGAGCTGCCCGCCGGCCGACCGCTTGCTGGCGAAGCTGGCCCACGATCCGAAGTACCAGGGAAAAGTCATCCCCCTGTCGTTTCACGTCGACTACTGGAATTACATCGGCTGGCAGGACCCCTTCTCCTCGGCCCGCTGGTCCGAGCGCCAGAAGCTCTATGGCGCGCGGACGTTCCACAGCAACCGCATCTTCACCCCGCAGGTGGTGGTCAACGGCCGGACGCAGTGCGTGGGAAATGAAGAGGGACAGGTAATGGGCCGGATCGGCGATGCCCTCAACCAGGAGCCGGCCGGCCGCGTCACCCTGGCCCTCGAGCCATTGACGCCGGACGGCCATCTGCGGGTGAAAGTGGGGGCGAAGATGGCCCGCGCCGCCGGCTCGGGGGGTACCGGGGACCTCGATCTCTGGGTGGCAATCTACGAGAGCGGCCTCTCGACTTTTGTGAAGGAGGGGGAGAACGCGTCGCGGATGCTGCGCAACGACCGCGTGGTGCGCCGCTTCGAGAAGGCTCTCACCCTGTCCGCCGCCGCGGGCTCCGAGAAGTCGGCCGAGATCGTTCTCGGCGTCGACAAGCGCTGGAAGCCGGAGGCGCTGGGGGTGGCCGCCTTCCTTCAGGACCCCGCGACCCTGGCGATCGAGGGGGCGGCGTCACGGGAGGTGGGCCGTTAAGGCTGAGCGGTGGGAGCCTCCACCACCTCCAGGTGCCAGGTTTCGCGCGGCACTCGGGCTCCCGCTTCCTCGCGGCTGAAGAGCTGGAGCGTATAGTGGCCGGGAGTAAGGGAGTGGGGGGGGAGAGCGATCGAGTAGTAGGAACCGATCGCCACCGGTTGCAGATGCGGCTCCTTCCAGACCACTTTGCCGGTGCCATCCACGATTTCGGCCTCGCGCTCGGCAAGAGCCGTGGCGCTTGAATTCTTGGCGGCCGGCAGCAGCAGGGTGGAGAGCCGGTCGCGACGGATTGGCGTCCCGGACTCCGACCCGCGGATCGCGTCGCTGTTGCCTAGGTCGATCACGTTGGTGGCCTGCGGCGCCGACGCCTGCTGACTGGCCGCGAGGGGGAGCGGCTGGTGAACGGCGTGAAGCCAGCCGCCCGCGGCGACCACCGCGGTCAGACTCGCGGCGATGGCAGCGGCGCGCCAGTGCCACGGCGCGGCGCCCGTCCCAGGACGCGGCTTCGCGCCAGGGAAAAGGGCGACGTTGTCCTCCTCCCCGAGCCGCCGGCTCATCCGCGTCATCTCGAGCTCGGCGCTGCATTCGGCGCAGGACGCAAGGTGCGTCTCGGCGGCTACCTGATCGATTCCCGCCGGCGGTTCGCCCCAGGCGAGAGCGACCATATCTTCAGCGGGGATGTGCTGGGCCGCAGTTTCCTGGGCAAAGACGGACCAGGCCTGACCGGTCTCAGCCAGGGCCGCGCGGCAGCTGGCGCAGGTCTCCAGGTGCTGCCGGAGTTCGGCGAGCTCCCCGGATTCGAGAGTGCCGTTCAGAAACCAGGGGAGGAGCTCGATGGCTTGATCACAGGTCATTAGTTTTCGCCTTTCTACTCATGTTAGGCGAACTTTTGACCGTGGCGTTACGTCCGTCTGCGGATCCGGTTCCCAGGAGCTCCCGGCGGAGGGCGCCCGCCTTCTCCCGGCAGCGCAGCACCCGCACCCGCAGCGTTCCCTCGGCGACGTTCAGTCGCAGGCTCATTTCCCTGTAGGAGAGGCCCGCCAGGATCATGCGCCACATCTCCCGGCAGTCCTGGGAGACCCTCCCCAGCACGCGTAGGAGAAGGTCGCGGTCCTCGCGGTTGGAGGTGGGGACGTGGACGGCGGCGGAGGGATCCTCCCCTTGGTCCAGAGTCTCCAGGTCGGCCCATTTCCACTTGCTCTGGGCCCGCAGCTGGTCCAGACAGGTGTGGCTGACCACCCGCCAGAGATAGGTGCGCAGGCTCGACTCGCCGCGAAACTTCCCCTGGCCGAGGAGCCGCGTCACCTCCAGGCGGACGTCCTGAAGCACGTCGTCCCAGCGATCGGCCAGGCGGCGCTGGTAGGGCCACGCGGCGCGCGAGATCCAGCTGTCTACGGTTCCCACCGCGTCCGTCTCGCCCTGTAGAAAGCGAGCCACCATCTCCCGATCGTCCGTTGCCATAGACAACATCCTATAGCCTACAGGCCCCCGTCACGAGTCCTTCTGTCTCAGGGATTACGCCGCGAATGCGATAAACTCGACACACGTGACGGTTTTGCGCGGACTTCGCACATTTCGGATTCTGTCCTTCTGTGGGTTGACCTTGCTGGCGGCTGGCCTCCTGACGGGATGCCGGCGCCGATCCCTTCCTCCCTTTCCAGGTGAAGTCCCACTGCCAGCGCAGCCCGGCGCTGCCGTCGAGCGTCCGATCAAGGCTGGAGAAAGGCAGGCTTTCAGGCTGCGGCTGGGTGCCGGCGCCTTCGTCCTGCTGGAGGTTTCCCAACGCAACGTGAGCTTGGCGTCCAGGCTGCTGGACCCGGAAGGAAAAGAGGTCGCAGCGGGCGAGGGCAGGGACGTTGCCAGCACGCAGATTGTTTCGGCGATCACCAGGAACGAAGGCTTCTATCGGCTGGAGATCACCGCCAGCGGCATGCCGGAGATTGCCGGACGCTGCTGGATCAGAGTGCGAGACTCGCGGCGAGCCGCACGCGGTGACGAAGCGAGGGTTGAGGCGGCGCGAGCCTTGACGGAAGGCCGGCGGCTCACCGCGAAGCAGGAGCGCGCGGCCCTCCCGCGTCTCCAGGCGGCCCTGGCCGCCTGGCAATCGGCGGGCGATTCCCGCGGCGAAGTGGCGGCGTTGGGGGACATCGCGGATTGCGAAGGCGCCCTGGGGAACAAACAGGCAGCTTTCGACTGGTACGGAAAGGCTCGGGAGCGAGCGCATCGCGGCGGCTTCCTCGAACTGGAGGCCTGGGCGCTGAGCGAGATGGGCTTTTGGAGCCGGCGGCTCTTGAAGTACGACCAGGCGGCTGACTTTTATCGCCAATCCCTGGTGCTGTGGGAGCGAGTGGGAATACCCTGGGAGCAGGCGTCGGTGCTCCAGGGCCTGGGCAACGTTTACGCGGAAAAGGGCGATGCGGAGTCGGAGCTGCATGCCTTCGAGAAAGCCCTGCCGCTTGCCGTCGCTTCCAGTGATCTTGCCCAACAGGCGTTGGCGCTGGCGGGGATCGGGGCTGGCTATTACGGCCAGTTTCGCGCCGGCGAGGCGAGGGAAACCTGGGAGCAGGCTCTCGACTTGAGCCGCCGGGCCGGCGACCGGCAAACCGAGGCCGTCATCGAACAGAATCTAGCCTCTGCTTATCTCAATCAGGGGCAGTACCAAAGAGCGCTGGAGCTCTTCACTCGCGCCGTCTCCCGGGCGCCGGCCTCGGCCGGATGGATCCGCTTGAACATGGGCAATCTCTACTTCGAGCTTGGTAATCCGGAAAAGGCGCTGGAGAGCTACGAGCTGGCAAGGAAGGCATTCGCGGGCGCTGGCCCTGACGAGGTGACCGCCTTGATCGGCATCGGGAGGGCTCGACAGAGGATGGGAGATCCGCGAGCAGCCCTTGACGAGTACGAGAAGGCGGGGCGGCTCATGCCCGAAGAGCCCAGCGTGCCGTACTCGATCGGATTGGCTCTGCTCGACCTCAACGATCCGCGGCAAGCCTTGCCGTCGCTCGAAAGGGCCCTGGCCCTGGCGAGGGAAAAGAAGAACCGGACCCGGGAGACGGCGAGCCTTTTCGCTCTCGGTACGGCTCATGGCAGGCTCGGGCAGCCGGCTCTGGCCGCCGAGTGTCTGAGTCAGGCCATCGCCTTGGGCAATGAGATCGAATATACCAGCGTGGTGGCGTTGAGCCTGCTGAGACGCGCTCAGCTGCGCCGGGATCAAGGGCTTTTCGCAGCGGCCCTGGGCGACGCCAAACAAGCCCTCGACATCGTCGAGTCGACCCGCCGAAATATCGGCGCGGACCGGCTGCGGATCGGGTTCTCCGCCGCACGCCGAACTTACTACGACCTGGAAATGGATCTCTTGATGCGCCTGGACCGCCGGGCGGAGGCCCTGAACGTCAGCGAGTTGGCGCGGGCGCGGGGTCTCCTCGATCTCCTGGCCGAGGGCCGTATCGACGTCAGCCAGGGGCTGGATCCCGATCTCCGCCGCCGCGAGGAGGACCTTGCGGATCAGGTCTCCCAGATTCAGCGCCAGCTCAGCGCCGGCGACGTGCCCCCCGGGCGTGCCCGCGAGCTGCGGGCCGAGTTCCAAAAACTGGACGGGCAACGGGAACAGCTCGATCTCGAGATTCGAGCCCGGAACCAACGCTACGCCCAGGTCCGTTATCCGGTCCCGTTGACGCTGACCGAGATCCGCAGCCGGCTGCTCGATGAGCGGACCGCCCTTCTCGAGTACTGCCTTGGTGAGAGCCGCTCGACCCTGTTCGTCGTCACCAAAAAGGGATTGAGCACTTACGATCTCCCACCCGCAAAGGAGCTTGCCGGTCAGGTGCGGCGGCTCCGAGCGGCGCTCGACCAGGAGAGCCTCCTGACCCGGAAGGACTATCTTGAATCGGCCTTCCAGCTCTACACGGAGCTTCTGGCTCCCGCCGCCAAGGACCTGGCCGGTAAATCGAATCTGCTCATTGCTCCGGACGCGGACCTTTATTACATACCCTTTGAGGCTTTCCTGACCGAGCCCCCGGGAGACCGCTCCTACGGCAACCTGCCCTACCTGCTCCGCCGTTACTCCATCGCCTACGTCCCTTCCGCCAGCGTCCTCGCCGGCCTGCGCGAAGTGCGGCCGGCGGTTCCATCCGAAAATCGACAGCGCGCCGTGGTGTTCGCTCCCTTCGCCCTTTCCCGCGGCAAGGCTTTCGACCGGCTGCGTGGCTCAGAGCGCGAGGCGCGCGGAATTGCCGGGCTCTACCCAGGCTCGGCGGTCATCTTCATCGGTCAGGAGGCAACCGACGAGGCGGTGACACGGAACCCTGTCGTGGCTGCCGCCAATCGGCTCCATTTCGCCACCCACGCGAAGATTGATGAACGCTATCCTGAAAATTCGGCCCTGATCCTCGCGGCGCGGCCTGGCAGCAGGGAAGATGGGCTGCTCCAAGTCCCCAAGATCTTCAATCTGAAGCTTTCCGCCGACCTGGTCGTGTTGTCGGCTTGCCAAACGGCGCTCGGCAAGGAGGTGACAGGTGAGGGACTGGTCGGCTTGACGCGGGCCTTCTTCTATGCCGGTGTGCCCAGTCTGGTGGTGAGCCTGTGGAACGTGACGGACGGGCCAACCCCCGATCTCATGCTGGACTTTTACCGCGGCCTCGACCGCCACCGGGAGAAAGCCAAAGCGCTTCAGACGGCGAAATTGTCGATGATCGCTCGCGGTGAAACCTACGCGCATCCCGCCTATTGGGCGCCGTTCATCCTGCTCGGAGAACCGCGGTGAGCCCTGGATGTAACGCCAAGCCATCCCCGCCGCCTGATTGAGAAGCCTCGTGATTGGTTTGGCGAGGCGCGATAGACTCGTGACGTCGATCAACGCGCTTCATTTCTGAACGCCGTGGCAGAAAAGAAAAAACTGCCTGGCGAGGAGGGAACTAGCAATGAATGGCATTCATTTAGATATGGGAGGACCTCATGGGCAACGGTGACGGCAATACCGCTCCTCCAGTCAAGTCGTTTCCACCCCCAATCCCGATGTTTGCGCCGCCGCGACCGTCGCCGCCGCAGATCCTCAGCCTGGTCACCGCGGGTGCTGCCGCGACGGCTGGCTTCCTGGGCTGCTGTGAGGTCGCGGGGGTCCTGGCGCTGCTCAGCCTGATCTTCGGCTTCTGGGATTTCTTTCAGTACCGGGACCTGCGCAGGCATCGCCCTCACCAGGACGATTCAGGCGGCGCCGCAGAGACAGGGACCGCGGTCTCAGCGAGCTCGGCCGGAACTCCTGGACGGCATCCTGATTACCAGCCGTAGAGCGAGCTGACCACGCATCCCTCCGCCCCCGCCGGCCTCCAGCACCGGCGGGGGCGTCTGTCTATACTGGAGGCGGCAAAGGAGAGACTCATGCACCAACCCCTGACGATCGCCGCCTCTTTGGCCCTGCTCGCTTTGCCCTTGGCGGCGCAGGCTCCCAGACCGCCCATGGACCCCATTCCCACTCTCATCGTGTCCGGCTCGGGCCAGGCCCGGGTGGCTCCCGACGAGGCCCACGTCCGGCTGGGGGTGGTGGCCCAGGCGCCTACCGCCCGGGCCGTCCAGGACCAGGTGAGCCGCACCGCCAACGCCGTGCTGGACGCCGTGCGCAAGCTCGGAATCGCGGCGGAGGAGATCCAGACCTCCGGTCTTTCGCTCTCTCCCCTCTACTCCCAGATCCGCCAGGGGAATGACAATCAGCCGCCGCGGATCACCGGCTACCAGGCCAACAACACGATCACCTTGCGGGTGAGCGATCTGGCCAAGGTTGGGCCGGTCATCGACGCCGGCCTCGGTGCCGGAGCCAACACGCTGGACGGGGTCGACTTCGGCTTGCGCAACGACGAGGCGGCTCGCGCCCAGGCCCTGGCCGACGCCGCACGGACGGCCCGCAGCAAGGCGGAGACCCTGGCCAAGGCGCTCGGCGTGCGGCTGGGGGAGATCCTCGAAGTGGCGGAAGGCGGTGTCTCGGTGTCGCCACCGCCCTCGCCGCGGTATCCGATGGCCCGCATGGAGTCCGCTTCGATGGCTCCGACCCCGGTCTCGGCCGGCCAGGTTGGAGTCGAGGCGAGCGTCACTCTCCGCTACCGGATTTCCCAGTGACGGCCGAGGAGGTCATCGAGCTCCTCCGCCTCGCTCCCCACCCCGAGGGGGGGTTCTACCGCCAGACCTTCCGCGGCCTCGCGATCGAGGGCGTTGAGGGGGAACGCTTTGCCTCGACCGCCATCTACTATCTTTTGCAGGCAGGCAAAATCTCGGCCTGGCACCGGGTGGTGGATGCCGACGAGGTCTGGCATTTCTACGCCGGCGCGCCCCTGGAGCTCACCCTCGCGGACGGTCCGAAGCGCACCATCATGGTTCTGGGATCGGACCTGGCAGCCGGCCAGCGGCCGCAAGGCGCCGTGCCGGTGGGCGTCTGGCAGACGGCGCGCTCCCTCGGCGAGTGGACCCTCGTCGGCTGCACCGTGGCGCCGGGATTCCGTTTCGAGAGCTTCGAGATGGCGCCGTCCTGGTGGGAGCCGAGCTAGATCCCGGGTAGAGGCGGTTTCCTACTCGCCTTCGAGCGCCGCCAGTTGGCTGGTGTCGCCGTCCTTTTCGGCGGCAGTCGTCCAGTGGGCGATCTCCTTGGGGCTCATTCCGCCCTGGGGGCGCAGGCGAGCGTCCTCGTAGCCCCATTGCACGACGTCCACCAGATATTGGGAGCGGGAGAGGATGGGTCCGCGGCAGAATCTCTCGTCCGCATGGCTCTCGGAGTCATCGCCGCCCTCGCCGGTCAGCCGGCCGGCGAGGGCCGTCAGGACGCCGGTGGGGATGAGCTGGGCCGTTCCCGGGTAGATGTACCCGAAGAGCACGAGGTGGGCGAGGAGCACCCGCCAGCCGCCGTGAGGCTCGAAACGGCAGAGCAAACGGTCCCAATCGAGATCAGCGGCGCGGGAGTGGAGCAGGTGGGCGATGTCGGCGCCGTCGAAGCGCTCGCGTTCCATGATGAAGGCCTTCGACCAGATCATCTCCTCGGCGGGAACGAGCCAGGCGGGGCGGTCGAGGATCGTCTCCTCCACCGCGTGCTCGAACCACAAATCGTCGACCTTCGCCACGCCGTTGCCGGAGCTGAAGATGAGATCCACGAAGTCGTCGCCCTGGTAGGCCTTGCCCAGCCAGTGCGGAGAGGTGCGCTCGGTCGTCCACCCTTTGCGGGCCAGGGCGTCGAGTGCGCGGTCGAAGTCGCGAGGCCGCAGGAAGACGTCGAAGTCCTTGGTATGGCGAACGATCCCCGTGTAGCGGGCGTAGGCGTAGGCGCCGCCCACGAGGAAGGGCACGCCTGCCGCTGCGAGAGCCGCCATGGCCTCGCGATAGAAGTCTGCCGTCTCGGCAGCCAGCCCGGCGGGCAAAGTCTCGGTTTTGGAAGTCGTCGCCATCATGCCCTCCCTATGAAGCGGACGAGAAAAAGCAAGAGGCGTACCAGGGGACCTCTGGCACGTCTCTTGAACCTCCACACCTGAGATGGCGACTGAGACCGTACGCATCGCAGCTCTGGCCGATCTTCACTATGCGCGGTCGCCCGAGTCCAGCCTGCGCGAGGTGTTGACGCAGGCGGGACGGGAGAGTGACGCGGTGCTGCTCTGCGGCGACCTGACGGACCACGGGCTGCCCGAGGAGGCGGTCGAACTGGCGAAGGAGATTCATGCCGCGGTCAAGGTGCCGGTGATCGCGGTGCTCGGCAATCACGACTTCGAGAGCGGCAAGGAGGACGAGGTCAAACGCCTTCTCTGCGACGGCGGCATCCGGGTGCTCGACGGCGAGGCCACGGAGGTGAAGGGGGTGGGTTTCGCGGGCGTCAAGGGCTTCGCGGGCGGCTTCGGCAAGCATGCCCTGGGTCCCTGGGGCGAGACGATCATCAAGCAGTTCGTCCGCGAGGCGGTGGACGAGGCCCTGAAGCTCGAATCCGCCCTCGCCCGCCTGCGGGGCAAACCGCGCATCGCCGTGCTCCATTACTCGCCCATCCAGGAGACGGTGGAAGGGGAGCCGGTCGAGATCTTCCCCTTCCTCGGCTCCAGCCGGCTGGAGGAGCCGCTGACCCGCTATCCCGTGCAGGCCGTCTTCCACGGCCATGCACACCGCGGCCGGCCGGAGGGCAGGACGGCCCAAGGCGTGCCGGTGTTCAACGTCAGTCTCTCGCTGCTGCGCGGCGCCTATCCGGATCGACCTCCCTTCCGCCTCCTCGAGATCACGGCAGGGGAAGACCCGGCTGCCGCGGTGCGGCGGTAGTGCTTTGCCCGGTCCTTCCGGTACGATCCGCGCGTGCGGAGCAGCGAAGGGTTCGTATTCGTCCGGCCGGGGCTCCACCTCTACTACCACGTCCTGGGGGACGGGCCGGAGGCGGTGGTGGTGCCGAACGCCAACTGGCTGGCGGATCTCCTGCCGCCGCTGGCCGCCGAGGGGGGCCGGCGCCGGCTCATCCTCTACGATCCACGCAGCCGCGGCCGGTCGAGCGCCGTCACCGACGGCCGGCACCTGAGCCTGGAGGAGGACGTCGCCGATCTGGAAGCCGTGCGCCGCTACTTCGGCCTGGAGCGCATGGCCCTTCTCGGCACCTCCTACCACGCGGCGATCACCGCGCTCTACGCCCTGGACAACCCGGAGCGCGTTGAGCGCATGCTCCTCGTCTGCCCCATCACGGCGCGGCGGCCCGGAGAGTGGTTGCAGGAGACGCCCACCTGGGAGGAGCTGACCTATCCGCCGGGTATCCCGCGGCTCGAGGAAATGCGGCGCGAGGGCGTCGACCGCGACGATCCGGTGGCCTTCTGCCGCGCCTGGTTCACCTACTTCCTGCTGCCCGCCCAGTTGGGCGAGCTGGCCGCAGGGGCCCGCTTCCCTCTCGACGACATCTGCTCTTTCCCCAACGAGTGGCCGCAAAACGCCATGAGCCTCTACTTCCGGCACATCATCCCGAAGATCAAGGAGTGGGACTTCCGCGACCGCCTGGAGCGTTTTCGCCGTCCTCTGCTGGTGATGCAGGGCTCGGACGACCTGGTGCCGGAGGAGGCGTCGCGAGAGTGGGCGGCCCACGCGGCGGACGGCCGTTTCCTGCGCGTCGAGGGCGCCGGCCATCACCCCTATCTCGAACGTCCCCAGGATTTCTTCCCGGCGGCCGACGCCTTCCTCAGCGGGGATTGGCCGGCGGGGTCTGAGGTCGTGCCGCGGCCGGCGTGATCAGATCCTTCTTCGCGGCGGCATCTCGGGAAGCTCGCCGCCGGCCGGTTCCGGCTGGGAGCGCTCGCCGCTGAAGCGGGCTTTGATCCGCCGCCAGGCGTCCGACATGCCGCTTCCGGCCGGCGAGCTGCCCCGCAGGAGGTCGAAGCGGGACGGATCGCGAGCGATCGACTCGGCGGCGAGAGCGTCCAGGGCCGCTTGCAGGCGAGTCTCCAGCACCGCCGTCCAGTCCGTGGCCTTGAGGCCGGCCTCGCCGGCGGGAATCTCCTCGCCGAAGCGGGCCAGGGCTTCGGGCCTCCGCTCCTCCCAGAACGGATATTCGAGCGCCAGCGGCAGGAGCACGGCCTGGCGCACCCGGACGGCGAGATGTCCGATTCCGGAGCGCAGCCGCACCGGCCGCACCCGCGGGTCCGTGAGCCGCCCCTCGGCGGCGATCCAGAGCGCCGAGTCCGGCCGCGACAGCGCCTGCTGCGAGAGAGTGAGGAAGCGGCGGGCGCCGCGGGCGCTGTCGAGCTCGACACCGAAGAATCCCAGGCGCTCGAAGAAGCGGTCCTGGCCCAGGACCGCCGCGTCCAAAGGGGCGTAGTTCTTGCGGTCGGGGAAGAACTGCTCCGCGAGGCGCAGGCAGATCAGCGGGTCCCACCAGGACGGATGGTTGAAGTAGACGATGAGCGGCTTGCCCCGGATAGCCATCGGATCGGGGCGCTGGGCCTGGGACAGGCGGAAAGCATGGAACTGCCGGGCGAGAGAGCGTCCGGCGTAGCGCTCGAACGTCGAGAGCAGGAGCGGTGAGATCTCGGGGGCCTGTTTCGCCGGGTGCCGTTCGGGGGCTTTGCCAGGATCGTCGAGGTCCATGGCCGCAGTCTAACCCGGTAGCGTTGGGTGTTCACCTCCCCAGGCGTTGCAGCCATCCTCGCCAGCCCGTGAAGAGGTTGGGCTTCTCCATGCGCGTCAACGTCCAGCACTCCTCGCCGGGCTCGGTGAAGGGCCGGTGGCGGGTGCCGGGAGCGTAGGAGGCCCAGGCGCCCGCCTCGAAGCTGCCGACGTGGTCCTCGTAGCCGCCGGCCAAGACGAGAATGTCCTCCGGGCCGAGGTGGAGGTGCTCCGGGACGCCCAGGCGAGGGGGCATGTGGCCGATCAGCAGGGCGCTGCCCGTAACCCGATCCCGGAAGAGCACGGCGTAGCGGGCGGGGTGCAGGGGAATCCGGCGCCAATGGAGCGGCGCGATGTCCGGCATCTCTCGGCGCGCCCCCTCCGGCAGCGGGAAGCCGGAAAGCACGGGATCGACGTCTCGATTGGCCTGCGGCAGGCCGTGGATGCTGGCTCGCAACTGCTCCCACAGGACGTCCGGCGGCGGCGCGACGGGGAGGCTCGCGAGCAGGGCGCCACCGGGCATGCTGATCTCGGCGAGCGTCGCCCGGCATGGGGCACAGGAGTCGAGGTGGCCTTCCACCATCACTCGGTGCGGGAGGTCGGCGTGGCCGGAAGCCACCGCGACGAGAATCTCTTCCGACGGATGCATGGCGGCTATCCTCCCTCCAGCACGGTGCGGAGGGACTTGAGCCCCGAGCGGATGCGCGACTTGAGCGTGCCGACCGGCAGGTCCAGGCGCTGGGCCGTCTCCTCGTAGGTGAAGCCGCCAAAGTAGGCCATCTCGATCGCTCTCCTCTGCTCCGGATCCACCCGGGCCAGTGCCTGGTGCATGGTCAGCCGCAGATCGCCCCGCTCCTGGGTATGCTCCGCCGGCTCGCTCATGGTGTCGTCCAGGGCGGCGGCGGTCTCCCCCTGCCGGCGCCACAGATCTACCAACTTGTTGCGGGTGATGGTGTACAGCCAACCCGCTGGATCGCCACGGTCGGGCCGGAAGCTCGCCGCCCGCCGCCAGACCGCCACGAAGACCTCCTGAACCACGTCTTCCGCCCCTTCCCGGTTGCGGCTGAGCTGGCGCACGTACGCCAGCACCCGGCCGGCGTAACGGCCATAGAAGGTGTGGAAGGCCTCCAGGTCTCCCTCCGCGACGCGGGCGAGCAGAGAAAGATCGCTGGGAGCCGTTGGGGCTCCAGGTGGCAAGCGTGTGGTCTCCGGAACAGAATATATGCCAACCGGCCGCAACGGGAGACGGGTACGAAGGGGAGTGGCGAGGTGCATGGGTATCAAGCGGGGCGCCGCAGGAGCGCCCACGTCCTTCCCTACGCGCGGTTGCCGATTCCGGATGACGACGCCTGCCGCAAAAACCTACTCGCCGGAATTTCCCGGTCAGACGGTTTTCTTGCTCCAGGGGCATTGGATCGGGCGAATTACGGACCGAGTCCGGAAACAACTAGCCTGACAAGATAACTGCGAGAGTATGTAAATTCTTGAAGTAAAAGGACTTAGCTTGATGTGAGAGGGCGGGTCCGGATAGATTCCCCGGCGTGGAAACGTTCGAGCTGCTCGGCGAGACTCTACGGCGGCTGCGCCGCGAGCGGGCCGGGCTCGGCCGCGGCCAGCTCTCGCGAATCGAGAACAGCAAGCAGGAGGCGACGCTTTCCACGCTCGCCAAGATCCTCTCGTGCGAGGGCGTCAGCCGGCGCGAGTTCTTCCGCCGCTACGACCTGGTCGAGGCCGAGGCCCTGGCTGTCCAGCGCGACAAGAGCGCTGGGGAGTCGGCAGCTCCGCGGTCGCTCCAGGACATTCAGGATATCGCGGGCCGGCTCGAGTCCTTCCTGCAGTCCACCCTGGACCCCGCGGGAACGGTGGCTCAGGGGGCGATCGAGCTCGGCGACCTCGTGGTGATGTTCCGGGTGGTCCCGCGCTCCGCCACGGCGCCCGGGCTGCCTCAACCGCCGCCAACGCCCGGTGGCGAAGGGAAGCCCGCCAAGCTGAGCCGGTCGCGTGGCGTCCGCCGGCGCAAGACGTAACTCCAGAGTAGCCACTTCAGGCGCTTAGTTGCGCTGCTACAAAACACCAAGCTCGATTGTCGGCTTGAAAGCGGCTTTTTATAGCCGGGTTGGACAACGAACCGCGGCTATAAGTGCCATGATTTCAAAGACTTGCGCTTGCGTTTAGTGGCGTGCAGCCGATACATTTCCTGCATGGGCATGTTTGCCAACCTGGGACCCACCCTCAGTCTGCTGCGGGAGCTACGGGGCAAGAGCCAGGCCAAGGTCGCCCGGGAGGCGGGGATCGGCAAGAGCCAGCTCTCCAAATATGAGAACGGCAAAGAGCTGCCCAAGCTGGATTCTCTGGAGAAGGTTCTCGGCGCTCTGAAGGTCGGATACTTCGAGTTCTTCTACACGCTCTACCTGGTCGACCGCCGCGCCGCCGACCTGGGGCCCGGCGAGGATGGAGCGTTGGGCCGCGGCCCCGAAGACCGCCTTTACATGCCGCCGCTGATCCAAGGCGAGAGCCTCCTTGCCGAGTCCACCGACCAGGCCTTCCGCCAGGTGTTCACCGACCTGCTGCTGCTCTACCGGCGGGTTTTCGAGCAGGTGGTGCTGGCCGCCATGCCGGAGCGGGAAGGAAGCCCCGAAGCCCCATAGGCGCTGACTTGATTCAGAGCGCCCCCGCCCAAGACCCTCATCACCCCGACCCTCTTCTCCCATCGCCCTCCCCCCAACCGGGCCCCAACCGGGAGAAGAGGGAGAACAGCCGGACCCCTCATCACCCCAACCCTCTTCTCCCATCGCCCTCCCCCCAACCGGGAGAAGAGGGAGCAAGGCAGGAACGCCCCAGGGGTACCCCTCTCCCGGTGAGGGGGGTTGGGCGGGGGCGGGAGAGGGGCAGGGGTGAGGG
>Ga0134121_10001507_pt1 | contig 21899 bp, 19 predicted proteins | sample KB301_FD_96463 | JGI IMG/M metagenome (GOLD analysis project Ga0134121, IMG submission 96463) | Terrestrial soil microbial communities without Nitrogen fertilizer from Kellogg Biological Station, Michigan, USA - KB3-0-1 | ecosystem: Environmental > Terrestrial > Soil > Unclassified ... | reverse complement strand
TTCGTACCGATTTGTTTCTTTGACTAATTCCGTTGACATTATTTATTCACGACTAAGCTGCTTGAGGAGACACTGTGGCGCTCTGGCCATTGGCACTCTTCAGCCAATCGTAACCTTTCTCTTCCAACTCGAGCGCCAGTTCCTTGCCGCCTTCTTTGACGATGCGGCCGGCGGAGAGCACGTGCACGAAATCCGGAGTGATATAGTTCAGCAGTCTCTGATAATGCGTCACCAGAATCACGGCCTTGTTTGGATCGTGAAGTTTATTGACGCCCTCGGCCACGATCCGCAAAGCATCGATGTCCAAGCCAGAGTCAGTCTCATCGAGCACGGAGAGCTTGGGATCGAGCACGGCCATCTGCAGAATTTCGTTGCGCTTTTTCTCACCGCCGGAAAAGCCTTCGTTGACTGAGCGAGACATAAAGCTGGCTTCCATTTCCACCAGTTTGGCTTTTTCCTTCAGCAGGTCTTTAAACTCCAAAGGGTCAAGCTCTTCAGCGCCCAGATGCTTTTGCTTTTCGTTATAGGCGAGCCGCAGAAACTGCGCGTTGGAAACTCCGGGAATTTCCACCGGATACTGGAACGCCATGAAGACGCCTTCGCGAGCCCGCTCGTCTGGCGACATTTCCAGAAGGTTCTTGCCGTCGAAGATCACTTCGCCGCCAGTCACTTCGTACGAAGGATGCCCCGCCAGCACTTTTGCCAGGGTGGATTTGCCTGAGCCATTCGGCCCCATGATGGCGTGGACTTCGCCCTTGTTAACTTTGAGGTTAATGCCTTTTAGAATCTCGTTGCCATCAACCGATGCATGAAGATTGCGAATCTCTAACACGTATTGCTCCTCGGGTTCCGATTTCAAATTTCAAATCTGAAATTTCACATCTGAGATTGAGATCTGAGATTTGAGATCTCAAAATAAAATCTCTTAAGACAGTTCAAGGGGACCAGGGGTCAGCCTGCTAATTGACGACCGTCCCTGGCCCCCGTTTACCAAAGCCTTGTTTACGCCACCGCGCCTTCGAGTTTCATACCCAACAGGCGGGTCGCTTCAACTGCAAACTCCATCGGGAGATGCAGGAACACGTCCTTACAAAAGCCGTTGATGATCAGCGAAACCGCGTCTTCCTGGGAAATGCCGCGCTGCATCAGATAAAACAACTGCTCTTCGCTGATCTTGGAAGTAGACGCTTCATGCTCAACCCGTGAAGTGTTATTCATCACTTCGATGTAGGGAAACGTGTTCGCGCCGCAATTCGAACCGATCAGCATTGAATCGCATTGGGTGTAGTTGCGCGCGTTCTCGGCCCTGGGCATGATTTTCACCAGTCCGCGATAACTGTTATTCGCTTTTCCGGCAGCGATTCCCTTTGAAATAATCGTCGAACGCGTGTTCTTGCCCAGATGAATCATCTTGGTGCCGGTGTCAGCCTGCTGCGCGTGATTGGTCAAAGCCACCGAATAGAATTCACCGATCGAATTGTCACCCTGCAGAATACAGGACGGATACTTCCAGGTGATCGCCGAACCCGTTTCCACCTGGGTCCAAGAAATTTTTGAGTTGCGGCCGGCACACTTGCCGCGCTTGGTAACAAAGTTATAGATTCCGCCCTTGCCATCTTCATCACCAGCGTACCAATTCTGCACGGTCGAGTATTTGATCTCGGCATCGTCGAGCGCGATCAGCTCGACCACTGCGGCGTGCAACTGGTTGCGATCGAACTTGGGCGCGGTACATCCTTCCAGATAAGAAACATAAGCGCCTTCTTCCGCGACGATCAGCGTGCGCTCAAATTGCCCTGACTCAGAATTGTTGATGCGGAAATATGTCGAGAGCTCCATCGGACAACGGACGCCCTTCGGAATGAAGCAAAAACTTCCATCAGAAAAGACCGCGCTATTCAACGCAGCGTAAAAATTGTCGTTCGTCGGCACAACCGAGCCGAGATACTTCTTGACGATTTCAGGATGCTCGCGTACAGCTTCGCTGAATGAGCAGAAGATAACGCCGTGCTTCTTGAGCTTCTCTTTGTAGGTAGTCGCTACCGAGACCGAGTCAAACACGGCATCAACGGCCACGCCCGACAATTGTTTTTGCTCAGATAAAGGTATGCCGAGCTTCTCGAACGTCTTGAGCAATTCCGGATCGACTTCGTCGAGACTGGCCACGGTGGCTTTCTGCTTGGGAGCGCTGTAGTAAATCATGTCCTGATAGTCGACTTCGGGAAAGCTGACATTCGGCCAATGGCGGGGCTCTTTCATCGTCAACCAGTGGCGGTAGGCTTTAAGACGAAAGTCCAGCATCCACTCCGGCTCTTCTTTCTTAGCTGAGATCAAACGAACGGTGTCTTCGCTCAATCCACGCGGGATGGTCTCAGCCTCGATGTCAGTAACCCAGCCGTACTTGTATTCCCGATTGGCCAGTATTTCAGCAGTACTCATTATTCCTCTTTAAACTTTCGTTAGTCCGACAGTATTCCCAAGATTTACCGGATGACAAACAAACTGGTTCTCGGCGTTTCTAAAATAAATCATGTAAATCCGGTTAATCCTGTCTGCTTTTTCCTCTTCAGCTTGCGGAGCGCATTGGCCTGAGATGGCTTTGCAGTTTCACGATTTGATGTAAACGAGCGTCGACGTTTTCTTCTGTTCCTACCAATTGAGCGAGCGTAATCTCAGACAGAGCGTTTTGGACGACCTCATGCAGCCCAACGATAACCGGGCGAATACCGCAATCGCTCGTATGAATACAGTTATCCAAAACGCCCGCATGGGTCTTGCAAAAGTGATCCACTGTATCTTCGTCGAGGATGCGAATAACTTCGTTCAAGCGAATTTCTGACGCCGGCCGAGCCAGCGAATATCCGCCCTTGGTTCCCCGTTGAGCACTGACCAGACCCGCTTTGCTCAGGATCCACATCAGTTTGCCGGCGTTCGCGACCGACAAGCCCTCCCGCTCGGCAATCTGGGCGAGGGTCATTGACTCCGTATTGCCCTCGGCGCGCGCCAACTGAACCAGGCACCGCAACCCATACTCTTCTTGAGCTGATATCTTCACTTGTTTCGAAGTTTCCTCGGAATTCCTGCCGATTATAGCATTCCTTACTTTTTCGTCAAGTATAGACGGGCTGAATTCCCAGCCAGATTGTAGCGGGGTGCTTCAGATAGTTTTGAGTTATTATCGCTGGGACCTATTTCGTCCTAATATGGAAAACCTGCCCAGCGACGTCAGACAGGCCTATCACGACCTCGCAGATCTTCCAAAGTACCAGCACTTTGTCCGCATTCCGGATCGGATTATTCAGTGCATCGATTATTTTGGAATCAGCTGCGACCGCGCAAGAGCCAGCGAGCGTCTCAATGCATACTATCTTTTCATTGGTGTCGTTGATGACGCGATCGATTCAGGCCGAACCGGCGTCGGCAACATGATTCTCGAGTATCTAAGCACACCGGCTCCTGACTTCGATTACGAAGCAAGACACTCCAGCGTTAAACTCTTAACAGAGATTCTGAAGGTCTACATTAGCGAAAGAGCTTACCCGATGATGTTGGATAAGCTCCGGGAACTTTATGGCGAAGTTGTCAGCGAGCTAGGTGCTACCTCAGTTGATTTGTACATTGTCCATCGAAAGTCTGTGGGCGCTCTTACCGCTGAGGTGTCATATCTCTTGATTCGTCCAGACCTCGGTCACGATCAACCTACGCTATGCAATTTCATGAAGCGAGTTGGCGCCATAGGCTGTCTGATTGATAGCTTGATCGATCTGAAGAAGGACAGTCGTCTCGGATTGCTCGCGTTTCAACCTGGAATCATGGACTACGCCAAGCTCACGGTCGCCATCTTGCGCAATGGTTTCCGAGTATCGATCAGGCATCCGAGACTCTATGGGCTATTCTTCCGCGCAGTCCTCGATAACATGCGCGATCCATTCCGTCAAGAACCAAGCCCGCGGCCTGGCTCCCCCCCTCAAAGAAAGGACAAGGCCGCCAGTGTGGCCTAAGATTTCCGCCAACTCCTGGCTTGGTTACGTTGCGGCGCTGTTTGGTATCGGCGCCGCAACCGGCCTGCTAAAGCTCTTCGGCCCGCACGTTAATCCAACCACAACGGCGCTCGCATTTCTCCTGGTGGTGCTGTTCGTGGCGACGGCGTGGGGCTCGCGTCCGGCAGTGTTTGCTTCATTGCTGGGAGTCGCCGGCTTCAATTTCTTTTTTCTGCCTCCGTTCGGCACCTTCGCAATTCGCAATCCCGACAACTGGGTTGCGTTCTTTGCTTTCCTGATCACGGCGATTACTGCCGGGCAGCTTTCCGCCCGCGCCAAGCACCGCGCCGAAGAAGCCGAGTTAGCTAAACAGGAGATCGAACGCCTTTATTATGAACTTCAGGACACTTTCGAACGTTCCAGTCAGGCCAAAGCGCTCAAGCAAAGCGAGCGCTTAAAATCGGCCCTCCTCGACGCGGTGACTCATGATTTGCGCACACCACTTACATCGATCAAGGCGTCGGTTACTTCGCTTCTCTCTGAGTTATACTCCATTGAGCGCAACGAATCCGGCGCGTCGCTCGGCAGCGAAGGTCGCAAAGAATTACTGCAGGTCATAGATGAAGAGGCGGACCGCCTTGATCGATTCATCGAGGGTCTGACGAAACTTGCACGGATCGATGCCGGAGAAATGTATCTGCACCGCGAGTCCTGCTCGATCGACGAAATCATTACGGCGGCGGTCAAACGAGCGGAGCCGCGGACCCGGGAACATCAAATCGAAGTCTGGATTGAGAATGAGCTGCCTCTAGTCAAAGTCGATGAGCCCGCGATAGCGGAAGTCATCTACACTCTCGTTGATAACGCTGCAAAATACTCGCTGCCTCAGACCTCGATCCGGATTAGCGCAACACCGAAAGACGACAGTACGATTCTGGTGAGCGTTGAAGATCAGGGCCCCGGAATTCGCATGGACTTGCGCGAACGGGTGTTCGAAAAGTTCTTTCGCGCCATGCGTGATGGAGACGTCGGCGATCGACAATCTGCCGGAACCGGAATGGGTCTGGCAATTGCTCGCGGTATCGTCCAGGCCCACGGAGGCAGTCTTTGGATCGAAGACACATCAGACGGACGCGGGTCGAAGTTTGTCGTCGCTTTACCCTCGGGCAATGATGGGAACGAGCCGGCTCGGTAGTGCCCGGCTCTGATAACCGGCGTTTAGAGTACCAACTTTAGTCGGGCTTTTATTAGTCGGAGAAGAACCCAACTAAAGTTGGTACTCTAACGCCTTGAAATTAAGACATTAGCGATAGACTCAAACTGAAAGACGGCAAATATAAGATCGGGAAACAGTGGAAGCAAAGCAGCGCATCCTGGTCGTTGATGACGAGCCACAACTCACGCGTGTGCTGCGGCGTAGCTTGATGGCCAAAGGCTACGACGTCCGCATCGCTGGGGATGGCGAATTCGCGCTGCAGACTTTTCGCGACTGGCCTGCGGCGCTCGTGATTACGGACCTGGCGATGCCGAACATGAGTGGGCTCGAGTTATGCCGCCGGCTGCGCTCAATTTCAGATGTTCCGATTATTGTGCTTTCAGTGAGAGGCGAAGAAAAAACCAAAGTTGACGCACTCGACGCCGGCGCCGATGACTACATCACGAAACCTTTTGGCATGGACGAGTTGCTGGCGCGCATTCGGGCCACTCTGCGCCGCCAGCCCACTTCCGAATCTCAGTCGCAGATTTTGGAAGTGGCGGACTTTCAGGTCGATCTGGAAGCGCACACCGCGACCCAGCACGGCAAAGCACTACGGCTGACGCCGAAAGAATTCGACCTTCTGGTGCATCTAATCCGCAATGCCGGAAAGGTTCTTACCCATCGCGCGCTGCTGGCCGCAGTGTGGGGCGGTGACTATACAGAACAGACTGAATACCTCCGCGTTCTCATCGGACAGCTAAGAAAAAAGATCGAAGTTGACCCTGCCACACCTCGTTATGTCCTCACCGAACCCTGGATTGGCTACAGGTTCAATCCCGGCGAGTGAAGTGGCACAGACTTCAGTCTGTGATCGTTCATAGTCGATTCGCTTCCAACTCAGTCACAGACTGAAGTCTGTGGCACCTCTTTACGAATTCTTTATAAACCTCTTACTCCATCCTTACGAATTTCCTTCTAAGCTCATTCCGTCGCCCCTCGTTGGTCAGGTGAAGTCATGAGCGCAAAAAGTCAAAGCCCTATTCCTGATAGCGTTACGGAGAACACCCAACCCATCGCATTGGTGACCGAAAACGAATTCTCGATCCTGCGCTGGTGGGAGATCGGCGGGCTACCGCCACCAATCGCTGGAAGCTACGACTTCATGGTTCGTAATCCGCAGAACATAGAACGGAAGGTCACGGTTGAAATCACCGATGCCATTGTGATGCAGGTCGAGTTGTTTACGAGGGGACGCGTTCAGCAGAGCAACTCTTTTTGGATGTGTTGCGCAGAGAGACATCTGGCGATTTACATCCTGGAAAACCACGATTATCCGGAGAACGACAAACTCCGGATTACCCGGTTGGATCCGGACGACGTAATAACGGCCATTCGTTGGCAGATCGCGTGACCGAATGCCAGGAGTTAAGGCGAATCGAAAAAGGCTGATTGTGGGAGGAACAGTACGTTGGCGACAACGCTAAAGCGCCTACTGGTAGGCCGGGCCAAGAGGACTGAGCAGGCCATTCATGAGCGGCTAACAAAAAAGACCGGGCTGGCAGTATTCGCTTCCGACGCGCTCTCCTCGACAGCGTACGCTTCTGAAGAAATCCTCCTGGTTCTGGCTGTGGCCTATGCCTACGGGCAGACCAGCGCGTTCAATTATGTCGTCCCGATCACTCTGGTCATCGCTGTCGTTTTGACGATAGTGGCGATCAGTTACCGGCAGACTATTCATGCATACCCCTCGGGTGGAGGGGCCTATATTGTAGCCAAAGAGAATCTGGGCACGTCCGCGGGTTTGGTCGCAGCCGCAGCGCTCTTGGTTGATTACATCCTTACCGTCTCGGTCTCGATTTCGGCGGGCGTCGCTGCCGTTACGTCGGCAGCACAAGGAACCAGGTGGGCGTGGATTGATAATCACAAGGTCTTCTTGTGTCTGGTCATAATCGGATTCATCGCGCTCGCCAACCTGCGCGGAGTGCGCGAGTCGGGCGCAATCTTTGCCGCGCCTACCTACGCCTTCGTCATCGCCTTTCTCTTCATGGTCGGTTACGGAATTCTTCACTACTTTATAAATCCCCACATGGCCACACCCATCGCTGCCGAAAACCTGAAACTGGCTGAGGGCTATCACTTACAACCCCTGACGCTCTTCCTGCTGCTCGGCGCGTTTTCGAACGGGTGCGTAGCCCTAACCGGTATCGAGGCAATTTCCAACGGCATTCCGGCTTTCAAGCAACCGGAGGCGCGCAACGCGGCCACAACGCTGACCTGGATGGCAGTGTTGTTGACGACGATGTTTATCGGGACGAGCGTGATGGCTTATTTCTATCACGTGCGCCCGCATGAAAGCGAAACCGTCATCTCACAATTTGCGCGCATCATCTTCACTGGTCCGATGGGATGGTTTTATTACGTGATCCAGGGTACCACCGCGCTGATTTTGATTCTGGCTGCGAACACTTCATTCGCCGATTTCCCACGCCTCGCAAGTCTGACGACCCGCGACCGATTTATGCCCACACAATTTACCACGCACCGCGACAACCTGGTTTTTTCCAACGGCACCACCCTACTTGCAGTCTTCTCCGGCGTCCTGGTGACGGCCTTCGGCGGCGACACCAGCCGGTTGATCCCGCTCTATGCTGTCGGTGTGTTTCTCTCATTCACGCTTTCACAGACCGGGATGGTGCGGCACTGGCTCAAAGCAGGCCGGGCTGCGAAGACGAACGGCGAGGCGGCAGCAGCTGATGCTGCTTCAATTGAAGACGGAAAGTCGAACACCGCCCATGCGACGGCAGAGCATCTCCGAGGATCAAATCAGATCGATCTGGCAAACGAACGAAAGGACGCGGCCCACTGGAAAAAATCAATTGCCGTCAACGGCCTTGGGGCGTTCGCCACTTTGATCGTTTTGGTTGTATTGGTGATTACGAAATTCGTGCATGGCGCGTGGATTGTGGTCGTGCTAATTCCGATCCTGGTGGCAGTATTCCGCGCCGTTCATCGTCACTATCTGGACGTGGCTAATCAACTGACGACCCAGGGACTGGAAAAGTTGCGGCCGATCCGGCATGAGGTAATCGTGCCGATTTCAGGTATCCATCGTGGAGTCCTGAAAGCGCTTGAATACGCCAAGGCAATCGCGCCCGAACATGTGACGGCCGTTTACATCAATCTCGATTATGAGGCGACACAGAAACTGCGCGAGAAGTGGGGTGAGTGGGTACAAGGAGTAGAATTGGTGGTAATCGCGTCCCCTTATCGCTCGCTGGTAGGTCCACTTATTCGCTATGTTGATCGCCGGATGAAACAGCACGGAGATCAGATGGTCACGGTCGTATTGCCGGAGTTCGTCCCCGCCAAGTGGTGGCACCATCTGCTGCACAACCAGAGCTCTCTAATGCTGAAAGGAGCATTGCTCTTCAAACCCGACGTGATCGTTACCAGCGTGCCGTACCATCTGAAGAGTGGAAGTAAGAATGGGAAAACCGGGAATCACTCCCCGATCAATTAATCCTTGCTCCACCGCTCTGCAATTGGCAATTTGTCAGGGTCGAAGTCTCTAAAAATAAGTTTCCCGGTTGGTGGTATCTTACCTTCATTCCACAGATAGTCACTCAACAGATCCCTTGCCTGTTCAGTCCAGAATGAACTTTCCGGCGGAAGACGGCGGCGGGTCATTCGCTCGACATATCCCACGGGCTCCTCATCAATTTGCACGAGCACATCTTGTGGAGTCCCCTCCGGTCCGACGACTAGAAAGCGGCGCTGATTGGCCAGCTGCAACGCCTGATCCGAATCCACTATCGAAAACCCATTCATCGTAATTGTTTCAATTACCGGAGGTGACGCTGGTGCCTGCTTCTGGGAGACGGCTTCGACCGAAGCTGAAGAGAGTTTGGTCTCCTTCGCCAAAGCAGCAGCGACGGCGTTCCGCAGAGTCTCAGGCGTCATGGGCTTGCGAACAAAGTCACTGGCACCGAGCTTCATTGCGTCTACCGCGAGTTCGATTGAGGCATAGGCCGTTGCCATAATGATTCGAGCCCTGGCATTGGCGGATTTCAGCCTTCTTAACGTTTCGAGCCCATCCATGCCTGGCATTCTTTGGTCCAGCACCACCCCATCCCAACCAGAACCATCGCCATAGATTTTTAGCCCTTCCTGCCCATCGCGTGCCTCGCCCACTGCATACCCACCGGCTTCGAGCGTGAGTCGCATCATTTGGCGGATGTGCTCTTCGTCATCAATGATTAGAATGTGCTTACTCATTTTTTCCCCTTTGTTTCCTCAGCTTCTCCAAACCCTCCTGATGCGCTCCTTTGAGAATCAATTTCCCCCCGGCAGGAACGTCGCCGTCATTCCAAATAAAGTCACTGAGAAACGTCTCAGCTTGAGAGGTCCAGAATCCCTTTTCCGTGGAGGCGCCGCCAGTGGCTTGTTCCGCTAACTTAAAAGCCTCTTCAGAAATCTCAACAGCCACCTCCTGGGTGCGGCCATCCGGCCTTCTGACCGTGAATCGTCGCTCATTTGGGCGCTGCGGTAAGGCAACGTCTGACTTGCGCAAGATGGTAAAACCGTTCATTGTCAGAGTTCTGAAGCCTGCATTTTCGCCAGTGTCACCTTCCCCACCCCGCTTTGATACTTTTTCCAGAGCCGCCGCGACCGCGTTGCGCACGATCTCCGGAGTCATCGGCTTACGGAGAAAATCGGCCGCCCCGAGCTTCATCGCCTCAACGGCAAGTTCGACTGAAGCGAACGCCGTCATCATCACTACGCGGGCCTGAGGAGCCAGCACCTTTATCCGGCGCAAGACTTCAGTTCCCTCCATAACCGGCAGTCGCTGGTCCAGCAGGATTACATCCCATGCAGAGTCACCACCCAGGATCGCAAATACTTCCATTCCATCTTCTGCTTCTCGAACCTCATAACCTGCCGTCTCCAAAGTCAGACGCAGCATCTGGCGAATGTTCTGTTCATCATCAATAATAAGAACGCGCTCAGTCATACAAAATCCTCGCAACTCAACCGGCGACTGGCAAAGTGAAAGTGAAGGTCGAACCGTGTCCAATTTCGGATTGGACGCTAATCTGCCCGCCATGTGCCTCAACGATCAACCTGCAGATCGCCAAGCCCAATCCCGCGCCGCCCGTAGCCGCACCGGGAACCTGTACAAACTTGTCGAAGATGTGCGGCAAATACTCCGAAGGAATGCCTTCTCCGGTGTCCGACACCGCGACCGCTACATAATGCCCGCGGAGCTCAGCGCTAATTCGGATTTCGCCTTGCCTGGTGTAACGAATGGCATTTATCACCAGGTTGGCTACAACTCTTTCAATCTGCGATCGATCCGCCATGACCAGTGGAAGGTCGCCCGGGATATCAACTCCAAAAGATAGGGCTTTTGCTTCCACCTGCGGGCGCAAGATTTCCGCTTCGTCAACAATCAGGCCCCGCGCTTTGATCGGCATAAGCTCGGGCTGACTCTCGCCTGCCTCAATCCTGGAGAGATCGAGTAAGTCACGCATTAGTTTGTCGAGTCGCTCACAGTCCTCGCGGCAAGCGCCCAGAACTTCGGCTTGCTTGTCGTTCAATTCTCCCGCCGCTCCTTCCAGCAGCAGATGGACCCCCATCTGAACGCTCGTTAGCGGAGTCCGTAACTCGTGCGATGCGGTCGCAATGAATTCTGATTTAAGTCGATCTATCTCGCGCAGGTGAGTGATATCTTCGAGCAGGGTTACAGCGCCGAGCAAATGATTTTCATTGTCGCGCATCGGAGTTGTTCGCAGCCGAAAAGCTCTTTCAGACCCGGCTACAGCCAGCGGCAAGATTGAAGACATACCTTCACCGGCTACTGGACGTTGCGACTGTAAGGCTTCCGCAACGGCGCCGGCGATGCGGGCGTCGCGCGCCACTTCGCCGACGTGCTTGCCGGCGTTCTCTATCGCCGAACCAAATATTTCCTCTGCGGCCGGGTTCAGCTTGGTGACGCATCCTTCGCCGTCGGTCACAATAACCGGGTCATACAGAGAATCGATCGCGGCTTCGGTAGTTTGCTGGGCGATCAGCAGCTGGCCCATATCGGAACTGCGCAGTTGCCGAATGCGTTCTGCCATCCGATTGAATTCGGCGGCCAGCACACCAACTTCGTCCTGGGAACTCACAACTACTCTGGCGTTGAGGTCCCCGCCCGCCATCTTTGCAGTGGTCGCGGTCAGCTGCCGCAACGGATCGACGATTCGATTCGCCATAAAGAAAGCGAGGAACAAGCCGGCCACCACCAGGACGCCCGCTATGGCCAGGGTGCGATAGAACCATAGTTGGGCAACACCCGCCGCCGCCTCAGACTTGGCAACCATGGCGCGTTGATTCAGCTGCAGGAGATGTTCACAATCAGCGCGTAATTTATTGAACTGGGGTTCGAGGCGGGTGAAGTACTCGTCGCGTTCTGTCAGTTCTGCATTACGCGTAGGGCTTTGCGGCCTGGAATTATCCAGTGAGGTAACCTTAGCCAGAAAAGCGTCGAACATTTGATAGTAACTGTCGCGGTCGCGACGAATTGCGTCTATCGCGTCAGGCTCTCCAGCTTCGGTGATATTGCTCTCTGCCTTTTTAAGACTCGCATCAAATCGTGCGCGATGTTCACGAAGTTGAGCCATCGCTTTCTCCTGGGCACCGAGGAGCGCAAACAACGCAGCAGAGTCCTGCCGTTCGAGGCTCTCTTTCATTTCCTGCGCGGCGACAACCGAATCGTAGTTGTTGGAAATGATTCTTCGCGATACTCCACCCATTTCGCGCAGCCGCCAGGCACTCAATCCGCCAAGCACGATGAGGGCAGCCACAAAGATCAGGTAACCGAATAGTAGTTTGGCTCTTAAGCTCATGGGATTCCTACTTCAGTTTTGCGATTCATCAATCGCTCCTTTATCCCGCGTCTGTTTCTTTGTTTCCACTGGCACGACCTGTACGGTGGCGTCTCTCACTTCACGGAGAAAGCGGTTCAGGATTGAACCGTGCAGAAGAATATTCCACCGAGACCTTGAAGACTGGCCGAAAACAACTTGCGTAATCCCTTCACGTTTCGCAAAATCGATTAATGCATCGGCTACGCGTCGGGATTTCAACTTAACCACCTTCGCTCCCAGTTCCTCGGCAAAACGAATGTTCTCCTGAAGCGCGGCATAGTCAGAGGGCTTAATTAAGCCGGGTTCCTCACCAGGAGTTTCTACGTATACCGCGTACCAGTCGCTAGCCAAACGCCCTGCCACCCGGGATCCCACCCGCAGCAACTTTTTCGCGCTTCCCCGTGAAGCCATTGCCACCATTACTTTCTCTGGGATTACCGCCTGATCCAGTCCTTCGCGCTCACGGTAATCGTGTGCTTTGGTAGCCTGGTCCGTGGCCACCTGCCTCAAGGCGAGCTCGCGGAGCGCAGAAAGATTGCCTTTGCGAAAGAAGTTATTCAGCGCCTGTTCGATCTTCACCACGTCGTAAATCTTGCCCTGGCGCAGACGTGTTCGCAGAGTGTCTACCGACACATCAACGTTAACGACTTCATCGGCGCGGCGGAGAAAGTGATCTGGGATTGTTTCTCTAACGCGTACCCCGGTAGTGCGAGTCACTACATCGTTGAGCGATTCAAGATGCTGAATGTTAACCGCCGTAATTACCGAAATCCCGGCATCGAGCAAATCAAGGACATCCTGGTAGCGTTTGCGATTCTTCGAGCCGGGTACATTGGTGTGAGCAAGTTCGTCAACGATTGCGATGGCCGGATGCCGGTTGATAACCGCGTCGAGATCCAGCTCTTCCAGAGTGACATCGCGGTACAATATCCGGCGCATCGGCAAGCGCTCCAGGTCTCCAATCATCGCTGTGGTATCTTCGCGGCCATGGGGCTCTACCACCGCCACTACAATGTCGGCCCCCTGGCTTTTGAGCAGGTGAGCATCCTCCAGCATCTGATAAGTCTTCCCCACACCGGGGGCGGCGCCGATATAGACACGCAACTTCGCTTGCTCGCCCTCTTTGAGTTTGGCGAGCAGAGATTCAGGCGTCGGACGGTGATCGGCGTTAATCATCCTTCGCGAAGGCCTCACGGTTTTGTGGTCGGCATCGATTTCGTGTTGTCCAGATCGAGATTCAATTCCAGAACGTTAACTCTCGGCTCGCCCAGAAAGCCGAACTGGCGTGCTTCCGTATGACCGGCCACCAGTTGGCGTACCTGCTCCTCACTCAATTGCCGCTCGCGCGCAATGCGCGGGACTTGAAACTCAGCCGCGGCCGGTGAGATGTGCGGGTCGAGTCCCGATCCAGACGTGGTCACCAGATCAATCGGCACCGGCTTACCGGGATTTTCGGTTTGAAGTCTGTCTACATCGCTCTTCACGCGATCGAGTAATTTCTGACTGGTAGGTCCCAGATTTGACCCAGACGATGCGCCGGCATCATAACCAGCTGCGCCGGCGGCGCTCGGCCGTGAATGAAAATACCCGGCGCCACCAAATGGCTGTCCAATAATCCGCGAGCCAATGACCGTGCCGTCTGAGCGTTTGATTAGTTGCCCATTCGCCTGATCAGGAAAGATGACCTGTGCCAGGCCGGTGACCACCAATGGATAGATCAAGCCGAGCAAAACGGTCGTGACGATCGTCATCAAAATCGCGGTGAGAAGATTCTTCTTCATAGTTGCCCTTTCATCGGAGCTCGATCCTTCTTACTGGGAGCGAGGACGCCCGCGCTCCCAGTATTCACGCCAGACCCAGCCCATGAATGATCACGTCAATGACCTTGATGCCAATAAACGGCGCAACCAGTCCGCCGAAGCCGTAGATGAACAGATTGCGCCGCAGCAGCCCCGCTGCCGACATCGGGCGATACTTAACACCTCTGAGTGCGAGCGGAATCAAGGCCACGATGATCAGCGCATTGAAGATCACCGCCGATAGGATCGCCGACTGTGGCGTTCGCAGCCCCATGATATTCAGCGCATTCAGAGCGCTCAGCATGGCCACGCCGCTGAACATCGCCGGAATAATGGCAAAATACTTCGCCACATCATTAGCAATCGAAAACGTCGTCAACGCGCCACGCGTCATTAGCAGTTGCTTTCCAATCTCGACAATTTCGATCAACTTCGTCGGGTTCGAATCAAGATCGACCATATTGCCGGCTTCCTTTGCCGCCTGGGTGCCGGTGTTCATCGCCACTCCAACGTCGGCTTGCGCCAGGGCGGGCGCATCGTTGGTACCGTCGCCGGTCATTGCGACTAACTTACCACCCGCCTGCTCCTTCTTAATCAGGGCCATCTTGTCTTCGGGTGTCGCCTGCGCCAGGAAATCATCGACCCCGGCTTCCCGCGCAATCGTGGCCGCGGTCAGCGGATTGTCACCCGTAATCATCACAGTCCTGATGCCCATTTGACGAAGTTGATTGAAACGCTCCTGCATTCCACCTTTCACAACATCTTTCAGGTTAATGACTCCGAGCGCACGTTTGTCATAGGCGACAACCAGGGGCGTTCCGCCTGCTCGAGAAATACGGTCGACGATCTCGCGCATATCCGCGGGACACGACGCACCGCTGCCGGTAACATATTTTTCAATCGCATCGACAGCGCCTTTGCGAATTTCACGGCCGTTGAGATCTACGCCCGACATTCGGGTCTGTGCAGTAAACGGAATGAACGTGGCTTCATGCGCAGCAAACTCACGCCCGCGCAGCCCGTACTTTTCTTTGGCCAGCACAACTATGGACCGGCCCTCCGGTGTTTCATCGGAAAGCGAGGACAACTGGGCGGCGTCCGCCAGAATTTTTTCGTCCACACCCGACAGCGGGATAAATTCAGTAGCTTGTCTGTTGCCCAGGGTAATTGTTCCGGTCTTGTCGAGCAATAAAGTATTCACATCTCCGGCGGCTTCCACGGCGCGACCCGACATAGCCAAAACATTGTGTTGGATCATCCGATCCATGCCGGCTATACCGATGGCTGAAAGCAGACCGCCAATCGTCGTGGGAATAAGACACACCAGCAGCGATACGAGCACAAAAACCGTTTGCGGCGCACCGGAATAGATGGCGAATGGTTGCAGGGTCACCACGGCCAGCAGAAAAATAATAGTCAGGCCCGCTAACAGAATGTTAAGAGCAATTTCGTTCGGAGTCTTCTGTCGCTCAGCGCCTTCAACCAATGCGATCATTCGATCGATAAAAGTCTCGCCCGGGTTGGAAGTAATCCGAACCTTTATCTGATCCGAAAGTACGCGGGTGCCGCCAGTGACTGCGGAACGATCTCCGCCGGCCTCACGGATGACCGGTGCAGATTCGCCCGTGATCGCCGACTCATCTACTGAAGCGACCCCTTCGATGATTTCGCCATCGCCGGGGATAAACTCGCCGGCGACAACGACGACGTCGTCACCTTTGCGCAGCTGCGGTGCGTTTACAACCTCGAAACTACCGTCTGGCAACAGACGCTTCGCCGTGGTTTCAGTCTTGGCCTTGCGCAGGTTGTCCGCCTGCGCCTTCCCGCGTCCCTCGGCCATCGCTTCGGCAAAGTTCGCAAAGAGCACCGTGAACCACAGCCAGAGGGTGATCTGCAGCTCGAAGCCTGTGTGGGTGATGCCCGGAATGGGTGCGACGAGACCGCGAATCAGTTGGAAAGTTGTCAAGACGCTGCCGACTTCGACGACAAACATCACCGGGTTCTTCATCATCACGCGCGGACTTAGCTTCTTGAGTGAATCTCCCAGCGCTCGCTTGACGATCTGCGCGTTCCAGATAGCCTGTTTCTTCGTTTGCTCAGCCATAATTGTTATCACTTAACTATCAGTAGTCGGCCCCGGACCAGATTCTTATGAAAAAGTTTTCCCAGCCATCATCAGCAGGTGCTCAACGATTGGCCCCAGACTGAGCGCTGGAAAGAAGGTCAACGCGCCGACGATCACAATCACGCTCACGAGCAGCGTCGAAAAGAGCGGTGTGGTCACGGGGAAGGTCCCGAGTGACGGCGGCACGGTCTTTTTCGCTGCCAGGCTTCCGGCGATGGCGAGCATGGGGATGATCATGAAGAACCGCCCGACCAACATCGCCATGCCAATCGTCGAGTTGTACCAGATCGTGTTGGCGGAAATGCCGGCGAATGCAGAGCCGTTATTCCCGGTGGCCGACGTGAACGCATAGAGAATCTCCGAGAGCCCGTGCGGGCCCGCGTTGTTTAGTTGCGATGTGCCGAACGAGGGAGACACGGTCGAGATGGACGCGAAAACCAGAATCGTCAACGGAAAGACCAGCGTCACGAGCATTGCCATCTTTACGTCGTAGGATTCGATCTTCTTGCCGAGATATTCAGGTGTGCGCCCAACCATCAATCCGGCAATAAAGACTGCGAGCACCACATAAATCAAAATGCCGTACAGACCGGCGCCTACACCGCCGAAAATAGTCTCGGAGAGCATGATGTTCGACAGCGGGACCAGCCCACCGAGCGGGGTAAAACTGTCATGCATTGAGTTGACCGCGCCGCAAGAGGCGTCCGCGGTCGCGGTCGCAAAGAGTGCCGAGTTGGCGATGCCAAATCTGACCTCTTTGCCTTCCATGTTGCCACCGGGAGCACTCGCGCTCACGGCTTGATCCGTTCCCCTCAACAGCGGATTGCCACGCGCCTCTGCCCAGTAGGCAACGATCACGCCGGCGAAGAACAGCACCGACATCGCCGCAAACACCGCCCATCCGTGTTTCTGTGATTTAGTCATCCTGCCGAGCGTGTAGGTCAGGCCCGCGGAGATGGCGAAGATGCCGAACATCTCGATCAGATTCGAGAAGGGCGTCGGATTTTCAAACGGGTGGGCGCTGTTGGTGTTAAAGAACCCGCCCCCGTTGGTGCCAAACTGCTTTATGGCCTCCTGCGATGCTACCGGACCCTGCGCGATTGACTGCGTTTCGACTACCTGCGTCTCTTTAGCCGTCGTGCCATCCGCATTGGTGATGACATTTCCGCTCGCGTCTTTCTTATCCACTTCGATTGACTGCTTTTCAACCAACTGAGCCGCGTCGTAGGGTCGCAGGTTCTGCACCACGCCCTGCGATACCAGCACCAGCGCGACGACGATGCAGATAGGCAGCAGCACCCACAACATCGAGCGCACCACGTCAACCCAGAAATTGCCGATCGTTTGCATTTCGCGCCGCGCAATGCCGCGAATGAACGCAACGGCGAGCGCGATGCCAACCGCGGCGGAGGCAAAGTTGTGATAAGCCAGGCCCGCCATCTGCGTCAGGTAGCTCATCGTCACTTCAGGCACGTAAGACTGCCAATTGGTGTTCGTCGTGAACGACGCGGCGGTATTGAAAGCCGAGCCGACAAATTTTCCAGTGGCGCTCGCACTCGAATCAACACCGGGCAGATGCTGCGGGTTGAAGGGCAACGCCCCCTGCAAGCGCTGAATCAGGTAAAGAACGGTCATTGAGACCACACTGAAGACGAGCATCGCCACGGCGTATTCCGTCCAGCGCATCTCATGCGTTTCGTCAACGGCGGTCAACTTGTAGATCAGCCGTTCGACCGGTCGCAGAATGATGTCCAGAAACGTTTTCTCGCGATTGAAGACATGCGCCATGAAAATGCCCAGAGGCTTCGTCACGGCCAGAATCAGCGCGAAGAAAAAGAGGATTTGCAACCAACCGTTGATGGTCATCTTAGAACTTCTCCGGGCGCAGTAGCGCATATGCGAGATAGACGAGCAGCAACGCGGAGACCGCCAACCCCAAAATAGTTTCAAAGCTCATGAGTAACTCCTCACTGCAACTTTTCGCACCCGCGCACGTAGGCGAGCGCGATCAGGAAGAACAGAATCGTTAGCGTAATAAAAATCAGATCGAGCATCTCTATCGATCTCCTTACTGGTTACCGGTCGAATGAAAATATCGTTGCGAAAACTAAAAGGTTCTGGCCCGGCGTCAAACCGATCCCACCGGGACTTACGGCCCTGCCCCTGAAGAACCCGCCGTCCGGCCCGGTCGATCGGTCATAGCGGTGCTCCAGCCGAAAAATCGTATTGCTGGATTTGTAAGGCAGCTTGTATTCGAGTGTGGTTGTCAGCGCTACAACTCTCTGCCTCGCGAGCGTCCACCGGCCCTGGCTATCCCAAGCAACCTCGGGACGCACCGCGAAACTCCAACGCGGGTTCAAAGTCCAACGCGCCGGGGCCTGCGCGGCAAACCACCAGGCGCGTTGAGCTCCCGGAGAATTAACAGCTTCGGTCGAGAAGTTTGCATCGAAGGCGATCGTGCGCTTCTCTGTTTTGTGTTCGACGATCGTATCCGAAATAAAGCGCCAGAACTGGAATGACGTGTTCGACTGATGAGGCCCCACCAGGACGGTTTGCTTGACCGTCAGGCGTGGAGTCGCGCTGATCGCCGCCTGCCCGCCCCAGCTCGGAACGTGATTAGCGGTCGCCAGATGCCAGTATCCGTTAACGACGAAAAACGTGCCGGTAACTTTCTTAGTGAACGGATAACTCACATTCACGCCCAGCATGAGGTACGGCGTGAAGTCTGCGCCCCACGGTCTCGTGTAGTTGAAATTATCTTGGGCGTAGAGTGAATCGTAGCCGATAAAGCTACTGAAAATGCCTCCTTGAATAGTCAGCCCTTTACCGACCGTCGCCAGATATGAAACGTTTGTTGGTCCCAGTTGGCGCAGAACCTGGTAACCGTCGATATTCGGAGCCGTTGCGGAAAAACCAAACAACTCCGCATCTTTGCCCGCCTGCGCAGTTAGTTCCACGCCCCAGCGCGATTCTTCTGTAGCTTTCTTCTTTAGATAAAAAGCCGCCATATTTATCTGCGGGCGATCGACGTGCCAGGTTGTGCCGCGGCTGCGAAACACCCGATTCTCGGGATGATTGAAATCGAGGAGGTAGCCGATATCTACGAACCCTCCGTAGTGCCATAGAGACGTCGACGCCGGTGTTTGCGGGGAGGGTGACGGCGTTTCCTGCGCGAGAGGATCGCCGAGAATTATTCCGTCAGCGTTGACGTCAGAAGCGCCCAGCGTGTCGCACGGTCTGTCGGTAGACGTGCCGGCAGTAGTGCTGGAAGCGGGCTGCTGCGCGTATCCTCTAATCGACAATGCCGACATTGCCAGAATAAATAGTACGAGCCCAACCAAGACCCTCCACACAAGATTGAGCGTTGCCGAGTGGAGTCTTGTTTGCCCACTTCGATACATTTGTGATTCCTCTCCTTTGAAAGAGGCCCGAATTATTCGAGCGCCATCAGAGACTACGAAATCACTCATAAAGGTGGTGTAAATTGTCCGTGAACAATTCATAAACGACAGCCCGCGCAATGAACACTTCTCACGGAGTCATCGTAGACACCTGGACATAAACGATGGGTAAACGATTTATGAAAAAGTCATAAACGTGTCGTGGCTGGCATGGCTCGAGTGGTGGGGTGAAAGAGGCAAATGATCGGTGGGAGCGCGCGAGGACGCCCGCGCTCCCAGTAGTAGCCGGCTCGATCCAGATCGGATCGACCTTGTTGGTGAGGGCAAGCTGACGGCGAAAACTAAACGTCAGGACCGCGGATCGAGTAACTGACTATGGATTTGATGATCCGGTTTGGGTTGAGGCGTAACGGAAAGATCACTTGCCGGGGACAAACCGATAACCCACCCAGGGCTCGGTAAGTATGTAGCGCGGGCGGGCGGGATCTCTTTCTATTTTCTTTCGCAGACGGCCGACAAACACTCTCAGGTATTCAGTTTGTTCGACGTAGTTTCCTCCCCAGACCGCGGTCAGCACGGTCCGATGCGTCAGAACTTTTCCAGCGTTCCGAAGGAAATAAACCAGTAAATCAAATTCTTTCGGTGACAGGTGAATCTCTTTTCCGCTAACCCGGACTTCGCGGGTCTGAAAGTCGATGCGGAAATCCTGGTCTTCAATGAACTTTTCAGGCTGCTCGGCCAGCGGCGAACGGCGCAGAGCCGCTCGAACCCTGGCCATAAACTCGCCCATGGCAAACGGCTTGGTCACATAATCGTCGGCGCCAGCGTCCAGCGCTTCGATCTTAACTGCCTCGTCCCCTTTGACAGACAGCACAATGATAGGAACGGCGGAGATGGCCCTTAGACGCCGGCATACTTCCAGACCGTTCATGTTGGGCATCGAAAGATCCGTAATCACCAGATCCGGCGTCCAGAGTTGAAAGAGTTCCAGCGCCGATTCACCCTCCGCAGCGACCCTTACGTCGAAGCCATGCTTCGCCAGTCCGCTGCGCATCACCATTGTTATGTGTTGCTCGTCATCGACCACGAGTACGCGTTTTCTACTCTCCATGGCTCTCCACAATGACCAGCTCGTCCGCGACCGGGGCTGCTGTAGCCTGATTTGCGATTGCTATGGTTCGGACTTCCGGCTCGTCATCTCCAACCGGAACCGTGAAATTCACCCTAACACCTTTTCCTCCTTCTCCATCCTCCATCCAGATGCGACCGCCGTGTGCCTCAACAATTCCTTTGGCGATTGAGAGTCCCATACCAATTCCCTCAGGGCGACCGAGGCCCAGCTGTTTGCCTCGAACGTGAAAGAATTTTTCAAAGACGCGCTCACGCAAGTCCCGGGAAATTCCAGGTCCCTGGTCCTCGACTGACAATTGGACCATATCACTGAAGGCGCGGCTGGCCTTAATAGTTATGGCGCCGGAAGGAGCGTACTTGGTCGCATTGTCGATCAATGTATAGATCACTTCTGCTACGGCACGAGCGTCAACCCGGATTACTGGCAGCTCTTTCTCCACCAGGATTCGCAGTTGATGTTGTTGCATTAAGGGTTCTGCTCTTGCCAGCGCGGCTTCGATGATTTCTTCTACTGAACCCCAGTTGCGTGACAACTTAATATCTCCGGCTTCAATGCGCGCCAGATCAACAATGCTGGCTACAAAACGGTCAAGCCGATCAGCTTCGTCACTGATGACTCTGAGCATAGTTTTCTGCTCAGCCGGGCTAAAAGCTTCCATCTGTGCGCCTGGCTCGCCGGCTTCAAGCAAGAGCGTGGCTGATGCCTTGATAGAAGTTAGAGGAGTTCGGAGATCATGCGTGACGGCGTCAAGCAAAGCGGATTTTAGCCGCTCGCTGCGCCGGAGCACTTCAGCCTCGCTGGCTCGCTCGAACGCTTCTTGTAAATCTTCATACAAGCGCCGGTTCTCGATTCGTCCAGCTTCAGCTTCCTCCGCGCGACGCTTGGCTCTGGCCGAAAGCTGTCCGACCGCCAAGGCCGTGATGAAAAACGCGATCAGGCCAACCCAGTTCTGTGGTTCCCTGATGGTGAGAGCATAGGTGGGAGGCAGGAAGAAGAAGTTGTAGCACAGCATTCCCAACAAAGAAGCGAGGAGCGCCGGCCGGCTCCCCCAGAGAATGGCAACGAAGAGAACTACCAGCAGGAATGCAAACCCGATTGTGATCGTGTTGATTTCATCGCGCAGAGGAACGAGGATTCCGGTGACAGCGGCAATACCGAGAACTGCGAGCGCGTAGCTCATCAGTCCTCTCGGAGGGGAGAAACGCTTCATGCTTCCATTCTAGCAGGGCTACTGAATAGGAACTCAAGTAACGCCACTGCTGACAACGAAAGTCTAGTCTTCCGGAACTGTCTTGGCTCCGAGACTGCGAATGATTCGCTCGCGAAAACGGCGCGCGTCCGACTTGATCGTTTCTT
>Ga0134121_10001506_pt1 | contig 21911 bp, 21 predicted proteins | sample KB301_FD_96463 | JGI IMG/M metagenome (GOLD analysis project Ga0134121, IMG submission 96463) | Terrestrial soil microbial communities without Nitrogen fertilizer from Kellogg Biological Station, Michigan, USA - KB3-0-1 | ecosystem: Environmental > Terrestrial > Soil > Unclassified ... | reverse complement strand
TTCAATTACCGCTTCCGCAGCCTCTTTATCCTTTAGTAACGCTATCATCCTTCCCCAGCTGCCTACTACAGGTTTGATTACCTTTGGATAACCGTTCTTATCCAAGATATTCATAGCTGATTGATTTGAAAACGCGCAATAAGCTTTCGGAATTGATATCCCTGATTTTGACAATTCCATATGAGTGAACAACTTATTTCCGCACATTATGGCAGTATAAAGGGAATTAATCATCTTTGCTCCAAGCCCCTCAAATGCAGCAGTTGAATGCAGATTATTATAATAGCTCACACATCTCTGCAAGATAATGTCATCGCAATAGATCGATTTATCCTTATCAAGCTCTATGGAATTTTCTCTACAATTAATAACCTCTAAGTTGATACCTTTTTTTTTCGCAGCTTCGATTAACGATTTTTCTTCCCATCTTAGTTGGTCATAAAGAATGAAAAAGGAAGTTTTGTTGTTATTCCCTTTCACTCTCCCCAATCCTCTCCGACAGACTGTGCGGGTCTGATGGTAAACCCATCATTTGACTTGATTAATTCATAACTTGCGCCGCAGTCAGGACATGTCACAATTTCATTTTCCATGGCGTCACTTGGAATTTTGATTTCTGCATCGCATTCAGTGCATTTTATCATTACTATCTCCTCTACTTTGATAATGCATCGTTAAGTATTTTTCTTTCTAATCTTTCGTCAAGATATAATTCCAATATGTCACCCATTCGTAATTCTTTCAAACCTTTGGCCATTTTTTCGGCCTCAATTTTTGAAGACTCAAGTCCCAAAAGAGACAGCAAATATGCTGCACCATTTTTTCCTGCCAGCTCACCAAAGACTATTTTTCTTCTATTTCCCACTAGATGTGGTTCAAGAATTTCATATGCTGATGGATTCTGCAAAATTGCAGCTAGGTGCGTTCCTGCCTTGTGTTTATATGCACTTTCTCCAACAATTGGCTTGGATTCTGGGGTTTCTATATGTGTGTAATCTACGATAGTTCTTGAAAGATCTTTTAACATGTGCAATCTAAAATCATTTGGCATACCATAGATGACGGATAATGCAACTGCTGTCTCAGCCAGAGATGGAATACCGGTTCTTTCACCAAAGCCATCAATAGTGGTGTGAATTTGACTGGCTCCTGCTTCGCATCCTGCAAGTGCATTAGCAAGTGCAAGACCTACATCATTATGACAATGTACGTCTAATGATGATTTACTTGTATCAATATTATCATATACCATCTTTACGAGGTTGTACATTCCTTGCGGGCGCATTATTCCAACTGTGTCAGGAATACTTATTCTTTCGATTCCTCGTGAATTCATTTCTTTGCACATTTCTATCAGAAATAATGGATCCGTTCTGCTAGCATCTTCCATTGTGAAACGAGATTTCAATCCATGTGATTTTATAAAGTCTGCAACTTCAAGAGCTCTAACTTTTGCTTCATCTCTAGAGATTTTCAGCTTCGTGGCCAGATGAATGTCCGAAATTCCCATGTACGTCGCGACCCACGTTGCGTTACAATCGATTGCTACTTCTACATCTGATTTTAGGGCTCTGACATGAGCTAAAATATCTGCCTTGAGCCCTTGCCTTATTATTGTCTTGGTAGCCTCTAGGTGGTCGTGAGAAACAACCGGACTTATTTCGATTTGGTTTACACCAAACGAATCTAACAACCAGGCTATCTGTATTCTTTGTTTAATTGTAAAAGAAACTCCAGGATGTTGCTCTCCTTCCCGCAATGTTGAATCAAGTATCCTTATCTCTTTATTCGTTGACATTTTATTGTACAAGTTCGCAAAATGGTTAGGATCATCTGAAATTAGTGACATTAATGCTTATTTCAAGCTTATTTCGAATACAATATAAATCTTTTCGGCTCTTGCACAAACGATCTTAGGTGAGCGTTCGAAGTATTATGACTGTATCCGTATTGGATACGCCTTGTATTCTTCTTATTTTATCAATACTGCTATTGATTTCGTTTATAGAGTCTGCTGAAATAATTACTGCTACATCATACTGTCCTGTTATTTCATAAATTACCTTGATTCCCTCTATGTTCTGCAATTTAGAAGCAACTGAATTTGTGTCAGTCGTTGAGCTTACAGAAAGCAAAGTTATTGCACTAGTTTTCTTGCTAGAATTTTCTTCAATCGTAAATTTCGATATTGTCCCATTATCAATTAAATTCTTAATCCTTCTTCTTATTGCAGATTCAGATAATCCAAGTTCCTTCCCAATATCTACAAATGATTTCCTAGAATCAATTCGCAAAATCTCCAGGATGCGTTGATCAAATTCATTATCTTTGGACATTGCGCCTCTTCTCCTCTTCAGATAAAATGTCATCCATTATTTCAACTGCTCTGCTCACTTGTTCTTTGTTCATAACTAATGGTGGAAGCAACCTGATTATAGTTCTTCCAGAGTACAACATCAGGAGTCCATTCTTTATTCCGTCCATCAATATGTCTCTTACATCGAACCTTGATTCTAATGCAAGCATCATTCCCATGCCTCTCACATCTCTTATTATAGGATGCTTTTGCTTCAACTCAATAAGCTTATCTTTGAAATATCGTCCTGTATCTGAGGCTCTTGACGGCAGGTCTTTTTTTACTATTGTATCAATAGTGGCACTTCCTGCCGAACATGCAATCGGATTTCCAGCAAAGGTTGAAGAATGTTCTCCTACGTTTAAACAGTTGGCAATTTCTTCCTTAACAAAAGTTACTCCAGCAGGGACTCCAGCCGCTACACCTTTTGCAACACACATTATATCTGGAACAGCGTTCCAATTTTGGCCAGCCCACATTTTTCCTGTACGTCCTAAACCTGTTTGAATTTCGTCAAATATCAATACCAGGTTTTTTTCTGTACAAATTTCTCTTACTGCCTTAACGTAATCATTTGGTGGCATAATTATGCCAGATTCTCCTTGAATTGGTTCTACAATCACGGTACCAATGGTTTCATCTATTGCATTAGTAAGAGAAGTAATATCTCCAAAGGGAACGAATTTTACTCCCTCCAACAAAGGATTGAACGACTTGCGGTATTTTGCGTTATGTGTGACAGATAAAGCACCAAACGTTTTTCCATGATAACCACCATACATGGAAATCACTCCATTTTTTTTTGAAAATTTTCGCGAGAACTTCAATGCAGCCTCTATGGATTCAGCTCCACTATTGCTAAAGAAAATCTTACCCAAGTCAACTGGTGCTATAGATTTTAGCTTTGACAGAAATTCAAGTCTGCTGTCATTATAGGTAGACATGTGGCATACCATGATTTTGTTTATTTGCAGTGTGATTGCATTAATTACATCTCTATTACAATGTCCAATAATGGCGACTCCATATCCTCCCATGCAGTCGATATATTCCTTTCCCGATGTGTCCCAAATTGTTGCATCTTGTGCTCTATCCATGGTAACAGGAAATCTTTGATATAGATTTATCAGAAATGCGTCTTCATCAAGTTTCAATTCGAGATCACCGTACAATCAATATGATTTATTGCAGATGTAATTGGGTTGGATACCTTACCTGACGATATTATCACTTCTTTAGCCCCTATCATTAGGGCTTCTGTGCTTGCCAATATCTTTTTTTCCATTCCAAATCCTATTTTCGGCAATAGTTCTTTTGCCTCGTCCCTTGTAAGTTTTGTCACCAGTTTATCCTCTAAATGCAAACCATTCACATTCGTCAAAAAAATGACTTTATCTGCTTTTAGATTACCTGCTATGTAAGCCGCGGCTCTATCACCATCCACATTTAAAAAATCATATTCTTCACTCATTGCTATAGGCGATACTACGGGGACAAATCCTTTTTCGGTTAGTATGTTTAACAGAGATGTTTCAACAGAGTTTATTTTCCCAGTATACCCACCTTCGATAATCATTTTACGCCCTTTTTCATTTAGCACAGTCAACTTTGTTTTTCTCACTGCTTTCAGCATGTTGTCATCTATTCCAGATATTCCCACGGCTCTTATGCCTGCCTGGACTAGCATTCTTACTATTATCTTGTTTATTTTTCCTGACATTACCATTGTGTAAATTTCAGCAGTTTCCTTATCAGTGAATCTACTTCTTATACCACTCGGAGAAACAATAAATTTCTGTTCCTTTCCAAGTTTTGTAGCCACTTTGGTCACCTCATTGCCACCTCCATGAACTAACACTAATTTCTCTTTTTGCGAAATTTGATGGATATCATCAATTACTGAAGAATGAAGTTCATAGAGAACACTTCCACCAAATTTTATGACAATCATACCGGTGTTAATGGTGTATATCTGAGTCCATCAGTCTCACTGAATCCGCACATTAGATTCATGTTCTGCACGGCAGAACCTGCAGCTCCCTTCATCAAATTATCAGAGGCTGAAAGTGCAACTATTCTGTTTGTGTTTTCATCCATGTCGAAACCTACATCACAGAAATTAGAACCAACAACGAACTTTGGATCTGGGAATTTATAGAATCCCTTTTTATCTCTTATTAGTCGAATGAATGGTTCTTCTTTATACGAATTTCTATAAGCCTTCCATAATTCAATCTCTGACACCGGTGCCTTCAGAAAAACGTGATTTGTTGTCAGTATTCCTCTTACTAGATTCACGGCATGAGGACTCATACTTACTTTAATTTTCTCGTCCGTTAAGACACTTAATTCTTGTTCTATTTCACCTGTGTGTCTGTGTTTTGATGGTTTGTACGGTCTTATTACTCCATATCTCATTGCGTGATGTGTTCCTGAGCTATCAGTCGAACCTGCACCAGAAGAGCCTATCTTACTATCTACGATAATGTGGTTTGTATCGATTAATTTATTTTCCATTAATGGCTTAAGCGCTAAAATTGACGTTACTGCCATGCATCCAGGACATGAAACCAATTGTGCACCTTTGATTTCATTTCTGTGAAGCTCTGGAACACCGTAAACAGATTTAGAAAGTAAATCAGGATAAGGATGTTTCCAACCATACCATTTTACATAATCTTCGGCATTCTTCAAGCGGAAGTCTGCTGATAAATCTACGATCTTTATTCCTGTACCGTATAATTCCTTAACTATGTCTAATGCGTTACCATGAGGAACAGAGACAAATATCAAATCACATTGTTTTGTTAATTTATCCAATTCCATAGGAGAGAATGTCAGATTTATGAATCCTTTCAGGCTAGGATGTATTCTATGGACGTACTCTCCTGCGTTCTGTCTAGAGGTTAAAACACTTAATTCAACATCCGGATGAACTACTAGCAGTCGTAACAGTTCACCACCTACATATCCCGAAGCGCCAATTACTCCTACTTTCATTTCAATATTTTCCTTCATCAAAATTTCTACTATGACATCTTATGAATTTTGTTATCCAATGCAGAGCATAAGGCTTTTTACTGCAGTTCAATAGTATTTTATTATAACACAATTTTATTTTGTGGATATTTTTACCAAATAGTCTGTAATTGCTCCCGCAATATCAGACTTACAGACGGTCGATGCTCCTCTAAATTCAACAGTATTATTCACCTCATGGACCAAGTATCCTTTTTGTTTATCCTCCATAAGGTCTACTCCCAAAATTCCCCCTCCTATCGCGCCTGAAGCTTTTAGGACAATTTCTTGTAACTCTGTTGTCATTGGAGCCTCTTCAGTTCTGCCACCAACCGCTACATTTGTTCTCCATTCATTTTCTGAAGAGTATCTAAACACCGAGGCAACTATTTGATCTCCTATTACAATGCATCTAATATCACGTGAAGGACGATCAACTAATTCCTGAAAATAGTAGATTCTAGAAAATGAATTATCGTTATCTTGTCTTGAATCCAACAACATTTCTGCCATTGCTTGATCCTTTATTTGGTAAACACCGCGTCCCCATGACCCGATAATTGGTTTAACTACCAATGGATATCCAAGATTTTTCATACATTCTCTTGCTGACTCTGAACTAAACGCAAAAGTAGTTTTGGGAGTTGGCACATTATTCTTTTTTAAAACCAAAGAGGTAATTAGCTTGTTTCCGCAAATTTCACTGACATTGAATGTATTTACAACTGGGAAGCCTATTTGTTCCAAACAATAAGTTAAATGTAAACCCCTATTGTGGCTTATAACTCGTTGTAATATAATATCGCCTAATGAAAGATTCTGTTTACGTGATTCAGTATCAAACGTTAATAATTTTCCGTCTACTAAAGTTGCCTCTAATCCTTTTTCTTTGACCTTGCTGTATATTTTCTTTTCTTCAAATCTTAGTTTGTCATATACTATGCATATTGTATTCAACTATTGTCCCCAGTCTTCCCCGACTGATTCGGCTTGTTTCATCTCTATATTATTCTCAGTCTTTGACAATATCTCAAAGTCTGTGCCGCAGTCTGGACATGTAATGATTTCTCCAACCATTGCATCCTCCGGTATGGTCAGTTCAGCCCCACAATCCTTACATTCTTTTTTCATTTTTATTTATCTCCTTTCCTCTTTTGACAAGTTCTTTGATAATTTATTGGCAATAACTGTTTCCATCCCCCATAACTCTATAAAACCTTTTGCAAGGTTTTGATCAAATACAGAGTTCGAATCATATGTGGCCAGCGACTGTCTGTAAAGTGAATGCTTGGATTTTCTTCCGACTACCTTGAAAGAACCATTTTGCAATTTCATTTTAACTTTACCTGAAACTCTATTTTGGGTTGCATCTATAAACCTATCCAAGTCTTCTCTAAGAGGATCAAACCATAACCCGCAATAAACCATCCAACTCCACTTATCTTCTACCAATTGCTTGAAGCTCAATTCATGTTTAGTCAGAACAAGTTGTTCCAGATCTTTATGGGCTACAAGGATAGTCTGGGCTGCGGGGGCTTCGTATATTTCCCTTGTTTTTATTCCTACAATTCTGTCTTCTATGTGGTCTACCACACCAACACCATGTTTACCGACTTTTTCATTCAAATATCTAATTATGTCTAACAAACTCATTTTCTTGTTATCCACAGCCACTGGAGTACCCTTTTCAAATTCTATTTCTAAATATTCCGGCGGTATCATCTTATTTTTTACCAAACTAAAAATTTCCTCTGGAGGCTCTTTCCAGGGATCTTCCAGCTGACCTGCTTCAATAGCTCTTCCCCATACATTTGTGTCAGTGCTATACTTTTTAATTTCATCACTTAGCGGAACATTATTTTTTTTTGCATATGCTAATTCACGGTCGCGTGTCAGATTCATTTCCCTTATTGGAGCAATTATCTTTACAGTTGAATCGATTGATGAAATTGCAATATCAAACCTAACTTGGTCGTTTCCCTTCCCTGTACAACCATGGGCAACCGCAACTGCTCCCTCCTGCGCAGCAACTTTCATTATTTTCTCCGCTATCAACGGTCGAGCAAGAGCGGTAGCAAGTGGATATTTTCCCTGATAGAGACCGTTTGCCCTAATTGATTTGGATACATATTTCTCTACAAACTCTTTTTTTGCATCGACATTTACATGCTTAATTGCACCAAGCATTTTTGATTTTTGTTTAATTGCCTCAAAGTCATCTTCTTGGCCGCAGTCAACGGTGGCAGTAATTACATCCATTTTCTGCTTATTTTGTAAGTATTTTACGCACACTGATGTGTCCAAACCACCAGAGAAAGCTAATACAATTTTTTTATTGGACATTCCTAATGCAAACCATATCATAATGGACTTATATTTTTTGGTTAATCTCAAAGACATGGCTGTGAAAATGAAAACTATTAAAAACATACGTGATCAATACCTTCTATGCATTACGGCTATAATTTTGAAGAGGTAAAACAAAAAGTATTTTCTGCTTTATCTGAAAACTATGCCGGTCTATCTGGAATTGAATTGGCCTCAAGGACCAAGATTAATCGGATGACACTTACAAAGTACTTGAACCTAATGCTAACGCAAGGATTAATTCGAAAAAAAAAATTGGAACCGTCAATGTATGGCACTTGGACAAAGATGCTCCCCCAATTGAATTCCCAATAAATATCCACGATTTACAACAAAAATTTTTAGATTGTCTCCTTCAGGGTAATGAATCACAAGCAACTAACATAATATCTAATTTGCTATTTTCAACGATATCAAAAGAGAGAATAATTTTTGATATTATTTTACCAACTTTGAATATATTAAATGATATGTACGATAGAGGCAAAATAAGCGAAAGTGAAAAATTGTTAGTTTCAAACAGCGCCCTAGATCTTGTGTTGATGACAAAGTTTGTTTCTATGACAGATACGCCAAGATTGAGAGCCTATTCAATAATTGTTTCCGGTTCGGATGAGGCAACATACCTGGCAAGAATAGCATCTGTGGCTTTGCATTTGATGGGGTGGCATTCGTTATACTTGGGAAATGTTGAAAACAAAATAGATCCATTTTTCGATATAGATATACAAAGACTTATTTCCAAAAAATTAAAAAATGTAAACGGATTGTCCACTGTAATTATATTTTCCTTTAATGCAAACACATTGAAATTCCTATCAAATACTGTCAACTCATTAAGAAACAAGATTGAAAATAATTTACAGATTGCAGTTTATACTAACAATGACTTATTGAAGGTGTCACATGAAATGGATGTTGATTATAGTACGACAGAATTAAGAGCACTTATTGAGTGGGCAAAAGATGAATATCGCAAGACTTTATCTTAATATATATCATAAAGTATGGATAATAAATTTAATCTTTCTAACTAATGTTACCGGCAAAAAGAACTTTTATTTATACACTGAATGATTGGCAAGTACTAACATTATTATGTTTCCAGATTACGTCTTTCTATACCTATCAAATTTGATTTGCTGTTCGCCTTGACCGGTATGCAACTTCAAAATAATTAGACTATTCAGATATCATGAAATGTTGCTTTTTGGCACTCATCGGATTTGCAATTAGTTCATTATAAAATGATCAAGACAATTCTATTAAATTTCTGCTTTTAGTGGGAATTTATCGAGATAGCACATCATGCGTGGGCATTTCGCGCTGAAAGTTTGAGAGGTCTCTAACTAACAATTTCGCAATCAGAGACAGAGATTGGAATATTTGTACACATCTAAACTAATAGCATGAATGTATTTAAAAGTGGGCCGAAAGGGATTTGAACCCTCGGCCTTTCGATTATCAGTCGAACGCTCCTCCAAGCTGAGCTATCGGCCCATAAATCGAATTAATATGACGATATTTATTCGTGTGGATGCCAGAGTGATAAACAAAAATGCATTTAAGTCATGCAGCAAACTATCTAACTTGTTAATTGGTACCTCGGATAAAAAATGTCGCTATTGTCACAAAAATCAAAAATGATTTGGCAAAAAACGCCGCTAGAAACGTTGCACACTTTCTGGAAGAAAAAAAAATTAAGGTATTCTCAATAGAACAACTTGGTGCTAATAATGTTCATCTAGTTGATCCCTCAGAGCTTGCCAAAACCGATCTTGATCTGGTTTTTGCTATAGGGGGAGATGGTACAACCCTGCGCGCCTTTAGAATGATTAGTAAAAGCACACCAGTATTCAGCTTGAATATTGGAGGAACCAGAGGTATATTGGCTGAGGCCAATACAAAGCCAATTGAACAACAATTACAAGATATTTTCACCGGAAATTATTTTTACGATAAAAGACTACGATTGCAAGCAAAGATTGATGGAAAAATGGTTGGTGCTGCACTCAACGACATAGTCATAACAAGGACAAATCTGACCAAGACTCCTATTGTTACTATCAAAGTGCTCGATTATCCAATATCCCAGAAAATGGATGGAGTGGTAATTTCTACTCCAACAGGTTCAACTGGCCATGCTCTATCTTTAGGTGGACCCATAGTTCACGAAAATATGAAATGTGTAATGATATTGCCAATTGCTCCTGTCAATAAAACGCCGGCGCTAATTGTAGATATGAATGATATATCTATCAGTTCTACTGACAGTTCTAAGATAATTATTGACGGTCAACAGGTTTTTGATTCAAAGTGGAAAAGTAACATTGTCATCTCTAAATATCCATATGATGGAGTATTCCTACGTATTGGTAAAAGAGGTGTAAGGCAGCTCGAAAAACTTGGATTCTGAAACAGAATCAAAATTTGCCTTGGACGCAACAGCATTTTACCAAGGTTTTCATTTAAAGTCTAAAAGTACTTGCATTACATCCGATTTAGTATTTGATGAGATTTCCCATATTCAAAGGAATCTCCCAATCTTAGACACCCTTGTATCAAATAAAAGAATCCTGATATTTGAACCTAATATTATGTCATTGAAATTGGTTCATGATGCTGCGAAACAAGCAGGAGAGGTAAGACTCACCGATGCTGATATTTCAATCCTTGCACTTGCGAAGAGTAATGATGCAATACTAGTTACTGATGATTTTGCAGTCTGTAATCTTGCTCAACTATTGTCAATTAAATTACTTAACTTAGGAACAAAGGGTATAAGGGAAACAAGAAAATGGGTCAAGTTTTGTAGAGGTTGTGGAAGAGGATTTCCACCAGAACATTCGATTTGTGAAATCTGTGGTAACAAATTGAGTGTGAGATATAAGAAAATAAGAAAATAACAAAATCATAGACTACTTGAATTGAATTTAACTATGATGTTTGTTATTTGAATAACTTGTTTACATGAATCACGTTTGGATTTAATATCTTTATGTATACTGAATTTGTATTTTTTTCACTAAGGTCATCAATAATTTTACAATCATTTCCAAATTTTTTGATGTATGCTGTGATAATCAATATCCAAGGTACAATTGATTTTTCCTTGGAGTCAAATTGCAGTTTTAACATGTTGTTTTGAGGTTCATAGTCCAGATTTCCTGAGTAGCTTATCTTTAGAGCAGAATCCATCATATGTACCATGTCATCAATATTTTCATATTTAATCTCGCCACTAAATTTTTCAATCTGATCAACTAACAATGAATAATTACCATCTGGTTTGATTGACAGGTCTAGTAATATTTGTGTAAGATCATCTTCTACCAATTTTGAAAGAATTATTGCTTCCTTTGGAATCCTATTGCGCAATATACTCGGATTGATTCTAAGAGCTTTTTTCCATTTCTCATCAAACAATTTGATATGAGAATCACCAAACGCATCCGGTGTCAATATTAGGGATGCTTTTCCATTGGTACTGTCTATGAAAATTATTTTTTTGAAATCGAATATTATTATGTTCCCGCAAACATTGTCAGACCTAATTTCTATTCCGGCTGGAAATGCTAAATCATTATCATTAGAAAAAGATTGAGTGTTAAGTAAAATATTGATTTTTACGTTTCTCTTAATGGCCTCTGATAAAGAGTCTTTAGATTGAAAGACCACATTTTGTCCCCACGAGTCCAGAATAAAGTCAATATTAGATTTGGTTGAAGAAATCAGCTCTTCGATTTTTTGCACTACTGCATTGGGTTCAAGCACCAGATACTTTTTTTCTTCATATGGCTTTTTTCCATCATCTCTCAATTTCTTCAAACTAGTCAAAATATTATACATTGATGCCAATCTCCCTTGCTGCATTTTAATAAGTTCACCAAACGCCTCGTCGGGCGGTGTTGCTGTAGCTATCATCGGCTTCTGACTTGAAATTGTTGAAAGTTTTTTTCTTTCTAATTTTTTTAAAGTCGTGTAAATCTTTGTGCGAGGAAGATTAGAATAATATGCTATCTCACTTGCTCCCAATGTTCCTTTTGAAACCAATGTGATATATGCCATGGACTCATATTTCGATAGCCCAAATTCTTCAAGATCCGCTACGAGATCCAGGTAATTTGGTATATCATTGGGGCGGTTAATCATGAGCACTTTTTTTTAAATATGGACGTAAATCATGATGTCAATTTGATTGGACAAAACATAAGAAATAAAAAGCTACATTTTTGTATCAAATCTCAGCTTAGATATCATTTCTCATTATGCCAATTCTTCCACATTGTGATACAACCTTAATTTATCAATAAAGAACATTATAATCAGATGCAAAACATTCATTTGACATAATAATAGTGAAATTTTTTTAGGTTTTCTCAAAGAATTTTCATAGATTTTCTTTGTCTTTGTTCAATTTATTTTGGTCCTTGACCAATATAGATTCACAATGTATTACTTCAAAGAAATACTCAGAGTTTTAGTGATTATATGAGTTTAGCTCCACAGGAACTAGAGAATAGTGCCAGTAAGTATGCAGCTGAGGCAATAAGATTAGATTCCGAAGGTTCCAATGGACAAGCAATTAGTGCCTACCAACGAGCAGTTGAAGCATTGGTAAAATTGGTGCAAATCTATCCTGATTACAAGTTAAATAAAATTTACATGGAGAGGGCAAACTCGTACAAAAATAGAATCAAAGCCCTACAGATGTCAAATTCTCTTTATGATTCTGATATCAATAAGGGAGGACAATTTGATCAGAAATCAGTTAATTCAACCAATTCCATTATTAACAATATAAATACATCAAAAAAGAGGAACGACCCCAACGCGGGATACAGTTTATACTTTGAAGAATTACTTATGACTGACAAACCGAAGGTCTCTTGGAATGAAGTAATTGGCTTAGATGATGCAAAGAGAGCTATGAGAGAATCCATAGTCTATCCTACGATAAGACCCGATTTGTTACCGCTTGGCTGGGCGAGGGGAATTCTGTTGTTTGGACCTCCAGGATGTGGAAAGACTTTACTTGCAGCTGCAGCAGCGGCCGAAATAGATGGATATTTCATTAATGTCGACGCTGCATCAATGATGAGCAAATGGCTCGGCGAAGCAGAAAAAAATGTTTCTAAATTATTTTCCATGGCTCGCAAATTACACGATAGTGAAGGTGTTCCTGTCTTGATTTTTGTTGATGAAATAGATTCTCTTTTGGGTAACAGAAATAGCGAAGTTGGAGGCGAAGTGAGGGTAAAAAATCAATTCCTTACAGAAATGGATGGTATAAACGGAAAATCAAGGGAATCAAAATTATATGTCATCGGTGCAACTAACAAACCTTGGAGCTTGGAAGCAGGTTTTCTTAGACGATTTCAAAAGAGGATTTATGTTTCGCTTCCAGATAGGGCTTCTAGAATCAATCTCTTTGGTCAATATACTACAAGATTGCAGATGGAATCTTCATTAAAAATCGAAGATCTTGCAAAGTTATCTGAAGGTTATAGTGGCAGTGACGTCAAAGACATATGCCAATCAGTACAACTACGAGTAGTAGATGAGTTGTTTCAAAGTGGCAAGGGGCTGGATAGTGATGCTAGTACACGATCGATTACAGAGTCTGATTTTAAAGAAATTTTAAAAATGAGAAAACCAAGTGTCAGTGGGGACATGATTCGAGCGTATATGAGATGGAGCGAACAGTTTAAAGCTCTCTAGTCTGATTGCCCCTTTTCGTAGCTCTCTATTGCCTGTGTAATTTTTTCTATTGCCGATTCCCTTCCTTCCCAACCTGAAATTTTTACAAACTTCCCTTTCTCTAATTCTTTGTAATGTTCAAAGAAGTGTTTTATTTGGTCTTTCAAATACTGTGGTATGTTTTCTATATCCCGAATAGCAGAGAAACTTGGGTCAATTTTGGACGTCGGGACTGCAACTATTTTAGAATCATGACCTTCTTCGTCTTCAGTTTGAAGTATACCTACTGGTATTACCTTAATTAGAGACAATGGCGCCAATGGCGTTTCTCCCAGTACAAGTATGTCAACGGGATCTCCATCTTTTTCTAAAGTATTTGGCAAAAATCCATAATTACACGGATAGTACATTGCTGTGAACAATCTCCTGTCTACCTTGATAAAACCGCTTTTCGTGTCATATTCATATTTTATATTACTACCTTTGGGGATTTCTATAATCGCTGAACACTCGTCAGGTGACTGCTTGATAGAGCCAATTCCTTGATTTGTTGTCATACTATTTTGTAAACTGGTGCTATTTATATTCGAAAAGGTTCAACTTAAATGATGAATTTACCATTTGTAATAACTATTGACTCGATATCGAATTATTTCAGATGGTTATCATGAATTTGATAAAATTATAAAAGAGTGAAAAGAATTGACGTTCGCATTCATGAAACTCGGGCCAAAATATGATCCAAAAGAAATAGAATCTCAAATCAATTCATATCTTCAAAAAATTGATCAAAGATCAATAATTGAAAATGAATTATCTTCCAATGAGAAAATTGGATTTGTCGAGGGACCCCCAACGCTTAATGGCGAACCGCACATTGGGCATTTACGAGGAAGGATCATAAAGGATCTCTGGTACAGGTATAAGACCCTGCAAAAGAATAAGATAGAATTTAGAGCAGGATGGGACACTCAAGGCTTGCCAGTTGAATTACAGGCAGAGAAAAATTTAGGACTAACTGGCAGTAAAGCGGAGAATATCAAAAAGGTGGGTATCTCAAAAATCGTTGAAGAATGTAAGGATCTGATAAAAAAGAACGCGGAAAAATGGATCAAAGTTGATTCCCTTCTCGCTATGTCTTTTGATTATGACAAGGCGTACTGGACCTATAAAGATACATATATCGAAAGGGAATGGCAAATCCTCAAAAAGGCATGGGAACTCGGAATTCTTAGGGAATGGTTTAGAGTTGTTGCATATTGTCCCTCATGTCAAACTTCATTAAGCAACGCTGAAGTTAATCAGGGATACAAAATTGTTGAGGATCCATCTTTTTATTACAAAATGCGATTGAAGGAGGCGAATACGTACTTGGTCGTATGGACTACAATGCCCTTTACTTTAGTAACCGATGAATTAATAGGTGTTAATCCAGAATCTGATTATGCCTACGTATCCTTAGAAAATGAGACATGGATTGTTGGGTATGACAGGTTAAACGAGCTAATGAGTGCATTTGGCATTCAGAATTTCCGCGTTGAAAGTATTGTGAAGGGGACAGAACTTGATGGTAAAAGGTATGTTCACCCATTATTAGATCTAATTCCTGGACTCAAAAAGTTAAGTGATGACAACAAGATTCATTTTGTGGTCGCAGAAAATTTCGTCGATGCAACTACCGGAAGCGGGTTAGTGCATCTATCACCAGCCAATGGTCAAGAAGATTTCGATATTGCCGTCAAGCGTAATGTTCCAATATTTGTTCCTATTAACGACAATGTTGAATTTACAGATGATGCTGGTATTTTCAGCGGACAGTTTGTTAGGGATTCTGATCTCCTTGTTGTTGACAAAATGAAAGAGACTGGAGGATTTTTGAAGTTAGGAAAGATTAAACATCAATACCCCACATGCTGGCGGTCGAATCACAAAGTTGTTTGGCTTGCAAGGAGGGAATATTTTTACATGATAGATAAACTTGAGGATAAACCGATAAATGCTATTTCTAGTGTGAATTTCTTTTTTGACTCACCTAAAAATAGGTTCTCTGAAATTATAAAGGAGCAAGTACCATGGTGCATATCAAGAGAAAGAGTATGGGGCACTCCTCTTCCAATATGGAGTTGCAATAAATGCGGAGCAAAAGAACCTTTATTTTCTAGATCTGAAATTATCAAAAGGGCATCAAAGTTACCGGATGGAGAACGATTTGAATTGCATAGGCCATGGATAGATAATATAGAAATTGATTGTTCCAAATGTGGTAACTTAATGAATCGCGAGCCTTTTGTTCTTGATACTTGGCATAATAGTGGCGCGTCGCCATTTGCGTCATTTTCTGATGAAGAATACAAGAATCTAATACCCGCAGAGTTTTTGACGGAAGGCATAGACCAAACAAGGGGATGGGCATATACATTACTGATGGAAAGTGTAATTATGACAAATGAGGACAAAGCACCTTTTCAATCGTTCCTATTTCAGGGTCATATATTGGATGAAAAGGGTAATAAAATGAGTAAAAGTCTGGGGAATGTGTTAGACGCAAACGATCTCCTAATCAAGAACTCAGTGGATGCGATTAGATTTTATTTTATGTGGAAGTCATCTCCTATCGAATCTCTAAGCTTTAGCCTAAGTGAGATGGGTTCTAGGCCTTATCAAGTGCTTAGTACTCTCTACTATCTACACGTCTACCTGATGCAAAATGGAACTTATGATAAATTTGACACTAAAAAAATCGATATAGATTCGGTCATGATAAGCAATAATTTCACAATGACAGAATCCTGGATTTTATCAAAATTACAAAGGTTGATAACAACAGTAACAGCACAATTAGATGCCTGCAGATTCCACGAAGCTGCAAAGAATTTAGAAGATTTCATAATCAATGACCTAAGTCAAACTTATGTTCCGATGACTAGGGACGATATATGGGATGATGGTGTAGAAACCATAGAGCGAAGAAACGTAATTTATTCAGTACTGGGATTCACATTATCCCAAATTGACATTATACTTCATATATACTGTCCATACCTTACTAATTTTCTATATTTGATATGTTTCCAAAATAAAGAACTGATTTTGCTCGAAAATTGGCCACAATTTAATGGTAAACTAGTAGACATTAATACTGAGAAGGCAATGGATGGGGCAAAAGATATTATTTCTATAGTTAATTCTGCAAGGATGAAAGCGAAATTTAAGAGGAGATGGCCCGTTAAGAATGTTATCGTATTTGCCAAGGATCGGGATCTTCTAGACTCAAATGAATTATCGGATATATTGAAGAAACAGCTAAATACCGTCTCACTCAACATTAAATCTTTAGATTCAAGTAATTCTCTTGAAAAAATCAACGCACTATATCGAGAGAAACTAGTAACCTTAAACGCTAAGCTCAAGATAAATAAGATTGCTCCCCGACTGAAAAGCGATTTAAATAAAGCCTTGCGGGCATTTGAGATAGTAAACTACGGAGATCTTTTTGGCCAATTGATGTCAAAAGACAAATTTAATCTAAAATATGAATCTGGAGAAATTGATCTTTCAAAAGATGATGTAGAATTTACCTATAATGGAGAATCGCCTTATGTTATGGTAGAATCAGAACAAGAAAATATCGTGGTATTTATTGATACCACAAGAAGCAACGAGCTGATAGCCCTTGGACTTATGAAAGATATCGCAAGAAATATCCAACAATTACGAAAGGAAAGAGGTTTTGTTCCTACAGAAATATTGTCAAGTGCTTATATTTCAAAATTGGAAGCAGACGATGTAGCATCCCTTGAAAATCACAAACAAGAAATGTCTTACTACGTGAGAGTAAAAAGTGTGGTTATCACTCAAGACAAATTGCAAGACATTGATTACAAAGAAATCGAAATAGACGGCAAAAAAATACTAATTTCCATAAAATAGTTATATTGTTACCAATATATTGATTTTATCAATTTAGCTATGAATTTTCTGTGTCTATATCGAAAAATATTTAGATTTATTATTTTGGTGAGAATTAAATGTTAATTGTTTTAGATCTTAATATTATTAATTTAAATTTTGATTCATTGCATAATTGCCGAGGTTATCAACATTATTGGCCGCGATTGAGTTTCGGATTAATTGGTAGCTGTTATCATGACAACTACAGGAACAAAAATTTCTCAATATTTCGTTTTCCATTATAACTCCTTTACAATCACCATGATTATTGCAAACACACATCGGAGATTTGGGCAATTATTGTGATTTAGTTCGACTATTGTAAATTTTTACTATAAAAAACATGGCAATAATTAAATTATACTTTTCCATTGTTTTTTTGTGGATGTTTACTCCGAAAAACGACCATGGGGATCCTTTGAAAAATTCAATGAGAATGAACAATGTACGGTAAAATTGCTCCACATAAAGCCTGGTTCTAGATTAAGTCTTCAATACCACCATAAGCGAAAGGAGTTTTGGAAAATAGTGAAGGGGTCTGCGACCGTCCAAGTTCAAAACAAAGAATCGACTCTAGAAGAAGGTGACGATATTATCATTCCATCAGGTGCAAAACATCGAATTCAAGCGAATAATTCAGGATGTACTGTCTTGGAGATTTCTTACGGCAGCTTTGATGAAAACGATATTGTCAGAATCGAAGATGATTATGAAAGAGTATAAACTTTGACTGTAACATTCTAAACTATCACTAGTATCCCGACAGGTAACCAATGGAAATAATTCAGTTCAAAATAATTTATATCATGTTTAACGAAATACAAATAAAGCCCTAATATCGCTTCTAATCTAATGAGCGCAAGTAAAAAACCCCACATGAATCTTGTGGTAGTGGGACACGTTGATAATGGTAAATCTACTATAGTTGGTCATTTATTAGTAGATATGGGTGTGATCGATCAAAGAACAATTGATTCTTTTGCCAAAGAGTCCGAAGAAACCGGAAAGGGTGATACTTTCAAATACGCATGGGTACTAGATAGCATAAAGGATGAAAGAGAAAGAGGAATCACTATTGATTTAGCCTTCCAAAAATTTGAAACTTCTAAATATTTTTACACTTTGATTGACGCTCCTGGACATAGAGATTTTATCAAAAACATGATTACTGGAGCCTCGGAGGCAGATGCTGCAATCCTTGTGGTGTCCGTGAAACCCGGAGAAACCGAAGCTGCTACTGACCCTGGAGGTCAAGCCAGAGAGCATGCATTTTTGTCCAGAACTCTTGGCGTAAGCCAAATTGTTGTTGCATTAAATAAAATGGATGATTCGGGATATTCGGAAGCACGTTATAACGAAGTCAAGGAAATTGTAGAAAAAATGCTGAAACTTGTAGGATATAATCTTTCAAAGATTAGCTTCATACCAGTTTCAGGTTGGAAAGGAGATAACCTGGTCAAGAAATCGGAAAATATGCCGTGGTACAAGGGACCAACCTTATCTGAAACACTTGATCTCTTTGAGCCTCCAGAAAAACCGTTAGGAAAACCACTTAGGATTCCCATCCAGGATGTTTACTCAATCACCGGTGTTGGCACTGTACCTGTTGGTAGAGTGGAAACAGGGGTTCTAAAGGCTAATCAAAAGGTAATGGTAATGCCTTCTGGAGTGACTGGCGAAGTCAAATCCATAGAGACTCATCATACCCAAATGGAGTCAGCAGAATCAGGTGATAATATTGGCTTTAACCTCAGAGGTGTGGATAAGAAATCAATTAAACGTGGAGATGTAATTGGACCTGTTGATAATCCACCAAATGCTGCGAAAGAATTTGAGGCGCAAATAATTATTATTCATCACCCTACAGCAATGGCACCAGGATATACCCCAGTTCTTCATGCTCATACCGCACAAGTTGCTGCTACCTTATCTGAATTTGTGGCAAAAATAGATCCTAAAACTGGAGGAGCCGTCGAAGAGAAACCGAAGTTTCTAAAAACTGGAGATGCTGCAATTGTTCGAATAAAACCTGTTCGACCACTTGCAATAGAGACTTTTAAAGAATTTCCTGAAATTGGTAGATTTGCTTTAAGGGATATGGGAACAACTATAGCCGCTGGCGTCGTTAAATCTATAGTAGAAAAATACGACCCAAGTGCCAAAAAGTGAGTCTAATTAATGACTCAGGAAGCACGCATCAAATTAACTAGTACCAATCTTGTTATGCTAGAAAATGTATGCCATGAAATAAAGGGTATAGGGGAGAAAAATGGAATTAAATTTAGAGGCCCGCATCCACTCCCTACAAAGAAAATGAAAGTCGTTACTAGGAAATCTCCTTGCGGTCAAGGTACTAATACTTGGGATAAATATGAGCTAAGAATTCACAGGCGTGTTATTGATTTGGGAGCTGACGATAGATCAATCAGGCAGCTTATGCGATTAAAAATTCCTGACGACGTATACATTGAAGTTTCTCTAACCTAATTATATAGCAAAACTCAATTTCTATCTTTATTTTTTCTTCATTCTAAGATATGAATTAGATGGAGTGATCAAATCGGAAAATGATTGTGGATTAAAAATTTTGGCAAGTATTTCGATACCTGTTATTATTCTTGGACTCGGTCTACTGAAATACGAGAGAGCGTCTACTGCAAATACCATGTCGGTCCGAACTGCTCTTAAGGAATTCCATTGATTATTATGACTAAGAGACTCATATTCTATTATTATCTTTCCAAGATCAAAACCGCAAGGTAAAAGAATTAAAATGTCTGGATCAAATTCAACAATTTCAGAAAAGTCCATTTTGCGAGATCGCTCACCAGTTAAGCTAATCCCATTAATACCACCTGCAATTTCGACCATTTGAGGAACCCAGTGACCGCAGATATAGAATGGATCAAACCATTCGAGACAAATTACTTTTGGTGTGTTACTCTTTTCAGCAATTTTGATACTTTCGATTCTTTTTGCCAAGGCATCACAGATTTGGTTGCCGTGTGTTTTCTTTTCTACCGCTTTTGCCACATCAATAATATTTTGTAGCACATCCTCAACATTGTGAGGATCTAAAACCAAGGTTTGTGGCTTTTCATCCAAGTAACGTAATACCTTCTCTGTTTCTTTTATGTGTGGTGAACACACTTCACATAATCCTTGGGAAATTATAAGGTCCGGGTGCATTTGATTTATCATCTCAAAATCTACTATGAAGTAATCTTTTTGTAATCGAGAAAGTTCCTGGATCTTTTCCTCAATTTCCACGCTTGTCATTGATTCCGAATCAAATGCTGATTTGATTACTTGGGGCTTGTTCTTTGCTTGTGATGGAAAATTGCACTGGTGAGTTACTCCTAATAGTTGTTCTTCGGATCCCAACAAGTAAAGTATTTCTGTTGCACTCGGAAGGAATGAAACAATTCTTGTAAACATTGAAAAATATTATTTTCTTATTTGTATTAAAGAGCTTGCATATGTCTCTAATTTTCAGTCTAAGTAATGACTGACTATCTAGGAACATCAGCCGTGAATACTTTAATAATGTAAAATAGAGTTAAAGATCCTAACTATGAGCAAATTCGCACTGACAAATGGGCTGGATCAAAGTGAGATCGATAGGCGAACCAAGAATCTTTTGGATTTATTTAAACGGAATTTTCTCCAAAGCAATAGTGATGACTTTGTATCAGACGCTTTGGCAAATATGATGGTATGTAATTCTGCATATGCAAAGATCTTTGAAGGTTATTTGGCACTTGCCGAAAAGAAGAGTATACCACAAGAGATGACTGACGGTTTTGTTAAATGGGCGTCTGACCAGTTGGATGAACTTAAAATAAAACTGACTGAAAAATATCAGAAAATTGATATGAGGTAATCAGACCTCAAGCAATTTTATGATTTGACTATTGATACCCGCTGGTTCCCATTGAAAATTTTAAATGAAGTTGGTCAGCGAAATATTGCGTATTTATTCATTCAAAAATGCGATAAAGGATAAACCATCAATAGAAACGTCTATATGATTATTTTAATGGATTTTTTGTATGAAAATCGCCCCATTTATTCTAGTTCCCATGATCTTTTTCGGGTTTTCCGGTTTAATGCTCTATGCTGGGCATGAAATTTTTGGACAGTCAGATAACACCAAAAATTCGGCTTCTATTTCGTTTAGCAAGATCTTTAAAGACGTACAAGGCTCAGTTGTTCAAATTACTCGTGAAAACAAGCTGCCTACAGGATCACCAGGAGACGAAAACGTTACCAGTTTAGGTTCTGGATTTGTTTTCGATAAAGAAGGTAGAATAATCACTAATCATCACGTAGTAGACGATTCTAAAAATGTAGACGTTACTTTCATCGATGGTAATCGATATGTGGCATCCGTGGTTGGTAGTGATCCGTTTGATGATGTTGCTGTTATTAAGATTAACCAAAATATATCTGAAAGACTACACCCATTAATACTTGGAAATTCATCTAGTGTGGAAGTAGGTGACCAGGTTATTGCTAT
>Ga0134121_10001505_pt1 | contig 21913 bp, 20 predicted proteins | sample KB301_FD_96463 | JGI IMG/M metagenome (GOLD analysis project Ga0134121, IMG submission 96463) | Terrestrial soil microbial communities without Nitrogen fertilizer from Kellogg Biological Station, Michigan, USA - KB3-0-1 | ecosystem: Environmental > Terrestrial > Soil > Unclassified ... | reverse complement strand
GCTTTTTTTTAAACACTTTCACAACCAAACGAGGAGAGAATGATGATGACCAGGAGATTTGCGATTGCTTTCTGTTTGCTGGCGGCCGTTTCGGTAACTACGGTGGCGCAGCAACCAGTCAAGGCTTTGAAGTCCGGCTCAACGCCGGTGTTGACGGTCCAGGATAAAAAGTCGCTTTACGATCGTCTCGGTGGATACAACGCCGTTGCTGCCGTGGTCGACGACTTCATCGGACGTCTGGTGGCCGACAAACGCTTCACCAAATTTTTTGTCGGTCACAGCGAAGATTCGCTGAAGAGGATTCGCCAGCACATCGTCGATCAGTTTTGCGCGGCGGCCGGCGGCCCTTGTCTTTACACCGGGCGCGACATGAAGACTTCACACAAAGGTTTGGGAATCACCGGCGACGATTGGGACGCTGCCGCCAGGCACCTGGTCGAATCGCTCGAGAAGTTCAACGTACCTAAAGCTGAGAAGGATGATCTGCTGGCGTTTGTTACCAGCCTGCGAAAAGACATCGTCGAGAAGTAATGCATGATAAATCGAGCGCGAGGAGGTTCCGAATCGAGCCTCCTCTGCCAGCGGACGCTATGGACTTTTAAGTAATGTCGGGCAGCGAGTCGCTGAAGCTGAGGTGCATCCATCCGAGCATCACAAGATTGCGAATAGCACTGGCTAAAGCTTTCTTCTTTTCTTCGGTTTGCCACGTCCTCTTCCAAGCTAGAATATAGTCATATAGCTGTTGCTCCGCCACTTGATGCTTGGGATGAGCTTTCATTAATTGCCGACTCGCATAAAGCACGGTCATGACCTCTTCAGCTTGCTCACTGTTTTTCATGCGACTGAATAGATCCACCGCTTTGTTCACTTTGTCGCGATGAGGATACAAGACCGAAGCGTATCTTTCCCGCTCGTTTTCGTACTGCTTGGTAGTGCGTAATGCAATCATGTGACCCAAATGCTCTTCTTGAAGCCAGTTGCGATTAGCAAACTCATGCAGTGCTCGCTTCGCCTCTTCCGCAAAAGGCCCATAGGTCCCTTTGCCAAATTCAAATGACGTATCAACACCGATTTCAGTTATGAGGTAGCAAATTTTTTGAAAAAATGTTCGACCAACAGGCCTTGCATAGGGTTGTCTTTCCAATTCGCGAAGAACTTCCATCACCACAACCCACTGGGGGTTTAGCTTCTGATGCTTAGCTCCCTTGGTTTCAAGCTCCAATTGGAAGGGGCTGCTTAGAAACGTCGGGGTCAATTGCTGCTTCGGCGTTCCGTAAGGTGCGTAAACCTCAATATCGATATTTAGACGATGAAGTTTCTCGTAGATCAAAGGACCAACTTCGCTCCAATGCAGACCTCCGTTTCCACAGCCAAGCGGAGGAAAAACGATACTTGTGATACCCCACTCACGATAATGACCCAGGAAATAATCTAACCCTCGTTCGATGTCTGAAAGGCGCGAGGGCGACCGCCAATGGTCTTTGGTTGGAAAATTCAGAATCAACCGACCTGTCGGATCTTTGAAGAGATAGGGTTCTCCAAGCCGCACTTCCTTGCGAGCGCAACGATAGGCGTAGTCTACGAACATTGCAGGGAAGCGCTTCTTAAACTCTTGGGCCACTCCTTTGCCCATTATGCCAACGCAATTCACGGTATTCACCAGAGTCTGCGCCTGGCTGGAAAAGAGATCGCCGATGAGAGCCTTGAACATAGTGCTACTAACTGTTCTTATCGGAAAAACATGTTTCGATCAACGGTTATCGGACGAGCAAAACATGAACTCAGCATTGCGGCAACACTTTCGCTGACTACATACGCACCCTCAAGGAATTTCGGATCAACGAAATCGGGTATCAAAATCTCAGCACATTTCTGTGAGCGATGTCGCAACTGCGCGATTGGATCATTTTGATGCGCCCAGCTCATTGCAAAGATAGCATTGAAGTCAAGTAAGCTAAGTTGCGAGGGGTGATAAAACCGGACGTAGTTGCTCGCCGCGTTGCAATCCGTAATAACGACACCATCGTTTTGCAGCACTGCTGTGGAGACGCGCAAGACACAAATATTTGCAGCCTCGTCTTTCCGCTTATAAAGCATAGGGTTTCGGGCGTGGAAATAGAGGTTGGCATATTGGTGGAGTTTGAGCCCGCCCGGCACATGTTTCTTATTACGTCTATCTTGCACCTCCGTCATTGCTACCGAATGATGTTTTAACTTAGCGGCGCGTTCAAACGATAGAATGCCATGCTCTACGACCGAAGGAATGTTTTCCAAGGGCATGATACATTGAAATTCCTTGATTCTCGGATCCATGGCACTCGTGCTAATAACTGCTTCTCGCACCCGTAAGAAACGGATTCGTCTGTCGCTCCCGACCAATCGTCGTGGGGGGTCCGTGGCCTGAATAAACCGTCACGTCGTCGCCGAGCGGTAGAATCTTGTTAAAGAGCGAATCCATTAATTGCTCAGTCGAACCGCCCGGCAAATCCGTTCGGCCAATCGAACCCGCAAACAGACAATCGCCCACAAAGACTTTTTTTTCGGCCGGCTCAAAAAGAACCACATGTCCGGGCGTGTGTCCGGGGCAATGGATTACTTTGAAACTCAGCTCTCCCACGTCGTACATCTGCCCATCAGTCCAATACTCGTCCACCTTCGGCGGCACATGATAATCAAAGCCGTACTGCGTCCATTGGGCGCGTGGGATGCCCAACCATACCGGCTGGTTCGGCAGTTCGAGGTACAAAGGCTCATCAGCGGAATGAATCATGATTTTCGCAGCTGGTTTCAGTTTTTTTAGCGCAGTTACGCCACCGACATGATCCATGTGAGCGTGCGTGCAGGCAATGGCCTGCAATTCAAAACCATGCTTGTCGATCGCGCTAACAATGTCCTCTGAAGCCTCGCCCGGGTCGATACAGATCGCGCGCTTTGTCTTCGCGCAGCCCACGATGCGCGTATGCTGTTGAAAAGCAGTGACCGTGATTTCTTCTATGATCATGTTATAGCCGGTGCGCTTACGGACTCTTTTGTTTCAATTTCGTGTGATTTCGTGGATCGAGTCTTTGCCGGCCGGGATGATCCACTAAATCACACGACCAAATTACGAAACCCAACCAGGCGAGATCAGTCTCTCGCATCCAAAAGAGTATAATTGCTCAAAGGAATTTCCGCATCAAACGATTATGCCACTCAGTGCTGCATCAACTTCGCTCGCTGAAATCCTGGACGAGATGACCGCCGAGGGCGCGCCTGAGTTGACAGAGCATCTGGCCAACAACGCGCTCAACTGTTTCGCCTGCGGTCACCGTTGTCTGATCAAAGAAGGCAAGCGCGGCATCTGTAAAGTACGTTTTAATCAGGGCGGACATCTGCGTGTGCCGGTGAACTATGTGGCCGCTTTACAATGTGATCCAACTGAGAAGAAGCCGTTTTTTCACGTGTTGCCCGGATCAGACACTCTCACTTTCGGCATGCTGGGCTGTGATCTTCACTGTGCGTATTGCCAGAATTGGCTGACGTCACAGGCGCTGAGGGACGATGCCGCGGTATCGACACCCAACCTGGTCAGCCCGGAAAGGTTAGTTGCCATGGCCCGAGCATACGGCGCTTCGATGGTGGGCTCCAGCTATAACGAACCTTTGATTACTGCTGAATGGGCAGTCGAGGTTTTCAAGCAAGCGAAGCCCGCGGGTTTTCGCACGGCGTTTATCTCGAACGGTAACGCGACCCCGCAGGTGCTCGACTATCTGCGGCCCTGGACTGACTGTTATAAGATCGATCTGAAATCGATGAGCGATCGCAATTACCGGCAGCTTGGCGGCGTAGTCGACAACATCCTCGATACGGTAAAGATGGTTCATGAGCGGGGCTTCTGGGAAGAAATCGTCACCCTGGTGATTCCGGGTTTCAACGATTCTCAAGACGAGTTGAAACGGGCCGCAGAGTTCATCGCTGCAGTTTCTCCCGACATTCCCTGGCATGTGACGGCTTTTCACCAGGACTACCGGATGCAAGACAACGCTAACACGACTGCTGAACAATTAATTCGCGCCTGCGAAATCGGCCGTGCTGCGGGATTGCGTTATGTTTATGCGGGAAATCTGCCGGGCAGAGTTGGGCGCTGGGAAAACACCTTTTGTCCATCCTGCGATGAACTGTTGGTTGAGCGTCATGGCTATCTGATTCGGAAAGTGAACGTCACCCCCGTGGGAACGTGTCCTTCATGCGGTGAGACTATTCCGGGCATCTGGTCTTAAAGGAGCGCGAACATCTTGTCCGCCAGCGCACGCTCAAGCTGAACCCATCACGATCTAAAGATCATATTCGCGCTTCGCGCTCAGGCGGACAGGATGTCCGCGCTCCAATTTTCACTCTCTTAAGGCGTCTTTGTCTTCGTCGGCACGGGGACCGGTTTAATTGGCTGCATCGTTGCCGGCGCTGCCGCTTTCGCTGGAGGAGCGGTCTTCGGAACCGGTGTTGGCTTCGGCGACGGAATTGGCTTCACTGCCGGAGATGCGCCCGGAGACGGCGAAGCCTTCGGCGTTGGAGTTGCAGCCGCGCCCTTCTGAACTGGCGTGGCCGCGCCGGCCACAACCTGCCACTGTCCGTTCCGTCGCGCAAAGGTGTCAACGTAGCGATACTCGCCGCTGATATCCTGTGTCTTGCCATCGGGCATCTTGTACTTTCCGCCCTTAACAACATTGCGTCCGGTGACGACCGCCGAATCGTTGTCGAGCACGTTTACTTTGAGATCCAGGACTTCCCATGAATCCGCGCTCAGGGCACCAGCCTCCATGTCCTTGACGTCCTGCGCTTTGTCACCCATTGAGCCGTCCGGATATACGAAGACCGCATCATCTGCTTCGATCCGGCGCACGGTGGCCACATCATGCTCCTTAATTATTCGCGGCCAGTCATTCTCAATTCTCGTTAGTTCAGCCTCGATCGCCGTTTTGTCAGGCGTCGGCTCGGGCGTAGCGATACTGACCGCATTGGTGTTTGTGTTCTGCGGACTGGCACAGCCGAATTGTGAAAACCCGATGAGTGCTGTCGCCACCAGCGTCGCAACCGAAAAATATTTCTTCATTACCGCGTTTACTCCTTAAAGCTTTTTGAATTAGGAAAACACAATGCTTCTATGCCAAATCGGCCCGCGAGTCAATAGCCGGTCAGCGAAGGGGTCCGCCCACCAACTGAAACTATTGACTTGTGATTCCGGCTTGGCATATTGTCATCAACATCGCAATGCCGGCCGTCTGAAAAGGGATAACCGGCGCAGCCGGCCCCGGACTACCAACCGCGCGTTTCTACGGCGGAAATGATCGAAGGAGGACAGAATGTTTTGTATTTCCCCCAGACTCTTTCAAAGTCCAAACCGCAACTCAATTTTGCTTCTGATTGGTACGATGACCTTCGTCGCGCTCGCGGCGGATATTTCATTGGCGCAAAGAACCAGGACAACGCCTGATGAGCCCGACAACCAGCCCGCGTTCAGTGAGTTCAAAGGCGTGCGTATCGGAATGGCTGCCGATGCAGCGCGCAAGAAGCTGGGAAATCCGCGTGACAAGAGCGCCGAGATGGACTTGTATGTTTTCAATGATACGCAAGCCGTACAGATTTTTTATGACAAAGGCGGCGTGGTGTCGGCGATTTCAATTGACTTCATGAGCGGCGCCAATGGCATACCCACCGCTAAAGAAGTGTTGGGCACGGAGGCAGACGCAAAGGCGGATGGCTCGGTGTACAAGCTTTTGCGTTATGCGAAAGCCGGCTATTGGGTTTCTTATAGTCGCACCGCGGGAAGCACGCCGACGACTACGATTACCATGCAGAAGATCGAACATTGACGCCAATCCTGACGCGCCCGAGAGGTGCAGTCACGCATTTTTTTCAAAAGCCGGACGAGAAATGGTCTCGTGCGGCTTTTTGTTTTTGAGAGTGAGTGCTGCCCGCCCGAGAGTTGATGGTTTTCCGCCCGACGCCAAAGGCGGGAAGATACTGGCAATGTTATTGGTTGTGCATCGCTTGCGTTACGTTCAGCGGCAGTGTAGATATGTTGGTTTCGCATTAAGGAGGGATTGTTCACAGTTATGCTTCGTGCAGGCATGGTCGGTTTACCTAACGTCGGCAAGACGACGCTTTTTAATGCTGTAACAGCGCAGTCATCCGCGCTGATTGCGAATTATGCATTCTCGACCAGCAAACCCAATGTGGGAGTGGTGGCCGTGCCCGACGAGCGTCTGGTGCCGCTCGCGAAGCTGGTGAAGACTGACGTCATCGTACCGGCCAGCGTGGAGTTCGTCGACATCGCCGGCCTCGTGCGCGGTTCGTCCCAGGGCGAGGGAATGGGCAACCAGTTCCTGCATGCCATTCGCGAAACGGACACGATGATCCATGTGGTGCGCTGTTTCGAAGACGACTCCGTCGTGCATGTCGAAGGCTCGATCAATCCGCGCCGGGACGTAGAGACGATCCAGATCGAGCTGGCGCTCGCCGATCTGTCGACGGTTGAACGCCGGCGCGAACGCGTCCAGAAAACTGCCAAGAGCGGTGACAAGACCGCCAAAGCAGAGCTGGAAGTGCTGGAGAAGCTGCAACCCACACTTGAAGAGTTCAAAGCGGCGCGCACCGTTAAACTGAGCGACGACGAACTCGCCATCGCTCGCAATTATTTTCTGTTAACCATGAAGCCGACTATTTACGCGGCCAACGTGAACGAAGCGGCGCTGGCCGACCCCGAGCAAGAGCAACATGTAAAGACAATGCGCGAAATCGCCGCGAGTGAAGGCGCTGAATGTGTGGTGATTTGCGCCCAGCTTGAAGCCGACCTGGTCGACCTCTCGCCTTCAGAACGAACGGAATATCTGGAATCGCTCGATGTTAAGAGCAGTGGTGTGGATCAGTTGATTAAGAGCGCCTATCGCACTTTGGGTCTGATGTCTTTTCTCACCGCCGGAGAAAAAGAAGCACGCGCCTGGACCATTCCTCAGGGTTCCCGCGCGCAGGACGCAGCCGGTGCGATTCATTCCGATATCGCACGGGGATTTATCCGGGCCGAGATCGTGGGCTATGAGGCGTTGATGCGCGCCGGGTCATATGCGGCCGCGAAAGAACAGGGATTGACGAGATTGGAAGGCAAGGACTACATCATGCAGGAAGGCGATGTAGTGAATTTCAGGTTTAATGTTTGAGGTTGGTTCTGGCCACGTCAGGACTGCTTATTAGCGCCCGACGCATTTAAATCTAAGTCTGATTCTTCGAACTACTTTTTTCACGGGCCATTCTAGCTTCTGCTAGTTTATTCCGCTTATCAACCAATGAGTTCAAGCTCATCAGTTGTTTGCGCGACTCGCGGTTGGAACGAAGAGCTGCTTCACACCATAATCTTGCCAGCCGTTCTAGTCGATCGTACTCTTGCTCCGACATCATGGCTCAAGCCCTTCGTTGCTAGCTCACGCGACAATATCTCGCTGATGCAGTAGCCAGTCAAGTGTGATTTTTTGCAAGGTCAAACTGCTCAAAGGATGGGATCGTCAGGTGTGCTTTGGGTGAGGTGCCGCTGCCGGATCGTTAGGATTACGAGCCATGCCCTTAACGCAGCACGGCCCTTATCCCTACCACGATGAGATAGATTATGGCGACTACAATGGCGATCTTAATCAGCGCTATGGCGAGGCCGATGAGCATTCCCAGGACGCCGAGGGCAACGCCGGCTGCTGCCAAAACGAGGGGTACGCCGACGGCCAGCACGAATAACGCCAGCAGGACAATTCCCACAATCTTCAATACATCGGTTGCTTCTTTCATTTCTCCTACCTGATACCTTTCGCGCTTTTCGCTGTATTAACGAGCCTTTGCTGTGTCCGCGTCAATATACGACAGGTCAGCGGCAATCGTTCCCTAAAACCTTTCTGAGCCGGATTTGACAGATCCAGGTCTACCGGGCCCCTGGCAACAATCCGCAAGTCCACCGGACGGGCCTATAGTTGATTTGTCGGGTCAAGGGGGAAAGCGATCCACGAAACCACACCAACTTAAAAATCCGATTTGTCGTTTCGTGTATTTTCGTGGATGCTTTTTCAGGCTTAGAGAATGAAAGCTCGATGGACCAATCACCGAATGAAGTCTTTGCTCCCGCCCCAAAAAAAGGGCCACCGAAAGCGGCAGCCCTGAAAATGATCCTGAGCGGATCAGATTCCGAAAATGAATCCTAAGGAACTATCTGGATTACTCCAACTCTTTTACCGGATGGTTTGATGATGGTTCCTTCGGTTGCGGTTACGGGTTCGGTTGTCAGCATCAAACCAAAATCGTCATACGATACTTCAGACTTGATTTCGGCTTCATTGCGTCCCTTCACGTTCACGATTTGTCCAAGCTTCGTGAATTGATTATCAGGCGAGACCGCCCAAAGAATATATGCCGTGCCTTTCGGCGCTTCCTTCAAATCGTGGAAGCGCATGGTTACTTCGGTTGTGTTCCCTTTCTTGTGCGGCTCGATGAAAACATTCGCCCGCGCACCTTCCATTGCTCCACTGAAGTTGATTTTCAGCTTGGTATCGTCGCCTTTTTTGAAGGTCGCGATGCCCAGCATGGGAACGGTATAGTCGGACGCGTCCGCCACGGTCACCACAGTTGCCGCATCAGATACCGCCGTTACCGGCGCCGCTACGGCACCGACCGTTTCACCGACGGCGTTGGTCAACGGAATCACTGTCAGCCCGGTCGGCACGGCGCTGCGAAAATAGACTTGCGTGCTGTCACCATACGTCGAGAGATTCGGATCCGGCGACGCCACAATCATGAACTTCGACATAGGAATCGAGGTCGTAAATACGCCTGCGCCGTTTGCGATTTCAACGGGACCCAGCGTGGTAATTGCTCCAGAAGGATCGACTGCATAGAGATTCACGGCCGTCGCCTCAGTAGGCAGGCCGCTGAGATTTACTTTAATCGTTGTGCCGTTAGCCGCGCGCAGAATGGTCGCTTGCCCCTTGGCGCCGCTAAGACCGATCGGATTCAATGTGACGACTGTTTCCTTGCCGATCGGGTACTCGACTATCGTGTAAGTCCCGTCGGAATTTTGAACTGCCTGGACTTTCGTAACCGTTTGCCCGAAGGCAACAACGGATAACGAAAACAACAGAAGTGCTGCTCCCAACACCCCAATCAAACGTTTGCGCATAATTTCATCCTCCTAAACCATGGTTTTCTCTTGTCGGGGTTCGTGGGGTTTGTACTTACTTGATTAGAGGGGAGCAACCAACGTGCCGTTGCGCAGTGAAGTTAATGCAAGCAATACGGTTTGCTTACGAGCTGATTGTCGCGTCATCACGGAACGAAGCAATACAGAATGTATTATGTTCTGATTGAAAGGAGGTCGGCCGAAAACCGGTCACAGCCTGAAGGAGTTAGACGTAGTGAAACCGACAGGCATCACGAATTTCGATGCTTCACGCGATAGGTAACAACAAGATACCCACCGTCAAGAGTTGTAGAGTTGAGCAATTCCAGCTCGATCTGTTTCTTCATCCGGTGAAAAAGCGGAATGCCAGAGCCAAGCAAGACAGGATGAATGTTCAGCACGATTTCATCAATCAGATCGGCTTCAAATAAGCTTTTCGCCAACTCACCGCCTCCGAACAAGCAGATGCCTTTGCCCTTCCTGGCCTTCAACTCTCGGACGATCTCCACTGCGTCCTCGGTAACGATTTCGACGCTCTTAACGCTTTTCTTCTTAGACGCCAGGGCTTTCTTCAGCGCCGAACCCTTCTGCTTTGAGCGTGAGAACACATAATTCTTCGCGCCGGGGTAGGAGATCTGGCCAAAGCCGAGCATCACTTCATAAGTCTTGCGCCCGATCAGAATCGTGTCGACCGTCTTCATGAACCTCGCGCTGATCTCGGCAACTTCCTTGCTCCAATGAAGCCAATCCGCGCCGCCGTCTTTGCGGGCGATATAATTGTCCAGACTGTTAGCGAGACCAAGTGTGACTTTGCGCATTGTAATATTTCGTCAGCGATGCAAAAGAGAGGCCGAAGCAGTTGAATTACATTCTTCGTTTTTAGAGCGAGGTACAGAACCGCTGACGGTAGTCAGCGGGTAACGTCGCTCGAAAAACCTCCTTGCTACCGCAAGCGGGTCGTACGTTTCTGCGCTCCGGAAGAGCGAGACTGCGGAGCGATTTTACATTGCGCCCCTAAAGAAGCTCACGGTGTTTGGTTCGCAGGTCTATAAACATTTCACCGCTAACGAGGTGAAGAGCGGTCAGCATTTCGTTTATCTCAGGCGTCGTCCCTGCGCCGATTCTGCCATCAGTTGATCCAGACGTTTGAGTCTTGTCTCTTCCCGCTTTGCACTCACGATCCACCAGTTCATGACCTTGCGATAAGATGGCGGCTGTGCCTGAAAAAACTTCCATGCAGCTTTGTTTCGTTTCAGCTTTCCTAAATACGGCTCGATCAGTTCAGGACTTCTTTGTTCATAAGAATAAATGCCGGAGCGATTTTCCTTGCGAGCTTCGTAGGCCTTCATCCCGGCTGTTTGCATCCGATCTTCTTTGAGTAATCTCTCAACGTTACGAATGTTGACCGCACTCCAAATACTGGCAGGCTGGCGCGGCGAGAAACGAATCTGATAGCTGACTTCATCGATATTCTTGCGAATGCCGTCAATCCAACCAAACGAGAGCGCCTCGTCGACGGATTCCGGCCAGGTAATGCTCGGCTTGCCTGAGTTCTTTTTGTAAAAGCCAACCCAGAGTTCTTTAGATTTTGCATGATTGGCAGCCAGCCATTTGCGGAAGGCGGCTGGGGTTTTGAAGAATTTGGGAGAGTGTTCGCTCACGATCACCACCGAGCCATGCGCGAATCATCATCTGCCGCGCGAATGTGGATTCGCTCCGAAGGAGCGAAATGTTTATAGCTGCCACGCGTTGACTCACATCAACCAAGCTCCTTTAGGAGCAAAATGTTTTGGGCGATTAACGCGTTTCACTCCTAAACGAGCTCAAAAGGGTTAGGAGTGCTGAGGCCTATAAACTTTCACCCCCTGACGGGGTGAATGCAAGCCTTGCGCGCTCAGTAAGCTTTCAACTCCACAATCGCCTTCAGCACATCAGCCACCTGCGGCAGAATCGCGTCTTCCAGTTGCGGCGCGTAAGCGACGAAAGTGTCGAGCGCGGCCACGCGGCGGACGGGAGCGTCCAGATGCTCAAACAACTCGTTGGCGATGCGCGCGGCAATCTCGGCTCCATAGCCCCATGACATCGTGTCTTCGTGAGCCACGATCACCCGAGAGGTTTTCTTCACCGATTCGGCGATCGCGTTCCAGTCGTAGGGATTCAGCGTGCGCAGATCGATGACTTCAACACTAATGCCCTGCTGCTCAGCCTGTTTGGAAGCGACGAGCGAACGCTGGACCAGGGCGCCATAAGTAATGATCGAGAGGTCCGATCCTTCACGAACAGTCCTGGCCTTGCCGAATGGGATCATGAAGTCTTCGCCCGGGTAAGGCGATTTGTTGTACGCCTGGCGGTAGAGGTGTTTGTGCTCGAGGAAGAGCACTGGATCGTCGCAACGAATCGATGTGCGCAGAAGGCCATTCGCATCGAGCGCATTTGAGGGATACACCACCCGCAGGCCGGGAATTTGCGTGAAAAGAGAAACTCCTGATTGCGAATGATAGATCGCGCCGCCTTTCAAATAGCCCCCGACGGGTACCCGCATTACGACCGGCGCGGAAAACTCGTTGCCCGAACGCCAGCGCATCAACGCCAGCTCGTTTCGAATCTGATGAAAAGCCGGCCAGATGTAATCAAAGAACTGAATCTCAACCACTGGTTTTAAGCCGCGCGTGGCCATGCCGATGGCCCGGCCGACGATGTTTGCTTCCGCCAGGGGCGAGTTAAAGACACGCGCGCTGCCGAACTCGCGTTGTAGATTGGCGGTAACTTTGAAAACGCCGCCCTTGCCTTTCACCTGCGAGAGCGATTCTTCGCGCGAGCAGTCGGCGATGTCTTCGCCAAAGACGATCACCCGCGGGTCGCGTTTCATTTCGGTGTGCAGGCAGCGATTGATCAGATCGACCATCGTGCCGGGATTGCCTGTGAACTCCAAGCGATCTTCAGTATCAAACTCCGGCCCAGTCGGATCGACGGACGGCGAGTAGATAAAATCCAGCACGGTTTCGGGCGCCGGTTGAGAACTAGCCAACGCGATGTCGGCGGCCTCGTTGATTTCACGATCAATTTCGTCCTTTAGTTTTTGCAGCTCGTCCTGGTCCGCGATTCCTTCCTGCACCAGCAGCGCGCCAAACCTCTTGATCGGATCGTGTTCTGCATCCGAGACGCGTTCGGCTTCACCGCGGTAAAGCTTTTCGTCATCTGAAAGCGAATGCGAATAAGGCCGGATCACTTTCGCATGTACGAACGAAGGCCCGCGGTTCTTCCGGCAGTTATCGACGGCGCGGCGCATGGTCGCGAGCGATTCGAGCGGATCCGTGCCGTCGCAACGCTGTCGATAAAGGTTCGGAAAACCTGATATCAATTTCGAAACGTCGCCACCCGCAGTTTGCACTTCGACCGGAACGCTGATCGCATAGCCATTATCTTCCAGGAGAAACACCACCGGCAGTTTTAGATTGCACGCGGTGTTCAGGGCTTCCCAAAATTCTCCTTCGCTGCTGGTCCCGTCACCGAGGGAAACGTAAACGACTTCGTCGTTATGAAATCCCTTGACCAGTTTCTTGAGTTCCCTGACCAGCTTTACTCGATAACCAGCCTCGGCGCAGCCCACGGCCTGCAAAAGTTGTGTGCCGGTGGGTGACGATTGCGAGACGATGTTGAGTTTTTTGTGGCCCCAGTGCGAAGGCATCTGCCGGCCATGCGAGTTCGGATCAGCTTCAGCGCCCACGCTTTCAAGAAGCATTTCCAGCGGCGTCATCCCCAGCTGCAAACACAGCGCGCGATCGCGATAGTAAGGATAAAACCAGTCATGCCCGGGCTTCAGACACAGGCCCGCAGCTACCAGGATCGCTTCGTGACCAGCCCCGCTAATCTGAAAGAAGATCCGGTTCTGGCCTTTCATCTGGATCTCTTTGTCGTCCAGACGCCGCGAGAGATACATCGTGCGAAAGATCTTTAACATCTCTTCGCGACTGAGACTGGGCTGCTCTTGTTGTCTGCGCGGTTGCTTGCCGCGCCCCGGCACCGACTTGATCGCGGGCGCAGCCACCGGCCTGCTCACGGGCGCAGTGACCGGCTTGGGTTCTGGCTGAGCGACGACCTCTGCTGTGAAAGCCTTCTCAGGCAGATCGCCTTCGGATTTTTTTACCAGTCTTAAGACTTTCAGGTCACTCATAAATGTTTGCTCTCGGTTCGGAGTACTGTCTTTAGGCGGAGAACCTGACATCAAAAGATTCCGCCTAAAGGCGGGACTCCGAACTGTGGCCTACGGCACTGAGAATTCGCTTTCCAAAATCGATCTGTATTCTTCGGCCATACCCGGATGACCATGAGAGGCGGCGGCCTCCACACCGCGCTGATAACTCTCGCGGGCCTTGTCGGATTGTTTAGTACGTTCAAAGGCGCGCGCCAGCATGCCATAAGCGTTCCCTTCATCATCGGCGGTGGCCAGGTACCGCTCAAGCGTTTCGATCAGCTTGGTCTCTTCACCAGCCTTTTCATATTCTTTCGCCAGCCCGAACATAACCATCGTATTGCCGGGATCGCCTGCGAGCATTTGTTCAAAGATTTCGATTCGTGATGTAGCCATGAACGTTTTCGGAAGTGGCACAGACTTCAGTCTGTGGTGGTGATGTTGGAATCACAGACTGAAGTCTGTGCCACTGAGAACTCCTATTTCCCGCCGATGATTAGCTTGGCAATCGTCTGCAACTGCATGTTCGAAGTACCCTCATAGATTGCGCCGATCTTCGAATCGCGCCAGTACTTCTCAACCGGGTAATCTTTAACATAACCATAGCCGCCATAAAGCTCGATGGCTTTCGAAGTAACACGTTCGGCCGCGCGCGATGAATAGAGCTTGGCCATGGCGGCTTCCTTAACGAAGTTTTGCCCGGCGTCTTTCATACGCGCGGCGTTGTAAACCATCAGCCGCGCGGCTTCCAGGTCGGTGGCCATCTCTGCGAGTTGAAATTGCACCCCCTGAAATTCGTTGATCGATTTGCCAAACTGCTCTCGCTCGCCCGTGTAACTCAAGGCACTTTCCAGGGCGCCGGTGGCGATCCCGATCATTTGCGCGCCGATGCCGATGCGTCCTTCATTCAGAGTCTCGATCGAGGTCTTGTAGCCCTTACCCACTTCACCCAGCACGTTCTCTCTGGGTACGGGGCAATCTTCCAGGATGATTTCAGTCGTCGACGACGCGCGTATGCCGAGCTTGTTTTCTTTCTTTCCCACGGAGAAGCCGGCAAAACTTTTCTCGACAATGAAGGCCGTGATTCCCCGATAACCGGCTTCGGGATTTGCGTTGGCAAACAGCACGAAGATCTCCGCTTCCTTGCCGTTGGTGATCCAAAGCTTGCGCCCGTTGATGACAAAGTGATCGCCCTTATCGACCGCCTTCGTTTGCATGGCAAAGGCGTCGGATCCGGAACCAGCTTCGCTGAGGGCGTAGGCACCAACTTTTTCACTCGCCAGCTGGGTCAAATATTTGGTCTTCTGTTCCTGATTACCCCAGCGAATCAGGGCGTTGTTGACCAGCGTATTCTGCACATCAACAAAGACACCCACTGAAGCATCGACCCGCGACAACTCTTCGACCGCCAGGATCGCCTGGAAGAAAGATCCGCCGGCCCCACCGAATTCCTCCGGCGTTTCAATTCCCATAAGACCCAGGTCAAAACAGTATCTGCTCACTTCCGGATCGAAATGGCCCTGTTCGTCCATCTTCTCGACGCGTTTGCGCAGCTCGCCTTCGGCAAACTCGCGCACGCTGGCGCGAAACATTTGTTCGTCTTCAGAGAGGGTTGTTAGTGGACGCGCGATGGTTTGGTCGATGGCAATTTGCGTTTGACTCATTGTGTGACTGGGCCCGCGGAAAGTACTTTGAACTTGAATCGACATCATAATCAACGGGCCGACCAAAAGGCAAAACGGGACGAGGATCTAATTTGTTATGAAGTTCAGTACCACCAGCGTGAGCAAGTGGGTCGAACAGCCAACTCCCTATTTGAGTGTTTGATCCACCCGCTCACGCAGCTGGTACTGACCTCATTCTGGCGCAAGACTCGACAAACTGAAGTTTGTCGGACATTTATGCATTTGTCGCATTAATCCGGCATGACACGGGTGTCTCGCCCTCGGGTTACGCCCGGGATCCGCGGTGCCACATCAACTGAAGCCGAGGCACGCACTTTGCTGTTTGGACATCCCCTGCGCGATGCTCTATTTTGTTTCTTCGCTTCGGTTTTCATCCAGATGAGTCAAACAAAGGCACAAGAATCAAGGAAGAGACTTACTCCGCTGGGAATAATTTTCGGCCTGGTGGGTCTCGTCTTGTTTGCTTATTTCGTCAAGCGTGCGGGAATCTCTCAAATCGCTGACGGGATCAAGCGACTCGGAGCCGGATTTCTAATCATTCTCGCCATTTCGGCCGTGCGACAGATAGCACGCTCTTGCGCCTGGTCGCTCTGCGTGGAAGATCCTTACCGGCTTAGGCTCTGGGATGCATTTCGCGCCCGCGTCATGGGCGATGCTATTGGAAATGTGCTGCCATTCGCCAGCTTTGTGATCTCTGAGCCGGCTAAGCCTGCCTTAATTCGCGATCGCCTGCCGCTGATGGTTGGCTTATCAGCGATCGCCATTGAAAATATTTTCTATAGCTTGTCGGTGGCAGTCAGTATCTCTTGCGGCATGATTGCGCTGCTGCTGAGCTTTAGTCTGCCGCATGGAATGCGGATAGGAAGTTTCATCGTGCTCGCGGTGATTCTGATCGTCATCGCGATGGGTACGTTGCTGATTCGCAAGCAAGTCAGATTCATCAGCGGCATCGCCGGTTTTTTGCACCGCCGCGGCCTTAACGAGAAATGGGTCGCAAAGGGACGAACTATGGAAGATCGAATCTACGGATTCTATCGCCATCATCAGGCCCGGTTTGTTCCGATCCTGCTGCTGGAAGCGTGCTTTCATCTGTCTGGAGTCCTGGAAATTTACGTAACCTTAAGTTTTATCAGTCCCGATCAAGCGCCAACTTTTCTCACCGCTTTTATTCTCGAGTCGGTGAACCGCGTTATTACCATGGCTTTCAAATTCATCCCGCTGCGCTTGGGCGTTGATGAGGCGGGTACCGGCAAAGTTTCCAAAGTGCTGTTATTCACCGAAGTCACCGGCGTGACTCTGGCCATCGTGCGCAAAGCTCGCGATGTTTTCTGGTCAGCGGTGGGGATGACCTTGCTTCTGCAACGCGGGTTGTCATTACGGACTGTGGCCAGAGAAGCTGAAGCGGCGCTCGCCGCAGAAGCAAGCATATCGGCGCTGCCGGAGTGAGGTTATCAGTACCGGGAGCGCTGGGAGCGCGGACGGCTCGTCCGCATTGAGCGCGCCAGCGCGAACAGATCCTAGCGAAGCAGCGGAAGCCGTCCGCGCTCCCAGCGCTTCGCTCCAGGTGCTGCCATCATTGAGATTCAATTATGAGTGGAGTAGCTATAGCAGAAAGAGCGGCATCGCCACCCTTGTTTCGTAGTCGCGCTCTGCGGCGGTCATGGGAGAGAAGTACCGTGATCGTGATCGGCATAATGATCATCATGGGTTTTGGTCTGCGTTTGACTGGCCTTGGACGCATAGGATTCGCGGAAGACGAGATCAACAAGCTGGACGCTGTCCGCGCTTACAACCGCGGTGATTTTACGGCCAATGCTGAACATCCAATGCTGATGAAGGCTTTGATCGACGTCTCGATGCGCGCGGCACGCGCTTGGAACTCATTGACCGGTCAGACCATCAGTGATGAAGCAGCATTGAGATTTCCCAATGCTCTGTTCGGCGCCCTAACAGCGATTCCGCTCTTTCTCTTAGCTGCGGCGCTGTTCGATCGGCCTACCGCTTTCTGGGCGGCAGCGTTCTGGTCATTCGGAGTGAATGCCATTACCTACAACCGCATTGGCAAGGAAGACACTCTGATGGTCTTCTTCATGTTGTTCGCCTTCTATCTGTTTATTCGCAGTAAGCAGGTTAAGGATCCAACGTGGTTTGATCGACTGCGAAATCTAAGCGCCGTCAGTTTCGGTTTGATGATGGCCGCGAAGTATTTCCCGCACTACCTGGGTCTGAACATGCTTTATCATCATTTCTTCCCGGTCCGAACACAGTCTGCTGACGAACCTCGTTGGCGAACTCCGATCAGCTTCTTTCTTATTATTGGTGTCGCCCTGGTGCTCGCGAACCCGGTGATTTTGCTGCCGAGTGTATGGAACTATCTGGACGCATACTCCGGCGAAAAACTACTGACGCACACGGGTTATTTGATGGGCACTACTCTTTACAAAAACCGTATGTCGAACTCGCCGTTCTGGGGCTTGCCGGTGCATTTCTACCTGCTGTTTTTAGCAATCAAAGTTCCGCTTACAGTGCTGGCCACTTTTCTCATAGGTCTGTTTGTCAGCCTGCGGCGGTGGCGCCAGCCGGGCCATACTTTCGTCCTGTTCATGCTGTTCTTCTGGCTGGTCCCGTATTCGCTGGTTGGCGCCAAGTGGCTGCGCTACACACTTTCGTTAATGCCATTCGTTTATATGGGGGCGGCAATCGGCACGATGGCATTTATTCGCCGGGCCTCCGGCCGGCTGGAAAAGTTAAAGACCGGATCTAACGCGGGCCGGGCCGTAACCGTGATCATGGTGACGGTTCTGATAGTCTTGCCGGCATGGACTGCCTATGCGAGTGCGCCGCACTACGCGATATACACTAACGTCCTGGGCTCGAGGTACGCAGCGTATTTCTTTCCCCACGATGAGTTCTATGACGACGGCTTGAACGACGCGATTCGATTTGTTTGTGAACAGGCGCCGCGCAATGCCGAGATCGTCACCGAGACACCGGGCGTTGTCAGATATTACACTGAGACGTTCGGCCGCACTGATTTGCAGTCGCGCGTGCTCTCTGATCCAAAGTACAGCGTGTCAGAAGCAGAGCCCGCTTATGTCATCCTGCAAAGGGGCCGCACGTATTTCGAAAATCAAAAAAAGATGAAGGAGGTGCGCGATCGCTTTACCCTGGTTTACGCCGGGTGCGTCGAGGGCCACACGGCTACGGAAGTCTACGCTGTGCCCGCCAATCCCAGCGCGGCCGTAAAGCCGTGCGGCGATCTGCGACCATAGCATGCTTAAGAAAAGATTTGTTGGTTTGTTGGCGCTAGCCATCCTTGCGCTGTCAATCCCGGTTAACACTTCAGCGCAGCGTGGGGCTGGGCAACGCGCGCATGTCGTCATCCTAGGGACCACCGATATGCACGGCCGCGTGTTTCCCATCGACTACTACACTAATAAGTACGACAACGTCGGCATTACCAAAGTCGCGACCCTGATTAAGGAAGCGCGCAAGGCCGATCCCGATCTGCTGCTGGTTGATTCCGGAGACACGATCCAGGGGACGCCGCTCGAATACTTTCATAACAAGCGAAACAACACGCCGCCCGATCCGATGATGCTGGCGATGAGCGCTTTGCACTACGATTCGATGACCGTCGGCAATCATGAATACAACTTTGGATTGAAAGTTTTAGAGAAAGCTCGCAGCGAAGCAAAGTTTCCCTGGTTGTCGGCGAACACGTACGACAAAGGCACCTCGGCGACTCACTATCAGCCATACATCGTCAAGGAAGTCGAAGGCGTCCGCATTGGCGTGCTGGGGTTAACCACTCCCGGAATTCCCAACTGGGAGAACGTGCCGAACTATGCCGGGCTTGAATTCAAAGAGACCGTCAGCGAAGCAAAGAAGTGGGTCACCATCTTGCATGACAAAGAGAAAGTCGATGTCGTCGCAATCACGATGCACATGGGCATCGAAGAAGACCTGCGCACAGGCATTACCAACCCTTCACAAGTACCGAACGAAAATGCTGCGATTGCGATTGCGCGACAGGTGCCGGGCATTGATGTAATTCTAATGGGCCACACACATCGCGATGTGCCGTCGCTGATAGTTAATGGCGTGCTCCTGACGCAAGCCAATCGCTGGGCCAGCCATATAGCGCGAGTGGATATCTATCTGGAAAAAGGCGCAGCCGCCCGTTGGCATGTGATAGCTCGATCCGCGCGCACTATTCCTGTTACGGAAAAGACCGCAGTCGATCCGGAGATTGCCCAGCTCGGTCAACCATACGACAAAGAGACCCAGGATTGGTTGGGCCGGACCATCGGCCAATCACCGGAGGAGATTACCTCGCAGGATTGCCGATTTCGTGACACGGCGATCATCGATTTGATTCAACGGGTGCAGCTCGAAGCCGGCAAAGCCGAGGTTTCGATGGCCGCGTGCTTCAACCCACAGGCCCGCATCCCGAAAGGCCCGGTCACGGTACGCGACATCGCAGGTCTTTACGAGTACGAAAACACTCTGGTGACGCTCGAGCTTACCGGGCAGCAATTGAAAGATGCGTTGGAACACTCGGCGCGTTATTTTCGCGAATATCAGCCGGGGAAGAGCCTGGCGGATCTGGTCGATCAGAGAATTCCGGGATACAACTTTGATATGGCTGAAGGCGTCAGCTACGATCTCGATGTCACCAAGCCATTCGGCCAACGGATTCTGAATTTGAAATTCAAGGGCCAACCGCTTGATCCGAATCAAAAGGTCCGCGTCGTGACTAATAACTATCGAGTTAACGGGGGTGGTGGCTTCAACATGTATAAGGACGCGCCGGTGATCTATCGATCCAGCGAAGAAGTGCGCGAGCTAATCATTGACTGGGTCGAACGAAACAAGACGATCCCCACCCAGGCAAATACCAACTGGCGGATTGTGGGAGCACAGTAGTTTGGAGTTCCGCCTTCAGGCGGAATTCTTGATACCTCACACCGAGCCGCCTGAAGGCGGAACTCCAAACAGGTTCAGGCATCATCACGTCGCGGTGCCTCACTCTTCTTCCAGCCCAGCGCTCACGCGAAAAGTATGACCGTCGGGATGACGAAGATGAAACTCCCGGACATTCCACGGTTCATCGGTCGGCGGCATCGTCACCGTCAGGCCATGCTCCAGGGCCAGTGCATACGCCGCATCTACTTCGGCCGGCGATGCCAGCCACCAACTCATCCAAACGCCACCCGTGTCGTCATCTCCAATATGTTTGGGCATCGGACCACCGCGAGACCCCTGCCCGTTTTGGCAAAGGAAAATCTCGCTTTCGCCGCTGCAGACTCCTCCGAAAGTGGGCGGATCGCCCCAGTCCCAGCCTTTTTGCCAACCAAGTTTTTCAAACCAGGAAAAACTCTCAACGATGTTTGAGACATTGAGAATAGGAGTCAGGCGTTGGACGTTCACAGGCTTAGGCAACCTCCGCTGAAGGATTACGGCCACAGGTTTTGGTAGTGGTACAGGTTGAAATCATTATGGGATCAAAAGAGCGATTGTCATGGGTCGAACTCAGCCGTCTTCAGACGGCTTTCCCGAAGGGTTGATAGACCAGCGCTTTTAGCGCTGGTGGTCTCCGCAGAGTTGAGCCTTTAGCGCGCTTTAGCGTGCTTTGAAACTGCCCCCGGGTCGGGTTAGTGCCAAGAAAGCCCGTTAACACGGGCTTTGAATCTCTTGCGCAGGTACCCGGGCGTAAAACGCCCGGTCTATTAACCCTGCGGGTAAGCCGCGTGAACGCGGCTTAAAGAAAGGACCTTCTTCATTGTCGAAGGCCAACACCATATGATTGGTAAACCGGGAATCCATCAGTAACCGACCGTTCACCTTTCCCAATGTACCAGCACCCAGGTTTTGGCACGCGCCACTTGCGCGTATCCTCACGGGCGGTTTAGCCACCAATCACCACTTCCAGCCAGTAACGTCGCAGCTTGTCGCGGTTGGCTGCGCGATACGCCACATAGTCGCGCGCGATACCTGCGTCCGGTCGAGCGTAAAGAACATACGCTTCGAGAAATCCGGATTCATATAGCTTGATGAGGTTATGAAGTGAAATGTCAAGCAACTTGGTTTTTCCCGCTTTGAAGTCTTTCGACGCAACCTCGGCGACTGTTCTAAGTGCGTTGGCCTCTTCCTTCAAGCTATGCCGGTATTCTTTCTCGTTGGGATAATCCCGGGCGAAGCTCGTAGTCTTGTATGCAACGCGGGTCAGATCATAAAACGACCAGTAGTATGCCGGACTGGTAGGATCCAGTTTGCCGGGGTCAACCAGGATCGCAGTCTTGTCTCCGGAGTTTTCTGATCTTAGTGAGGGCGCGGGTTGTTCAATTCTCGGGTGTCCGAGTTCGACATTCTTCTGTTCCGCCCACTGCTTGATGCCGTTATAGACGAATGAATTGTACGGTTCAGCGATGATTGCTTCGATGTAACGGGACCGGGCATCGTCGGGTTTCCCCTGCTTCAGCAAGGCATCTCCCCAGTAGCGATAGGCCGTCTCACGATCCGGATCCAGGGCAATCGCCTTTGCGTACCAGACTCCCGCCTTATCAAATTGATCGCTGCGGGTTTGAGGATCGGTGGAATTCAATCCCTTCCGATACTCCATGTCTCCGGCATAGAGCGGGGCCAGGTAGAGTTTTGAATCGAGTTGGAATGCCAGAGCGTACGAGAGAATGGCCTTATCCAATTCGCCGCGCGCAAACGAAGCTTCGGCGTCCTTCATCGCCGCGTCGGCCGCCGCGTTGTTTGAGAGCGTAGGATCGTCGCCGCCGTCTGGAGGGACAGACTGCAAAAGGCTCGCCGACAACTCATTACTGGCCCCCAGTTGTT
>Ga0134121_10001504_pt1 | contig 21915 bp, 17 predicted proteins | sample KB301_FD_96463 | JGI IMG/M metagenome (GOLD analysis project Ga0134121, IMG submission 96463) | Terrestrial soil microbial communities without Nitrogen fertilizer from Kellogg Biological Station, Michigan, USA - KB3-0-1 | ecosystem: Environmental > Terrestrial > Soil > Unclassified ... | reverse complement strand
GCCGAGACGGGACTAAGCGCTGCCCATCCGACCAGGGTTTTAGCCTGGCGCGCTACCAGACGCGCTGCAGATAAATGTGCCATGTCCCAAGCCTCCCACGAAGGCGCCTGTGTCTCGAATGTTGCCTGGCGGGTAGCGATGCCTTCCGTATAGATTGCGCGCACTTCAGGCCAGTCAGACGCTAGCATGGGATCGATTTGCAGTGTCATGGCCGCGACTGTCCCTGCCTCAATAACATTCCTCACATATGGCTTGACGCATGTGACTTCGCCTGATATGCTGCCGAGTCATATTCGTCTTAACGCATGTGAGTCTAAAGGAGGAATGACATGGAAAGCAAGATCAAAGTAAGTGGAAATCGAAGTGGAATGGTGACCGCCCTGAAAGCCCATCTGTCGCTCAATGTGCGAAATGTGGAAGAGAGTGTTCGGTTTTACCGGAAAATGCTGGGGATTGAACCGAGCAAAGTGCGCCCGGGCTATGCGAAGTTTGACGTGCAGAACCCGCCCTTGAACCTGGCTCTGAACGAAGGCCCGGTAACCAGCCGCGGAGCCCTCTCACATCTGGGCATTCAGTTGGCATCAACCGAGGATGTGCTGGCAATTAAACAGCTCTGGAAAGAAGCCGGCCTGTCGACTCATGATGAAATGCAGACAAACTGCTGCTATGCGGTTCAGGACAAGAGTTGGGTGCGCGATCCCGACGGCAACGAATGGGAAGCTTTCGTGGTCCTGCAAGATAACCTGGCAGAGTCGAGTGCTTGTTGTGGTGTCGGGGACGAAACCTGCGCTGCGCCGCTGGCACAGATTTCCTAACTTGAATCAGGCGCGCGCGCATTTGTGCGTGATTCAAGGGCGGGACGGCCCCTATTGGATCAAGTGTGGGTGGTGCATAAGAAGCGGCGTCGCCGAATGGGCGACGCCGCGTTTGGGGTCAGCTTTTCCGAATCGACTCTGATGATTAATTGGAAGGAGGATTGGACGGCTTTTGCGCCGGAGGATTTTCCAGTCCAGGCTTGCCGCGAAGTCCGCGCCGCGGACCGCGGAAGTCTTCACGGTTCGGCTTGCGTTCTTTCCGAAGCTCTTCGGCCTTTGCTTTTTGCTCGGCGGTAAGCAGGGACGCTATCTTTGCTTCCGTATCCTTCATTGAGGCGCGCATCTGTTGATGAAGCGTCCGCGCCCGGGCTTCTTCTTCTGTCGTGAGCGTGCCCTGTCGTCTTTTGTCGACCAGTTGCCGCAACTCTTCGCGGGTTGCTTTGCTGCCAGCGAAACTCTGCTGGACGATCGTGCGAATCTGTTGCTTCTGATCGTCAGTGAGATTCAATTCCCGCAACACGCGAGGGCCAAAGGCTCCGTCCGGTCCGCCTCCGTGACGGAAACCGCGGCCTTCGCCACGTCCGACTCCCCCTGCTGATCCGGCAGCGGGATTTTGAGTTGCAGTCTGTTGAGCCAGCCCGACCGTAGCAAATGCGATTAAGAGGCCCAGTGTTAAGGCTGTGGATTTAAGTTTGGTGCGCAAGAACATTTTGACGTTACTCCCTCGATTCAAGTAATGCGTACTTTGATTTATTCGGTCTCAGCGAAGTCCATAGTCCTTCACATGTGAGGGTTCAGACGCTTGAGCGGTGCAAATGGTCTAAAGAAGTTCTTGACTGACAGTACCCTTCTGGGATACAAACTACTTTGCCTGGTAAAGCAAACAGCATTGGTGACGTGGTCTGGATGGCGCGGCGCCGAAGGACACAGGCAGTGGCAGCCAGGAGGAGAGGTTAGTGACAAGACTCAGGCACGTTGCCAGTCAACGTAAAAATGAATCTTTTGTGAGATAGCAAAAGCCCGGTTCAGGGTTTACAATTCCACCCGCATGACATTGCTTCAAACTATCAATTCACCCGTAGATTTGCGACGCCTGCAAATCGATCAGTTGCAGGACGTCGCCGATGAAGTCAGACAATACATTCTGGAGACCATGGCCCGAGTCGGGGGCCACACCGGAGCTTCGTTGGGCGCCGTCGAATTAGCCGTAGCGCTGCACTACGCTTTCGATACGCCGCATGATCGTCTGGTCTGGGATGTCGGACACCAGGCTTACGCGCACAAGATTCTAACCGGGAGGCGCGATCTCCTCCCCACAGTCAAACAATACGGCGGCATCAGCGGCTTTTTGCGCCGCGACGAATCGGAATACGACGCGTTTGGCGCGGGTCATGCTTCGACGTCGCTGTCCGCGGCGTTAGGGATGGCGATTGCGCGCGATCGCAAAGGCGAGGACCACAACGTCGTAGCGTTGATCGGCGATGCCTCACTTGCCGGCGGCATGGCGATGGAAGCGGTAAATCAGGCGGGACATCTGAAGACGCGTTTGATCGTCGTGCTCAACGACAATGAAATGTCGATCGCCCCGGCAGTGGGCGCGCTTACGGGTTATCTCAACCGGATCCGGGAAGCGCACGGCTATCATCGTTTCAAGGACGAGGTCGAAGAGAAACTGCTGGCGATACCTTCCCTCGGCGGAAGACTTCATCATGCGGCCAAGACGGTGAAGGATGCGATCGCCGCGGCAGTTTTGCCGGGCGCGCTGGTAAACGAACTCGGATTCAAGTACATCGGCTATGTCGATGGTCACAACGTGCGGGCGTTGGTGGCGGCGTTGCGTGAAGCCCAGCAGGTCAAAGATGGACCGGTAATTGTTCACGCGTTGACGACCAAGGGCAAGGGCCATCCGGCCGCGGAAAATGACTATTACAAATGGCATGCGACGGGCCCATTTGATTTGAAAACGGGCACACCGATCAAGTCTCCGGCGAAGGCGCCGACCTACACACAGGTCTTTGGGGAAACCTTATGCCAGTTGATGGAGAAAGACGATAAGGTGGTGGCCCTCACTGCAGCCATGCCCGATGGAACCGGCGTCTCACTACCACTGATAAAGTATCCCGAGCGATCTTTCGATGTCGGTATTGCGGAACAACACTGCGTCACCTTCGCCGCCGGGTTGTCTTGTGAAGGACTAAAGCCGGTCTGCGCGATTTACTCGACCTTCCTTCAGCGGGCCTTCGATCAGCTGGTGCACGACGTCTGCATCCAGGACTTGAACGTCAAGTTTTGCCTGGATCGGGGGGGGATTGCCGGAGGTGACGGGCCGACGCATCATGGTTTACTGGACATCGCTTATCTGCGCGCTGTTCCCAACCTCGTGCTGATGGCTCCGAAGGACGAAGGTGAGATGCGCGACATGATGTTCACGATGATCGATCACGTCGGGCCGGTGGCCATGCGGTATCCGCGAGGCAACGGCATGGGCGTTGACCTAAATCGCGACCCTCAGATTCTGGAGATTGGCAAGGCTGAACTCATGCGTGACGGCGGTGAAATCGCGATCGTCGCTTACGGCTCGATGGTTTATCCGTCCCTGCAGGCCGCCGACAACCTGGCCAGGGACGGGATCGAAAGCACGGTGATAAATGCACGCTTCGTAAAACCTCTCGACAGTGGTTTGCTGCTGGCGCTGGCGCGCACCCAGCGCCTGATCGTTACCGTGGAAGAAGCTTATCTCGCCGGAGGTTTCGGCTCTGCCATTCTAGAATTATTGGAAGAGAACGGACTGCAGGACAAGGTTCGCGTCGTGCGGATGGGGGTTCCGGACAGGATTGTCACCCACGGGGATCCGAAACTTCTTTTGGCCAAGTATGGCCTGGACGCAGATGGAATTTACACGCGGGTAAAAGAAGCCGTCGAAGTTTTAGAGGATCGGCGCGCGAAACCCCAGAAGGTAACAGCCTAAGTCATTTCGCTTTTCCCATCTATTTGCGCAGGATCAAGGTACTGTCAGAACCCTGAAGCCGTGTTTCTCTAAACCGGCGACTTGGTGCGAGTCGGTTTTCCTGGCCTGTCGATCCAACGCGAGACTCTTTTCAAAAGGGCAAAAAAGGAGTTTAGCTAATAAGTCATAAAAGACGTTGACCTCTCGTCTCTGTCATGGCATGATGCGCCTGTGGCGTAACGAGAGTTGAAAGATTTTTCGTTTCGCTCTGCCCTGTTTTCTCCTCCAATACAATCAGCACCCGACGTCAGGATCTGTTTCGATCTTAATATCGAGGCTCGCGCGGTGCGGCGCGAGAGGAAGGGCGCCCTCTGATGAAAAAGCAATTTATGTTTGAAAGAGAATGCATACATCGAGAAGATGGTACCGAGGGAGAAATATATAACGGGATGTTCTTTGTACAGGCATTGCAGCGTCTGCAGAGCGCTGAAGCCGTAAAGATGGCCGGCAAAGTGTCCCCCTTCTTTTGGGTAGACGCGCCGCGAGTCGTGGTCTGGCTGTGCCGCGATTGCGCTGCGGAGTTACACATTAGCGACGCGCCTCGCGCCATACTCCAGGGCGCGCGGCGGTAGTTATCAGCAGCTCGACCTTCAGGGAGGACAACGTGCGCATGAAGGCCCCACGGTCGGGTTACTGGCACGCGCGTGATTTGCGTTACAGTGTCGTCGATGAAGCGCGAGCGCATCGACAAATTGCTGGTCGACCGCGGCCTGGCCCACTCACGCACCAAGGCGCAGGCCCTCGTCATGGCGGGCGTAGTCTTAGTCAATGAACAACTAGTCCGTAAATCGTCAGAGTCATTTGCTCTGGACGCATCCGTTCGCCTCAAAGGCGATGGCGATCCGGCCTCGCGTTATGTCAGTCGCGGCGGACTAAAACTGGCGGCCGCACTCCGCGAATTCCAAATCGATGTTAATGAACTGAACTGTCTTGACGTGGGATCGTCGACCGGCGGCTTTACGGATTGCCTGTTACAAAATGGAGCGCGCCGGGTCGTAGCCATCGACGTCGGTCACAACCAATTCGAATGGACACTGCGCAACGATCCACGCGTTGAGTTGCGCGAAGGCGTCAATGCCCGCTATTTGAAAGCGGAAGATTTCGAAACGAAGTTCGACCTCGCGACTATCGACGTCGCCTTTATCTCGGCGACTAAGATCCTGCCGGCGATTGCTCCCTTATTGGCCGCGGAAGCGAAGATAATCACTCTCATCAAACCACAGTTTGAAGTTGGTAAAGGCGAGGTAGGCAAAGGCGGTATCGTCAAGGATCCTGCCCAACACGAGCGCGTCGTCGCAGAAGTCAACGGTGCTGCCGAGCGGTTGGGGTTGCACGTCGTCGGGGTCATTGAATCGCCGATACACGGCGCGGACGGGAATGTTGAGTTTCTCGCCTTTTACCAAATCATCGATTCATCAACCACAAAGCCACAAAGACACGAAGCTGAATAGAAGCCAAAGGCTCCGCACACAGACGCTACCGTCTACGTCTTTCACGCAAGTGATCCCATTGCTTGGTAGAACCGTAAGCCGATCCACGAATCCACACGAAACAAGCAGGAAGAAGACGTTTTGTTCGTGGCTTCGTGAGATTTCGTGGATCGTTCTTGTCCGAATGGGAAAAAGGCCACCCTGGCTGCTGACGCTACTTTTTGTTTGGTGGTCTTTGTGTCTTTGTGTTTAATTAGTACGCCCAGCCACCATGACCGCGATTAAACGCATCGGCGTCGTCGTCAAGCCGCATCAACCTGATGCGCTCGAGACTCTGTGCCGGCTAACTGAATGGTTGGTCGCAAAAGGGATTCAATTGGTCGGGCTGAGTGAGATAGCCCACGAGCAAATCAAGAACAAAACAGGTTGTGAAGTTGAAATCGTAAAAGATGATCAGCTGGCTTCGTCAGTCGACTTGATTCTGGTACTGGGCGGTGACGGCACGATGATCGCTGCTGCGCGGATTATCAGTGACACCGAGGTGCCGGTCATCGGCGTAAACTATGGCGGGCTTGGTTACCTGGCTGAGTTCCCGATCGAGGAGCTTTTTGCGGCGCTGGAATCCATTCTCGCAGGGCAGTACAAACTGCAGAGACGCGTGATGCTCGCGGTTGAGCTTTGGCGCGGCGCGGAGTTGCTGACGCACAACCGGGTGCTGAATGATGTGGTAGTAAATAAGTCGGCGCTGGCCCGAATTATTGAGATAGAAGCGTACCTGGACGATCAGTTTGTAAATACGTTTCGTGCCGATGGTCTGATCGTCGCGACGCCTACCGGCTCAACTGCGTACAATCTGTCGGCCGGAGGACCGGTCATCTATCCATCGATGAATGCGGTCGTGATCACTCCAATCTGTCCTTTCACTTTGTCGAACCGGCCGATCGTCGTCCCGGACGAGTCAAAGATCGACGTGCGCCTGATAACCGATAAGGAAGACGTGGCGCTGACCCTGGATGGTCAGGTCGGGTTTCCTCTGGCGGCCGGCGATCGGATCGTAATTCGCAAAAGCAGAACGACGTTCAATCTGGTGCAGCCACCGAATCGAAATTATTTTGATGTGCTCAGAGATAAATTAAAGTGGGGGAGATAGTACAGAACCGCTTGCGGTAGCAAGTCGGTACGCAACACCCCGCCGCGTGGTGAAATCGATCGCGCAAACCGCTCGCTACCGCGAGCGGTTCCGTACTTTCAATCGTTGGAAAACATATGGCAAAGGCAACCAAAAATGAGATTGCGCGCCGCCCCTGGTACCGTCCTTCGCTGACCACTCAGATTCTGATCGGCCTGGTCGTCGGTGGAGTGCTTGGATACCTCAGTCCGAAGTGGGGCAATAACGTTTATTTTCTCCGCGACATCTTCCTTAACCTAATCAAGTCGATCATCGCCCCGTTAATCTTTGCGACGCTGGTCGTCGGAATTGCCGGCGGCGGAGATCTGAAACAGGTCGGTCGCATGGGTGCAAAGGCGCTGCTGTATTTCGAGATCGTCACGACGATTGCGCTATTCATCGGCCTCGGCGTGGTGAATCTGATCAAGCCGGGCGCCGGAGTTGTTCTGGCCGGGGGCGGAGATATCAGTTCCCTCGTCAAGACCCAACCACAGGGCTTTCGCGATCTGCTGGTCCATATTTTTCCTTCCAGCGTGATCGATTCGATGGTGCGCGGCGATGTGCTGCAGATTGTCGCCTTCACAGTTTTGTTCGCCATGGCAGTTTCGGCGATGGGCTCCAGGGCGGCTCCGATCCTGCGCGGTTGTGAAGCGTTGTCACAGGTGATGTTCAAGTTCACAAACTACGTGATGATGTTTGCACCCATAGGCGTCGGCGCGGCCATGGCCCACACGATCGCGACGAACGGCCTGGGGGTTCTCAAGAACCTGAGCCTGCTAATAGGTTCATTGTATCTGGCGCTGGTCATTCTGGTGATCTTTGTTTTTGGTGCGGCGATGATCATTGCGCGCGTGCCCATAAAACAATTTCTGAAAGCGGTGCGCGAGCCATTCACCATCGCTTTCGCCACGACCAGCAGCGAGTCTGCTCTGCCAAAAGCGATGGAGAACATGGAGCGACTCGGAGTCCCGCGACGGATCGTCGGGTTCGTCATGCCAACCGGCTACAGTTTCAATCTGGACGGCACGACGCTTTATCTTGCGATGGCTTCGGTGTTTGTAGCGCAGGCGGCAGAGCCGGTGATCGGACACATGAGCTTCGGCCGTCAGATCGTGATGATGCTTACATTAATGATCACTTCCAAGGGTGTGGCCGGCGTGCCCCGGGCCGCCCTGGTGATTTTGTTGGCCACACTGAACAGCTTTATGCCGGGCGGGCTGGGCCCGATTGGGGTGGCGGTGATTTTCGGGGTCGACGAATTAATGGACATGGGGCGCACTTCCGTGAACGTTTTGGGAAATTGTCTGGCTACTGTGGTCGTGGCGCGCTGGGAAGGCGAGTTCGACGATTCCAAGGCGCGCGTGTTCGGCACGGCCGAAGAAGCGCGGCGGGACCTGGCCGCTGGAGACCTGGCGTTTGCGGAGGCGGCAGCCGAGGGCGATTGATTGAGATTTTCTTTGCGGCTTGGCGCCTTTGCGTGAATCAATCTCTCGCAAAGGCGCAAAGGCGCAAAGTATTTAAGAGGGTTAGTATCAGTCGATGCTTTTTCCAATTGCAGACGAGAACAGTGATCGAGGATCCACGCCTTGGATCAACTACACGCTCATTCTCATCAACATATTCGTCTTCGTTTTTCTGCAGGGGCTGGGATCTAATGACAAGTTCACCTATGCCTTTTCCACGGTTCCCGGGGAAATCATTAGCGGAAGGGATATCGTCACGCCCAATCGCACTGTGGTCGAGCCGATTACCGGACAGCGCGTCGCGATCCCGGGACTACAGCCGACACCGATCCCGGTCTGGCTCACTCTGATCACGTCGATGTTCATGCATGGGGGCCTGGCGCATATTTTCGGCAACATGCTTTTCCTCTGGATCTTTGGCGATAATATTGAAGATCGGATCGGTCACTTTCGGTATCTCATCTTTTACCTTGTATGCGGTCTGCTGGCGGGCTTGGCGCACGTGTTTAGCACCGCGATCTTTGCCGGAAACAGCGAAGCCAGTCTCCTCGTCCCCAGTCTGGGCGCTTCGGGTGCGATCTCAGGCGTGCTGGGGGCTTACATCCTTCTGTTTCCCACCAGGCGCGTGACTGTATTGCTGTCATGGTTCGTCACCCAGGTTCCGGCCTTCATCGCAATTGGTCTCTGGTTTGTGTTTCAGTTGATCAGCGGACTCGGCGTACTCGGAAGCGGTTCGCAGCAGGGTGGTGTTGCCTATGCGGCGCACATCGGCGGCTTTATCGCCGGCTTGGTTTTGATTAAGCTCTTCGAGATTGGCCGACCGCAAGCGAATGGGTATGCGCCGCGCGGTTATTAATCAGCACGATGGCCACTGAACTATCACCACCAAATCAACAAGGCCTCGACATCAGCTCGACGCCGCGCGCGGAGATGAATCTCTATCCGCTCGACACCTTCGCTTACGAGTTTCCCGGTCGCGAGATCAAAATCAAGTTCGACATCCCCGAGTTCACTTGCATTTGTCCCTTCTCGGATTTTCCAGACTTTGCCACGATTCGTCTGGAGTACTCGCCAAACGAGCGCTGCATTGAATTGAAAAGTTTGAAGCTCTATATCAATTCGTTTCGCGAGGTAAAGGTTTTTCACGAGCACGTCATCAACATGATTCTCGAAGACTTTGTCCACGCCTGCGATCCGCTGAGCGTCGAGATCGAAGGTGACTTCAACGTGCGCGGAAATATTAAGACAACCGTTAGCGCGAGTTACCGCAGGAAGTAGATTCCCGGGAAGGTTGGGGCGCGCTGTGCGGACGGGACGTCCGCGCTCCCAGCAATAAGATGTTCACCGTCGTCACAACTGGATTGGTCGTGTTTGTCGTCGTCGCGCTTTTTCTTTTTCTCGCGCGGCGCGTTTTTCGCCTGGCGGTGAAGCTCGCTCTGGTAGGAGTTTTAGTCGTCCTGCTGGTTTGTCTGTCGGTGTTCGGTTGGTGGCGGGGATGGTTTGGCTCGTCTTCATCGACCCAACGGCCCGCGCAGCAGTCAAATCAACGTCCAAACTCAAACCGGCGACCGCCTCCTCGTTGAACGCCGCGATTTTTCGTATGAATTAATGGATCGCCTGGTGTGAGCAAAAATTCGATCCACGAAATCACACGAAGCCCCACGAAGGTAACTTCTGTAAAGTCAATTGAGAGACTCCCCGCTACGACCTCATCGGCCCATCACTGAGATTACGCTCGCACTGTCATACTCCCGGCAGGTTAATTGTCCTCTTGTGCGTTTTGCGCCTTTTTGTGGCTAAATCAAATCAGCAATGAATATGCAGTACAAGATCATCACCGACGCCGCAGAACTCCGCCTCGCGGTCGCAGAACTCGTAACTAAGCAGGCCATCGGCCTCGACACGGAAACGACTGAACTTGATCCATATCTGGGCCGGCTGCGCTTGATTCAACTCGCCTCGCCGACGGGGGTGTATGTGATCGATCTCAATCACTTCGCGGATGGTGACATGAAGCAAATCGAAGCGCTGGCGCCGCTGCGGCAGCTCTTTACTTCGCCGCGTCCGATCAAGATCGCGCACAACGCGAAATTCGACGCGAAGTTCATTAAGTACAACCTGGGCGTCGACCTGGTCGGAGTGTTCGACACTCTGCTAGCCAGTCAGCTCGTGTCCGCCGGCGACATTGAAGAACGCCACGGCCTGGCGGCAATCACTGAGCGCTATCTGAACGAAACAGTTGACAAGACCGAACGGCTAAGCAACTGGGAATTCGAACTTTCGGAAGCGCAGTTGGAATATGCGGCGCGCGATGCGGCCGTCCTGTTGCCGTTACGTGACAAGCTAATTGAGAGAATTAGAGCGTTGGATTTGGTGCAGTGCGCCCAGCTCGAGTTTGAATGCGTGATGCCTGTTGTGGATATTGAACTCACGGGCTTCTATATGGACAAGCGTCGCTGGCTGGAACAACTCAATATCGTAGGAGAACGTCGATCCGAGCTGGCCAACGAACTACAGGAAATGCTGGGTGAAGGTGTAGCGCAGGCGTCTCTGTTCGGGCCGGCGCGCGCGAACATCAATTTGGACTCGCAGCAGCAAGTGACTGAGTCGTTGACCCGTTTGGGGATTCCTCTGCCTGACTCTACTCGCAATTGGAAGTTGCAGCCTTTAGCTGCGCAGTATCCAGTAGTGGCAAAACTGCTGGAGTACCGCACGATGCAAAAAGCACTGACCAGCTATGGCCAGAACATGATTGATTTCATTAATCCAAAAACGGGCCGGCTGCATGCTGACTTTCGCCAGATTGGCGCACCCACCGGCCGCTTTGCCTGCACCAATCCCAATATTCAACAGGTGCCGCACGCGGTCGAGTACCGGCGCTGCTTCACCGGCCATCCGGCTGAACGCAAACTGGTAATAGCTGACTATTCGCAGATCGAATTGCGCATTCTCGCTGAGTTCTCCGGCGACGAGGCATTCATCGATGCTTTCCGATCAGGCGCCGATCTTCATCGAGTGACCGCCGCTCAGGTGTTCAGTGTCGATCAGGATCAGGTCAGCAGGGAGCAACGCGATTTTGCCAAGCGGCTTAACTTTGGCGTCGTATACGGAATCGGCGCCCAACGCTTTTCCATGATGACGGGGCTGGGCGTAAGCGAGGCTGAAAATGTTTTGCGGCGCTACTTTGCGACTTATCGAAAGCTGGACACGTATCTCCGCGATTCAGCCAGCCGGGCAGTAAGCGACAAGCAAGCCCGCACAGCTTCCGGGCGGTTGGTGCGTTTCAATTTTGACCCGTCAGATCGCCAACAGGTTTCGATGACTCAGCGCAACGGCAAGAACGCCCCCATCCAGGGTACCAGCGCGGATATTCTGAAGCGTGCGCTGCGGCTCTTGAATGACGAACTGCGCCACACTTCGGGACAAATTGTGAACATCATTCATGACGAGATCGTTGTCGAGGTAGATGAGAGTGAATCTGAGGACGTAGCCGGAAGAGTTGAGCGGGCGATGGTGACTGCCGGCGAAGAGTATGTGCAGAGCGTGCCCGTGAAAGTTGAGTTTCAGATCGCGAGCGAGTGGGCCAAGTAGGCGCCGGATCAGTCCAACCGTAATGAGTCTGAGTCAAAACCGGCGGACGGGCTTTTCGTGAGTTGTCTTCTAACGCAAAGGACGCAAAATTATTCCGCAAAGGTACGCAGGGAAGGTTTTCCTTTGCGGCTCTTTGCGAACGCCTCGGCCCCCCTTTGCGTTTAAAAAAAGTCGCTTCATCAAACACATGCTGAGTTTGAACCAGATCCTACAAGGAGGGCTCAGGTGTTCACACTTGAGCGCTCTCTTATGGTCGAGCTACTGCAGGCTAGTCACTTGAACAATGCTGATCGATTCATTCGCGCCAAATCCGGACGCTGTCGAAACGCACAGCATTGTTATCGACGCATCTGTACAAGAAGTGACCGGCGCGCTGTGGACTGCAGACCTTGGCGGTTCTTTAATAATCAAGCTGTTGATGGGATTGCGATCGCTGCCGGAATTTATTTTGCGCCGACGTTGTATGCCGCCACGAAAGCGAGCGATTACTTTGCAGACCATCGTGGACTCGGGCTTTGGCATTCTGGCGAACGAGCCGGAAGAGATCGTCCTCGGAGTGACCGGAAGGTTCTGGCGGCCGACTGGCAATCTTTCGCCATTCAAGCGAGAAGATTTTGACCGTCCCGTGCCTCCGGGTTTAGCAAGAGGGGTTTGGAACTTCAGCCTAAGAGAAGACAGGCGCGGTCGCACGGTCTTGTCTACTGAAACCCGGGTCGTTTGTGGCGATGACGTGAGCCGGCGGAAGTTTCGCATCTACTGGTTCTTTGTGCGACCGTTCAGCGGGCTCATTCGGCGTTTGATGCTGAGGGCGGTGCGAACGGAGGCGATGCACTAGCCCGACCGTTAGGGAGGGCTCATTCCAGTTTGTGATGGAGCCCTCCTGACGGCCGGGCTGGTGCCCCGCATAATTTCCTGAAGAGTTTCGGCACTCAAGTCATATAATTCGCTCGCTCAAGCGACTAATACTCTGAACACGGACACGTATCCGTGGGATAGACCGGCAAACAGACAGCATGGACATTGCGGAGCTTAAGGCTGAACTGGAAGCGCTCCACACCGCGAGTTTCGGCTGGGCCTTGCATTGCTGTCGTCGAGACCGCGGCGAGGCCGAAGAAGTTTTGCAGACGGTCTATTTGAAGATCCTTGAAGGCAAAGCATGTTTTCGCGGGGACGCCACCCTAAAGACGTGGCTGTTTGCGGTTATTCGCAAGACCGCTATCGGGGAGCATCGCAGGAACCTTTTGCGCAAGCTGAGATGGTCTGACGGTGCAGAGCAAGCGGCCTCGACTGTTTCGCCGTTGGAACAGCCGGGCGTGGCTTTCGAAAAATCCGAGGCGCAAGCGATGTTTAAAAACGCTCTGAAGAGTTTGCCGCGCCGGCAACGTGAAGCTTTGCACCTGGTTTTTTACCAGGACCTCAGCTTGAGTGAAGCCGCCGAGGTGATGGGCATATCGATCGGCAGCGTGCGGCAGCATTATGATCGCGGCAAGACACGCTTGCGCGAATGTTTGGGCCAAACGGAAAGTATCTATGGAATTGATTGGCGAAGAAAAGAGAATCCAGGCGCTGTTTAGCGAAGCCAGGTTCGCGGACGAACATGCCGCCCCCAGCTTTGTGGCAGTGTGGAACCGCGCGCAAGCGAAAATGGTTCGCCCCGCGAAATCCTTCCAATTGTCATTCGTAGTGGCCGCTGCTTTTTTGGTGTGCGCTGTGGTGTCACTGGCCTGGTGGTCGAGTCATCGGCAGCGGAGCAGTGATGCGGTGATCGCCAACGTTCCTTCGATCACTCCCGAAACGATCCAACCCGTGCAGCCGGCGCACAATCCGGAGCCTGAGAAAGTGGCTCGGCCTGGTCTTAGCGATAAGTCACGAGCGCTGAAGTTAGCTGCTCGTCGCCATGCCGGGCTGATCGCAGCTGCCAGGAAAACGCTTCGCGACGCGAAGGCCATCACGAGTTGGCAATCACCGACGGCCACACTTTTGGAGTCACCGAGCGATGGATTGCTCAAGTCACTACCGCAATTGAACCAAACCGCGGAAGAGTTGAAATCGTTTCTGCGCGATCAACTCAATAGCCGGCCTAAATAGGTTGGCATATAGAAGGAGAAAAGCAATGATGAAGAGAATCGGATTATTAATCTCAGTCTTCGCAGTAGCCACGCTTTTGAGCGTAATGCTGGTGTCGGCGCAGCAACCTCAACCACCGCAACCAAGACAACAACAGCAGCAGCCACCGCCACCGCCTCCGGATCCGTTTGGCGATGCCCTGTTCCCGCCCGACATGGTGATGCAGCATCAGCGAGAACTGGGACTGACCGAGGAACAGAAGACCTTCATGCGTGGCGAGATCAATCGCACCACGACGCGCTTTAACGAATTGCAATGGCAGATGCAGGATGCTATGGAAGCTCTGCACGAAACCATGAAAGCGAATTCGGTAAACGAGCAGTTGGCGCTGTCTCAACTCGACAAGGTTCTGGACAATGAACGCGAAATGAAGCGCGCGCACATGGAGTTGGCGATTCGCATCAAGAACAAACTCACCCCGGAACAACAGACAAAGTTACAATCGATGAGGCCCCCGAAGGGACCGGGCGGACCAGGACGCGGACCGGGTCACCCACCCGGCGGACCAGAGGGAGCCGGACCAGGCGGGCCCGGGCAAAGGCCACCCGACGCTCCTCCTGAGCCGGAATATTAGCCGCGGATAAATACGGATAACGCAGATAAAGAACGTTCCCCCCGCGTTGCTGAGCGATCCTTGCTTGTTAGTTCCTATCCGTGTAATCCGCATGTATCTGTGGTTAATTCTTTTCCTGAATTAGAACAAGGCAGGCCTGAGCTTAAGCAGCTTTGGCCTGCCTTCTCCATATGAAATACACCGGTATCCCGGTGAGTACGAGCAGATAGCCAATCCCCGACGTAGCTGGTGTCAGGTAAGCGAGATCGAGCACCAACAACATCGCGATCGCGATATAGACGATGGGCACTATGGGATAGCCGAACGTGCGATAGGGCCGATCCATATCCGGTGCTTTGCGACGCATCACGAATACAGCGCCGACCATCAGCGCATAAAAAATGAGATCCGCGGAGATGACGTAGTCGAGTAGTTGACCGTATACGTTTCCGTATTTGAACTCTCCCGGTTTCGCGCCCGCCGTTACTGTTCGCGGCAGCGTCAGCAAAGACGCCCAAATGCCTTGCGCCACCAGCGCCACCAGCGGGACGTGACGCGCACTGAGAGTGCCTGCGCGTTTGAAGAACAGGCCATCGCGAGCCATAGCGTAATAGATCCGCGCCCCCGCCAGAAGCAATCCGTTATTACATCCGAACGTCGAGATCATGATGGCAATGGCGATCAAGATCATGCCCGGCTGACCAAGGGCCGTTTTCATCGTTTCAGTCGCGACAGTATTAGGAGGTTTCTGCAAACCCGCAAAAGCGCTGAGCGGCAGGGTGACGATGTACGCAAGGTTGGCGAGCAGGTAAAGCGCTACGACAGTGCCACAGCCAATCAAGAGAGCCCGCGGTAAGTTCCGGCCCGGCTCTTTTATTTCGCTGCCGGTGAACGTGACATTGTTCCACGCCGACTGGGCGAACAACGGGCCGACCATCGCCAGCCCGACCAGCATCAAGAGCCACAGTCCGTTAGTGTTTGTTAGTCCAGGTTGCACCGCGCCGGGATTCCATCCCGCGTTGACCCAGGGGTTCCACCATGAAGAAGTCAGGGCAGCGCCACCGCTATTCCAACCGAGCAGAAGGCCAATCAAGATCAAGCCGATGAGCGCTGCTGTCTTGGTGAAAGTAAAAGTATTTTGGATCAACCGGCCCGTCTTTAATCCGCGGGTGTTCGTGAAGGTGAGAAAGAGTATGAGGAGGATTGCGACCAGTTGTTGTGTTGAAAGAGTAATCGCGTAGCTGCCCAAATGAATGGGGTGAACTATGTAGTTGCTATCGGACACGCGGTTGGTCAATACGCCCATGAAGTTGGCGAAAGCGACTGCCACCGCGGCGATCGTGCCGGTTTGCACGACAAAGAACAGTGACCAGCCAAAGAGAAAGCCGGTTGCGGGGCCAAAGGCCTCGCGCAGGAAAACGTATTGCCCGCCCGCGCGCGGCATCATTGCAGCCAATTCAGCACAGCACAGCGCGCCGGTAATCGTCAGCACTCCGGCGAGAGCCCACGCCGCCAAAAGCCATCCCGGCGCGCCCACCAGGGCCGCGGACTTCGCTGAAACAATGAAAATGCCCGAGCCAATCATCGACCCGATCACGATCATCGTTGCATCGAGCAAGCCGAGACCGCGGACCAGGTGCGTCGCTTCAACTGATTTTTGGCCGCTGGCTTCCATATTCAGTTTGTCCCTCCGTTCATTTGTCGAAGAGTTTTCAGGTAGACCCTTGGAAACGCGCGGACGATATGCCAATAAATAAGAAAGATCAATAAATAAAGCGCACCTTTCTGCAACCATGTGGCGGTCTCAGCGTGTTGACGAGGCGACCTTCCGAGCGGGTTGCCGCGGAAGATGAAGTTACGTTAGAAGGGAAGACGATCCACGAAATCACACTAACCGACTCGTAACAAGATCTAACAGGTGTCCTTTAGTTTGATTTCGTGGATCGTAGTGACGTCCTCGCTGGTATCTACGCGAACGCCAGAGTTTTTTGGGTACCCGACCATGCCCGCCAATCCCAACGGCTGATCGTCGCGTGATATACTCCAGTTCGAAATATGGCTGAATTTATTTGTCGTTTGGGAACGCCGGCGGGCGAAATCGTGACGCGCACAGTCGAGGCAATGGCCGCGAATGAAGCGCGTGCGCGCCTGGAGCGTGAAGGCTTCAAAGTCTTTACCGTCACGCCGCCAAAAGTTCAGGGCCTGACTTCGTTCACTAAAACCGGCAGCACCGCGCGGGTTCGCGTGAAAGCGAATGACTTCCTGCTTTTTAATCAGCAACTCGCGGCGTTGCTGCGCGCGGGCATTCCGATTCTGCAGGCGATAACCATGCTGAGCCGGCGAGCGACTTCGGTGCGTTTGCGCGCAGTACTTGAAGAAGTCGAAACGGCAATTCGTGGTGGCGCAGCCCTCTCGCAAGCTTTCGCCGCGCAGGGCGCAGTCTTTCCGCGCATTTACACGGCTTCGATTTTAGCCGGCGAACGTTCAGGCGCGCTGGATGAGGTGCTTTCGCGATACGTGAGTTACATGCGGCGATCGGTTGGTTTGCGACGTAAGATCCGCGGCGCCCTCGCCTATCCGGCATTTTTGCTGGTGGCCTGCCTGGGCATGGTGATCTTTCTCACCACCTTTGTTGTGCCGCGCATGTCCGATTTGTTCGCCGGTTTTGGCAACGACTTGCCGACTGTTACCGTAATTGTGCTTGGCCTTTCCCACTGGATAATCGGCAACGCGATTTGGTTTGTGCCATTGGTAATAATTAGCGCGGTGGTTTTTTTCGTTTGGTCCCGAACGCCGCCGGGTCGTCTCGTAATTGACGCTTTCCTGCTGCGGCTGCCTTTGGCCGGGAAACTTCTGACGCAGATGTCGACGGCCCAGGCGGCGCGTTCGCTGGCGACACTCCTGGCTGGTGGCATCACCCTCGTCGAGTCGTGGGAAATCGCCGCCGAATCGATCACGAACCTGGAATTACGACGCCGCAGTTCAGCGATACTGCCGCTGATTCGCGAGGGCCGATCATTCACTGAAAGTCTCGAGACGGCCAACTGGATGCCCGATCTGGCCATCGATATGATCGGCATCGGCGAACGGTCGGGCAGTTTGCGGGAGATGCTGGACGAAGTGGCCACCTTCTATGACGCTGAATCTGAGGTGCGTTTGGAGCAGTTGACGACCACGCTTGAGCCTGCGATTCTGGTGTTGATGGGCGGTGTAGTGGTCATGATTCTGCTGGCAATCTATTTGCCAATCATCCAATCGATTTCGCACGGGCCCATGATGAATCATTGATAGATCGCAGGCTGGCAGCCCGCGTACATTATGAAGCAACTCACTGAAGAACAAGTCGATACTCCGACCGCGCGAACCCCGAACGGCGGCGCATCGAATTCAGGCGAGACCCTCGCGCCACTGCCTCCCGTGGCGGAACCTCCGGAAATACGCCAAGCAAGAGAATTAGCGAGTCGTTACCGGCTGCCTTTTGTAAATCTGTTGCCCAAAGACGGCGAGTCACCCATCGACTACACCTTGCTCAGCGAGCTTCCGGTTGATCTGATGGTGCGCCACCAGTTTGTACCGCTGCGGCGCGAAAACGGAAAACTGCACATCGCCATGGCGGATCCGACTGACCTGGATTTGCTGGACGACCTTTCGGGAGCACTGCGGATGCGGCTGGTGCCGCACGTGGCGACTGCCGGGGCAATCGATGTGGTATTGCGGAAAGGCGATGCTACCCAGCGTGTGTTGCAGGAAGCGGCATCCGGCTTTCGCATTTCGCTGGTACGCGAAACAGAGGCCGGCGAGGAAGTCCTGGATCTCGATCGCCTGGCGACCGATAGCGAGATGTCGCCAATCATCAAACTGGTCGACACGATCATCTACAACGCAATGGAATCGCGCGCTTCTGATATACACATCGAAACTCGCGACACGGAAGTACAAGTGAAGTACCGGATCGATGGCGCGCTCTATCAGAAAGTAGACCCGATAGATCTTGCGTATCACCAAACGCTAATCTCGCGCATCAAGGTCATGTCGGAACTCGACATTGCCGAACGTCGCGTGCCGCAGGATGGCCGCTTCCGGGTGCGCTACAAAGGACGCAATGTTGATTTCCGCGTTTCGATCATGCCAACGGTGCACGGTGAAGACGCGGTGATTCGTATTTTGGACAAGGAACAAATCAACGAAGAGTTTAAGAATCTCGATTTGAACGTGGTCGGATTTGATCCCGAGGATCTCAGGAAGTTCCGGCGCTACATTGCCGAGCCTTACGGCATGGTGCTGGTTACCGGCCCGACCGGCTCAGGCAAGACGACCACGCTTTATGCCGCGCTCAACGAGATTCGAAACGAAGAAGACAAGATTATTACGATCGAGGATCCGGTCGAGTATCAGTTGCATGGCATCACCCAGATTCCGGTAAACGAGAAAAAAGGTCTGACCTTTGCGCGCGGATTGCGTTCAATTTTGCGCCATGACCCGGACAAGATCATGGTGGGTGAGATTCGCGACGAAGAGACGGCCCAAATCGCCATTCAGTCCGCCCTCACTGGACACCTCGTGTTTACCACCGTGCACGCGAACAACGTCATCGATGTCATCGGCCGCTTTCTGAACATGGGAGTCGAGCCTTACAACTTTGTTTCCTCGCTGAACTGCGTGCTTGCCCAACGCTTGATACGTGTGCTGTGCCCCGTTTGCCGTCGTGGTTTCCACCCTTCGGACACTGACTTATTTGAGTCCGGTCTGCGGCCGGAAGAACAGCGCAGCAGTGTCTTTTACGAAAACGTTGGTTGCGACGCCTGTAATCATACCGGCTACCGCGGCCGCACGGCGATACACGAACTACTGGATCTCAGCGACAATATCCGCGAAATGATCGTCGAGCGGCGGCCCGGCTCCGAGGTGCGTCGGGCAGCCGAAGCCGAGGGGTTGACCAGCTTGCGTGAGTCCGCCCTGAAGAAGGTTTTTTCGGGCGTTTCGACCCTGCATGAAATCAATCGCGTGACCTTTGTTGAGGAAGTCAATCTGGCCGGGCGACGCTAGGAATCACAATCTTCCCGGGGTACAATGCCTCGCCCAGTTCTTCGGTCTCCTGACCATTAAAATGGCTCTGCTTTTCTGCTAGACTGCTTGAGTTTTTGGATTGGGGAACTGGTCCCGGCCGCTTGCGTGTAATGAGCAAGACACCCCGAAGCTTTTTTCGGGTCACGTTTCAAAGGCTGTTCGCTCCGAGAGGTTCAATTATGAAATCAAGAAACCGTTGGCATTCGATTGTCGCCCTCGTCATCCTCACCTGCATGCTGGTTGTTCCGGTCAGTGCTCTGGGCAAAAAAGGCAAAGACAATTACAACCGCGGGCTGAAGTACGAGCTGGCTCAGCAATGGGAGAAAGCCGCTCAGGAATTCACTTTGGCTGTCGCGGCCGACCCGTCGAATGTCGACTATCAACTCCATTATCGGCGGGCCATCTTCAACGCCTCGCAGACCTTCATGCAGCAGGGACGTTCGTTGGCGGAAGCGCGTGACTATGTCGGAGCCTACAACGCGTTTCGTCAGGCGTTCGGTTACGATCCGGTGAATCAGCTGGCGGTTTCAGAAATGGAGCGCATGGTGCGTCTTCAGGAAGTGAAGGAAGGGAAGACGCCGGGAACGGGAAGCGATGCGAAAGTATCGGCTGACGGTGCGGGAACGCCGGCGAGCAGCTCAACCGCTCGTCCAGCAGAGACGCCCGTCGTGACCAGACAAGAGCCGACCCGCGTGATCAATTTCAACGGCGACCTGAAGCAATTCATCCGCACCATGGCGGATCAACTAAACCTCAATGTCATCTTCGATCGACAGTCTTTTGCTCAGCCGCGCAATATCGATGTCAGTCTGCGGGATGTGACGACGGCAAAGGCGTTGGATTATATCTTTCTTCAGGAGAACCTGTTCTTTCAGAAACTTGACCGGCGCACGATTCTGGTCGCCGATCAGGCCCGCCGCCAGCAGTACCAGCAACTGGTTGTGCGCACCTTTTATATTTCAAATTCGGATCCTGAAAAGGCCAAGCAGTTAATCACCCAGGCACTGCCGGCATCCGTTGGCCGGCCGCAATCGATCGTGGTGGCCGACAAAGACACCAACAGTTTGACTGTTCGCGACACGGCTGAAAACGTAAAACTGATCGGCGACTTGCTGCAAAGCATCGATAAGGATCGAGCCGAGGTGGTGATGGATGTGAACATTTACGAAGTATCGCGGTCCGATTTGCTCCAGCTGGGAAATCAGCTGGGTAGTGGCACATTTAATCTGGGCGGTTCGCCCGGATTGTCAGTGCTCACCTCGAACGGAACGACCAGCACCGCGTCGCCGGGTGTCGATCTTCGGAGCATCGTGGGACTCGTTCCCACCGGCGCCGCCGCGGCGCTCGTGATCCCGCCCTCAGTGCTGACCGCTTTTCAGAGCAGGAACAACTCGAGATTGCTGGCCTCGACACAGATTCACGCATTCAACAATGAAGAGTCGACTGCCCGCATTGGCCAGCGTGTTCCGGTACAGACAGCCCAGGCGTATCCGTTTGGAGTTCAGACGGGCACCACAACCAATACCCAGACAGGATTTCCCTCGGGTGGTTTTCCGGTGATCAATTATGAGCCGACTGGTCTGACTTTGAACTTTACGCCGCAGGTATTTCCCAACCTCGATGTGCAGGTCAAGATGAAGATTGAGTCGAAGGATGTAAGCGGAGCCAGCACTCTGACTCCGACCTTCACCGAACGCACCATCACCGGCACCGCGCGCGTGCAGAACAACCGCACGATGATGCTGGCGAGTGTGACCCAGGACGTTCAGTCGAATGGCCGACAGGGACTGCCGTTTATCGGCGGGCTTCCCATTATCGGCAGATTCTTCACTTCGCCGACCAAGGACAATCGCCAGGTGGATATTGTCATCGCAGTGACGCCACGCGTGCTGCGCGCTCCGGCGATCACTCCGCGCGATGAAGAGATGCGGCCCAGCGGTACGCTGACTTCACCCACTACCGGGTCGATCGCGATCCTGATGCAGGAAACCGAACGCGAAGAAGCTGAGATCGCGGCGCGACTCAAAGCAAAGGAGGCTCCCGTACAATTAGCCGGCACGCAGGTGACTTATGCGCCGGCGACAAACGTTGCCGTCGCGGAGCAGCCTACCGCGAATGCCGGCCAGGCGAATGACTCGAATGCCACGGCGCAAGTCGTGCCGGTTGCTCCGAGCAATAACGTAGCGCCGCCGCAGACACAAACGGCGGCACTGGTTGCTGCAAATAAAGATGAAGTAGCGCCACCAACCAATTCGGCAACCAATTCGGCGGTGCCTCAGCCAAAAGCACTCGTGCTCAATGCTCATGCAGAAGTTCCGGCCCCTCAGAAAATGGATGTCGCGAGCGCGCTTCAAAGTATTGTGTCGCCAAACACCGGCGTATCCGGAACCTCAGCCAGCGCCAAGCAGGATGTAAACCTTGCTCCGGCCGTTGAAGGACTTGCGCCCAAGAGCGAGAAGACTGATGTCGGCGTCAAGTCTAATGAGCCGGCCCCGAATGTTGTCGCGTTGCGTCTCTCTCCCGATCAAAGCGAGATGCGTGTGGGTGAAAAACGTCAACTCGGCCGCGCGCGCCGCGTGCAGTGGTGGCGTCGGATCGGCCGCCCTCGGATGCACGGGCCGCACGGCCGTGCGATTGACGAAGCGCAACGCTGCGGCGTCGATCGCGGAAATGAGCTCGTCGCGCGGGCGCAGG
>Ga0134121_10001502_pt1 | contig 21920 bp, 18 predicted proteins | sample KB301_FD_96463 | JGI IMG/M metagenome (GOLD analysis project Ga0134121, IMG submission 96463) | Terrestrial soil microbial communities without Nitrogen fertilizer from Kellogg Biological Station, Michigan, USA - KB3-0-1 | ecosystem: Environmental > Terrestrial > Soil > Unclassified ... | reverse complement strand
GGGTCCGTCGAGATCCCCCAGGAGGCCTTCCTGGCGGTGCTCAAGGCGGGGCCGGACTCCTAATCGCAGTCATCGGAATGCCTGAAGGCTGCCACGGGTTATCAACACCACGAGATGTCTGAGCTGATTCTTCCGAACGTCCTTCCCATTTTCCCTCTCACCGGCTCGCTGCTCCTTCCGGGGAACCTGCTGCCGCTCAACGTGTTCGAGCCGCGCTATCGCAACCTGGTGGCCGACGCCCTGGAAGGCGAGCGGCTCATCGGCATGATCCAGCCCCTCGTCCCCCGCCAGGACAACTGGGTGGAGGCCGCGCAAGACTCCGACGATCCCGAGCTCTACTCCGTGGGCTGCGTCGGGCGCATCGACGAGTGCGAGCCCCAGCAGGATGGCCGGTATCTGATCCTCCTGCGGGGAGTCTGCCGCTTCCGCGTCCGCAACGAGTTGCCCATCCATCGCGAGTACCGGCGCGTGCAGGCCGACTCCTCGGAGTTCCAGAACGATCTCGGGGAGCTGCAGGTGGACCTCAATCCGGCCCGCATCATGCGCGCTCTGCGCGCCTTCGGTGTGGCCCACGACCTGGAGTTCGATTTCGATCTACTCGGCAGCGTCCCCGGGATCTCGCTGCTGAACGGCCTTTCCGTGGCCCTCCCCTTCCGCCCCGCCGAGAAGCAGGCGCTCCTCGAAGCCGCCGGCCCGGCCGAGCGGGAGGAGATGCTGCTGACCCTGATGGGGATGGGGCTCGAGCCTCTCTCCACCGACGACTACTACGCTCCCCCGATTCTCAACTGACCCGCTACCCGCGAACCCGAAGGAGACTCCCATCCCCCAGATCGACGGCGACATCCGTGGTATCAAGGCGTCCGAGATCGGCGCCCTGGAGCGCACCTACCGCCGCCGGGTCGATCCCCGGCAGGTGGTCTCCCCCGAGCTGGCCCGCCACCTGACCGAGATCTCCCGCCGCCTCAACCGTCAGGTCGGCGTGCTTCTGGGTCGCGATGGCCAGGTCCGCAACGTCATCGTAGGCGACGCCCACAGCCTGACGCTGCCCGACATCGGCCGTCTGCGCGGCGGCGTCGGCCGTTTCCGCGGCCTGCGCCTCGTCCACACTCACCTGAAGGGTGAGCCGCTCACCCGCGACGACCTCAACGACCTGGCGCTCCTCCGTCTCGACCTCGTCGCCATGATCGAGGTGCTGGACACCGGTCTGCCCGGCCGCCTGGAGCTGGCGCATCTCGCGCCGCTCTCCCCGGACCTGCCCTTCGAGCGCATCCAGGCGGCGGACGTCCATCAGCTCAGCTTCGACGTGGACGCCACGATGCGCGCGCTGGAAGCCGAGTTTGCCCGCATTGCCAGCGACGCCGGCGAAACCCACAAAGAGCGCGCCCTGGTGGTGGGCATCGTCCCTGAGGACGAGCACTTCGAGGAGATGCTGGAGCTGGTCCGCTCGGCCGGCGTCGCCATCGCCGGCACCATCCGCCAGAAGCGCTCGCAGGTTCACCCCCATACCGTAGTCGGCAAGGGGAAGCTCCAGGAGATCGTGCTCGAAGCCATGCGCGGCCGGGCCACGGTCGCCATCTTCGACATCGACCTCAAGCCCGCCCAGGCGCGGGCCTTCGAGGACGCCACGGGCCTCAAGGCCATCGACCGCACGCAGCTCATTCTCGACGTCTTCGCCCAGCGCGCCCGCAGCCGCGACGGCAAGCTCCAGGTCGAGCTCGCGCAGCTCAAATACTCGCTGCCGCGGCTGACGGACAAAGACGCCGGCCTCTCGCGCCTGACCGGCGGCATCGGCGGGCGCGGACCGGGCGAGACCGTGGTCGAGATCGGCCGCCGGCGGATTCGCGACCGTATCCGGGGCCTGGAAAAGCAGGTCGAAGGATTGTCGCGCCAGCGCGATCTGCGCCGCCGCCGGCGCCGCGAGGAGGCGGTGCCCGTCCTCTCGATCATCGGCTACACCAACGCCGGCAAGAGCACGCTCCTGAACGCCATGACCGGCAGCGACGTCGAAGCGGCGGACAAGCTCTTCATGACGCTCGACCCCACCAGCCGGCGCCTGCGCTTCCCCCGCGAGGGCGAGGTGGTGGTCACCGACACGGTGGGCTTCATCGCCGACCTGCCCCCGGACCTCGTCGCCGCCTTCCGCGCCACCCTGGAAGAGCTGGCCGACGCGGACCTTCTACTCCACGTCGTGGACGCCGCCGATCCGCGCCTGGAGCAGAAGATGGAAGCCGTACAGAGGATTCTCACCGAGCTTCACCTCGACGAAGCCCCCCGCCTGGTCGTCCTCACCAAGACCGATCTCCTCCCACCCCACGAGACGCAAGCCCTAGCCCGCCGCTTCGCCGGAGTCCCCGTCAGCGCCGCCAAGCGCCAGGGCCTCGCCGACCTCATCCACGCCGCCGAGGGACGCCTGGGACGGGAGAAGCCGTTGATGAAGGTGTATGGGGAGGAAGGGCGAGGCGTTGACCTTGGCTATTAGTGACGCCCTCCCCGCCCGGGCATAAATGCCGGGGCTAGTTTAAGGCGCCAGATGAATCCGGCTTGAAGTCCCCTTCAGGGGGCGCCGTTCAATAGCCCTGGCATTTATGCCCGGGCGGAGGTGGACAGGCGTGGACCAGGCTACAATGCGTCGGGAGGTAAAATCTGCCATGACTTTCGAAGAGTTCAAGCGTGAAGCCCTGAAGCTCCCGGAACATGAGAAGTTGGATCTCGCCTATGCCATATTGCGGTCCCTCGAGGCCGCGGGATACGAGATTGATTGGGAATGGGCGACCGATGCAAAGACGCGTCGTGAGAGGGAACCGAGAGGAGGACGGATCAGCCAGGCCCCCGCTCAATGAGATCCTCTGAGACCAACCCCGGCCTCTACCTCCACATCCCCTTCTGCTCCGCCATCTGCCCCTACTGCGACTTCGCGGTCCTGACCGGCGGCCCTGAGCGCAGGCATCGCTTCGCGGAACATCTCGTCCGCGAGATCTCGATGTGGGCGGATGAGCGCTCGACCTTCGAGTCCATCGACACGATCTACTTCGGTGGCGGCACGCCTTCCGCTCTATCTCCGGAAGATCTAGCTCGCATCCTGACTGCCGCACGGGAAAACCTTTCCGTCCACGACGACGCCTGGGCCTTCTTCGAGGCCAATCCGGAGGACGTCACTCCTGAAAGCGTCCGAGCCTGGCGGGACCTCGGCGTTCGTTTCCTATCCTTGGGAATCCAATCGTTCGACGCGGACGCCCTGAAGTTCCTGGGCCGCCGGCACTCCCCCGAGCAGGCCCGGCACAGCTTCGAGATCGCTCGCGGAGCCGGCTTCGAGACGATTTCGATCGATCTCATCTACGGCCTTCCAGATCAGCCTTTCGAGATCTGGAAACGCACTTTGGAGCAGGCCGTCGAGCTTCGACCCGACCATATTTCCTGCTATCAACTGACGATCCATGAGGGAACACCGTTCGGTTTCAAGCTGGCGCGGGGGAAGATATCCGAGGCTCCGGAGGAAACTCAGGGCGAGCTCTTTCTGTTCACTCACTCGTTCCTCAACGATGCGGGATATCCCGGCTACGAGGTTTCGAATTTCGCCCGATCTCTAGAGCACCGTTCACGGCACAACCAGAAATACTGGCACCACGTCCCCTATCTCGGCGTCGGCCCCTCGGCCCACTCCTTCGCGGGCACGCGCCGCTGGTGGAACGAACGGATCTTGAAACCTTATGAGACACGAATTGCAGCCCAGGAAAAACCCATTGCGGGGGCCGAGGATCTGACGCCGTCCGATCTTGCGCTCGAAGCCCTGATGCTGGGCCTGCGGACCACGGACGGGATCGATCGGCTTACCTTCCGCGAGCGCTACGGCGTAGACCTCCTGAAAAGCAACGAGCCGCTCGTGGAGCGGCTCGTGAGAGACGGGTTACTGAAGCTGGAAGGGGACATCCTCGTCCCCACGCTCGCCGGCCTCGCCGTCACCGATTCGCTGGCGCGGGCCTTCGACCACGGCGAGCGTTAAGCTTAACGCTTACTTCTTCTTCGCCACGATCTCCATCATCTTCATTTCCTTGCCGTCCGGACCGGGCCCGTACATCTCGTTCTTGAAGGTGTTGTCGTCCAGCCAGGTGATTACCGACTTGGTCGTGGTCTTCTTGCCGCTCATCGGGTCCCACATATCGCCGCTGTAGGTGCAGACCTTGACGCCCTCATCGCAACTGCCCGTCGAGTGGATGATGCCGGTGCCCATGTTGTCCAACCAGGAGGCGACGTACTGCTTGCCGACGTTGTCGTAGCCGTCAGTGCCGCGGCCCTCGAAGGGCATGCCCATCATGTCTCCCTTCCAGGTGTGCTCGACGTAACGGCCGCCCATCAGGGCTACGCCATGCATCGTACCGGTGGACTGCATCGGCGGCTGGCCGGGGGCCATCCACATCGTGTTGGTGAAGGTCCAGTCCCCGACCAGGCGGGCCAGCTTCTTCTGCGGCTCGCCGGGGGTCATGGCCTTCTGCATGGCCTCCATCTCGCCCTGGCTCATGGCGGGAGGGGACGCCGGCTTCGACTTGTCCTGGGCGAAAGCGGAGAGGGCGGTGCTACAGAGGGCGAGCAGGAACAGCGCGGCGACGGTCGAGCGCATCTTCATGGGTCGGTCTCCTTTTGGGGCTGCTTGTATTACGCCTCGTTTGTGCGTAGACTACCACTCGCTTGGAGTCGCGTCAAGACATAACCCCGGCTCGCTTCTCCGGTCTTGAACGGCCGGCTTTCCGTGGAGAAAATGCGCCTCCTGTATGATGAGCCGCTTTTCGGACGGCCAAACCGACTATGACCTACGACGCCTCTTCCATCGAAGTCCTCACTGGCCTGGAGCCGGTGCGCAAGCGCCCCGGCATGTACACGTTCACCGACCGGCCGGACCACCTCGCCCAGGAGGTCGTCGACAACTCGGTCGACGAGGCCGTCGCCGGCCACGCCAACGACATCGTGGTGACCCTCTACCCCGACAACTCCCTGTCGGTCGCCGACAACGGCCGCGGCATGCCGGTCGACATCCACAAGGAGGAGAAGGTGCCCGGGGTCGAGGTCATCCTCACCCGACTCCACTCCGGTGCCAAGTTTTCCGACAAGAGCTACCGCTTCTCAGGCGGCCTCCACGGCGTCGGTGTCTCGGTGGTCAACGCCCTCTCCTCGAAGCTGGAGGTCTGGGTGCGGCGCGGCGGCCAGGTGCACCACATGGCCTTCGCCGACGGGGCGAAGACCTCCCGCCTCAAGGTGGTGGATACCGTGGGCCAGCGCAACACGGGCACCACCGTCCGCTTCTGGCCGGATCCCAAGTTCTTCGACTCGCCCAAGTTCAGCATCCCCAAGCTCAAGCACGTCCTGCGAGCCAAGGCGGTGCTCTGCCCCAAGCTGCACATCCGCTTCGTCCATGAGGAGCATCCAGAGGACGACGAGGAGTGGTTCTACGAGGACGGCCTCCGGGACTACTTGATGAGCGAGCTCGCCGGCGCCCAGATCGTGCCGGACGAGCCCTTCCTCGGCCACTTCCGCGGCAAGGAGGAGGAGGTCGACTGGGCCGTGGCCTGGCTCGGCGAGGAGGAGGAGTCTTCGGACGTCCTCGCCGAGAGCTACGTCAACCTCATTCCGACCACCCAGGGCGGCACCCACGTCAACGGCTTCCGCGCCGGGCTGACGGACGCCATCCGCGAGTTCTGCGAGTTCCGCGACCTCCTGCCGCGCGGCGTCAAGCTGGCGCCCGAGGACGTCTGGGCCCGCTGCTGCTACGTCCTCTCGGTGCGGATGAAGGAACCCCAGTTCACCGGCCAGACCAAGGAACGCCTATCCTCCCGTGAGGCCGCGGCCTTCGTCTCCGGCGTGGCAAAGGACGCCTTCGCCCTCTGGCTCAACCAGCACACCGGCGACGCCGAGCGCATCGCCCGCCTCGCCATCGACAGCGCCCAGGCCCGGCTGCGCTCCGGCAAGCAGATCAAGAGGAAGACGGTGACCGCCGGCCCGGCGCTCCCCGGCAAGCTCGCCGACTGCACCAGCCAGGACCTCGGCCTTACCGAATTGTTCCTCGTCGAGGGCGATTCGGCCGGCGGCTCGGCCAAGCAGGCGCGGAGCAATGAGTACCAGGCGATCCTCCCCCTGAGGGGAAAAATCCTCAACACCTGGGAGGTGGACCCCACCGAGGTGCTGGGCTCACAGGAGGTGCACGACATCGCCGTGGCCCTGGGCGTCGATCCCGGCTCAGAGAAGATCGACGGCCTGCGCTACGGCAAGATCTGCATCCTGGCCGACGCCGACTCGGACGGCGCCCACATCGCCACCCTCCTCTGTGCCCTCTTCTTGAAACACTTCAAGCCACTGGTGGCGGAAGGCCGTATCTACGCCGCCATGCCCCCCCTCTACCGCATCGACGTCGGCAAGGACGTTTACTATGCCCTCGACGAGCGGGAGAAGAAGGGCATCCTCGACCGCATCGAAGCCGAAGGCAAGAGGGGCAAGCCCAACGTCCAGCGCTTCAAGGGCCTGGGCGAGATGAACCCCCTCCAGCTCCGCGAAACCACCATGGCCCGCGAGACCCGCCGCCTCGTCCAGCTCACCCTCGAAGGCGAGGCCGATCCCGCGAAGATCATCGACATGCTCCTCGCCAAGGCCCGCGCCGGCGACCGCCGCGAGTGGCTGATGGACGTAGGCAACCGCGCCGAGGTCGAGGTTTAAGAAAGAACGATGCCCAGAACCTCCCGTAGAAAATCCGACAACGGCGACGCGCCGCTGTTCCGTCCAGCTTTCGCCGACGTCGAGAAGCTGTCGCTCGCCGAGTTCACGGAGAAGGCGTACCTCGATTACTCGATGTACGTCATCCTCGACCGCGCCCTGCCCAGCGTCGCGGACGGCTTGAAGCCAGTGCAGCGGCGCATCGTCTACGCGATGTCCGAGCTGGGCCTCTCGGCCACGGCCAAGTTCAAGAAGTCCGCCCGCACCGTGGGCGACGTGCTCGGTAAATACCACCCGCACGGCGACTCGGCCTGCTACGAGGCCATGGTGCTGATGGCGCAGAAGTTCAGCCTGCGCTATCCGCTGATCGACGGCCAGGGAAACTGGGGATCGCAGGACGATCCCAAATCGTTCGCCGCCATGCGCTACACCGAGTCGCGGCTGACGCAGTTCGCCCAGGTGCTCCTCTCCGAGCTTGAGCAGGGAACCGTCGAATGGGGACCGAATTTCGACGGCACCCTCGAAGAGCCGAAGCTGATGCCGGCGCGGCTCCCTCACGTGCTGCTCAACGGCGCCTCCGGCATCGCCGTCGGCATGGCGACGGACATTCCGCCCCACAACGTGGCCGAGGTCGTAGCCGCCTGCGTCCGGCTCCTCGACAATCCGAAAATTTCGGACGATTCGCTCTACGAGGTCCTCCAGGGTCCAGACTTTCCCACCGAGGCCGAGATCATCACCACCAAGCCGGAGATCCGGAAGATCTATGAGACCGGCTCGGGCTCTCTCCGCATGCGCGCCGCCTTTGAGATGGAGGACGGCGACGTCGTCGTCACCGCGCTTCCCTATCAGGTTTCCGGCAACAAGATCCTGGCTCAGATCGCCGCCCAGATGCAGGCCAAGAAGCTGCCCATGGTGGAGGATCTGCGCGACGAGTCCGATCACGAAAACCCGACGCGCCTGGTGATCACTCCGCGCTCGAACCGGATCGACGTCGAAGGCCTGATGGCCCACCTTTTCGCGACCACCGATCTCGAGCGTTCGTACCGGGTGAACCTGACGATGATCGGCCTCGATCACCGGCCACGGCAGTTCAACCTGCGGGAGCTGCTCACCGAGTGGCTGAGCTTCCGCGTCGAAACCGTCCGCCGGCGGCTGCAGTTCCGCTACGACAAGGTGCTGACGCGCCTCCACCTCCTCGACGGCTACCTGATCGCCTATCTCAACATCGACGAGGTGATCCGCATCATCCGCACCGAGGATCATCCCAAGCCCAGGCTCATCGAGCGCTTCAAGCTGAGCGACGCCCAGGCCGAGGCCATCCTCGAGCTCAAGCTGCGCCATCTCGCCAAGCTCGAAGAGATGGAGATCCGCACCGAGCAGAACAACCTCCAGAAGGAGCGGGATGCGCTGGCGAAGATCCTCAGCTCCGAGGCCCGCCTGCGCCGCAAGGTGCGCGACGAGCTGATCGCCGACGCCGAGAAGTTCGGCGACGCCCGGCGCTCGCCCATCGTCGAGCGCGGCGCCGCCAAGGCCATGGACGAAGCGACCCTCATCCCCACCGAGCCGGTCACCGTCGTGCTCTCCGAAAAGGGCTGGGTGCGTTCCGGCAAGGGGCACGAGCTGGACCCGCGCGAGCTTTCCTACAAGGCGGGCGACTCGTTCTTCATGGCCGTCCGCGGGCGCAGCAATCAGTCCGCCGTCTTCCTGGACTCGACGGGCCGCACCTACTCGCTCGCCGCCCACGCCCTCCCCTCGGCCCGCGGCCAGGGCGAGCCGATGTCGAGCCACGTCACCCTGCCGGCCGGCGCCAGCATCGTGGGCGTGATGCTCGGCGGCGACGACGACCTCTACCTGATGGCCACCAGCGCCGGCTACGGTTTCCTCGCCAAGCTGGGGGATCTTCAGACGAGGCAGAAGGCGGGCAAAGCCGTGATCACCGTGCCCGAAGGCGCCAAGGTCCTGACGCCCATCCGAGTCCACAACCCCAAGACCGAGCTGCTCGCCGCCGCCAGCGACGGCGGCCGTCTGCTGGTGTTCCTCGTCGACGAGATGCCTCAGCTCCCCCGCGGCAAGGGTGTGAAGATCCTCAACCTCTCTTCCAAGGGCGAGCCCGAGTCCCTGACGGCCTTGACCGTGGTTACGCCGGGCAACCACCTCCTCGTTCACTCCGGCAAGCGCTACCTCAATCTGAAACCCTCCGACTGGCGCGAGTTCCTGGGCAACCGCGCGCTGCGGGGCAACAAGCTCCCGCGCGGATATCAAAACGTCGCGTTGTTGGAAACGGCAGAGAAATAGGCGTGAAGAGAATCGATCGAAAGCGGCTGGAAGCACTGCAAAAAGTTCTGGGGATGTCTCAGACCCTGGCCAAGGATATCGAGATCGCCTCAGAAATACGCGTTGAGACGCTGAGAACCGCCAAGCCGACCGAGGCCGGCAAACTGGAGAGCGCCTATTCGGGGAAGACGGCGCTTCGCGCCCTTTTCAACCACCTCGACGGCCTGGCCTATATCATGCGGTTTGTCGCCGGTGAGTACGCCCAGGAGCTCGGAGTCCCGATTTCTGACCCGGAGCAGGCTGCGTTGCAGGAGCTGCGGAGCACGAAAGACGGAAAGCCGCCTCAGCCTCGCCTCCACCCCCTTGAGCACCTGAAGCTGGCACTCCAGATTTTTCCCTCCCTTTTCGGGATCGAGCACGAGCTTGACCTCTCGGCCGACTCCGCGAGGACCTTCCTCACTCTGATGGACATCCGAAACAGGATGGTCCATCCAACGATGCTGGAGCACCTCTCCGGCGCGGATATTCACCCCTACTGGATCTCTGGATCTTCCTGGTATCTCGCGCAAGTCGACAATATCTTCTCGCACTGTGCCCGGCAGATCCCGGACTCCGGGCTCACCTTCCCGGAATCCGCGCCACCTGACGATCAATCTACAGAGCGCGGAGCGGTCGATTCAACCGAAGGCGCCAAGCCGGTCAAATCCCTGCGGACGCAGGAGCACGCGGCAAAAGCGATCGAGATCCTGATCGGCGACACCTCGCGCGCGATGGGCGTTTCAACGAAAATGGCCGGTAAGGACGACCTCCAAGCCATGTACGGGCAATTCGGGATGCGGAACCTCGTGAGGACCGTCTTCGCCGAGGCCGAGGCGACCCTCGCGGTCACGACCTATGTCCTGTCCGCCTCCGCCGAGCGGAGTGACCTTGCCATGACGGACCAGGACGTCGAAGATCTTCGAGGCCGGTTCGATCTTGACCAGAAGCTGTTGGAAGCCATAAACCTCTGGTCGGCCGAGCTTGGCGAGCAAAAAGAGAAGGCGACAGGTGGCAAGAAGTGGGATTTCTTCCGGCAGGGCCTCAGACTCCGGGATCGCCTGGCCTACCCAAAGGCCCCCAAAGAGCTGCGCGTCACCCTGGACGACGCCTCCATCATCCTCGGCGCCCAGGACTGGCTCCGGGAGCTCTCGATACTTCTCATCATCGATCCGGAGAAGTGGCCGAAGGGCCCGCCAGTTCAATGAAATTGGGACAGTTATTTCGTGACGAGCCTAAGTGCTCAGCTCAGCACCGCCCGGAGCTGCGCCGGATCGACGGGCTTGGTGAGGTGGAGGTCGAAGCCGGCTTCCTTGGAGCGCCGGCGATCCTCGGCGCCGCCGTAGCCGGTGACGGCGATCAGCTTGGCGGAGCTGGTGGTGGGATCGCGGCGTAGCGCCGCGGCCACTTCGAAGCCGTCCATTCCCGGCAGGCCAATGTCGCACAGCACGATCTCCGGGTGGAAGTCCCGGGCGGCCTGAACGCCGTCGGCACCGGAGGCGGCGAGGTGGACCTGGTGTCCGGAAAGCTCCAGGAAGTCGCGCATGGTGACGGCGGCGTCGGCGTTGTCCTCGACGACGAGGATGCGGCGGGCGCTGCAGGGAGCGGCCACCTCTTCCAGTTCCAGCCCCGCGCCGCCCGGCTCGCCGATCGCCACGGGCAGGCGGATGGCGATTTCGGCACCAAGCCCAAGCCCTTCGCTGTGCGCCTCGACCTCGCCGCCATGCATCTCCACCAGGCCCTTGACGACGGCGAGGCCGACGCCCAGGCCGCCCCGGGAGCGGTCGAGGCTCTGGTGATCGGCCTGGCTGAAGACCTCGAAGAGGTACGGCAGCTCCTCCCGCGAGATGCCGGCGCCGTTGTCGCGGACGGTGAGCTCGACGCGCCGGTTTCCCGGCAGCAGGCCCGCCCGCACGGCGATACAGCCGCCCCGCGGGGTGAACTGCAGAGCGTTCTGCAGCAGGTTCGAGAGCACCTGGGAGAGGCGGAGGCGGTCGCCGCGCATCAAGAGTGTCTCCGCCGGCAGATCGACCTCCAGGGTGAGGCCGGCGGTCTTCAGGGACTCCCGGTAGCTTTCGACGGTTTCCCTCACGAGATCGACGAGATTCAGCTCGCGGCACTCCAACTCGATCTCGCGGCGGGTGACCCGGGAAGCCTCCAGCAGATCGTCGATCAACAGAGCCTGGTGGTGGACCTGACGCTCGGCGGCATCGATCGCCCGCCTCCAGGTCTCGTCGCCTTCGCCCTTCAGGCGCAGCACCTCGAGGGCGTTGCTGATCGTCCCCAGCGGGTTGCGCAGCTCGTGGGCGAGCATGGAGAGCAGCTCCTCCTTGGCGCGGTCGGCCCGCGCCAGGGCGGATCGCTTCTGGGCCAGCCGCAGGGTCAGGTCCTCCAGCTTCTGTTCGCCCAGGCGCGACTGCTGGAGCTGGGCCACCATCCAGTCAATCCGCTCTCCGTCCGAGTGGTCGCCGAGCACCATGTCGGGTGGCTCATAGTAGGAGTTGTGACAGATCTGATGCCCCAGCACGACCAGCGGATGCGTATGCAGGGCGTCCTGAATGCAGTCGGCGGAAACGCTCTCGCGTCCGTAGCGGCAGAGAGCGCAGGTGCGGCTGCCGGGGAGGAAACGGCCGAGATGGGCCTCGTACTCCAGCAGCCGGTCGGCGCCCGGAGTGCCTTCGAGCACCCAGGTCATGTTCCAGCTCGCGCGCAGGCTCGTGTAGCCGTCGTCGAGGGCCTGCTGCTCCGCCTGGCGCAGGATGTCCATCATGGCGCCGGGATCGAAGCGGCCGGCGGGCAGCCAGTCCTCCCGGCGGGTCAGGAGCACGAGAGAGCCGCGCTTGCGCTCGGAGTCGACGGCGACACCGGCGCTTTCGAGGGCGCGCTCCAGCCGGCGGGCGCTCGTGGCGTGGCCGACGAAGAAGCATCTTTCGCCGGCGTTGAGGCCGGCTTTGAAAAAAGATACCAGCGCGGCCGTCTGCTCGGCGGCGCTACGGTAGATCAGACAAAGATGATCGCCAGCCTGAAGCCGCGCGACGCGCCATTCGAGATCGACATCCAAGGGACCGCCCTTCGCGGAAGAAAAGTCCGCATTCATACGCTACGGGAGTTTTCCGCAGCCCATTGATGCGAGGTGCAAGAACCGTGCGCGGGCGTGAGAAAGAGGCGGACGGCCAGGGAAGGGGCTCGAAAAGAGAAAGCAGGAGCTTCAGGAAGCGAGGAGAAACGGCGCGGCGGCCTCTAGAAGTGCCGCCGGTCTTCAGCTCGGCTCTTCGTCCCGATCGCTGGGCGGGGCCGGCGGCTGGGCGATGGCGTTGTGGAGGTAGCGCACCAGCTTGTGGAAGCCCTCCAACATCTCGCTCAACGCCTGCTCTTCCTGCGCCGGGATCTGGCGGCTGAGGCCCAGGACGCGATAGACGTTGAGGCCGCTCGCGTCCGTGGAGTCCTGCCCGCCACCCAGGGTCTGCCAGTTGTCCCGTCCCGAGCCGGGACGCCGGATGGCCTCCGGCCGCTCGTTGACGATCTGCAACGAGTTGTGCAGATCGTTGAGGTCACACTCCAGAGCGGCAAGGATTTTTTCCAGCGTGTCGAGGGACGGCTTCTGCTTCCCGGTCTCATAGGCCGAGAGCATCGCCTTGGTGATTCCCGCCGTATCGGCGACCTGGTACTGCCGCTTGCCCTGCCGGTCGCGGAGCCAGCGTAAAGCTCTTCCCAATCCGTTAAAGATCGACATGCCCCGGAATGTATCCTCATCCGCGGCTGCCTGGCAAGCACAAACTTATGTGGTTCAACGACTTAGACTTAGAAAAAGGTTCTGCAAGGGCATACCCTTGTTCTTGGCTCAGGGATGATTTAGTGCAGCAAGATGCCTCAAGTACAGAATATCTGTCCTATACTCGTCCCGCCCGTCCCTCTTGAAAGTTCTCGCTTCCAGCGTTGTGACTCAAGTCGGGACGCGATTCGGCGGGGCTTCGGGAGGCTCGGAGTCCCCGGGAGGAGCCTCGAAAAACATGTCCGGACATCATCCCGATCCACAGATCCTGGAGCGCTTCATGCGCAATGAGGCCGGCGCGCAGGAACGGCGTACGGTCGTCCTCCATCTTCTCACCGGCTGCGCGCGGTGCGTCACGTTGACCCGGCGCCTGTGGAGCCTGGGCGAGGCCCACCCACCCGAGAGCGGCGCGGCTGGCGATATCGCGCGGCGTGGCTCGCGGCGGCAACGGCGGGCGCTCGGCCGCGCCGAGCGGCTGGAGCTCCAGGCCCGGTTGCTGGCCGAGCAGGAGCGGCTCGACGACGCCGAGTGCCTGCTCGGCCGAGCCCTCGCCCTCTATCGCGCCTTGGGAGAACGGCATCTCGAAGGCCGGGTGCTGATCCTGGCCGCGGCGGTGCGCAACCGGAGAGGGGGAGACGAGGCGGCGGCGGAAGCCACCGCCCGGCTGCGGGAGGGGCTGGCCCGGTTCGACGAGGACCGCGAGCCCGCCTTGGCGGCGGCGGCTTTTCACCGCCTGGCCCGGCGGCTCGCCGAAACCGGCCAGAGCGAGGAGGCCCGGGCGGCGCTCGGCCGGGCGCGCTCCCTGTACGAGCGGCTGGCGGATACCGCCGGTCTCGTCCGGCTGCGTCTCCTGGAGGGTACCCTGGCGACGGCTCCGGGCGCGACGGAAGGAGCGGCGGAGGCGGCCTTCCGGGAAGCCATGCGGGAGTCGCTGCTGGCGGGCCATGCCCGGGAGGCGGCTCGCGCGCTTCTGGAGCTCGCGCGGCTGTACGCGAGGCAGGACCGCTCCGAGGACCTCCTGCGGCTGGCCGAGGAGCTGCATCCCATTTGCCTGGTGCCCGGCGTGGGCATGAGCGTCACCATGGCCCTGCTCTTCTTCCGGCGTCTGGTCGAGACCGGCTATGCCACCCAGGACGTGCTTTTCGAGGTCGCCCGCTTCCTGGGGGATTCGCCGAAAGCGCAGCGGACGGGCTGGGTGTAGAGCGCCCCGCAATGATCTCCTACGTCTGCAGCACTCCGGTCTTGAACTCCTCGATCCGCGGATTCATCGCCGCGCAGGCGAGCGATCGGGCGAGGATCTGGCGGGTCTCGGCGGGATCGACGAGCGCGTCCACCCAGAGGCGGGCGGCGGCGTAACGGGGCTCGGAAGCGGCGGTGTAGCGGGCCTTGATCTCGTCGAGAAGCTGCTTCTTTTCCTCCTCGGTCACCTCCGCGCCGCGGTTCTTGAGCTGGATCGCGGCGAGGGTCTTGCTCGCCTGATCGCCGCCCATGACGGAGATCGAGGCCGAGGGCCAGGCGTAGAGGAAGCGCGCGCCGTAGGCCTTGCCGCACATGGCGTAGTTGCCGGCGCCGAAGGAGTTGCCGGTGAAGAGGGTGAGCTTGGGCACCGTCGAGTTGGCCACGGCGTTTACCATCTTGGCGCCGTCCTTGATGATGCCTCCCCGCTCGGCGCGGCTGCCCACCATGAAGCCGGTCACGTCCTGCATGAACAGCAGCGGAATCTTCTTCTGATTGCACAGCTCGACGAAACGCGCCCCCTTGGATGCCGAGTCGGAGTAGATGACGCCGCCGATCTGGAGCTCGCGGTCCGACGCGCCGGTGCCCGTGCGCCGCGCCACGACCGAGCGCTGGTTGGCCACGATGCCCACCGCCCGGCCGCCGATCCAGCCGGTGCCGCAGACCAGCGTCTGGCCGTGGGTGGCCTTGTATTCGTCGAGCTCGCTGCCGTCGAGCAACCGGGCCAGCACCTCGTAGGTGTCGTAGGGGCGCGAGCGGTCGATGGGCATGATGCCGTAGAGATCTTCTACCGGGTAGAGCGGTGGAGCCGGCGGCCGGCGGGCGAAGGGCGCTTGGGGGCTCGCCGCGAGCTGGGCGAACTGGCTGCGGATCTTCTCCAGGCAGGCGGCGTCGTTGGGATGGCGGTGGTCCACCACGCCCGAGATGTCGCATTGGACGAGGGCTCCACCCAGCTCCTCGTTGTCGATCTTCTCGCCGATGGCCGCCTGCACGAGGTGGGAGCCGGCGAGGAAGATGGAGCCCGTACCCTCCACGATGTGCGACTCGTCGCTCATGATCGGCAGGTAGGCGCCGCCGGCCACGCACGATCCCATGATGGCCGCCATCTGGAAGATCCCCTCGGCCGAGAGGCGGGCGTTGTTGTAGAAGGCGCGGCCGAAGTGGTCCCGGTCGGGAAAGATCTCGTCCTGGAGGGGGAGGAAGACGCCCGCCGAGTCCACCAGATAGACGATGGACAGCCGGTTCTCCAGCGCGATCTCCTGGGCCCGCAGCACCTTCTTGCAGGTCAGCGGGAACCAGGCGCCGGCCTTCACCGTGGCATCGTTGGCCACCACCACCACGTCCTTGCCGTGGATGGCGCCGATGCCGACCACCATCCCGGCCGCCGGAGCACCGCCGTACTCGCGGTAGAAGCCGTCGGCTACCCAGAGCCCCAGCTCGAGGAACGGCGTGCCGGGATCGCAAAGCGCCTCCACCCGCTCACGGGCCGTCATCTTGCCTTGAGCGCGCTGCTTGTCCTGCGCCTTCAGGCCGCCGCCCAGGCGGATGTGGTCCTCCTGCTCGCGCAGCCGCTCCACCTCCCGCCGCCAATGGTCGGCCTGGCGTTCGAACGCCTCATTCCGCTTGAGCTTGCTTTCCAGGATTGCCACGAGTCCTCCGCCTCTTCAAAGGGGGGCCATTATATGGGGGGAGTGGAGACTCCGTCGTTGTACGATCTCTCCCGATGAAGATTCACCTGCTCGCTTTCGCCAGCGCCGGCGATGCCCTCGGCGCCTCGGAGATGGAGATCGAGATGCCCGCGGGCAGCCGCGTAGCCGATCTCCGTGCCCATCTCGACCGGGAGCACCCGGGGATCATTCCCCTCTGGCCAAGGCTGGCGGTGGCGGTCGACGGCCGCGTGGTGACTTCCGAAGAGCCCTTGACGGACGGCGTCGAGGTGGCCCTGCTCCCGCCGGTCTCCGGCGGCAGCGGCGAGCCTCTCTGCGCGGATCTGGTGGACAGTCCCATCGAAACCGGCCACGTCATCGCCGCCGTATCGGGTCCGGACCGCGGCGCCGTGGTGGTCTTCCTGGGTACCGTGCGCGACCATCACGCCGGCCGCCCGGTCGCGAAGCTCACCTACTCCGCCTACCGTTCGATGGCCCTGGAAGGTCTGCGCCGCATCGTAACCGACCTGGAAGCGACACCTGGACTGAAGGCGGCGATCGTCCACCGCCTGGGCGAGGTGCCCGTGGGCGAGGCGAGCGTGGTCATCGCCGTCGCCTCCCCGCACCGCGCCGCCGCCTACGAGGCGAGCCGCACGGCCCTGGAGCGCCTCAAGGCCGAGATTCCCATCTGGAAGCGGGAGCACTACGCGGACGGCGAGGCGGCCTGGCGGGAGGAGGAGCCGCTCGCAGCGGCGAAGCGTTAAGGGCGGCGGCCCTACTCGAAAATTTCAGCCATCGCGATTTCGAGGCCCGGCAGGAGGGGAGTCGTCAGGACATCCTCCTGCTCGGCGGACAGCTCGGCCTCGCGACGGAAGATGCCTCCGTCGAGCCGGTAGATCTCGACCGTCTCCAATTCCGGATCCACCATCCAGTACTCCTGCACGCCGTACTTCTCGTACAGGTGGCGCTTGGTGATGGCATCCGTCCGCCGGGTCTTCGGCGAAAAGACCTCCACCACCAAGTCCGGAGCCCCCTGGATGTTCTCGCCACCGGCCGCGAGATACAGACGGCCCTTGGAGACGAACAGGACATCCGGCTGCACCACGTCCGACTTGGAGAGCACGACGTCCATGGGGGCCGGCCACGCTTCTCCAAGTCTCCCAGCCCTAACAAAGCCGCCGAGGGAGAGGTGCAGACGCGAAACGATCGTCTGGTGCTTGATGTTCGGCGCCGCCGTCACGTAGTGCTCTCCGTCGATGAGCTCATGCCGCCTCCCGTCCTCCGGAAAATAGAGGTAGTCCTCATAGGTGAGCTTCAGGGTGCGGACACTGGCTTCCATAACGGCGTCGTCCTATCCGGTGTCATCCTACCATGGTCCTAGTTTCCCCCGACCGCCGACGCCATGAAGGCGGCGACGTCCTTCTTGAGCTGCTCGCGGTCGGCGCGGCGGATGTACATCATGTGGCCGGCCTGGTAGTAGTGGAGGCTCACCCGCTGCCGGTAGTCGGGCTCGAAGCCAAGGTGGTCGAAGGTGTACTCGGTGGCGAAGAACGGCGTCGCCAGATCGTAGTAGCCGTTGCCCACGAAGATCTTGAGGGCCGGGTTCTGGGCCATCGCCTTGCGCAAGTCTTCCGCCACGTTGAGGTAGGAGTTCGAGAACTCGTTGTAGCTCCACGGCCGGACGCGGTCGGTGAGGATCTCGTAGGGCAGGTCGCTCTTGAAGCCCAGCGTCTGGCCCGCGTAGTCGTTGAACGTCGCCGTGTAGGTCCCCTGGATGGCGGCGTAGCTCGGGTCCGATTCGGCTGTGGCGCCGGTGACGTCGCGGTCCTTCCCCTTGAAACGCCCGTCGAGGCGCCCCACGGTCAGCCGCTGATCGCGGAGCAGCTCCTTGACGAAGTGCTGGATCTCCACCCGCAGGTTGGCCCGCTCTACGTAGTCCGCCGAAAGGCCGGTGTAGCGCGCAACCTTGGCGGCCATGGCTTTCGTCTCGTCCGCGCTCAGGCCGTTGCCCTTCGCCAGAGCCAGCGTGTACTCGCCCAGGGCGAAGCGCCGCGCCTCGGCCGTCGCCTTCTCGACGCCGGCCGCTTCGAGGTCCGCGGGCAGCCGCTTGTGGTACCAGGCGATCGCCGTGTAGGTGGGCAGGAACAGCGGGTACGGAAGGTCGTTGCCGACGTCGAAGCGGGCGGTCTGGAAGTTGAGGATCGAGGAGAGCAGCACGATGCCGTTCAGGTACATGCCGTGCCGGCTCTGAAGGACGTTCGACAGGCGGGCGGAGCGGGTGGTGCCGTAGCTCTCGCCGGCCAGGAACTTGGGGCTCGACCAGCGGCCGAAGCGGACCGTCCAGAGTCGGATGAAGTCCGCCATCGTCTCGGCGTCCTCTTTGACCCCGTAGTACTTCTTGGCGTCGGTCCCCGGAATGGCCCGGCTGTATCCGGTCGTCACCGGATCGATGAACACCAGATCCGTGATGTCGAGGAGGGACTCGCCGTTGTCGCCGAGCTCGTAGGGGGGCGGCAGCGCCATCCCCTCGTCGTCCGTCTTCACTCGCTTGGGCCCGAAGGCGCCGAGGTGGAGCCAGACGGACGACGATCCGGGGCCGCCGTTGTAGGTGTAGGTGATCGGCCGCTTCGATTTGTCGGTGACGCCGTCCCGCGCGTAGTAGGTGAAGTAGATGGAAGCCCGGGGCTTGCCGTCCTCGTCGCGCAGGATCAGCGTTCCCGCGGTGGCCGAGTAGCGGATCTCCTTGCCGCCGATCACCGCCTTGTGCTGGGTGGTGACCAGCTTGTCTTCGATCTTTGGAGCGGGAGCGGGCGCTTCATGCTTGGCACCCATCTTTGGAGCGTCGCCGGCCTCCTCGGGCTCCTGGGCCGCGAGTGGAGCGAGGGCGAACGCGAGGGCAAGGACGAGGGAAATCCAGAGGGATTGGTGGCGCATGCCGGGGATTATCCCCGAAACTTCCTCGAAAATCGTCGAGGATTTTCAGCCGTGGACTGTGGGGGATACCCCGAGGCCCCGCGCGAGCTCCGCCTCGAACTCTCGCCAGCCGAGGAAGCGCGCGGCGAGCGCCTCGGCGTCGGTCTCGCGGCCGGCGAGCTTGTAGAACAGCTCCCAGTGGCGGCGTTCCGCGGGGCCGAGATCGGCGAGGAGGCTCGCGACCTCCGGATCCTCGACGACCTCCAGAAGCCGGGTGAACCGCTCGCAGCTCCGCGCCTCGATGAGGGCCCCGAACAGGAGGCGGTCGACCTTCGTCCAGGCATCCCGCCCGACGATACGGTCTCTCAGGCTCTGGACCCAGGGATTCTTCCTCCGTCCCCCGAGCGGCCATCCCCGCTGCTTCAGGATCGCGACCACCCGCCGGAAGTGCTGCACCTCCTCGGCCGCCAGTGCCGCCACCCGCTCCACAAGCTCCACGTCTTGAGGGTAGTAACTGGCGAGCGACAGGGCGTAGATCGCCACCTGCTGCTCGCACACCGCATGATCGGCAAGAAACTCCGGAAGATTCGCCGCCGCCAGCTTCGCCCACGAGCGCGGCGTCGGATGCAGGAGGGGAAGAGCGGCGTAGACCTCTTCGTGGCCGGTTGGCTCGGTGTCGTTGGCGTCGGGGCGTTTCACGGGTTGGGATCATACTATCGACTCAGGCCTCACATGTACTGTCGTGGCAGGATCTGCAATTGCGCCTTCATGGTGTACAGTTCCACCAATAAGTAGCGTAGAGGCATCAAGTAGGGGGAGGGGGGAGCTCTGAAGCCCAAGGTCTACGTAGAATCCAGCGTCATCAGCTATCTGACTTCCAGACCCAGCAGGGATCTGGTCATCGCCGCAAATCAGCAAGTCACCCGCCTTTGGTGGGAGGAGGCGAGCTCAGAGTTTGACCTCTTCGTCTCCCGAGTCGTGTTTCAGGAAATCGGGAAAGGGGATGGCCAAGCCGCTGGATCTCGGCTGAGCTTTGCGGCTCAGCTTCAAAATCTGGCCCTCACCCCGGCGTGCAGTCTGCTGGCACAACGGCTCTTGAGGAAGGGAGGACTCCCCAAAAATGCAGCCACTGATGCATCCCATATAGCTATTGCCGCCGTCCACCGGATGGACTTTTTGGTGACTTGGAACTGTCGCCACATCGCGAACGCAGTGCTGATCCCGAAACTGGCCTCTATAATGGAGGCCGAGGGGTATGTCAGCCCTGTGCTGTGTACGCCTCCTCAACTCCTCGGAAAGGCCAGCTCATGAAGACGAAATCCTCTTGGCGCGACCCCATCGTCGAAGAAGTTCGTAAGCGTGGCGAAGAGTATGCCGCGAAGTTCGACTTCGATCTCGACAGGATGTTCCAAGATCTGAGGCGCCTTCAGGAGGAATCCGGAGAGCCGGTCGTCTCCTTCAGCCGCGAAGGGACTGAGGAAAACGCAGCTTCCTCCCAGCCGCGCGGTCGAAGCTCGCGCTAGGGCACCGCGGCCCCACCTACCGCAACCAATCCTCCAACTGCACCCGCACATCCGTCGAAGCGTCGCGATACTTGACGATCACGGGCGTGTAGAGAGAGAGCCCCCACTCCTTCCCCGCTCCCTTGGCCACCGCCCGCGATCCGGGCACGACGACCGCTTCCTCGGGAATCACCAGCGGCTGATCGTCCGTGGCCCTGTGGATCGTCTCGCGGACGAGGTCGTAGACGGGGGTGGAGCGGGTAAGGATGGTGCCCGCTCCCAGGACAGCCCGGCGCTTCACCACCGTTCCTTCATAGACGCCGCAGTTGCCGCCGATGAGAACGTCGTCCTCGACGATCACCGGCGAGGCGCCTATCGGCTCCAGCACTCCGCCGAGCTGCGCGGCGGCGGAGAGGTGGACGCGCTGGCCCACCTGGGCGCAGCTCCCCACCAGGGCGTGCGAGTCCACGAGCGTGCCGTCGCCCACCCAGGCTCCGGCGTTGATGTACATCGGCGGCATGCAGATCACCCCGCGACCCAGAAAGCAGCCGTCGCGGATCGACGAACCGCCTGGCACCACCCGCACGCCATCGCCCACCACCAGCGGCCGGGGCGGGTAGGTCGCCTTGTCGAGGAACGGCAGGCGCACACCCGTCTCGCTGCTCCCCACGGACATGTCCACGATCTCGCCCATGCGAAAGCCGATGAGAATCCCCTGCTTCACCCACGGGTTCACCCGCCAACCCGTGGGCGAGCCCGCGTCGGGCTCGGCCGCCCGGATCTCGCCGCGGTTGAGCGCCTGCTTGAAGTGCTCGAAGAGACTGCGCTCCTCCAGGCCGTAGACCGCCGGCGGCTCGGCGTACAGGCGCTCGACGTCCCGCCGAAGAGTCTCTAAATCCTCCCCGAAATCAGACGGCAAGCCGTGCCTCCGCCTCCAGCGGCTCCGACTCAGGACTCTCGGGGATCAGGCCCAGATTCAGGAGGATCTTCTCAATCTTCGCCACGCTTTCCGCCCTGGGGAAGACCGCCGGCAGCCGGAGGACGGGCTCGATCAGCCCCATGAGGCCCAGAGCCGCCTTCACGGGACCGGGATTGGACTCGACGAAGTTGATCTCCATCAGCGGATGGAGCCGGCGCTGCATCTCGCGAGCGGCGGGGAAGTCCCCCTCCAGACACAGAGAGGCCAAGCGCGACATGGCGAACGGCACCTCGTTGGAGACCACCGAGATGACGCCGACGCCGCCCAGGGCGATCACCGGCAGCGTGATGGCGTCGTCCCCGGAGAGCACCGCGAAGCTCTCGGGCACCGCCTGGAAGATGGCGGCGATCTGGGAGATGTTCCCCGACGCCTCCTTCACGCCGACCACCGTCTCGATCTCGGCCAGCCGCTTGAGCGTCGCCGGATCGACGTTCGTCCCGGTGCGGCCGGGGACGTTGTAGACGATGATCGGCAGCCGCGTGGCGCGGGCCACCTCGCGATAATGCTGGTAGAGCCCCTCAGGCGTGGGCTTGTTGTAGTAGGGAGTGACGACCAGCAGGCCGTCCGCCCCCAGCCCTTCGAGATCGCGGGCGAGCTCAACCACCTCGCGGGTGTTGTTGCCGCCGCAGCCGGCGAGCACGGGAGTCTTCCCTTGAGCCTCCTCCAGCGTGATCTCGACCACCCGCAGATGCTCCTCGCGGGTGAGAGTGGGGTTCTCGCCCGTGGTGCCGCAGGGGACGAGGAAGTGGATGCCGCCCTCGATCTGGCGGCGCAAGAGACGGCGCAGGCCCTCCTCGTCGAGCGAGAGGTCGGACCGGAACGGAGTGACCAACGCGGTGCCGCATCCTTGAAACATGGTTTTCTCC